>Ga0070682_100001054_pt1 | contig 15907 bp, 18 predicted proteins | sample KBSC63LmetaG_FD_64668 | JGI IMG/M metagenome (GOLD analysis project Ga0070682, IMG submission 64668) | Corn rhizosphere microbial communities from Kellogg Biological Station, Michigan, USA - KBS C6-3L metaG | ecosystem: Host-associated > Plants > Roots > Rhizosphere | place: USA: Michigan... | reverse complement strand
GCAGGAAAACGGGGCAGCGGGAATGCTATCGGCGCGATCGGTTCTGTTGGATCTCTCGCTGGTTCCCGCGGGCAAGTACTCGGTGAAGCTTGAAGTCGGGAATTCCCCGGCGGCCACATCATCGCGGATCATCGAGATCCAGTAGCTTTCACGACTCATGAACGCCGGCGAGAGCTGCATAGCCAACATCGGTCCGCGTGAACGACAGAAGCGACTCGTTTTCGGCGGAACCGCGCTGTTTCTCAGCATTGTGATCTCGGCGATCTTCGCGTTCGAGGGCGTGCGGCCGATTTGGCGGCTCACGCTTTTCGTCCCGCTGTTTGCGGGGGCGCTGGGTTTCTTTCAGGCGCGGGACCGAACGTGAGTGCGGCTCGCATCGCGCGGTCTGCGCGATCTGGATAGCGGCCCGCAACCAATCCTTGCCGCCGAGGAGCGGGAGCTGATCCAGCGTCAGGCGCGGGCGGTGTACGTCAAGGCGTTCGTATCCGCCGCGATCCTTACCGCGATCGCGCTGCTCAACTAATCTTCGGATCGATATTTTTTCGCAATCAGCCAGAGGAATAGATGCGTTCGTATTTCGCAGCAGCATTCATGGGCATTGGAGGAATCTTCCTCTCTTTTGCCGCTGTAGTGTTCATCATCGAATACTTCACGAGCCGTACCGATGCCGTTCATCAGTTGCCCACGATGACCGCACTGGGGATGTTGACTCTCGTGGGCGGGGGAGTGCTGTTCGCGCTCGGATATCTTCTCAACCGCATGAGGCCGGCGCGCACTGACGGTCGTTGAAGCCGCGGTCGAGACCCTTCAATCCGCGATCGCCGCGGAGCACAGCGGCGCGGGGCGCGTCGAGCTCTGCATAAATCTCGATGAAGGCGGCACGACACCACCCCCAGAGCTGATTTCAGCGGTTGCCGCTGGAATCCGAATCGAGATTTTCGCGCTGATTCGGCCGCGCACGGGCGACTTCGTCTACTCCGTAGAGGAAATCGAGACAATCCTCGAAGACATCGAGGCGGCTCGCGACCTCGGCGTCGATGGAATCGTGACGGGTGCGCTGACGGCGAAAGGTCGCATCGCCGTGGCGGAAACGCGCGCTTTTGTTGTAGCGGCCGGTGGACTACCAGTGACCTTCCATCGCGCATTCGACCTGGTGACTGATCCGTCGCAGGCGGTCGAGGAACTGATAGACATTGGCGTTCAGCGCATCCTGACTTCCGGTGGGAAATCCACGGCACTCGATGGAGCAGATACAATCGCCAGGCTGGTGGACCAGGCGCGCGACCGGATCACGATCGTGGCCGGGGGCGGAGTTCGGGAGGGCAACGTTCGCGAAGTGATCGAGCGAGGTCGCGTAAAGGAAGTGCACTCGCGCTTCATCGACGAATCTGGAATGCAGCGTCTTGTAGAACGGACCCGGTACCCGGCGCCCGGTGCCCGGTACCTGTAACAGCCCAGCTGGCAGCGAGTAGCTCATAGCTCCGCATCGCTCAGCTCCTTCAGCCTGCGAATCACGAATCGTCGCTCGGGTTCCTGAGTGACGAGCTCCAGCGTCCGACGGTAGGCGGCCACCGCTTCGGCCGTGCGGCCGAGTCGCTTGTACAGATCCCCGCGCGCGGCGTGTGTGAGGTAGTAGTTGTCCAGCTCGCCCTGAGCGGTGATCGCGTCGATCATTTTCAATCCTTCCTCCGGCCCGTCGCGCATTGCGACGGCCGCTGCGCGATTCAATGCAATTACGGGCGAAGGGTCCGCCTGGAGCAGCACGTTGTACAATCCCACGATCTGGCCCCAGTCCGTCGAGGTCGCGTCGCGGGCCTCCGCGTGTACCGCCGCTATCGCCGCCTGGAGCGAATACGGTCCGATGCGCCGCGAGCTCAGCGCCCTCTCGACGAGCGAGACTCCCTCTTTGATTTGCTCGCGATTCCAGAGCGATCGATCCTGCTCCTCGAGAAGTATCAGCTCACCTTCAGGCGATGCTCGCGCCGGTCGTCGCGCTTCGTGGAGCAGCATGAGCGCAAGCAACCCAATCGCCTCGGGCTCGGGCAACAACTCGACCAGTAGTCGGCCGAGGCGGATTGCCTCCGCCGAGAGATCCTCTCTGGTGAGGGAAGCGCCGCTCGATGCCAGGTATCCCTCATTGAAGACCAGATAGATCACGTGCAGAACGCTGTCGAGTCGGGCCGGTAGGTCTGGAAGCGATGGAATCTCATAGGGGATTCCGGCGTCGCGTATCTTCGCTTTCGCCCGCACGATCCGTTGTGCGAGCGTCGGCGCCGGTGTGAGAAAGGAGCGCGCGACTTCCTCGGTCGTCAGCCCGCAAACCTCGCGCAGGGTGAGAGCGATCTGCGCATCGGGACTCAATGCCGGGTGGCAGCAGGTGAAGATCAGGCGAAGCCGGTCGTCCTCCACTCCTTCTTCGACCTCCGGCGCGTTGGTTTGTGCAAGGCGATCCAGCACGTTTGCATTGGCAGAGTCGAATCGTTCGGTTCTGCGCAGTCGATCGATCGCCTTGAACCGTCCCGTAGAGATGAGCCAGGTACGCGGATTCGCGGGCAAGCCATTCTCCGGCCAGCTTTCCAGCGCGGCCGCGAATGCATCGTGCAGTGCCTCCTCGGCCAGATCGAAATCGCCAAGCAGACGAATGAGTGTCGCGAGGACTCGGCGCGAGTCAGAACGATAGATCGCTTCGACGTGATCGCGCACGTCGCGCTCCGAGTCCCCCTGCACGATGATTCCCGGCCCGACCCCTAGCTCGTGAACTCCTGAACCGGCCGCACTTCGACCGAGCCGGACCGCGCCCCAGGGATTCGCGAGGCGACCTGAATTGCTTCGTTCAGATCCTTTGCTTCGATCAGGTAGTAGCCGCCAAGCTGTTCCTTTGTCTCGGCGAATGGGCCATCGGTGGTCGAGACTTTACCGCCGCGCGAGCGCACGGTGGTAGCGGTATGCGTCGGCTGAAGGGCGTTGCCGCCGAGATAGTGACCGCTCTTCCTGATACCCTCAGTGTAGGTCATGTAGTCAGCGGACATTTTCCCAGTCTCCTCTCTGGGTTTCTTCAACCACTGCTGTTCGTCGTCGTAGATAAGGCAAAGGTATTTCATCGGTTCCTCCGAATGTGGTTAGTGATTCCCTGCCAGTAGTCGTTCTCGGAGGGTTCAAATCGACATTGAGCTTTGGCTACGGGACTGGAGCTGTCACCGGTGGAGATCCGGTCAGCAGTCCGTGCCGTATCGCCAGCGCCTTGGCGGAGGCGTTGGGGACAGGCTCCACTATAGCTCGCACGCGCGTGCTCAGCCGCACCGGCAGCTGAAGCGTGAGCGTCTCGGTGCCGCGTCGTACTACGAGCGGAATCGTGGTCAGCGAGGTCCCGGCGTAGCGTCCGCGGAAAGTCTCGAACGAGTCATCGTTGGTAATTGTCACGTCGCCGAGGGAGACGATCTGATCTCCCACGCGCGCTCCAGCAGCAGCGGCGGCACTGGTCGGCCCTATCTGACTGATTTTGAGTCCGGTGCTGTCTACGGCCGTGCCGACTCCAAGCCGCGGCTCCCGAATTGTGTCACCGTGAAAGCGAAGACCCGCGAGCTGGAGAACGGAGTCCACGGGCAGAGGCTCCCGACCATCGACATAACGCCGGGCGAATTCGGCAAATGATTTTCCGTTCGCCGCGCGACTGACCTCACTCCACCATTCGGCGCCCGTGAATCCCCTGTGCTGCTGCTTGTAAGTCGTGACGTAGAGTCGCCGCATGACAAAGTCGAGGCTGCTGCGGTTGTCGGTTGCGTCGCGGATCATCACGTCGATGAGACATCCGATCAGACCACCCTTCGGATAGTAGAGTCCACCGCTGCCGTCGGTGGGATTGATCCACGAATTGAGCGACGCATCGCTGACTGCAGTTGGAGGCGCGCTTGCGACGGACGCGATCTCGCCAGCGATGAAATCGAAGAATCTCGTGCTGTCGTTGACACCGCCGCGCACCGTAGCGAGCGCGCCGTAATAATCCGTCACGCCTTCGCTGACCCAGAGCCACGTTGTGGGCTGCGCGTCATCGTAGCGGTAGGGCACAAGATCCGCGGGGCGAAGGCGCTTTACGTTCCACGCGTGAAAGAATTCGTGGGAGTAGAGGCCGGCGAGGTAGTCGGCGTCGAGCTGTGACGTGAGAACTTCGTCGACCTGGGAAGCCTGGTGCTCCAGCCCACCGCCATTCACCACGGTGTCCGAACGCTGGAAAATCGTGTAGTTACGGAATGGAGCTTCCCCGAAAAGCGCGACGTCGGCGGGAACGAACTTCTGAAGCCACGCGAAGGTGCGATCGCGGCGCGCGGTCGTGAGGCTGGCGGCGGGATACCATGCGAGGCGAATCCAGCGATCCGCGATCCTGGTTGAGTCGATCGCAAATCGCCCGACGTAAAACGGCATGTCGGTGAGATCGTGATAGTTGCCGGCGGTGAAATTGTTTGAACCCGCGGCGGGATCCATCCCAGTCGCAACTCGCCAGGACGGCTCCGTCCTGACGCTTACGTGCGCCGGCCAATTGAAGCCGCGCCCCACAGGGTAGAGGAAGAGATTGGTGCCGTTGAAGAAGGCGAAGTTCGGCGACGTCCATGCTACGGCGCGGTCTACGGCGTCGGCGAGATACTGAAAGGACACGCGCACGTTACCGGCGGAGCGGGGCTGGATCTCCCACGTCTGGAAGTCGAGCTTGCGCCACGGCAGCGGAGCGCCGGCAGCGGTGGGCGAAAAGCCAGACACGCGACGCGCAAACCAGAGGACCGTGTAGTGTCCCGGCGACCACGCGGGAAGGGAAAGAATTACCGGAGCCGCGCTCGCGACCTGAAAGGACATCGTCACGCCCAGCTGACGCCGTCCGACGGCCGCGGAATCAGCAGTGATTTCGTATCTGATATCGGTGATGGGCGCGGATATGCGCGCCGCCTGTGCGCGCGCATCGTTCGCAACCATCAGAATGACCAGGAGTGATACAAAGAATCGAATCATGAGCTCTCCGGAACCTTTGAGACTCTTTGGACAGTATGTATTGAGCGAGGGTTGGCAACGTATCTCACGGAGTGAATCGGTGCAGCCGCTTCGTGTTGGCTGTCAGTCATTTCGTAACGCCCGCGTGCCGCTCGTGACATCGTGCCGAGGAAGAGCGCGTGGTGTAACTCATACGTTAGCTTCAGTCGAACACTCTTGATATATGGCTCACACATGAAAATTTGCACTGCGACCGCGCTGGCGCTCTGCGTCACCCTCTCCGGGGCGCTCTCGGCGCAATCGACGCGTCTCGCTATCTCGCCCGTTCGTCCGGAGCCTGGTGCGATCGTTCGGCTCACGCTGACAGCCCCTTCACCGAGCGGCGATTCGATCGTATCGATTCGCGGAACGATGGCTGGCGAGCCGCTCCACTTCCTGCCCGCGGCGGTTGGAAGCTGGCACGCGATCGGTGGCGTACCGGTCGATGCAGAAAACACCGTCGCTGCCAACGCCGAGATCAGGCATGCCTCTGGAAAGGTAGAAACGGTTCGCGCCCGTGTGACCTTGCCGAAGATCCCGCCGCCGGTCGCGCAGCCGCTGTCGGTGGACAGCACTTTTTCCCGGCCGCTCGACGCGGCCACCCAGGCCAGGGTTGCCCGTGAAAACGAGCGCGCGCGGGCGATCGGGAGGCGAGCGCAGGAATCGCCGCCGATGTGGACTGCATCGTTCATTCGCCCGCGCTCAACCATTATCACGAGTCAATTCGGATCAGGCAGAGTGTTCAACGGCCAGCTGACGACCCGGCATTTGGGCGTGGATTTTCGGGGAGCCACTGGCGAACAGATCCGCGCCGCCAACCGCGGCGTCGTCGCTCTCGTGGACAATTTCTTTCTCGCGGGAAACGTCGTCTATGTCGATCACGGTGGCGGCGTAGTCACCGCCTACTTCCACATGAGCAAGCCGCTGGTGTCCGTGGGAGACACGGTGAGTCGCGGACAGGTCATTGGTTTGATCGGCTCGACGGGTCGAGTGACGGGTCCCCACCTCCACTGGGCGGCAAGGTATGGCGCGATCACCGTGAACCCACTCGACCTCGTAGCGCTTGGCCGGAATTGGTACAGCGCCTCGCCTTCGCGGAAACCGGTGCGATCCTCCGCGTCAGCGAGGTAAGGGGTCAAGCGGCTTCGTCGGCCTCCAGCGTCATCGCGATTCCGCCGCTCCACGACGCGATCATGTTGTAGAGCCCGCACATGATCGCCGTGATGATGTAGCCGAACACGGCGTAACCCACTGGTCCGAGGATGAGGATGATCGTCGGCAGCTTGCCGTTTGGATTGGCCTGCGACGCGAAATAAATGATCGGGACAAAGATCACAGCGAGTATGAAGTAAAGAATAGCGACGGTTGATGCCGTCGAATGCGCTCCAAACCGCTTGATTCGATATCGCAATGGAAACCCCCGCGCTGAAGAGAGTGTGATAAGGTACGGCTTCCGGCTCAGGAGAGCACGAGCTTTACTCCGGCGACGACGAGCACGAGTGACAACAGCTGCCGAAGCACCGGCGGGGCGGCGCGGCGGCTTCCATAGGTCGCTCCGATCCAGCCGCCGATGAGGACCGCGGTTCCCCAGACCGGGATGTTGGAAGGAAGCTGCGCAACACTCGAGAAATGTCCGAGAAGTCCGGCGATGGAATTCACGAGTATGAATGGAGCCGCAACACCGGATGTCGCTCGCGTTTCCGCCCAACCCATATAGAGAAGGAGCGGGCTCAGAAAAATCCCGCCTCCGACGCCCGTCAATCCGGACAGAAATCCGAGCGCGAAGCCGGTAATCAGCGCAATCCACAGCGGTGGAGGATGCGTCGTCCCGAGCGGCTTGAGCGCGGAGCGGAACATCCACACCGCGGCGTAGAGGAGCACTACTCCAACGACGACGTGGTACCAGCGTGTGGGCAGCGTCATTGCGCCGCCGAGAAATGCCGCTGGAATCGACGTCACGGCGAAGGGCCAGAAAAGCGACCACGAGAAAAGGCCCGCTCGCGAGAACCTGAGGGTCGCTACGACGGCCACCAGAATGTTGAGCGCGAGGGCCGTCGGCTTCATCACGCTCGGGGCGAAGTTGAACAGGCCCATCACCGCCAGATATGCCGACGCTCCGGCGTGGCCGACGGATGCGTACAGCATCGCGGCGGCCAGAAACAGAATCGCTAGAACGAGAGTCTCTGAAACCGACATCGCTTTTCCGGTATATCTTTGTTGACGCCCGACCCACGCCGGCCAAAATACATGACCGAATATGCGATCGACATAGTAAAAGTCACGAAGCGATACGCCGAGCATACGGCGGTCAGCGATCTGACGCTGCGTGTTCCGACGGGAAGTGTGTACGGATTGCTTGGCCCCAACGGCGCCGGCAAGACGACCACCATCCGTATGATCCTGAACATCATCGCCCCCGACGCGGGCTCGATCCACATCTTTGGCCGTCCATCCAACGACCCCAGAATCACCGAGCGTCTCGGGTACCTGCCGGAGGAGCGCGGGCTCTACCGCAAGATGCAGGTCCGACGCGTGCTGAAATTTCTCGCCGAGCTGAAGGGCGTGAAGGGAAGTGATGCGGACAAGCGGATCGACGAATGGCTCGAGCGGCTATCGCTCAAGACGCCGGAGAAGGATTGGGGGCTCGCCAAGATCGACGAGCTGTCGCGTGGAATGCAGCAGAAGGTGCAGTTCATCGGGACGCTGCTGCACGATCCCGACCTCGTGATCCTCGACGAGCCATTCAGCGGGCTCGACCCGATAAATGCGCAGGCGTTGAAAGACACCGTCGTCGACCTGAAGCGTCGCGGCAAGACGGTGATCTTCAGCACGCACCTGATGGACAACGCCGAGCGTCTTTGCGACGCGGTCTGCATCATAGCGCGCGGCGAGAAGGTGCTCGACGGGACTGTTACGGATGTCAAGGAAGAGCACGGACAGCGGAATATCGCCCTCTCCCTCGAGGGAGACGGGATGCAGGGAGTCGCCTCGATACTGCGGGACACGGCTCTCGTGCGGCGCGCGGATGACTCCAATCGATTCTTCGAGATCGAGATGGCTCCCGGCGCCGATCCACAGCTATTGCTGCGGCGGATAATCGACTCAGGCGCGTCGGTGCAGCGATTCGAGATGATCCAGCCTTCACTTCATCAGATCTTTCTGCAAAAGGTCGGCGCTCAGGGCGTCGAAGAGGGAATGAGCGGACATGGCTAAGCTCTGGGCAATCATCAAGCGTGAGTACCTCGAGCGGGTGCGATCGAAATGGTTTCTGATCGCGACCTTTTTCGGGCCGATCTTCTTCAGCGCGATCATCATCGTCCCGGCGTGGCTCGCGTCGCGCAGCAAGGCGACGAGCGACATCTACAACACGACCATACTGGATGCGACCACGAGTGGATTCGGGCATCGGCTCGCCATCAACATCGCGGGCGACAGCACGAATCGGAGCAGGCTGCCTGAAGTAAGGGTGGTCGCGCCGAGCGCGCTATCGCAGGCGGAGAGCACGGCGACGCACGCGGTGATGAAGGACGAGAAGTCGGGCTACCTGGTAATCGATCAGCAGACGCTGGCGGGCGAATCGGCGCGGTATGCCGGGCGCAACGCGACATCGATCGCCGATATGGCGGAGATCAAGGGCGCCATCCGCGAGACAATCCTCGCCTCGCGACTGGAGAAAGTCGGGCTCGACAACTCCCGGATGAAGGAGATCACCTTCATCCCGCTCGACTTCAGCACCGAGCGAATCACTGAGAAGGGGCGCGCCGGATCCGGGATGGCCAGCGTGATGTTCGGCTTCGCCATCGGATTCCTGCTCTATCTATCCATTGTGATTTACGGGCAGACGATCATGAGCGGGGTGCTCGAGGAGAAGACGAGCCGCGTCGCCGAAGTGGTGATGTCGAGCGTCCCGACGGACACTCTACTCGCCGGCAAGGTGCTCGGCGTCGGCGCGGTGGGACTCACACAGCAAATCCTGTGGATCGTGACGACCTACGTGCTGCTCCAGCTGCGGGCACCGATCATGGCGAAATTGGGCGCGCCGGCGATGTCCTTTACGCTGCCGGACATCTCGTTCGGCGCCGGTGTGATCTTCCTGCTGTTCTTCCTGCTCGGATTCATCTTCTACTCGTCGCTGTACGCCGCGGTGGGATCGTCCGTCAACAGTGAGTCCGAGGCGAGGCAGGCAGCGAGTCCGCTGATGATCATGATCGTGAGCACGGCGGTGTTCATTCAGCCGGTGCTGCTGAATCCGACCGGAACCACGGCGAAGGTGCTTTCGCTCGTCCCCTTTTCGTCGCCGATCATCATGCCGATCAGAATGGCGGTGACGGGAGTCCCGCCGCTCGAGCTGGCGGCGAGTCTGGGCTTTCTGGCGATTGGGTGTTTGGCCGCTCTGTGGCTGGCGTCGCGGATCTACCGGGTGGGGCTTTTGATGTACGGGAAGCGGCCGACGATGAGGGAAATGGCGAGGTGGGTTTCGTACGCTCGCTAGTCAGGTACCCTCCAACTGCAGAACTGCAAAAGAACGCGAGGTGAGATATCGGAAGCACTGATATCAGATGCCGGACTACCGCGCTAAGACCGATCTGGCGCGGATCTAGGTAAAGCCAACTGCATTTACCCGTACGCCATCGAGGGCGGTCGTAGCGCAGTTGTCCGAGATCAGATATCTACGCCTCTAAATTCTCGCCTCGCGTTCTTTGCAGTTTCCCTTTCCCGGCTGCGGCGCGACTATCTTTCTAGTACAACTCCACGTCATCAGTTAAAGAGGCCCAAGATGTACGACGAAAAATTCGTTACCCCAATGCGCCAGGAGCTCACCCAGCTCGGCGTTGAAGAAATGCGCACCGCCCAGGAAGTCGACGCCAAGCTTGCCAACGCACAGGGCACGACGCTCGTGGTCGTGAACTCGGTGTGCGGCTGCGCGGCGCGGAATGCTCGGCCGGCGGTGGCAAAGGCGATCCGCAATGAGACGAGGCCGGATACGCTGACCACCGTGTTCGCCGGTCAGGACGTCGACGCCGTGCAGAGGGCGCGCAGCTATTTCACAGGGTACGCGCCCAGCTCACCACAGATTGCGCTGCTCAAGGATGGACGCGTCGTCTTCATGCTCGAGCGCCATCAGATCGAAGGACGCACGGCGGACGACATCGCGAAGGATCTTGTCGGCGCGTTCGACAAGTACTGCGAGGAAACGACGGCCGCCTAGAAGGCGTCTTTCTTTCTTCTCTCGATGAAGGGCTGACCATCGGGAAGGGTCTGTGGATCGACGTCCCTTCCCGTGTCCTTCAGGACTCTGCCGCGCACGAACTGCACGGTTCCCCCCAATAGCAGCGCCCACACGGTGACGGCGAGCACCCGCCAGAACACCACGCCGGTAGCCATCGGCTGCCAGTCGGTGAATTCCGCGCGCGCAGTGCCCCACGGCTCCCGATGGAGCCCGATGAGGACTAGGCTCACCAGCATCTCTCCCGCGGTCTCGAATATCGCGAAGAGGGGCGCGCGCCACGGCCACTCGCGCACCGGGAATCTTCCGAGATGGAGCGTCGCCATTCCGAGCAGGAAGAGCGTCCCCAGCACGAGCGCGGCAACGAGGTAGGAGCTGGTGGCATCGCCGTTGGTGAGGACGACGGCGCGGAAGACGCGGATGATGACACCGGTGATCAGGGCGAGCTCCACCGGGGATCGCGCTATCCTGGCAAACGCTGCCGGCTCTTCGATATCCCACTCACTGGGCTTGAACGACCGGCGACGATGCTCGACTGGAGAAGGCTTCGTCACGCGTTCCAATGTAACACTATCTAATCCAGTGACCTATCCTGGTCCACCTGATGTCGGTGAGCATTGGAAGGGGGCGGTCGCTGTCGTCGGCGTTGTACGAGTAGTACACGAACAGCGGCTTGCCACGCACGTTTTCCCTCGGCACGAAGCCCCAATAGCGGCTGTCCTTCGAGTTGTATCGGCTGTCGCCCATCATGAAGAGCCGGCGCGGCGGGACGATCATCGGCCCCCAGTTGTCGAGCGTCGGCTGAGCGGGAGGCGAGCCGAAACGCGACCCTGTGATCGCCGCTTTTTTCAGCCAGTCGAAGTGCCAGCTTACGGAGTTGCCCATCACCGAATCGGGCGTCGCATTGATTCCGTATCCCTGCCGCTGCGCGATCCCGTTCAGATAAACCACTCCCTTCCGCATGTAGAGTGTATCGCCGGGAGTTCCGATCAGCCGCTTCACGAGCGTGGGGGTTGGATCGCGGCCGGCAGAATCTTCATCGGCCTGGAATGGAGAAACGAACACCACGACATCGCCCCGCCGTGGCTCTCTGAAAGCGGGAAGGCTCGCGCTCGTGAACGGGACGTGCGCTCCGAAGATTGCCTTGTTCACGAAGAGCCAGTCGCCCACGAGCAGCGTCGGTATCATGCTCCCGGAGGGAATCCGGTACGCCTCGACGATGAACGCGCGCAGCAGGAGGAAGATCGCCAGAGCGCCGGCGATCGATTTGAAATTCTCCCAGACGGTGTTGAGCGGGGAGCGGTGCGAAACGGGGCGCGCCTTTTGAGCGCGCCCCGCATTTGACGGAGTTGCCAAGGAGCTTAGGTATTTCTAAGGTGTTTGTTGACGAGTCGGGTCATCTCGAACATGGAGACCTGTCCGCGACCGAAGATCGGACGGAGGTTCTCGTCGGCGTTGATCATGCGGCGATTCTTCGAATCCTGGAGCCCTTTCCGCTTGATGTACTGCCAGAGTTTCTTGGTGACTTCGGTGCGCGGCATCGGCGAGCTTCCGACCACGTTCGCCAGATCGCCGCTCGGCTGCATTGGCTTCATGAACGCCGCATTCGGCGTGCGCTTTTTGCCTGAGGAAGATTTCCGGCGGGTTTTGCGGCCGGCCTTCTTTGCGCTCTTTCTACCGCTGGACCTCGATGACTTGCGGGCCGAAGACTTCCGGGACGAGGACTTCTTTTTTCCGCTCTTCTTTTTTGCTGCCATCTTGTCTCCTGGTTTGATGATCGGATGCGAATTGCTGCTAGAGTGAAACGCCGTCCGTCAGGGGAGCAAACTATATCCCCGTAGGGCGAAAGCAATAGGGAATGCAAAGAGTTTCCCTATGAGAAACACGAAATCCCATAGGGAAAAACGACTTTTCTCGGCTCGGGCGCCCTCATCATTTGGCCATGCTCTCCAGCAGCTCCATCATTTTGGCGTCGTACGGATCGGCTGATTCGTCGTCATCCGCTATCTCGTAGTTCAGTTGCGGAGTCTCCAATATCAGAGGGATTCCGCTGCTGCGCGGATCCTGCATCAGCCACTCGAATGGCTGCTTTCCAATGCGCCCGTCCCCTATGAGAACGTGTCGATCCTTGTTGGATCCGAGCTCGCCTTCACTGTCGTTCAGATGGAAAAAAGAGGGTTTCTCTCCGGTGGCTTCTTCGAATTCGTCCAGCACCGCGGTGAGCGCCTGCTTCGACCGTGTGATGTCGTAGCCAGAGGAGAAAAGGTGGCAGGTGTCCAGCCCGTACCCCGTTCTCTTTCGCAGAGCTGCGGGAACGTCTGCCAGAATTTGTCCAACCTCCTGCGCGGTCTTTCCCATCGTCTTGCCCGCTCCGGCGGTGTTCTCGACGAGAAGCCGGGTGTCGGATTTGATCGACTCGAGAGCGACAGTTATCGCCTTGGCGATTCTCTTCGCCGAGTCCGCGCGGTCGCTCGTCCCTGCTGAGCCAGGATGGAAGCACACCCCGCCCACGCCGAGAGCAGTGGACCGTTCCATCTCCTTGGAGAGACCGGCGCTTGCCCTCGCCCACTTGTCGTCTTCGGGGGTTGCCACGCTCAACACATAGGCCGCGTGCACAACGACGTTCGCCGGCTGGATTTTGGTTTTAGCCAGCGCCGTCTTGAAGCGCGCCACCCGTTCCGGCTTTATTGTCGACTTATCCCCGTAAAACTTCGGGATCGCCGTAAATACCTGGAGCGCCGTCATTCCCGCGCTGCCCGCGCGAAGGACGGCCATGTGAAGACCACCCTTGTCGACGGTGTGCGCGCCGATATACCGTGTCATGCCGCCGGTCTGTGCAAATATTCTACCGCGCGCTGTGCGGCTCGGAGTTTGATCCCATGCATTTCCCTCGACACCGTGCAGTTATGTTTGGTTGGACCATGCGAAATGTGACCCTTGCCCTCGCCTTGCTCGCCCTGGTACCGCCGGGAATTCATGCCCAGACGATTCCGGGAAGCGACGTCATCACCGGGCGCGTCACGGATCTCACCGGACATCCCATCGCCAACGCGCAGATAGGCGTGACGTCCGCCAGCACCGGCAAGACCCGCACGCAGTCCACCGATGACAATGGTCGTTACAGAATCTATTTCCCGGAGACGGCGCCCAATTACAAGCTTCTCGCGAAGCGGATGGGATTCAGCCCGGTGCAGAGGACCATCACCCGCAAGAGTGAAGGCCCCGAGGAAATGAGAGTGGACCTGCAGTTCGGTGGAACTCCGTTGGCGCTTTCCGACGTGGAGATCGAAGGAAGCTCAGACGCCGCCGCTCCGAGCGAGGCTGAAAAACCTCTCCCCCGCGATGTAACAGTTCCCAACCCGGTGCTGGACATCCTCGCCCTCAAGGACACGCTGCATCTGAGCGCCGTGCAGGTTGTCGGTCTGAACGATCTCGCGGATAGTCTCCAGTCGAAGAACACGCGCATCTATCACGACATCCGCGCACTTCTCGCGAAATCCCAGGCGGCGGGGGACGTCAACCAGATGACCGGCAGCGTGACGCTGATGCTCGAGGAGGCATCGCGGAACACAACCCACGCTGTCGTTCTGGCGCTGAAGCTGTTGAGACAGGAACAATTCGTCGTTTTGCCGGCCGAGATCAGAGACCGATCCGAGTCCGCCGAGGCTGCGACTAAACAGTAACAGGCAGTCCGTCAGCTCCAGCGACCGACGCGATAACCCACCCGATCACCGCGGTTGCCCGCGACATCTTCGCCCGGCTTCCACCACACCGTGATCTTGCGGTGATCGAGCGTCACCCACGGGGCAATCGCCGGCACATCGTCGGGAGTGGCGTCGCCGCGAGCCTCGAAGATGTGCCCCGTTGAATGTGACAGTGCGATTCCGATTCTCGGCGCTGTCGCGTTGGGATCCTCGAACACGACGACCACGCTGTCGCCATTTGCCGCGACGCTCGCCGCCGCCGGCGCGTTGCCATAGACAACCGGAACGGGAGAGTGGAACATCGCTCCCTTGTCCATCGAGTGGGCGAAGAAAACGCCGGCTCCATTGGCAGACTCAATGAAATAAACGAGGTGCAGATACCCGCTGGTTGAATCATAGAAAACGCCCGGCGCGGGGCGGTCACAGCCGCGGCGACCACGATCGCGGGCCTCGACAGTCACGGGCGCGCTCCAATTCGCGCCGCCATCGCGCGAGTGCTGCATGGACAGAACGACGCTGCTGTCGCTGCGCGATGTCCACCACACGCGAAACAGATCCGAGCCTGCGCCTGCCGTCCGAATCAGGCGAAGGCACTGATCGACTCCGCCGCTCACGTTGGGGAGATTGGCGCTGAAGACCGCGCTCCTCGCGTCGGGGTCGCCGAGCTGAGATCCGCGGTACGATACGTCGCCCCACGCGACCGGCTCACCAACGCACGCCACCAGGGCGAATGCGATCACACCGAACATTGTCAGCCGCAGTAGTTTGTTGATCCCAGCGTGCCCCACGTGATATGCCATTCGCGCACGTTACCGGGATACGCGCTCTGTGAGAAGGGTAGCTATCTTTCGGCATAGTCCAGCCCGCTACCCCGAGGAGCTCAGTAATGTCCGCCTCCGCAGTACGTCCGACTCGCCCCGAATCCCCGCCGGCCGAGCGTTCGGCTCCGACCGACGACAACGATCGCTTCGGCGCCGAGAGCGTGTCGCCAGAGAACGCCGCCCGCACGCTGAGCGGATTCAACGGAAACCGCCGTGTTCCAGCGCCGGTGAACGAGCCGATCAAGAGCTACGCGCCCGGCTCGCCCGAGCGGGCGGAGCTGAAGGCCCGCCTCAAGTCGATGTCGAACGAGCGCGCGGACATTCCGCTCATCATCGGTGGCGAAGAGGTGCATACCGGAGAGCTGGTGCAGGCGGTGATGCCCCACAACCACCGCCACATTCTGGCCGACTGGCACCGCGCCAATCCCGAGCACGTGGACATGGCGGTCAAAGCGGCCGAGTCCGCTGCCAGGGACTGGGCGAACTGGGCGTGGGAAGATCGCGCCGCAGTGTTCCTCAAGGCGGCCGAGCTGCTGGCGACTACGTGGAGATCGACGCTGAATGCCGCGACGATGCTCGGGCAATCGAAGACCGCGTTTCAGGCGGAGATCGACGCTGCCTGCGAGCTGATCGATTTCTGGAGATTCAATCCGCACTACGCGCAGAGCCTGTACGACGAGCAGCCGTACAGCGACAGGACGATGTGGAATCAGCTCGATTATCGTCCGCTCGAGGGTTTCGTGTACGCGGTGACGCCGTTCAACTTCACGTCGATCGCGGGAAATCTCCCAACGGCGCCGGCGTTGATGGGGAACACGGTCGTCTGGAAGCCAGCGTCGAGCGCGATGTTGAGCGCACACTACATCATGAAGCTGCTCCAGGAAGCCGGCCTTCCTCCGGGCGTCATCAATCTCGTTCCGGGAGATGCGGGAATGATCTCCGACAAGCTGCTCTCGCACAGAGATCTGGCCGGCGTCCATTTCACGGGTAGCACGGCGGTATTCAACAGCATGTGGAAAACGATCGGCGCCAGCATGTCGCGCTACAAATCGTATCCGCGCATCGTCGGCGAGACGGGCGGCAAGGATTTCATCATCGCGCATTCGTCGGCGGACCCCGTCGCGCTTTCCGTCGCAATC
>Ga0070682_100001053_pt1 | contig 15922 bp, 12 predicted proteins | sample KBSC63LmetaG_FD_64668 | JGI IMG/M metagenome (GOLD analysis project Ga0070682, IMG submission 64668) | Corn rhizosphere microbial communities from Kellogg Biological Station, Michigan, USA - KBS C6-3L metaG | ecosystem: Host-associated > Plants > Roots > Rhizosphere | place: USA: Michigan... | reverse complement strand
GGGCATCCTCGGTGACGCCATTCGTTTCGGGATCGCCGAAGAATACGAGCATCGCGTCGCCGATGAATTTGTCGACCGTCGCGCCGTGACGGAGCGCAATCACCGACATTTCCGTGAAGTATTCGTTGAGGAGCGCGGTCAAGTCTTCGGGCTGCAAGCGCTCGGTTGTCGAGGTGAAATCCTTGATGTCGGAGAAGAAGATCGTGAGCTTCTTCCGTTCGGTCGAGATCGCGACGTCGCGCTGGCCGGAGAAGATACTCTTGTAGATCTGCGGCGAAAGATATTTCGCGATCTTCATCGAAATCGACGCAAGAAAATCGTTCGATTCCGAGAGCTCCTTGTTCATGCCGGCGATGGCGGCGGCTTGCCTCCGCTGCACAAGAATAAAGGTGAGCCCGGCGATCGCCGCGAGCACGAGGTAAGCGAGAAGAAATTTGAACGAGAGAATATTCGCCGCGATCGGCTGCTTGATGGAGATCTCTTGGATGCCGCGCACATCGCCGACCTTCCAGTCTTTCTTCGGGCTCTCGGGATGCGTGTTGTGGCAGCTCACGCATGCCGCGCCCATCAGGACGGGGCCCGCCATGCGGATTTCGCGATTGAAGATCGAGCCGCTGATATCGACAACCGGCGTCTTCGGATCGGCGCGCAGCGAGCGGATGGCGGCTTTTTCCCAATCGTCCAGCGGATGGACTTCGCGTCCCTTGAACGGGTAATCGGAAACGAAACGGTATTTCACCGCCGTATTCCGCGCGGAAATCATGTTGCCGAGCTCGATGGAAAGCGTCGCCGGAATCGGAATGCCGCCTTCGACGTTTTTATAAGCGTTGGTCGGCGTTGCGGTGGGATGATTGGCAAGCCGTCCCACTACGTCGCTCGCATAAAACCCGCGCATGTCGTCGATGACGCGGCCGATTTCGGTAGCCTGGCGGCTTAGGATGCGCTCGGAGAGCGCGCGCATATCGAGCCATGCGGCGAAGGGAAGTCCGAGTAACAAGAGAACGACAAGCGCGACGACCAGCGGGCCGTAGCTGCGACCATCATGCGTGTTTAATGCCGATGGCATCGAAAATGCCTCGGGGATGAAAGTGAAAGCGGCCGCCGCCCCAATCGGCCATGGGGCAAGTGTAATCGAGCTGGATGAAAGGGAACAGGGGGCTTATGCGAAAAGGCTTGCGGGCGATAGCATGGCGGGCTGGATCGCCTTGTCGACCAATGCCGCGAAGCCCAGAAGCAGCAGGAAAATCACGAACAGGATTCCAAAAAGGATGAATGAAATTTTGCGGGTCACGTCGGACACTCCGGTGAAGCCGACGGCGCCCGCCACGATCGAGATCATCAAGAAGAAAAAAGCGTATTTGAACATGAGCCGTGCTCCTCATACAGGAACACGGGCTTCAAGGTTTGGTTCCTAAGTAATGCAGCGCGGCTGAATCGCCCCGTCTTACTGAACCGTCTTCACGATCGAGTCGGTCGGTGCGGTGTTCGCGGTCGGCATCTTGATCTCTTTCTTCAAGAGCTCGTCATATTCCGGCAGCGACTTGATGGTGGATTTCGGCCGCATGTGCACGATCTTATAGCCCTTGTCCTTCATCTGCTTCAGCAGTTCGGGAAGCGCTTCCGCCGTCGCGTGCTGGAAATCGTGCATCAGGATGATGCCCTTGCCGTGTTTTTCGAGCTTCGCCATCACCGATTTGATGACCTGCTCCGGCCTGCGCATTTTGAAATCAAACGAGTCGAAATCGGCGGAGAAGATCGCGACATTGCGTTCGCCGAGATACTTCACGACTTCAGGCGGATGCTTGAGAGCCGGAAAGCGGAAGAAGGGCGCAGTTTGGCGTCCGTCGAGCGCCCACTGAACGGCAGAAAGACCTTTTTCGATTTCTTCCTTCGCCACATCGAAAGGCTTCTTATCGAGATTCATGTGGCTCCAGGTGTGGAAGCCGATGGTGTGACCTGCGGCGGCCTCATCTTTCAGGATGTTCGGGTAATAAGTCGCGTGCTTGCCGATGATGAAAAACGTCGCGTGGATGCAATTGTCCGCGAGCGTTTTCAAGACGGAAGGCGTGGTGACCCACGGGCCGTCGTCGAAGGTAAGAACGACTTCGCCGTTCTTTAGAAAATCGTGGTTCTTGAAATGCTCGAAGCCGAAACCGGGACCGCCCGTCGTGTCGATTTCCACCGTTCGCGACATCGGTATCGCATCGGGGTTGGCGCATTTCGCAGCGGCAGGCGCCGCCGGCGGCGGGGGCGGCGGCGGAGCCGCCGGCCTGGTGACAGGAACTTGCGCCCAAAGCGCGGTCGATGCCGCGATCGAGCCGGAAACCAACAAAGCAACCACAACAGAACGCCGCATGACGCCATCCCTCTCTACAGAGCACCATACAAGCACACTGGCGGGCAGTGGGGGAGTCGGTGCGCGCAGTCGCCGCGACGGCACAATAACGAACTCTCTGGATGGTTCCGCAAACAGTGTATTCCAGCGGAAAGGCCTGCTATTTTCCCGAGCCTTCGGGCCCGTAGCTCAATGGTTAGAGCCGACCGCTCATAACGGTCTGGTTGGAGGTTCGAGTCCTCCCGGGCCCACCATTCCGACGGGTTTGGTGCGCCGCCTATTCCACTAGACCGGCATCAGGATTCGCTATCAGTCCCAAATATTTTCCCGGACGCAGATTTAAAACCCCGGCAAGCCGGCAAGCCACTTCGACCTCTCGGGGCGTTAAAGATTTAAGCCACTCATCGAGCTTCGCTTCATCCAGTGTGTGGGTCGCCTCCGGGGGAGGCGATTCGCCTACGGCCTGATAGCAGGACGCCCACAAACAGTGGAAATTTACAGTCGGCCGATCGACACGGGCGAACCGCAGCGCATGTCTCCGCAGCATGGCAGCGAAGACTCGATCGCATATGGGAGAAAGCGCCCGCGGCATCATCGCCCAATGCGGAACGATGCAGAATGAGCCTCGCAGAAAGAAGAAACAGCTTGTATCAATATGTCCGGCTTCCTCAGGAAACGGCAGAATCGTTTCGTCGGGGCGGCAAAAACGCCGCTGCGCAATGACAAAGTCGCATTCTGCTGCGCCTCCCGAGACAGACGCAGCGGCGTCGAGACAGGCTTCGACATGATCGCGGTCGAGCCAGTTGTCTGCATCCAGCAAGCCGATGCCGTCATATTCCTCGCCGATCGCGACCAGCGCGCCGACGCCGCGAGGTGTATTTCCGTTATCGCCATGCTCCCGATCCAGCTTGAGGTGCCTGACCTTTTCGCCGTCGATCCACGGCTGCGGAAAACCATCGGCAACGAGAAAGTGATCGGCCGGTATGGACTGATTTCTTACGCTCTCGATGCAGCGCTGCAGTAGCGGGCGCGCTTCTCGATGATACGGCGTAATAATAGCGTAGCGCTTTTGCGAGGGGAGCGTCATGTCAACTAAAGATGCGGGGTCGTATCGATTGCCGGTTTTACCGCGCGGGCGAGGATCGTCAGCGGATAAAGGGGGTCATCGGCCGCTAGGTAATGGGAGGAAGGGATATCTTCCTGCGCCAGGCCTTGCAGGAACGCCGTAACAGCCAGCACGTTGCCGCGAGCCTGAACATGCACCGCAGTCGAAGGGAATTCGGCCAATAACAGACGCCGCAAACCGGTCACGGTGAACGACCAGAAGCGAACCTCGCCCCATCTGTCGTGGTCGATCTGGCCGATGCCGGGGACGGTCAGGAGCAAAACGCCGCCGGGCTTGAGAATTCGCTGTAACGTTCTCATAGCGGCGCGCAGGTCGAATACATACTGAAGCGTTTGTGTGAGGATGATGCAATCGAACAATTCCGATTGGATGCGGTCGGCGTCACTGAGATCGGCAATCACCGTCGCCCCCGGCGCCTTGGCATCGACGTGAAGCACGTCGCGCGCAGTCGTGCGCTCACCGCCGAAACGTAGCGTGTAAGCGCTGTCGCCGGCTTCGAGGACCTTGCCGCGAATGTCAGAAGCGTGCTGCTGAAGGAAGGTTTCGATGTAGAGGCGGTCAATCGGTTGCCCTCGATCGTATCCCCAAGAGCGGCTGATCGGCTGGAGCCGCAAGAAATCGCCGAATTGCACGCTGCCGACCGCCGGGATGCTGGTGGAGAGTGAGGTATCTGTTTTCAAAGGGTCGCCCTCGGTGAATTTTTACCTGCTGCCGCCCGGTAGAAATACCAGGCCAAACGGTATTGTGCTGCGACGCAAGCGCGGATAGCTCGAGCTTTCTCGAACAGGATAGCTCATTCTGGGTGAACCGCCGAAGCGAATGAAACACCAAGCCCGTAATTGATCATGGGCGGACCATCGACAATAATGTCGTCCGGTCCGGTAGAACGCAATCATGCCGCCCGATCTGGTAAAAAAATGGATCGTAAGCCTTCGCCAAAGCCCAGGTACGATCTGATCAAGTCGTTCGTGAATGACGAAGTATTCTTGATTCCGCGATGGTTGCCGCAAAAATATCTGGCGAATTGCATTTTGGTGAGCGACCGGGCGGAGCTTCTCAGGCGGCTCCCCCGGCAAGGAGTCGTCGCCGAGATCGGCACCCAGCGGGGCGATTTTGCGAAGCAAATACTCGAAATTTGTGAGCCGCGTGAGCTTCATGTCTTCGATCTTTCATTTCGCGACTTCGACCGGGCGTTTTTCGACGCCGCGATTTCGCAACGCCAGGTAATTTTGCACGAGGGAGATTCGTCGACGGAAATGACGAAGCTGCCCGACGGCGCATTCGATTGGATTTACATCGACGGAGATCACACCTTCGAGGGCGTGTTGCGGGATATCCGCGAGGCGAAACGCTTGATCAAGCCGAACGGATTTCTGGTGTTCAATGACTACACGAATTACTCCCCATTGGAGCAGATGCAGTACGGCGTAATGCGCGCCGTGAACGATCTTTGCATCGACGGCGATTTTGAAATCGTGATCTTCGCGTTGAGTGCGCTCGGCTATCACGACGTCGCGCTGCGGCGGCGTTCGCTTCTACCGGATTCACGCGAGGAGCTGTCCGGCAAGCCCTGGAATTCCGCGCGTGTGCCGAATGAAATTTACGAAGTAAAAGAAATGCTCGGCGATGAAGAGCGGCGTGACTCGACAATTAAAATGGAACTCGCAGATTTTGCCAAACGGTGTTGGGAAACCGGACGAAAGATCGAGCTGACGGGGGGTATGGTGAAAGCCCAGATCTTAACGGCACTGTTTTTACCGAGCCGGCTTCCTACTATTATTTTCTGGCAGGCGTGGCGAAAGAGGCGCGGGCGCTTCGCATTATCGAGATCGGAGCGTGGTGGGGCGGCTCAACGCTGGCCATGCTGGCAGGGGGGCGTGTCGTTGGCTCGCCTACCGTCGTTTCCCTTGATCTTGAACACCGTAATCTCGCGCATCTAAAAAGCCAAGCTGGCATTTTCCCGATTGAAGGCGATTGCGCGAGCCGGGAAACGATCTCCAAAGTTAAGGAACTTCTAGGAACCGAGCCGATCGATTTGCTCTACGTCGATAGCGCCCATAACTATGAAGGAACATTACAACACTTCGCGATTTACCAAGCACTGTACCGTCCACGCATCGTTATCTTTGACGACATCCACTTGAGCGAGCCGATGAATGCCGTTTGGTCGGACATCAGCGCATGCTATGGCATCGCGTCCCTCGACCTCGATACCATCAGCACGGACATTCGCCCCGGTGGCGAGGGTTTCGGAATGATCTGGTTGCAGCGTGATTTGCGGCCCGCCGACCTATAGGTCTGTACGTTGTGTCGGAGATCGGGGATGACGATCGGCAATGATCCAGGTCGCACGCTTTTGTCAGCTTGTCGAAGATCAGTTATGGGGCGCCGCGAAGGAAGTCTACCAGAGGATTGTCGTAGGCTATCGTCCCGACAACGACGGAAAGCTATGGCGCATCCAGGCTGAACGGATCGCAACAAGTCTTATTGGCAAGTAGTTGAAGTTCCCAGCCTTGTTTTGTGCGTTAACCGAGTTCGCGGCTGATTTCGCGCATACGTTGTAGGCCGTTTGGTTCCGAGATAAAACCCGTCTTGGGGGATGACACACCGAGAGTGTATCCGGCCCACAAGGGCCGGCCACTTTTCGAAGTCACTGAAACGGTAGGCGGTTATGCGTCACGCGAAGGATCAGGCTGGCAAGACGATCGCGGTCACCGGCGGCGCGGGTTTTCTGGGCTCGCATCTTTGCGAGCGACTGACTCAGCAAGGACACGAAGTTCTTTGCATCGACAATTTCTTCACCGGCACGCGGCGCAACATCACGCATCTTCTCGACGATAAGAATTTTGAGCTGATCCGTCATGACGTGACGCATCCGCTCTATATCGAGGTCGATGAGATTTACAATTTCGCCTGCCCGGCATCACCCATCTACTACCAACTCGATCCTGTCCAGACGACGAAGACCAGCGTGCATGGGGCCATCAACATGCTCGGTCTCGCAAAAAGGCTGCACGCAAAAATCTTTCAGGCTTCGACATCGGAAATATACGGTGATCCTGAGGTCCATCCGCAGCCGGAGGAATACTGGGGTAACGTCAACCCCATCGGAATTCGCTCCTGCTATGACGAAGGCAAGCGCTGCGCGGAGACCCTGTTCTTTGATTATTGGCGGCAGCATAAGCTGCGGATCAAGGTCGCGCGTATTTTCAATACCTATGGCCCAAGAATGCACCCCAATGACGGGCGCGTCGTGTCGAACTTCATCGTGCAAGCACTGCGCGGGAAAGATATCACCGTTTACGGCGACGGTTTGCAGACACGGTCGTTTTGCTACGTTGACGACTTGATCGAAGGCATTCTTCGCCTGATGAATTCGACCGATGAAATCATCGGGCCGATCAATTTGGGCAATCCCTCCGAATTCACTATCCGCGAGCTCGCGGAAACCGTGATCGAGATGACCGGTGCGCGATCAAAAATCGTCAACAAACCTTTGCCGCAGGACGATCCGCGCCATCGCCGGCCCGACATTTCGCGGGCTAATCAGCTTCTAGACTGGAAGCCAACCGTTCAACTGCCGCATGGCTTGAAGCAAACGATCGAGTATTTCGACGCGCTGCTCGGCAGCGATCAGAGTCGGCTGACGCTACCGCCGGCAGAATAAAATCTGCGCGTTCCGCTTTCGGAACGCGCAGACAATTTTCATCATTTCGGGAATGTCAGCGGACGTCGTTCGCCGCCATTGCCGCGGGCTTGCGAGGATTGCCATCGATATAGACCCAAGCGTTAGAATTGGTGCGGGTCTGGCGTTTGACATAATCATACGGCGTTTTTGACCAGAGACGAACCTCCTTCGACAAGTTGTCGAGGGCGAATTCGCCCTTGTCTGTGCGCACCAGAAGCACAGCATGGCCCTGGTTCTGCCTGGTCCAGACGATCGCGATCAAGAGCGCTTCGCGCGGAAAGCCCGCTTCGATCAACTTGCGCTGCTTGACGAGAACATAGTCCTTGCAGTCACCGCGGCCGTCGTCGGCGTAATACCATTTGTTCACCCGGCCCCAGTGCTTCATGTCCGTCGTGGGCCTGATATTCTTGTTGGCCCAATTGTTCACGCCCACGATCGTGTCCCAAACATCCGTTGTCAGGGTGATCGCGCGCGGCGAGCTTGTTTTCGCGTTGCATTCGCCGGGATATTGCGCACAGAAATCGCCCCAGCCTTTCGGCGGCTTCGCGTCCTCGACGATCGCCGTGTAGAGCGGAGCGCCGTCGTTGCGCCAGGCTTTCGCCTCCGGTTTCGGAAGATCGAGCGCGGCGGTTTTCTTGGCCGTTTTCGCCGCATCCGCTGCGGCCGGACCCGCCGGCACGTCGAGCGCGGCAAGACGTTCCGCCGGTATGGCCTTCTCAGCTTTCGGTTGGGCGAGCGCGACATTCGTGTTCGAGGACGGTTCAGGATATCCGTCTTCGAACGGGACGGGCGCGACCGGAATAGCGGCAAACGACGGCAGCGGCGAGAAATCGAATCCCACCAGGTTTTCTACCGGCGTGGCGTTCTCGATCGCCGCGGGCTGAATCAGCGAGTTCGCACTCGCAAGCGGCTCAGCGGATTTTCCGGCGTCAAGCGAGACAAGTTGTACCGGCGGCGTGGCCGGCTTGAAAGCGTTTTGATGCGCAAAGAGAATTGCGCCAGCGAGCAATGTGCCAAGCGGACTCGCATACAAAATCAGCTTGGCCGTTTTGTTTCGGTTGAACATCCGCAACCCCCTGTTTGTTTTCTGGGGCGACAGATGCGCACAAAGCCTGCAACTTCCGGTGAAACGACGCGATTCAATTCAATCGAATTTGTTCGTGTTCTTTTAAGAACCGCACGAGCTGTCGTTAAATTTTTATGAATTCGAGTTGGCAACCGCGGATAACGCGCGGCTTTGATGGCGTGGATGGGCCTTCTGATGCCAAAACCAGGCCGATCGGATTATGGTTTCCAAATCCGATCTCGAGGGCGCAAACTGGAGGCGCGCCTGGGCTTGCCGGGGGTCGGCGATCAATACCGGCGGATCGCCGGCCCTTCGATCTTCGAAATTCACGCGCGGCGCGACACCCGTCACCCGTTCGATCTCTTTCAGCACTTGCAGGACCGAATAGCCGCGGCCGGTGCCCAGATTCAGGACGCCGACGCGTTCATTCGCCTGCAACCGGCGGAGCGCCGCGACGTGCGCATCGGCAAGGTCCGAGACATGGATGTAATCGCGAATGGCGGTCCCGTCGGCGGTGGGATAGTCGGTGCCGAAAACGGAGAAGGAGTCGATGTAGCCCTGAATCCACATCAAGGCTCTCGGAATGAGATGCGTTTCCTCCGCGCGGGCCTCGCCGATGTCTGCATCCGCATCGGCGCCGCAGGCGTTGAAATATCGCAAAGCCGACCAGCGCCAGCCGTGTGCTTTTTCATAGTCCGACAAAATCTGTTCGGCCATGAGCTTCGAGGCGCCGTAGGGATTGATCGGATTCGGTATTGTTTGCTCATCGATGGGTTGTTTTTCCGGCACACCGTAGACCGCGCATGAACTCGACATCACGATCGTATTCACGCTGGCCGCGCGCAGACCCTCGGCGAGCGAGAGTGTCCCAGCCACATTGTTGCGATAATATTTGCCGGGATCCTTCACGGATTCTCCGACCAAGGCAGAAGCCGCGAAGTGGATCGCAGCGGATACATGATGTGTGCGGCAAGCCTCTATCACCGCCGCGGTCTCGCCAATGTCCGCCTCGATCAGCGGCCCCCAACGCACAAAATTTCGATGTCCGACAGATAAATTGTCGAAAGCGATGGGAAGATAACCGGCGCCCGCGAGCGCCTTACAGGTATGGGCGCCAATGTAACCAGCACCACCTGTCACCAAAATAGAGTGCCGCTGCGCTGACATCGCCGAGCATCATCCTTCTGGGGAGAATCGCTTCGTTCGCAGTTCGTACAAATCTCCCGGGATGATTGTCACACTTCTCTTCTTACGAGAGTTTACGAGGGTGCCATTTCTCCAAAGAGAGAAGATAACGGGGATTTAACATAAAAATTACGCGGAATAGTTCTTGGCTTTTTTGCGCAGAATTGCAAGGTTTTGCACTACAACCATACCCTGTGACGAAAATACAACATTCAATGGCAATCGGATGAACCAGTTTGTATTAGTTTGCTGGGCTCTCGGGAAAGTGGCAAATTTGGGTCCAAGAATACAACAAATGAGCGTATTTCGACGGTGGGGGCTCACGTGCAGATTTCGAGATTCTTATCCAGGCTGGTGCTTTGTGCATCGGCGTTGAGCTGCACGCTGGTTGCGATGGCCGCTCACGCGCAGCAGTCGAGTTCCGGGGTGCCCGCCGTCCAGCCGCCGATCCCTATCGGCACAAGTCCGGTTTATGCATGGTCGGGTCTCAACGTAAACAACGACTACATCGGCGGATTTGTCGGCGGCATCTATGCCTTGAACGGGAATCTCAATAGCGAAGGCTATCTTTTCCGTGTTGAAGGTTCGGGCGGCAATTACGGCTCGAACACTGTCACGCTGCCGAATACGCGCATCGAGACCTACAATGGTTCGGTCATGCTCGGCTACAAGAAGTCGATCGGCGAAGGCTGGTTGAGCACTTATATCGGCGGCGCATTCGAGACGCATAACAATCCTGATGTTCCTGCACCGAACACTCTCCAAGGTACGAAAGGCGGCGCGAGGGGATTAATTGAGTATTGGGGCCCGCTTAACCCGAAATGGGATGTGTACGGCTCGTTTTCCTATGCGACGCCGTTTTCTGTGACGAATGCCTACGGTCGTCTTGTCTATAAGCTGAGCGATAGAGTCACGATCGGGCCGGAAACCGGATATTTCGGCAACGACGCCTACCGAGATTGGCGAGCGGGAGCGTTCATCTCCTTCAAAACATCTTTTGGCGAAATTGCGTTTTCCGGCGGCTACCGCGAACCGCTGACGCCGGGACCGAACGGATACTACGCCAACGTCTTCTTCGGATTTGAACGTCTGCCACCCGGGCCGGCTCCGTCCACTTCGAAGCTGCCGGTAAAGGCGGCATCGGCTGAGCCGACATACAATTGGTCAGGCTTCTATGCCGGCGGCCAAGCGGGCTTCGGCTGGGACAATATTCGCTGGGGTAATGTTTCGCTTACAGGCGAACCTGTGCGCTCGAAAACGGCTGAATTCGTCGGCGGCGGTCAGATCGGATATAATTGGCAAGTCAACCGGTGGGTGTTCGGCATTGAAGCCGCGTTGCTCGGTGCCGACCTGAAGGGTACGCAGCCGAGTGTTGTTTCCCCCGGAGTGGTTTCCTATACGAACAAGGTCGACGTAATTTCCACAGTTGTCGGACGCTTGGGTTACGCGATCAATCGCTCGCTCTTCTATGTGGATGGCGGCTGGGCGACGGCGCGACTTACAACCTCCGGAGTAAACACCTTGCTGCCTGATGCGTTTACGAACCGCGGTTATGAGGACGGCTGGACGGTAGGCGCAGGATGGGAGTATGCCCTCGAGAACAACTGGATCGTGGGCCTTGACTACAAGCGGATCGAGTTAGGCAAGACGAACCGTTCGGGCATAACGAATGCGGCCTTGCCCTACACCATTACGAATATCGATCCAAAGATCGATCTGGTCACCGTTCGCTTGAGTTACAAGTTCGGCGATCTGGCGAAGGGCCCGGTTGTCGCGAAGTACTGATCGCTCCCTAGTCGCTAAAGAAAAACCCGGCTTCGGCCGGGTTTTTGTTTTTCGTGCTTGCAACACGCCGATCCGCGAAGTTGAACGCACTGTTGAATCGGACTGAATTTATTTCGTCTAAAGCGAAAACAGTTGGGCCGCAGCAGCGGCCCAGGCTCCGTGCGTTAGTTCGCTCAAAAGAAGAGCCCGGCAATCGATATTGCCGGGCTACTGATTGAGTAGGGGAGTAGGACGGGTTAGTAGCCGCCACCTCCGCCGCCGCCACCGCCGCCGGTCTGACCCACGACATCCGGATCGCGCGGCCGCCTTCTTTTTTCATTCGTCACGGCAACCTGGATTATGCCTGCTTCGGCGCCAAGTTGAGCCAAGACCGATTCGCGCACATCCTCATTGATTGCCGAATTCGAAGCGGTGATCTCCATCAGGGCATTCTTGATCCTGGCAGTTGTTTCAGGAGCTATGCCGAGGGTCATGATGTCCGACAGAAGCTGAGGCAGGGTTTCGATCTTATCGCGCGAGGTATCGCTGAACATTTCCATCAGCGTGTTCTCGACTGCGGCGCTGGTAAGATCGCCCTTGGTCCTTAAGATGAGATCGAACAGCGGATCCGAATAAGTGCCTGAGGCGAGGAAACCTTTGGCCGGCTGCATCGTCCCTACAGACTGATCAGCGCGTGGAACAGACGCAAGGGCAGAACCTTGTCCCGCAGCTGCGAGCGCAAGAATACTCGCAGCGCCGACAAGAAACTTTTTGTGGTTGTTCATCTAACGAACTCCCCAACTCCAACTAGGCCGCCTCTTTAATAATTTTTTAGCACTATTTTAGGTTTAAGAATAGTACGTAGGTTATATCTTGCTTAACCGTACGGCTGCAAAGCGAGCCATGTTCCTGCATTTGGCCGTTGGATATTTCTCGATAAACGCTGCGCCAAAACGGGACATGTGAAATTGCGACGATTTAGAGAATAGTATTTACATACCGTACCGTTTAACGGTATTATGGTAATGACAGATGCTATAAAATTATCAATAACTTAGACGTAGTGCGATTTCCCTCTGCTTTTCAGTTTCTTCAAAACTTCGGCGATGCCGTCAAAGTAACGAACCCGGCTGCGCCATTAATCAACATCGCAATCAAAGAGCGCAGCCATTGAAGGAAGCGTGGCGTACCCCCCCTAAAGCGAGTAAGTACGCGTTTGTGGGGAGCGATCTCTGCAACTTTTAGAAAGCGCTGGCGAGGCAGTGTTGGCGGCTTCACCAAACTAGCCCGACAGAATTTCGTGCACTGCGCGCGTTCAGGACGTCCTTCGCGCAGCGAAGTGTAAATCCTGTGGTTGGTCGAGACGAATGAACAGGGTTGTATCAGAGCGTGAGCTGAGCGGCGACCAACTTTCCGAAAGGAAAACGGGCAAAAAAGTTTGCGTCGTAACGGGTGAGCTTGAAGGACCATTCTTCAACGGCGGAGTAGGAACTCAGAACCGCGCGCTCGCCATCGTGCTTCGCAGGCTCGGCTACGAAGTCGACATTCTCTATACGCAGGTCAACCGGGGAATTCCCTTCTGCCTTCGAGGCACGTTCGCGGATCACGTCGCGGCATTCCAAAATAACGGAATCCGGCTGCTGTGCATCGATAACGAAGAAGAATCCACGAATTGGCACGCACGCTCGTTCCTTTCACTGCAGCATCTTCTGCGCCACCGATACGATCTCGTCTTTTTTGACGACATGCTCGGGACCGCCCACTACCCGCTGCTTGCCCGCCGAACGGACGCTCCGGGTCTTCGCGGTACAAAGATATGCGTTACCCTGCATGGATCGGTGGAATGGTCGACCGATCTCAATCAAGTGCCGGCGCATTTCGATGGGCTGCCGCTCAGAGAAATGGAGAGGCGAAGCGTCGAGCTTGCCGATGCGGTGAGAGCGGGAAGTGCGTATATTTTTCGCAAATACCGGAGCTATGGCTGGGCGATCCCGGACAACTTTATTGTCTTGCCGAATTTTGTCTCGGGGGAACGGGTAGACGCACAGCCTGTAAAGAAAGTTGAAATCAACGAAGTCGTTTTCTTCGGACGGCTGGAGACCCGAAAAGGGCTATGGACATTCTGCCGTGCTCTTGACCGGCTCAAATATGTGCTTGCCGACCGGCGCGTAACATTCCTCGGCAAGGTGACATCCGAAGCCGACAACCTGATCAAACGGGCGGCGGCTTGGCCGTTCCCCGTTCGGTTCCTGAACAATTTCAATCGAGAGCAAGCCGTCGCTTATCTCAAGGGGGAGGGGCGGTTGGCGGTGATGCCTTCCACGGAAGACAACAATCCCAGCGTCATCATGGAATGCCTGGAAGAAGGAATTCCGTTTCTTGCGAGCTCGGGAAGCGGCGGCGAAGAGCTTCTCGACGAAGAAAGCCGGCATAATAACCTTTTCGAGCCGACGGTTGACGGTTTATGCGCGAAACTTCTGGAAACGCTTGCCGAGGGCGGCATGACGGCCCGCGCTTCGTTCGATCCGGCGCAATTGCAGTCCTCCTTTGCCGAATGGGTCGATGGCCTTACTCATGGTCAGGCGCTTCCTCCGCCAGTACGCGCGGAACACTCGGTTCTGCCGCTTCCAGTTTTATTGGTGATTGTGCCGTCCGAATTCCGGCCGGATCGGGCAATTTCGGAATTCCGCAGCATATTCCACGCTTACGCGGGAAAGGTGCAGATCGAGGCGCTGACGGCGCAGCCGGACGTTTTGCGCCGACATCTGGCGGATAGTTTAAACGTCAACGTTTCGGCCTTTGAGGATTTCCCGGCCCTCGCACGGTCGCTTGCGAGCCGCGTCTCCACGGCGGTGGGGTTGTGCCACATCTCGCAAATGCTTCCCCGTAAATGGGCGGAGCGGGCGCAAAGTTGTTTTCTGAAGAACGAGAATATTGCCGCTCTCACCGGAATGGTGGCAACCGAACGAGAGTCGGATAACCGGCCGCGCGAACCCTTTTTCAGTACGTTGAAGAAGAAGTGGAGTTTTGACCGCTATATCACCGGATACGCGGTGCCGCTGTTTTCATTGCGGCAGGATACGAACTGCGGCTATGCGTGGATTCGGTCCGATTTATTCGCGCTTATCGGCGATGTTTTGCCGATCGACAAACAGTACGATCGCCCCAAGTCGATGGAGAACTGGATTCATGAGATCCTGGTGACTCTCCATCTCGCCGGGAAACGCTTCGAGCTCGTTCCCGATCAGCTTGTCGAGCAGCCCAGCGACGAGGTGCCGCTTGAAACGCTGCGCTCGGGCGACTTTATGCGCTCGCTCGCGACGAAATTGTACGGTTATGTTCCTGGAACGGATCAGTGGCTGCTTACCCGCCTCGCAATTGATACGGGACTCGAGCGCGAACGAACCCGCTGCAATGCCGCCTATCTGAAAGCGGTTGCAACGAAATTTGCTGCGAATGTTGTGCCGGTCAGTGCCTATGCGGCCCGCGAGCAAAATTATCCGCATCTGGCGCAAATCGCTCACGCGAGCGGGCAAATCGATGTCGCCGTCGATCTGCTTGCGTCTCTCGTTTTGCCGGATAAAGGATCCGATAGCTCGAAAATTAGCAGGCATATGAAGCTTTCCGCCAACGCGGTAAGGCTTGCGGAGTTTCTTGCCACGAACCAGTACGCCTCGATCAACCTCAATCATCCTTGGTCGTTCAAGATCGCGAAGAATGGGAAGGAGTTCGAGCTCCATTCCAACTCGGCGGGCGAGGGGCGGGCATCGCTTTCGTTCGCTTCAGCCAATCTCAACCGCTCGACAAAGTTTGCTTGTGCGTTGCGCTTTCCCAGTCGAGAGGCTCATCCGGTGCGTGTTCGTGTCGATGTGATTCCGCGTGACCGCACACATCATTACGCCGCCGAGCGAATCCTTCAGCCTGGCGACAGTTGCTCGTGGGAATTTGAAATTCCAGCGTCAGCGCGCGCGAACTGTACGATCGTTTTCGGCGTCGAGATGGCGGATCCCGGAGATAGCGCCGAGCATGCTTTCGTCATGGTCGCGGATGCCAGGTTCGAATGAGCGGGATGGCGGCAATGGAAATTCCACGACTGTCGGATTTCGTGTTTACGAACGATCTCCCTGCGCGGCCATTAAAGGTGTGCGTTGTTTCATCCGAATTTCTCGGGCCGGTCAAAAACGGGGGAATCGCCACCGCAACCAGCGCGCTGATCAAGCAGTTGGCCCGCGACGGGCATCGGGTAACCCTGCTCTACACACTCGTGGAGAACGGGAAACCGATCAATATCGCAGAGCAAGACGGCTCGAACGGCCGGAAAAAATCGTGGCAGTACTGGGTGGACGAGCTTGCCCGCCAGAGCATTCAGCTCGCGTATATTCCTCACGATGGAGACTATAGCGCCTGGTTATACAAATCGTGGCTTGTGAAGGAGTATCTTGGCCAGCACGATTTCGATCTCGTCTATTTCGACGATTGGCACGGGCTCGCCTATTATTCCGTCTTGGCGAAGCGGACGGGTCTGGCTCCTTTTTCAGCTCAACTGCATTGTGTCATCACACACGCTTCGAAGGAGTGGGTGTGTTCGATCAACGAGCAACATATCCGGTCGATTGCTGATCTTGAAGTTTGCGGCCTGGAGCGGCGTAGCGTCGAGTTGGCCGATGTAGTTATCGGCCCCAGCCGTTATCTGCTTCGCGAATACGAGCGGTATGGCTGGCGGCTTCCGGTGCAAACTTTTCATCAACATCTCCCGAT
>Ga0070682_100001052_pt1 | contig 15922 bp, 11 predicted proteins | sample KBSC63LmetaG_FD_64668 | JGI IMG/M metagenome (GOLD analysis project Ga0070682, IMG submission 64668) | Corn rhizosphere microbial communities from Kellogg Biological Station, Michigan, USA - KBS C6-3L metaG | ecosystem: Host-associated > Plants > Roots > Rhizosphere | place: USA: Michigan... | reverse complement strand
TCGAGGAAAGCACCCTCGTAGCCGAGCCGCGCGATCTCGTCGAAGACAGCGGCGATCGGCTCGCGATGATGTCGCTGCTCGATCTCGACGAACAGCAAGGGTCTGCATCTGCGGAGCGTCTCAGCGGCCCCTCGCAAGACGTCGAGCTCGGCACCTTCGACGTCGATCTTCATGAGCATGAGATCGGAGAACTCGAAGGAATCGAGCGGCTCGAGAATGACCTCGAGCGCCGCATCGGCCTGAGGGGTCGCACGGAGGCTTGCCGAGGGCGACGACGCGGATCCACGAGGCAGGTGTAACGTCCCGATTCCCTCCGTCGCCGAAAGCGCGACCGAATGCACCTGCACGTTCCGGAGTGGCCGGCGCGCAGCGTAGGCTCTGAGTACATCCACGCACTCCGGTTGGGGCTCAAACGCCTCCACCAATGCGCCCCGTTTCGCGAACACGTGGGTGTAGAGCCCATTGTTCGCGCCCACATCCGCGACGTGATCCCCGCGACGGATCGCCGACGCCACCACGGACAACTCACGCTCGAGCAGTCCGCGTGTTCGTTCATAGAGGAATCGGATCGGTGGCTGCCAGGCCGCGGGCAAGCGCTTCCGAATCATTCGCGCGACGCTCATTCGATCAGGAGGCGACGGGATCGGGTGGTGCCGGCCGGTCGGCCGCGGCCGGGTTATGCGCAATCGCGAACGTCAAGCCGATCAGCACCCACATGATCTCCATCACGAACGTCGTGAAGAGGCTGTTCACGAAGACGCTGTGCGCGGCAGTCGCGACGATCGAGGCCAGTGTTCCAATCGCGATCCCTCGATGCTCGGCAGTCGCGACTTTTGCGCGCCACACCGACGCGCAGCGTCGATAGACGAGGATGAACATCCAGAGCAGCAACGCGAGACCGACGGCTCCCGTGAGCACCGCGGCGAAGAGCAGCCCTCCATCGGCGGAATAGTTGGCGACGCCGAGCCGCGGGACGCCGTACTCTCGCTCGACCACGAAGCCATACGTGTTGAAGCCGACCCCGATCCACGGATGGTCGGCGAACACTTTGAGCGCCATCCCCCATGCCGCGAGTCGGGCCATCGCCGACGCGTCAGAGAGGCCAAGCTTGTTGTACGACGCGGCGAAGGTGACGAGCTTGGGAAGCGCGGCCAGCGCGATCACGAATGCCACAGCCGCCGCGCGAAGAAGTCGTTTCGGAACGCCGTATACGGCGACAATGACGCCAATACCGAGTACGAGGCCGAGGGCGGAACTCCTGGACAGCGTGAGCACCAGCGCCGCGAACAGCACGAGCGGCTTCCATCGAGGGACGCGCACGCCGACCGAGATTTGTGCGAGCTCCACGAGCAGGATCGCCATCAACATCGCGCCGGCGATGTTCGGGTCGAGAATCGTCGACACCAGCCGGTGGCCCTGAGGGTCCCAGTCCAGATAGGGCCGCGACCCCGCGTAGACCAGTTGGGAAAAGCCGGGGAGGAATATCGCCTGGACGATCCCGAACCCGGCGATGGTGAGCATCGTGGATTCGAGCGTGCCCCAAACGGCCGAGACATCGCGGGCGCGAACGACGTTCACCATCACCAGATAGATCGCGAAGTAGGCCAGCCAGCGCCCGAGATACGCCAAGCTGACGAGCGTCTCGAACGATGTCAGGCCGACGCGAACGGCCGTGTTCAACGCGGACACCGCGCCCACTGCCGCGAAGGTCAACGCGACGAATCCAACGCGATCGAGCCGAAAGGAGCGACGCGCGAAAGTGATCGCGAAGCCCGTGACGACGAACGCCGCAACGCACAGGTCGTTCACGAGCACCGGCGCCTCGCGCTCGCCGGTCGAGAACACTGGAATGCGGCCCAGGTTCGCGACCACGAGCAACGCGATGGCGACACGCAACACATCCGCGCCGCGAACGGTGAAGGCGCGTCGCGTCGGCGCCCACGTCGTGAGGAGCGGACGGTTCGCTCGAACGATCATGTCTCTAGGAGACGCCATTCCGCCCATTGGTGCCATTCCGCCCATTGCCATTGATGACGACGCCGGCCAAGGGTACGTCGAGCCGCCTGAGCATCTGAACGGCGTCCGCCAGCTGCGCGCGCGCGACGCGCCGCTCAGGGGCGACCAGCAGGACAGCACGCTGCTCGCCAATGGCCGCGGCGGCGGTGTCGGAGGTGATGGCCGGCAGCTTCACGACGACGAGACCATTCTCGCTCTCGAGGCGCTCGATCGTTCCATGAACGTCAGGAACGGTACCGGCACTGAGATCGAGCACCGTCGCCGAGACGGAGCGAAGCGCTGCCGTCTCGACGAGCCTCGCGATCACGGGATCGATGTACGCGGAATTCCCCGACCCAAGTGGCGCGACGAGAATGGTCCGCGTCGTCGACGCGCCGAGGAGCAGCGGCAGGTGGGGATCGAAGCGCAGTGCGGGCGCGCCGGTCGTTCGCTCGAGCGTCGCCGGATCCTGGACCCAACGGCCCAGCATCCCGACGAACATCGCGATCGCCACCCCAACGAACAGGCCGCCACCGAGCCCGGCTGCCATTGTCGGAAGCGGCCGAGGGAACGCGACGCGCATGGGAGGCTCCGCGATGTCGAGCGACTGCACGTTCCCGCCTTCGGTGACGGCGGCGATCCGCGCCTCAACCAACTGCGCCTGCATCGCCGTCTGCACCTGCGACAACTGGAGGACGCTTCGCTGCAGTCGGTTTCCCGAAGCCAATTCAGCGGGGAATGCGCCGAGGGCGGTGCGAAGCGAATCCAGTTGAAGCGACAGGTCCTGATGCTGCCGCTTCAGCGAACTCTGATAGGCCGTCGCCATCGGCCCGAGCTGACCTTCGAGGGTGCGTATGCTCTTGGAGAGCGCCACGACCTCGGAGTCACTGTCGAGTCGCGTCACGAGCAGCTTGGAACGTTCGGTCTCCAGCTCGCCGATCTGGGTGAGCAGCGCGTTGATCGCCGGACTTTTCAGAAATGCCGGATAAGCCGCGAGGTCTCGTACGGACATCGAGCCCGCCGACACCTGCCCCATGAGCTGCTCGAGTGCGCCGCGCTCGACATCGTTCTCGCCGATAGTCGCTCTGAGCTCGCCCGCCCGCTCGAGTGACAACTTGCCGATCGTTTGCGGGTCGATGAGACGACTCGACTCCTGGAAGCCCTTGAGCGATTGCTCGGCGATCGCGAGCTGGCGCGTCACCGAATCCAGCTGGGCCGTGAGAAACTCGACCCGGTGCTGATTTGTCCCGCGATCGGTGGTGTGGCGCAGGGCCAAATAGTAGCCGACGAGCAAATTCGGAATGGCGGCCGCGGTGACCGAGTCGCTCGTGCGACAGGTGACGCGCAACACCTCGCCGCCCGCCTTGGAGATCGAGATGCGTTTGCCGATGCGGGTGACGGCGTCCTCACGATCGAACAGCTGAATCTCGTAGGGCCCACCGGTGTGAACCGCCGACGTCAGCGAGAGCCGCCCCACGGGCAACACCACCGGTTGGCCGTTTGGAACCGTTACCGTCGTGTCGCGGCCGACGACTCGAATCGTGCCATCGGCCCCGGAGGAGACGGTGTACTTCCGCGGCTTGAATGCTCCCGGGAGCCTCGCGGCCTGCACGACGGCATTCGACGCGATTCCGTCCGGGGCGCGGACCTGCACCTGAAGTTGGAGCGAATCGACCACTCGTCCGACGAGCTCTCGACTCGACAGGATCTGCACCTCAGTCTCAAGCGGTGACGAGGTCCCGGCATCGAGCAGGCTCGCGGCGCCATCGCCGCCGCCCGCGAACTTGGCGAGAAGCGATGCTCGCGATGTCTGTTGCGATCGGACGACGATGCTGGATGCGGCCTGAAAGCGCCGCGGACCGAACAGCAAGAGGCCGGCGGCGGCCGCGGCGCCGAGGAGCGTGAGCGCGACAATGAACGACCAACTGCGACGCGCGGCTCGCGCGAGCTCCGCAAGATCCAGTGTATCGGCGGTCTCATCGGGCGTGCGCACGATCACTTCCTCAACAGGGTGAAGGCGATCGACGCGGTGAGGCCGGCGACGCCCGTAATCGTACCGAGGTTCTCCACCCACCACGGGCGTCGCCCGACGAGGATCACGTCGCCCGAGCGCAGCGGCTCAACGACGGCGTCCGGACTGTCCCAATTCTTCGCCGGAATCCGTTCGGCGCCGCGAAGGATCTCGACTTTGTGCGCGTCACCGTTCGGTGCAATGCCGCCGGCGCGGGCAATTACGTCGCGAAGCGTCGACGTCTGATCGATCATGTAGACGTCGGGTTTGCCGACTGATCCGTTGACCGTCACTCGGCGGAATGGGATCACATCGATCACGGGGCTCCGGAGGAACAGCGCGTATCTCGCGCGCAGCGTGTCGCGGAGCCGGTCATAATCGAACGCCAGCACACCGATGGAGCCGACATGGCGCAGATTGATCTCGCCGCGCTCATCGACGATGACCGTATCGCTGAGCTTGATCTCCGGCCAAACCTTAACGATCACGCGATCGCCGATCGCGAGCCGGGGCGAGGACGCGACTGCGCTCTGCGCCACGCCCTGCGCGCCCGCTAATGGGGGCGCAAGGATCGCGGCGACCGCGACAGCGCGTAGCGATGGGATGAGCCGGCGTTCTCGTGCAGCGAGCATAATAAGAATCCTCTAATATCGGATGACTAACGCGACGCCGGTTCGGCGCCGACGTAGTCGAGCTTGTCGCACGGCCTCGACAGCGCAGCGCGCCGAGCTGCGCCGTGTCGCACGCATGGGTCTGAAGCTTGCGGCTGCGCCGAGAGGTTCACCACGGCGGATGTGGCGACCGAGCACGACGCGCGCGTTCGAGATGCTTGCACGGGGGGATTTGCCTGCAAGCTCGGCACCAGCAGGCAAAGTCGTCTGTTCGCTCGAGGTCGCGGCCGCTTCGCAAGAACCCTTTGTCTACGACCGCATGCTTCACGAACGACCCACTCCTGCCGAACGCGGCCGCAGCCACGAACCGGGCATCCGATCGAGCGACGCCCGACACGTCGGCCATCACCGAGAAGAGATCACCTTCGAGTCGACCCGACTCCACCTCGCGGGCTTGGAGGACGTCGCCATCGCTCCGCGGCGATCGCGACGGTGGAGCATGGCGGCGAAACGTGGCTTCGACATCGGCGCATCGCTGATCGGCCTCATCCTGGTCGCGCCGCTGCTGGGTGCGCTGTCAGCGCTGATCTGTCTCGAGTCGGCGGGACCGCCGCTGTTTCGTCACCGGCGCGTCGGTTTGCGCGGCCGCCGCTTTGGTTGTTTGAAGCTCCGTACGATGCGGCCGGACGCTGAGCAGCACTTACGGGCCGACTCGGCGCTCTACGCCGAGTACCGGCGCCACCACTTCAAGATTCCCGCTGACCGCGATCCGCGCACGACGCGCATCGGACGGTGGCTCAGGCGCACGAGCCTCGACGAGCTTCCACAACTCTGGAATGTGCTCGTTGGCGATATGTCGCTTGTCGGCCCGCGACCGGTCATCGACGAAGAGCTCGCCGTCTATCAGGAATCGCGGACGACGCTATTGTCGATGCGGCCCGGGATTACCGGAGCGTGGGCTGTCGGCGGGCGCAACTGCGTGGGATATCCCGAGCGATGCGATCTCGAGCTCCGCTACGTGCGCGAGTGGGGACCATGGCTGGACGCGAAAATCCTAATCGCGACATTCGGGGCCGTCGTAGCGCCCGAACGGCACAATCGGCGGCTGGAAAGAGCGCGGTCCGAGAGGCGCGCGCAAACCGCGCACGTCGAACCGCGCCTGGAAATGCCCGCGATCGAGCAACGCGTGGAATCGGGACTGGAAAAAGTGTCGTACGCTACTTCAGCAACGCCTTTGCCGAGTCAACGACTTTCTGCACCGTGAGCCCAAGCTCTTCGTAAATCCGCTCGTATGGCGCGCTCGCGCCGAACCGCGTGAGGCCGAGCACGATGCCGTCCGATCCCACCCATCGGTACCACGACATCGGATGCGCCGCCTCGATGGAGACGCGCGGGATGCCGTCCGGCAGAATGGACTTTCGGTATTCCGGGGTCTGCGCCGCGAACAGCTCCATGGACGGCATCGACACCACGCGCGTCGGTACTCCTTGCTCGGCCAATTGCTGGTGCGCTCGCAGCGCGAGGCCGACCTCCGAACCGGAGGACATAATGACCACTCGGGGCGATGCGCCGCCGGCTGGATCAGCCAACACGTACGCGCCTCGCAGCAAACCGTCGGCCGATGCGTAGGTCGTACGATCGATGAAGCCGAGTTTTTGCCGGGTGAGCACGAGCGCCACCGGTCCGCCGTCGTGCTCCACAGCGGCTCGCCAGGCCACAACCGCCTCGGTGGCATCGGCGGGGCGTATCAGCGTCAGGTTCGGAATCGCGCGTAGCGCCGACAACTGCTCGATCGGCTGGTGCGTCGGCCCGTCTTCACCGAGGCCGATCGAATCGTGCGTGTAGACGTAGATGACGTGCTGGTTCATGATCGCGGCGAGGCGAACCGCCGGACGCATGTAATCCGAGAAGATCAGGAACGTGCCGCCGTAGGGCGTGATGCCGCGGTGCAGCGCCATGCCGTTCATGATCGACGCCATCGCATGCTCGCGAATGCCGAAATGCACGTAGCGCGCGGCGTAGTCTCCGGGCTCGAAGTTTTTCCACGCCTTCACGGAGGTGTTGTTCGACGGCGTGAGATCGGCCGAGCCGCCGACGAGCTCCGGGAGACAATCCGCTGTCGCGTTGAGCACGGCGCCGAACGCGGCGCGGCTGGCGATGGCGCCGTTCTCCTTGGTGAACGACGGTGCTTTCGCGTCCCAGTTGGCGATGCGCTTGCCCGACAGCCGTCGGTCGAGCTCCGCGGCGTCACCCGGATAGGCACGCGCATAGTCGGCGTGCTTCTCGTTCCATGCGGCGTGGAGGTTGGCGCCTTTTTCCTTGGCGCGACGGAAGTGGGCGAGCGCTTCGTCGGGCACGAAGAACGGCTCGAGACTCGGCCAACCGAGGTTCTTCTTGGTCGCAATGACATTGTCTTTGCCGAGTGGCTCGCCGTGGGCCTTCTCGGAATCCTGGCGCGGACTGCCGTAGCCGATGTGCGTCCGGGTGATGATCAGCGTCGGACGCTCGGCGTCGCTCTGCGCTTCGGCGATCGCGCCTTCGATCTCGTCGAGATCGTTGACGTCGTGGATGTGCAGCACCTGCCAACCGTAACCCTCGAACCGCTTCGCCGTATCGTCGGTGAAGGTGAGGTCGGTGTTGCCGTCGATGGTAATGTGATTGTCGTCGTAAAAACCGATCAGCTTGCCGAGCTTAAAATGCCCGGCGAAGGACGCGGCCTCGTGGGAGATGCCCTCCATGAGATCGCCGTCGCTGCAGATGAAGTACGTGTAGTGATCGACGATCGCGTTGTCGGGCCTGTTGAATACCGCAGCGAGATGCGCTTGCGCGACGGCCATACCGACCGCGTTGCCGATGCCCTGGCCGAGCGGGCCGGTCGTCGTCTCGACGCCGGGCGTGTAGCCGTATTCGGGATGCCCGGGTGTCCGGCTCTCCCACTGACGGAACTGCTTGATGTCGTCCAGCGTGAGGTCGTAGCCGCTCAGGTAGAGACAGCTGTACAGCAGCATCGATGCGTGGCCACAGGAGAGAACGAAGCGGTCACGATCGGGCCACGATGGATCCGACGGATCGAAGCGCATCGTGCGCGTGAACAGCACATAGCCGAGCGGCGCCAGGGCCATCGGCGTACCGGGATGGCCTGACTCCGCTTTCTGGACGGCGTCCATGGCCAACGTACGAATGGTGTTGATGCAGAGGAGGTCGAGATCGCTCGCCATGGGGCGCGGGGGGGGGCGGTAGGCGGTGGGCCGTGCTGGTTGATTCGAAGAATACGCGCGAGAAAAGTTAGTGGCCGCCGGCCAAACGCGCGCGAGCGGATGTCCGCCGGGGCGAACATCCGCTCGAGCTTCGAACAACGTGCATCTATACGTTCATCGCCGCGCCGCGGTACGGGCAAGCAACCGCGTGTCGCGCGTCCCTACATAAAGCATTCTCGATACCGTCGTCCGCGTATCTCGCAGAACATTCAGTGTGGCGTTCCGTTTAAGCGCTTCGGCCACTTGATCCGGCGTGGCGTTGGGATTCGCCTCGAGGTAGAGCGCAGCCGCGCCGCTCACGAACCCGGCCGACATCGACGTGCCGTTCCAGAGCTGCGAGATCGACCCGCCGTTGCGGTCGATGCTCGGCAGCAGGACGGAATCGCCCGGCGCGTAGACGTCGACGCACGGTCCGAACGCCGTTCCGGGCGAGCGGCGGTCGACGAGCTTGGTCGAGCCGTCCGATTGTCGCTCACCGCTCACCGCGGACGCGCCGACGACGATCACGCCCTCGGAGTTTCCGGGGGACACGTGACAGGCGTCGATGTCGAAGTTGCCCGCCGATACGACCACCGGGATTCCCGCCGCGCGAAGCTCGGCGACCGCGGTGTCGAGCGCTGGAATGCGCGCGGCCGTATCGGCGATGAACGACCAGTTGGCGACGGCCGGCCCCGGATGGAGCTTATGGTCCTGCACGACCCAGTGCGCGCCGTCGACGATCGCCTTGATCGTTCCGCGCAGCTTGTCGCACTGCACCATCTTCACGTCGACAATATCGACGTCGGGCGCGACACCGAGAGTCGAGCCGGCAATTGCGCCGGCGACGGCGGTGCCGTGCGGATTACAGATTTTCTGATCGTCGGGGAAGCCGCTGTAGCCGATTCGCACGCGTCCCTCGAGCTCCGGGTGCGATTGCGAAACCCCGCCGTCGAACACGTAAACGGTGACTCCCTTTCCTGTCGCCGGGTGGCGATACGTTTGATCGAGCGGCATGTCGCGCTGATCGATGCGATCGAGCGCGAAGGAAACTGTCGGAGAGCTATAGATCGTCGTCGATCGGGCACTGCTGGATGCGAGTCGATAGAAGCTCGATTCCTCGGGCGGAGGATTCACGCCCGCCAGGCCCGGCCGTGACGCCTGCGCGCAGCCACCGACTACGATCGCCGCGCCCGTCCCGAGCGCGCCGAGGCAGAAGCTGATGGTTGCGGAAACGCGAGAGCGCATCGGTACAGCCGGTTGAATTTGAAACGGTGGTGCCTTGACCCCTTCGTTGGGCTGTTAAGGGAAGTGGCGTGCCACGCCATTTGGGCCGTCGAAGATTTCGAGCGTTTGTGGCCCTTGGTACGGTCGATGCTTCAAACGCAAGTGCGGCACGGATGTGTGGTTGGGTGGGGGGGGAGTAACGCCGATATCACGAAAGCGAAACGGCGGGGCGCGAGCTCCGTCGTTTTCGTGCGTGATGTGCAAGTTTCCCCGCCAATGACGTCTCCTAGTCACAAGACTCAAGGACTCGTCATGCGCTGGAGCTTATTGCACCGCGTCGAAGTGGGCGTGCCACTCATCGTCGCCGTGCTGTCTCGACCGACTTTCGCCCAGGGGTGGATCGTTCCACGGCCCTGCGGTATCGGCATCATACCTGTCGAAGGGCGACCGGCCGTGGCACCGCCGATTCGCGATTGCCGGCAGAACATCGCGCGCACGCGGAGCGACGTCCGCGTGGATCTCGCCGACCGCGTGCTCCGCTACGAGGTGGAAGAGCGGTTCGTCAATCGCGGCGGAGTGGTCGGCGAGGCCGACTACCTGTTTCCGCTGCCGGCGAACGCGGCCTTCCAGGATTTGAAACTCTCGATCAACGGCGAGCTCGTGTCGGGCGAGACGATGAACGCGAGCCAGGCCCGCGGGATCTATGAAGCGATCGTGCGCGCGCAGCGCGATCCGGCGCTCGTCGAGTGGATGGGACACGGCCTCTTGCGCGCGCGAATCTTCCCAATCAACCCTGGCGAAGAGAAGCGCATCGTCGTGCGCTTTCAGAGCGTCGCGTCGCGCGAAGGAGACGCGCTTCGCATCGACTACTTCCGCGGCGGCGCGCCGGGAACGACCAACGTACGCGACGACGGCAGCAACTCGTTCACGTTGACGTACCGAGCCACGCCCGAGCTGGGAACGCCGTATTCGCCGACGCATCAGCTCGACTTCCACAACAGCGCCAATCGCACGGAAGTCGCCGTGCGCGGCGACGCCAAGGATGTCACACTGCTCGTGCCCGCTCGTCGTGGGGCCACGGCCGCCATCTCGACGCTCGCCTACGCACCGGGTAACGAAGACGGCTTCGCACTGATCACCGTGACCCCGCCCGCGACGCAGCGCGACGACGCGATCCCGCGCGACATCACGCTCGTGCTCGACGTCTCCGGTTCGATGTCGGGGCGAAAGATGGAGCAGGCGCGCGCGGCCGGCCGACAGTTGCTCGCCACGCTGCGCCCCGCCGACAGGTTCCGGCTCATCGACTTCTCGAGCGACGTGCGAACATTCCAAAACGAATTCGTGTCGGCGACCGATGCGAACGTTCGGCAGGCAATGCGCTACCTGGATGCGCTCGACGCGTCGGGTGGAACGAACATCGAAGGCGCGCTTCGCGAAGCCATGCGTCCGGCCATCGCCGACGGGCGGCTCTCAATCATTCTCTTCTTGACCGACGGCGAGCCAACGATCGGTGAGCGACAGCCGGACCGACTGGCATCGATCGCAACCGACGCCAACGCGCGGTCGAGAGACACGCGCCGGATCTTTACTTTCGGTCTGGGGTCGGACGTGAACGTGAGCCTGCTCGAGACACTGGCCCTCGAAGGACGCGGCACATCGCAATTCGTGCGTCCCGACGAATCTGTCGAACGCACCGTCGGCATCGTGGCCGATCGACTGGTGGGTCCTGTGCTGACCGACGTGCGCATTCACGTCGAGGGCGATCCGCGTCTGTCGAAAATGCTCCCGTCGCAGCCAAGCGATCTCTTTGCGGACCACGATCTCGTCGCGCTGACCCGATACACGGGACACGGGCAGGCGCGCGTCGTCGTCGAGGGCAATCGGCGCGGCACGCCGGTGCGCTGGACGTCGACCGTCGACTTGCCCGACCGCGAACGTGACAACCAGTTCGTCGCGCGACTCTGGGCGGCGCAGCGTGTGGGATACTTGAGCGCCGAGAAGCGAAAGCACGGCGCGTCGCAAGAGATCGACGACGAGATTCGCATGCTTGGCGAGCGATATGGAATTCCAACGGAGTTCACGTCGTATCTGGTGACGGAGCCGCAGCTCGTCGCCAACCGGCGCGGCATCCTGACGCCAACGAATGCCGGCGGGGCGGCGCCACCGGCGGCCGACCAGCGGTTCGAAATGGCGAAGGCGGCGGCGGCGCAGCGCGCTGTGGGAAACATTGCGTCGCTGGACTCGATCAAAGCGGCCGCACCGGTAGCCGGCGGAATGGCCAGGGGCGATGTCGGAGCGAGTCCCAAGCGGATCGACGCACGCACCTTCACGCTGCGCGACAGCGTCTGGACGGATGTCCGCTTCCGCGCCGGCATGGAGACGATCATCATCAAGCCGTACTCGAAGGGATACTTCGATCTGTTGACCCAACTGCCGGAGCTTCGTTCGGTCTTCGCGCTCGGCGACCGCGTGATCGTCGTCGGCAAGAGCGTGGCGATCAGCCTCGACGCGGCGAAGGGCGCGAGCGAAATCTCCGCTTCGATGCGAGCGACCATCGCCCGAGCGTGGTGACGGGTGTGACTGATCTCGATCGCCTCTTTCGCGAGTACCACCAGCCGCTCGTTCGCTACCTGACGAGACGGCTGGGGGACCGCGATTGGGCGGAAGAGGTTGCCCAGGAGACGTTCCTCCGCGCCGTGCGGCAAGAGGAGGCGATCGTGAGTGAGCGAAGCTGGCTGTTCGCGGTCGCCACCAACTTGATCCGCGATGAAGCACGGCGAGACGCCCGCCGCCGAAAGCATCTCGAACTTCTGCGAGAGCAAGCGCGGGCAGAGGAAGCCGTCGAGCCGGAGCCGCTCACGATCGAACGCGCGCAGGAAGCGGCGATGGCCCGGCGCGCGATCGAGATGCTTTCGGAGCGCGACCGCGAAGCACTATTGATGAAAGAGGAAGGGCTCGATTACACCGAGATCGCCGCGGCACTCGAGTTGTCCGTCGCGTCGGTCGGGACGACATTGGCGCGCGCGCGGCGGCGCCTGGTCGAAGCGTACGAATCGTTACAGGAAAGCACCGCGCACAAAGAAGGACGAGGTTCTCATGCAGCATCTTGACGAGGGAACAATCCACGCGTGGCTGGACGGCGCGCTCCCACAGCTCGACGCCGAGCAGGTGGCAAAGCATGCCGCCGAGTGCGTGAGCTGTGCGGCCGCAGTCGCCGAGGCGCGAGGCATCATCGCCGGATCGGCGAGAATCGTGTCGGCGCTGGACGACGTTCCGGGTGGGGTCATCCCGGGGCGTACGACGCGCGGACCCACCGGATCGTCGGCGTGGGGCCGTCTTCGCCTGACGCCTGGCCGCGCCGCTTTGGCGGCGACGATCTTGTTGGCCGTCAGCACGACGCTGACGCTCCGCTCGTCATCGTCGCCGAGCATCGAGGCCGATAGCGGCGTGACTGCGGATGCTATCAAGCCAGCGACACCGGCCGCCGCGCCGTTGGCGCGCTCAGTAACGCTCGACAGCATCAAGGTGCCAGCAGGGGTGGGGGGCGCCAGGGCTTCGGTCGCCAGCGCCTCGAACAGGCGACCGCAGAAGACGGAGATCCTTCCCGCACCGCGGGCGCAGACGGTCGGCGAACGGCGCGAGACCACGGCGCAACGGCGTGATGTCGCGGACGCCGCCGCGGCCGCGGCACCCGACACGACGACGCGCGTACTAGCAAAGGCTCGCGTCGCGGCGCAGGAAGTCGTGGCGAGAGCGAGCGCCGCAGCGCCGCCGTCAGTCGCGGGTGGACTCGCACGTGGCAATGTCGTTCCAGCACCGACGGCGTTGGCGGCGCAGCGCGCCGATTCGGTGAACACGTTCGCAGGGTGTTACAGCGTGAGCGCGGACTCGTCGAGCGGGACCGAGATGCCGCGCGGATTGCCGGCGAGCTTCGCGCTGACGCGGCCGTCGGCGGAATCGCGGCAGATGGATGCGGCGCGTCGTGCTTTCTTCGTCAGCGCGGACTCCACCAAGCCGCCACTGGTGTGGCGACAGCTCTCGTCTACGGAGGCGAGCGTGACGTTCAGTTCCGCCGGCAATCAACCCGTGTCGCTCGTGCTCACCGCCGGAAGCCCGGTCGGCGTGGCGAGCTCGGGAGATCGGACGGTGCGGGTGCGAGTGACGCGCGCGCCCTGCCGTCCCTGAGCCGAATCAAGGCACGGCTCGTGTATTAGCGTCGGCCCATGGTCCGACGCTTCACGGGAATCGCCGATCCGCCACGCACGCAAGCCGCCGTCATCCGAATTGCCGGGCTTGCCGTGTTGCTCCTCGTCGGCTCATACATCGGCTATCGCCTGGGCTGGTTCAACTACCGCCACACGGTTCAGCACCTCGACCGAATACGGCAATCGCACAGCGTTTGGGCTTTCGCGATCGTGTTCGTCGTCGTCTACGCGTTCGGAACATCGGTCGGATTCCCCGGACTTCCATTCACGGTCGCTGCGGGAGCGCTGTTCGGCACCTTGATGGGCAGTGCCTTGAGCTGGGTCGGGGCGATGATCGGTGCGATGATCGGCTACACCGTCGCCCGGACGATCGGCCGCGACGTCGTCACCCGGTGGCTGCAGCGCTATGAACGCGCGAATGCCGCGGTGGGTCAGGCAAATCACTTTCATGGACTGTTGAGGCTGCGACTTCTGCCAGTCATCCCGCTCGGTACGGTGAACTTCGTCGCCGGGCTCGCGCGGTCGCCGTTCGGCGTCTTCATGCTGGCAACGGCGATCGGCATCATCCCGTCGACGCTGATCTACAACTATTTCGCCGACAGCCTGGTCGAGGGTGTGGGTGGCGGAAAGACGAGGGCGCTCGCAAGCCTATTGCTCGCGAGCGCCCTCTTGATCTTGTTGTCGCTGCTTCCGCGGCTGCTGGCGCGACAGCGCCGCGGCGTGGATTCGTCCGCTATTTCAAGTCGATCCGCCCCAGGCGACTGATTCCGCTTTCGGCGAGCCAGAGTCGATGGCGCGTCGAGTCGACGGTGACGTTTCGGATCACCGAGCCCTTTGTGGGAACGGCAACGACTTCCATCTGCTCTGTCTTGGGATCGAAGCGGACCATCGTAGAGTTTCGCGCTTCATTGAACCAGACCGCACCGTCCGGGGCGATGCCGATGCCGTAGGGCGCTGAGCCGGCATCCGGCTTGGTATTAGGCGTTGCCCACTCTTTCGCGGTCTTCGTTTTCGGATCGTACATGCCGAGGTAGCCGCGCGAGTAATCGGAGTACCAGATGCGGCCGTCGGAGGTGATCGCCAACCGCCGTGGCCGAGTCGCGGCGTTCGGAAGATCGACCTCCGTCAGCTTGGCGGTTTTCGGGTCGAGATGTCCGAGCTTGTTCGTTCCGAACATGGCGATCCAGAGGGAACCGTCGGGTGCGCGCTGCAGGCCGTACGGTTTCGCACCGGGCGTGGGGACGTCATGGATCGTCACCTCACCGGTCTCGGGGTTCAGCGTGCCGTACTTGTTCGAGTTCTGCGCGGTGAACCAGAGCATGCCGTTCATCCAGAGCGGCGTGTGCGGGTCCCAGGCGCCGGTCCGGGTGGCGGGCTCGCCCGTCTTGAACTCGGTGATCTTCCCGGTCTTGGGATCGAGTCTTCCGATGTTGCCGATCGCGTTGCCGGTGTACCACACCCCACCGTCGGGGGCGACGATGATCCCGTGCGGGCCGGACCTCGCCGCCGGCGTCGGGTATTCGGTGACCTTTCCGGTCTCCGGATCGAGATGGCCGATGTAGTGTCCCTGCTGGTCGGCGAAGTACACGCCGCCATCCGCGGCCACGGCGGGGTCGTGCGCGTATGCGTCCTTATGCGGAAGCAGGTATTCACGGACGGTGAACGCCCTGAAGCGGGCGAGCGCGCTTCTGCCGTCGGCAGGGGTCACGGCGAGCAAAACGAGCGTGAGGAGCGTGAGCAGGATAAAGCCCACGACCACCGACAAGTGCGAGCGGCGCGATGTGGTCAACCGACTGAGCATACAGAACCTCCGGGTGGGAGCCGGAAGAGATGGAGCGGCCGGCCGAGTGATAACCGGCAACAATGAATGATGTACTCCGGGCTGCCTGGGCGTGCAACCCGAGCGGCCCGGACAGGCCCGGATGTTGCGAGCCCGTGGACCGGGCCACTCATGCCCGACGAACTGCGCACATCCACCACAGTGGCCACGAGAAAGACCGAGCGGCGCTCGAGCCCGCGCCGCGCCGAATTCATCGTCATCGAATGCATTACGCCGCAACTCGATGGCGGACGGCACCCCGTAAAGCGAATCGTCGGCGACCGGGTCTCGGTCGGCGCAGACCTGATTCAAGCCGGTCATGACACGCTTGGCGGCCGCGTGATGTCCATGGGCCCGGGCGACGCCGATTGGTCGCCGTCTTCGATGCTGTACGACCATGACAGCGATCGGTGGTACGGCGCGTTCGTCGTCGACCGCATCGGCCGATGGAAGTTCACGGTCGAAGCGTGGACCGATCGCTTCGCGACGTGGCGCTCCGGTCTCGAGAAGAAAGTGAAAGCCGGACAGGACGTGCAGCTCGAGCTGTCCGAGGGCGCGCAGATGGCGCGCGCCGCTTCACGGAGCACGCGTGTGGCAACAGCGCGGGCGTCGCTGCTGCTCACCGCGAAAATGCTCGAGGATCGGCGGGACACGGCGCTCGAGAAGCGCATTCAACGCGCCCTCGACGAGGATCTATTCGCGCTGATGCAGGAGCATCTACGGCCGACCGATCTCACGCGCTCTCACACAGAGCTGACCATCATCGTGGAACGAGAGCTCGCGCGCGCGTCGGCGTGGTACGAGCTGTTCCCACGATCGCA
>Ga0070682_100001045_pt1 | contig 16012 bp, 6 predicted proteins | sample KBSC63LmetaG_FD_64668 | JGI IMG/M metagenome (GOLD analysis project Ga0070682, IMG submission 64668) | Corn rhizosphere microbial communities from Kellogg Biological Station, Michigan, USA - KBS C6-3L metaG | ecosystem: Host-associated > Plants > Roots > Rhizosphere | place: USA: Michigan... | reverse complement strand
AGAACCGGGAGCGGTAGCGACCGGGTCGACTCGCTTAACCGAACAAGATCAGTGCTATTTATTGACGCGCCAAAAACTCAATTCAACTGTGAATGGCAACGCCACCTGACCCGGTCGCTACCGCTCCCGGTTCTGAATTTGTGTTAGCGCGGGGCGGCTCAGTATCGTGGGTCGAATAATTCAGAACCGGGAGCGGTAGCGACCGGGTCGACTGGCCTAACCGCACAAGATCAGTGCTATTTATTGACGCGCCAAAAACTCAATTCACCTGAATGGCAACGCCAGCTGACCCGGTCGCTACCGCTCCCGGTTCTGAATTAGTCGACCCACTTGATTGGATCTGGCGACCGTTGCTGGTTGTCTTACGAAGTCAGAACCGGGAGCGGTAGCGACCGGGTCGACTCGCTTAACCGAACAAGATCAGTGCTATTTATTGACGCGCCAAAAACTCAATTCAACTGTGAATGGCAACGCCACCTGACTCGGTCGCTACCGCTGCCGGTTCTGAATTAGTCGACCCGCTTGCTTGGATCTGGCGACCGTTGCTGGTTGTCTTACGAAGAGCTCGAGTGCCTACCAAACACAAAGTCAGAACCGGGAGCGGTAGCGACCGGGTCGACTGGCCTAACCGAACAAGATCAGTGCTATTTATTGACGCGCCAAGAACTCAATTCAACCGTGAATGGCAACGCCACCTGACCCGGTCGCTACCGCTCCCGGTTCTGAATTAGTCGACCCACTTGATTGGATCTGGCGACCGTTGCTGGTTGTCTTACGAAGACCTCGAGTGCCTACCAAACACGAAGTCAGAACCGGGAGCGGTAGCGACCGGGTCGACTGGCCTAACCGAACAAGATCAGTGCTATTTATTGACGCGCCGAAAACTCAACCGTGAATGGCAACGCCACCTGATCCGCTCGCTACCGCTCCCGGTTCTGAATTAGTCGACCCACTTGATTGGATCTGGCGACCGTTGCTGGTTGTCTTTCGAGCCCTTCCTGACGGTCGAGCTACTGCCACGTCATCAACAGCGCAACATTAGGACAGTGCCCAATTTTATACCTGATTGACACTCCGAAAACGCCTCTCTATCATCACAACACATGCCAGCAAAGCAAGCTGCCGCTGAAAACAATCAGCCGGTCGAACGCGTTTTTCTCATCGATTCAATGTCGCACATCTTTCGCGCGTTTTTTGCGCCGATGGCGAATCGCGTCGCGCCGCTCGGCACTTCGACGGGCCAGGTTACGCAAGCGGTTTATATCTTCACCAACATGCTGCGCAAGCTGCTCATGGATGAGAAGCCAAACTACATTGCGGCGATCTTCGAGTCGAAGGAGAAGACGTTTCGCCACGAAACGTTTGCGGGCTATAAAGCTAACCGCCTGGCCATGCCGGACGATCTCGCTTCGCAGTTGCCTTACATCATTCGCCTGTGTGAAGCCTTCAACATTCCGGTGATCAATTCACCCGGTTTTGAAGCCGACGACGTAATTGGAACGATGGCGTTGAAAATTGCCGAGCGCGGTTTACAGGCCGTCATTGTTTCGAATGATAAGGACATGTGCCAACTAGTGCGCGACCCGTCCGTCATTTGTATGCGCACAAATTCTCAGGTCGCAAAACGGAAAGAGTATGTGCCGCCAATCGAGTGGTGCGACGAAGCCTGGGTCGAGAAGAAGTTTGGTGTACCGGCCACGAAAGTTGTCGATCTGCTCGGTCTCATGGGCGACTCGATCGACAACATTCCCGGCGCTCCCGGTATCGGCGCCAAGGGCGCAGTTCAAGTAATCACGCAGTTTGGTTCGATTGAGCAAGCGCTCGAGCGCTGGGACGAAGTGAAGCACAAAACGTATCGCGAATCGTTGCGGGACAACGCCGATTTGATACGCCAGTCGCGAGAGCTCGCGCGCATCCGTCTCGATCTCGATGTTGACGTAGATCTCGAACAACTGCGCGCGCGACCACCTGATCGTGCAGCCGCGTACGAACTCTTCAAGGAACTGGAATTCTCGGCATTGACGCGCGAGTTTGCTGACGCGGCGGCCGCGTCGCCGGCGCAGGCTACAGACCAGCTCAACTACCTCGTTGTTGATTCGCAGGCGGGCTTAACCAGGTTGATTCAAAGCTTGTGGGACGCGGAGAGTGTCGGCATCGCGATCGCGGATTCCAGCGTTCGACCAACCGAGAAAAGCGAGGAACCAGACAACGGCGAGCTGCGGCCCGACCAGCAATGCGTGATTGATTATGAAATGGCCGAGGGTATCGCACTTTCAACCGGCGAAGGTCGCGCCGCGTTTGTCGATCTCAATAAGTTTGCCGAGGGACGTGACGTAGCGATCGCCGGTCTGCGAGAAGTGTTGGCGAACGGCTTGATCGAAAAGTCGGTGCACGACTTGAAGCGCGCGGTCGGGTTGCTGAGCAAGCTCGACATTACGCTTGAGGGCGTTAAAGACGACACGATGTTGGCTGCTTACCTGCTCGATCCCAATCGCAGTAAGTATGAGCTTGCTGATCTGGCTCGCGACGCGGTCGGAATTGAGCGAATCGAGAGGCCAGCTGGTAATTGGTCTGACATGCAATGGGAATCGGCCGTGGCTGCAGATCTCACGTCACGAACTGCGAAGGTCCTGCATCAGCGAATTCTCGAAAAGAAATTGGAGACGATCTATAGCGAGATGGAATTGCCCCTCGCGCCGCTGTTGTTTCGTATGGAACGCAGCGGGTTGAAAGTTGATCGCGGCACGCTTTCGGAACTCTCAAACTATCTTGGACTCGAACTTAAGAAGCTGACAGTCAAGATTTATGAGCTCGCCGGACGTGAATTCAATATCGGTTCGCCGAAGCAGGTTGGCGAAGTGCTTTCTGATCTCGATATGACCTCGGGCCGGAAAACTTCGACCGGGCGCGTCTCCACCAGCAAGGCGGTGCTCGAAGAACTGGCGCAGACTCACGAGCTGCCGCGCCTGATAATTGAATATCGCGAGCTCGACAAACTGAAAAGTGTTTACACCGATGCCCTGCCTCATCAAATCGCCCCCGACGGACGCATCCACTGCCTCTTGAATCAAACGGTAGCCGCGACGGGTCGTCTTTCTTCGAGCGATCCAAATCTGCAAAACATTCCGATTCGAACCGAGCTTGGCCGTCGTATTCGTCGTTCGTTTGTCGCTGAAAAAGGAAACCGGATTATCTCGGCTGACTATTCGCAACTCGAGCTGCGGCTGCTGGCCCATATCACACAGGATCCGGTAATGCTCGAGGCGTTTCAAAAAGGAGAAGACATCCACGCGCGCACCGCGCGGCTCGTATTCGGCGCGAAGACAGATGAGGAACTGAAGGAAGCGAGGCGGTTCGCGAAGATAGTCAATTTCGCGATCGCCTATGCGATCGAGCCATGGGGCTTGTCTCAGCGCGTCGGCATCTCGCGTCAGGAAGCCAAGAAAGTAATTGAGGATTACTACAACACTTACAAAGGCGTGCGGCGCTACATGGAAGAGGTGCCGGTACGCGCGCGCGAACATGGATACGTCCGTTCAATTTATGGCCGCATTCGCCCGCTGCCGGGAATAACAGATCGCAACGCGAATATTCGTAAAGCCGCGGAACGCGAAGCCATCAACATGCCGATCCAGGGAACAGCCAGCGACATCGTTAAGATCGCAATGCTGAAAGTTGATGAAGAATTCAAGCGTGAAGGGGTCGAGGCGCAATTATTGATGCAGGTTCACGACGAGTTGTTGGTCGAAACTCCTGCGGCTTCGGCGGAACATGTGGCGCGTATACTCAAGCGCGAAATGGAAGCGGCGGTAAGTTTGGATGTGCCGTTGATTGTCGACGTGGGCATTGCCGACAATTGGATGGACGCCAAGCCCTAAGCCCCGCACACAGTTTAAAGTAGGACAGGCATTCCTGCCTGTTTGGTTTTAGTTTCTACTTTAGAAGGACAGGCAAGAATGCCCTGTCCTACGTTAGTATTGAATATGAACAACGACCCGCCAGATTCGGACCCCGCGAGCGAGAAAGTTGCGCCGCCTGATAGTGCCGAACCTGCGCCGGCTGGCGACGACACGAATGCACCGCGCACGGTCTATCGACGCACGGACATCGCCACCACAGCTCAGACTCCCGCCAGTAATCCCACCAGTAATAATGGCAACAACTTTTCGATCCGCAGGCTCTCGCCTTCCATCATTCCACTGATTGTCGGTTTTTTGCTGCTGCTCATGTTGGTAGGTGTGCTCGGTTTGTTGAGCACGCGCCGCATGGACGAGGTTGGTCAGACAGTCCTCGATCTCGAAAATCAACACTCCGCCAAACTGGGGTTGTTGCTAAAGTTGCGGCTCGCCGTCACTAAGCTGGACAACGAAGCACGCGCTCGCGCCGACGCTGACTCACGACGCGAATTCCGGCCGCCATTGGACTTGCGGCTAGCAACTGCGCGCGGTGAAACCAGGAAGCTGCTTGACGAGGTTGAACGCCCGCTGATGACGGAACCGTCCTGGGCCCAGTTTCGCAATGACCTGGCGGCTTACGTAGAAATTACTGAAGACCTGCGTCGATATTCGCTCGAGGGCTTCAAAAAATTTGGCGTCGTCGATTCCGAACTAAACGGCTTGCTCGAAGCTTTTACGCAAAAGCAACAGGAAGTTGTACATCAAAGTGAAAGCATTCAGCAGGACGCAGCCCGGTCGATTCGTACCTGGACCTTAATCGCTTTGTTAGTCGGCGCGGTGGTGGCGGCAGGGACCGTGTGGGAAATTCAGCGACGCTTCCGTGAAATGCGGCGCAGCGTCGAAGAAGCGCGGCGCGAACGCATGTTCACCAGCCAGTTGTTGGAGGGGATGGTGAGTGCCGTTGCCGCCATCGATGAGAACGATCGTATTCGAAGCGCAAACGCGGCCTTCTTCAAGATCTTCCCGCGCGCGACGATCGGGGCTTCCGTCTACGAAAAGTTTGCTTCTGACGATGCGATGAAAATGCTCGAGGCGGCGACGGGGTCGCGTGTTGATAGAGCTTCGTATCGGGGACGATGGGTGGTGCCGTCGAATGTCGATGCGGAAACGGATCAGACTTTTGACGTCTATTCATCGCCCTTTGCCATCGACGAATCGCGCGGGCAAATTTTGACGATGGTGGACGTGACTGAAGCGGCGGAGGCCGAACGTGGTTTGCGTCGACAGGAATCGCTCGCGGCGGTGGGCCAGGCGACCGCGCAGGTCGCTCACGAAATCAGAAATCCGCTTGGCAGTATTCGCCTCGGCGTTTCAATGTTGCGCGACAGCGTGACCGATGAGGATGGCCTGAACACGATCGAACTGGTCGAGCGCGGCATCAAGCACCTGAGCAAGCTGGTGGTGGACGTGGCGCAGTTTTCGCGACGGAAGGCTCTGGAGCAGGCGAACGTTGACGTCAATGAGCTGGTCGACCACAGCCTCGATTTAGTCGCCGACAAGATCAATGAAAAGGAAACACCGATTGAAAAGCAGTTGACTGAGGAGGAAGTTACCGGTCATTGGGATTTCGACCAGCTCAGTCAGGTGATGGTAAATGTCATCGCGAATGCGATCGATGCCAGTCCGAAAGGCGCGCCGGTTGGGATAAAAACGCAGGTGGTTGCCGCGTCTGTTGTTGACGGCGATGGAGACCTTGGGCGTGCGCGACGGTTTGCGCGGGTGACGATTGCGGATCAGGGGAGCGGCATGGATCAGGCGACGGCCGAGCGAATTTTCGAGCCGTTCTTCTCGACGAAGAAACGCGGCACCGGTCTGGGATTGGCGATAGTGAAACAAATCGTCGAACAACACGACGGGACGATCAGCGTCGAGAGCAAACCGGATCAGGGAACTACGTTTAAGATCGACTTACCGCTGTAAAAACGGGGACAAAGGCGAAAAGGGGAAGGGGAAAAGGGGAAGGGGAAAAGGGGAAGGGGAAAAGGGGGACCGAGTTTGGATCTGCGGATATATTTTTTCAATGAATGCTTCCGGGCGTTGTAGACATCCTGTTTGCACCGAGCGCGAAGCGCGAACGGTTTGAAAATCAGCTCGGTTCATCACGTTTCGGTTTACTTTTTTCTATACCTTGCTTCCGAATCTGTCTGACAACGGACTGGAGTCGCTGTGCAATCTCGATCTTTTTCTCGAAAGGTAGTCGGGCAAGTTGCTTACGCTTCGCTCCTTGGCTTCGAATAAATCTTCTATTTTGAAATTATTAGGATCGAACTTCTTGGTCGTCATCACGCCTCCAGCTCGTGCCGTCCGACGAAACTCTTCCACTTATCCGTTAATGCATTTCGACGGATGATGTCGCGAAAGATTTTCATATCCATAATGTCTGATTGTAGTAACGCTGCGAGCCGCAGATTATCTTTTAATCGAGCGGACTGAAGGAATTCGGCAGCCAGGTGCTCCGCTGAGAAAATCAGAGTAGATGTGCTGCCAAACATCACGCTTCGCGCGTTGGCGACAGCTTCCTTCTGAACTGACTCGGCGGTCGGTAGAAATTGCACTAACCAATCTTCGATTCGAACATATTCCCTTTCAGCCTGATAACCTTCCTTACAAAGAAAGGCGTAGATACCTCCGAAGGGAACCAGGCCGGTCTTGTCTAAGATAGTCGATGATACAAACACATCGACGTCCTCAGTGCTGTAAGGCTCGAGGTAATATATCGCCGCAATCCCACCGCCAATGGCGAATTTTTCGATCACGCCCTCAGCCTTCATGCGATTAAGTAGTTGTAAGACTCGTTCCCTTTTTGCCTGATTCAAGCCGTTAGCGTGCGAAACGCCTTACGGGCAGCATTAAGTGTTTCGTCGATTACGACGCCAGTATGGGTAATGCTCACGAAGCCGGCTTCGAATTGCGACGGCGCGAGGTAAACGCCTTCGTTGAGCATCGCGTGGAAGAAGCGGCCGTAACGCGCCCGGTCAGACTTGTTCGCGCTCTCCCAGTTCGTTACTGGTCCATTTGTGAAAAAGCTCGTCCACATCGAACCCACGCGATTCGTAGTAATTTCAATTCCCGCCGACGCCGCAGCTTCTGCAACGCCCTTGCATAGTTTTGCCGAACGTTCTTCGAGCGTGCGATAAATGCTCGTGTCGCGCAGCCGTCGTAGGGTTACCAAACCGGCGGTCATCGCGAGCGGATTTCCCGAAAGCGTTCCAGCCTGATAGATCGAGCCAGCGGGCGCGATATTCGTCATCAACTCGCGACTGCCGCCGTAAGCGCCTACCGGTAAACCGCCACCAATAATCTTCCCCAGACACGTTATGTCAGGCTTCACATCATAGACTTCCTGAGCGCCGCCCCGCGCGAGACGAAATCCGGTCATCACTTCGTCGCAAATAAAAAGCGCGCCATGTTTCGTCGTCAACTCGCGGACAAATTGCAAAAAGCCAGGTTGCGGCGGCACGCAGCCCATGTTGCCGACAACCGGTTCGATAATCACTGCCGCAATGTCGGCGTGTTGCTCGAACAGTTCGGCGAGCGCTTGCGTGTCGTTGAAGGGGACCGTGAGGGTGTGTTGAGCAAGAGACGCCGGCACGCCCGGACTGTCCGGCAACCCCAGAGTCGCTACGCCTGAACCTGCTTTAACCAGCAAACTGTCCGCGTGCCCGTGATAACAGCCTTCAAACTTTACGAGCTTATCGCGGCCGGTAACTCCGCGTGCGAGTCGTATCGCAGACATCGTCGCTTCGGTGCCACTGTTGACCATGCGCACCATTTCGATCGAGGGTACGGCGTCAACGATCTCTTCCGCGAGTTCCACCTCGAGTTCGTTTGGCGCGCCGAAGCTGGTGCCATTCGCCGCCACGCGACTGAGCGCATCGATAACTTCTGCATCGGCATGACCGAGGATCATCGGCCCCCACGAGCCGACGTAATCGATATACGAACGGCCCTCGACATCAACCACTGTCGGCCCTTGTGCCGAGCGAATAAAGAGCGGCGTGCCGCCGACGCCACGAAATGCGCGCACCGGAGAATTGACGCCACCGGGCATTAACTCTAGCGCGCGCGCAAACAAGCGAGCGGAATGATCTTGATCCTGTTCCGGAGTCGACATGGGTGCAGGATAACAAAGATAGCGCTGGTACCGTACTGGGACCGGGGGCGTCCCGCCCGCAGCGAGCCGCAGGCATGAAGGATTTTAAAAACCATTTTCGCGCTTCGCGCTCATTGCGGGCGGGACGCCCGCGGTCCCAGCAGCAGGCGCGAAGGGTTTAAGAGAACAGTTTCGCGGTTAGCTCATTGCGGGCGGGACGCCCGCGGTCCCAGCAGCAGGCGCGAAGGGTTTAAGAAAACAGTTTCGCGGTTAGCTCATTGCGGGCGGAACGCCCGCGGTCCCAGCAGCAGGCGCGAAGGGTTTAAGAAAACAGTTTCGCGGTTAGCGCGTTGCGGGCGGGACGCCCGCGGTCCCAGTAGCAGGCGCGAAGGGTTTAAGAAAACAGTTTCGCGGTTAGCGGGTTGCGGGCGGGACGCCCGCGGTCCCAGCAGCAGGCGCGAAGGGTTTAAGAGAATAGTTTCGCGCTTCGCGCTCATTGCGGGCGGGACGCCCGCGGTCCCAGTAGCAGGCGCGAAGGGTTTAAGAGAACAGTTTCGCGGTTAGCGCTCATTGCGGGCGGGACGACCGCCGTCCCGGTCTGTTAATATGTGCGCGCTTAAGTCAGTTCTGCGGTCCGAGAATTCGGAAGAGTTCTCTTCCACTTGCAACGCCAAACAATTCAATAGCTTCAGGAGATCCTTTCCTTATGGTTTACTGTGTGCCCGCAGGTTCGCCCTTCTTCGTTCGTCAATTCCTTTCGCTCTCTTTGCTTCTGCTCACTGTTCTGCTCTTGTTGCCCGTCGCGGCGTTTGCGCAGGAAGAGCGCGCTGCCGAAAAAGCCGCCGCTGAGAAAGCGCGTCAGGAAGCTGCAGCGAAGCAACAGGCTTCGCCCGTGCCCGCAAAAGCTGACGAAGCAAAGAAGCCCGATGAAGAGAAAGCTGAAGAAGAGAAGAAGCCGGCTGACCCGATGTCGACGGGCACCTTCAACGGCTTGCGACTTCGCTCGATTGGTCCGGCTTTCACCTCGGGTCGCGTGGTTGGGTTTGCCGTGGATCCGAACAACGCGGCGCGCTATTTCGTGATCGCAGCTTCCGGCGGCGTGTGGAAAACCATCAACAACGGAACCACCTGGACACCCGTGTTCGATCGCGAAGGTTCGTATTCCGTGGGCGCGATTGCGCTTGACCCGACGAATCCCCTTACGGTTTGGGTAGGCACTGGCGAGAACAACAGCCAGCGCAGCGTCTCATACGGCAACGGCGTTTACCGTTCCGATGATGGCGGCAAAACCTGGAAGAACGTCGGCCTCAAAACGTCGGAACATATCGGCCGCATCGTTATCGATCCCAAAGACTCTGACGTCGTGTATGTCGCGGCGCAGGGTCCGTTATGGGGGCCCGGCGGTGATCGCGGACTCTACAAAACGGTTGACGGCGGCAAGACCTGGAAAAAGATTCTTTCCATCAGCGACAACACCGGCGTTACGGACGTGGTAGTGGATCCAAACGATCCCGACACTGTTTACGCCGCTGCCTATCAGCGCCGGCGCCACATGTGGACACTGATCAACGGCGGGCCGGAAAGCGCGTTATACAAATCAACTGACGCCGGCGCCACCTGGAACAAGTTGAAGAACGGGTTGCCGACCGTTGATATGGGCCGCATTGGCCTCGCAATTTCCCCGGTCGATTCAAATGTGCTTTACGCGACTGTCGAGGCCGCTGATCGGAAGGGCGGCATCTTTCGTTCATCGGATCGCGGCGGCAGTTGGGAACGGCGAAACGAATACGACGTAACCGCGATGTACTACTCGCGTATCGTGGCGGATCCGAAAGCCGTGGATCGCATCTACGTCATGAATGTTTTCCTGCTGGTGTCTGACGACGGTGGTAGAACGCTGCGTCGCCTCGGCGAGAAATCGAAGCACGTCGACAATCACGAAATCTGGATCGATCCGAAAGACAATGACCATTACCTCGTGGGTTGCGACGGCGGCGTGTATGAGAGCCACGATCGCGGTGCGAACTGGGACTACAAACGCAATTTGCCAATTACGCAGTTCTACGATGTGACGACCGACAACGCCACCCCCTTCTACAATGTTTACGGTGGAGCGCAGGACAATTTTAGTGTCGGCGGTCCTTCGCGCACGCGCACCGCATCCGGCATCACGAACTCCGACTGGTTTGTGACAAACGGCGGCGATGGTTTTCGCAGTCAGGTGGATCCTGAAGACCCGAACATTATCTATGCGGCCTTACAAAACGGATCGCTGGCACGGTTCGACAAACGCACTGGCGAGCGCATGGGAATTCAACCGCAACCGGGTCGCGGCGAAGAACCACTGAGATGGAATTGGGACTCGCCCTTCATCATCAGTCCACACTTGCATACGCGTCTCTACTTCGCCGCTGACAAGCTGTTTCGCAGCGACGACCGCGGCGACAGTTGGCAGGTCATCAGCGGTCAATTGTCGCGCGGGCTCGATCGCGACAAGCTGCCGGTGATGGGAAGAGTTTGGAGCATGGATGCAGTCGCGAAGAATGCGTCGACCGCTTTCTTTGGCAACGCGTCTGCGTTGGCTGAGTCACCTAAGAAAGACGGCTTGATCTACGTCGGCACCGATGACGGCTTGCTTCAAATAACGGAAGACGGCGGCAAGAACTGGCGCAAAGTGGATTCGGTCCCAGGTGTAGCCGAGATGTCTTACGTCAGTCGGATCGTCGCTTCGAATCACGATACAAACACGGTCTACGTTGCGTTTGAAAACCATCAGAACGCGGATTTCAAGCCATATCTGGTGAAGAGCACGGATGCGGGGCGGACCTGGACGTCAATCGTCAGCAATCTGCCAAAGAACCAATCTGTCTGGGCGATTGCCGAGGACCACGTCAATCCGAATCTCTTGTTTGCCGGGACTGAGTTTGGCCTGTACTTCTCAATCGACGGCGGACAAAAGTGGATACAGTTGAAGGGCGGACTGCCTACCATTCAAATTCGCGATCTGACGATTCAGAAACGTGAGAACGATCTGGTGGTGGGAACGTTTGGCCGCGGCATTTACATTCTCGACAATTACACTCCGCTCCGCCTGCTGCGACCAGAAATGCTCAAGCAGGACGGGCAACTCTTCCCGGTGAAGAACGCGCTGATGTACATCCAGTCGCAGCCGCTCGGCGGACGGGGCAAGAACTTTCAGGGCGAATCATTTTTCACCGCAGAGAATCCGCCTTTCGGCGCTACGTTCACTTACTACCTCAAGGAAGAACTAAAGACCAGGAAAGCAAAACGCCAGGAAGCAGAGCGCGAAGCGGCCAAGAAAAATGCTGCGATGAACTTCCCACGCCTCGCCGACCTTAGTGCTGAGGAAGAAGAAGAGCCGCCCGCAGTACTCTTTACGATCACTGACAGCAGTGGACGAGTCATTCGGCGTTTGACCGGACCCGTCACAGCCGGCCTGCAACGCGTGACCTGGGACTTGAGATACCCACCGACTTCAGTTCCGCCGCCGCCTAATCCGGAAAATGAAAATCCGTTTGACGATGGGCCGGGCGGACCGCTGGTCATGCCGGGCACTTATCGAGTGTCGGTGGCCAAACGAGTCGATAGCGTGTTGACTCCGCTCGGCGCGCCGCAGGATTTCGAAGTGGTTGTTGAAGGGCAGTCCGGCATGCCTGCAGCTGATCGCGTAGCCCTTGTAGAGTTTCAGCAAAAAGTCGCGCGGCTGCAGCGCGCGGTACAGGGAGCACTGGAAGCGACCAATGCCTTGAAGCCAAGACTGGCTTTGATTCGCCGCGCCTTACTCGACACTCCCGGCGTGGGAGACAAACTGCTGGACGACGCAGCCGCGCTGGATAAACGGACCAACGAGATTTTGCGTTCGTTACGCGGAGACAATGCCTTGAGCGCACGCAATATCAACCTCCCGCCGTCGATTTCGGAACGCGTCGGAGGCATTGTTGGCGCGCAACGATTGTCGACGTCACGACCGACGCAGACGCAGATGAACCAGTACAACGCAGCGGCGCAGGACTTTGAGCAGACGCTTGCGCAGTTGCGCCAATTGATTGAAGGCGACCTGGCTCGACTGGAGAAACAGATGGAAGCCGCAGGAGCTCCGTGGACGCCGGGTCGGATTCCCGAGTGGAGAGACCAGTAGTTCGGAGCAAAGACAAAAAGAGAGGGTGTGTGAGTGTATAGGTATGTGTTTGTGTGTGTCTCAAGGTTCATGAGCTCAGGGTTAGGAAGGGGGTTTGCCCCCGCTGGCTTGAATACTACTCAAGAACAGCGGGACACCTTCCTGATCCTGAGTCTTCTTACTTGAGTATTCTTCTATGAGTCGAGGCTGAAACATGAAGACGAGCCGACCGATTTTAAAACTGTTTCTGAGTCTGATTGTTTGTCTGGTGTCCTTATCAGCGATCATTTCAGTCGCATGGGGCCAGGCCGGACGTCACGTGCCTACGATCGACGACTTGCTGACTTTAAAGTCGATCGGTGGCGCACAGATTTCACCGGATGGAAAGTTCGTCGCCTACACCGTTACCAGTGCCGACTTCAAACAAGACGCTTTCATTACGCAAATCTGGCTGGTCGAAACAGGGGGTCAACAACAAACGCCGCTGCCACTAACTCGCGGCGATAAGTCGTCCACTAATCCGCGCTGGTCTCCAAACGGTGAATGGCTTGCCTTCACAAGCAATCGCATTGAAGACAAGAATCAGATCTTCGTTATCAATCCCAACGGCGGCGAAGCCATACAGTTAACGAAATCCGAAACTCCGATTAGCAGTTTTGCGTGGTCAGAGGACGGCAATACCATCGCCTACACCGCCACCGAGCCGGTGCCGCAGGTTTCAAAAGACCGTAAAGACTACCTCGGCGATTATGAAGTGGTCCGCCGTGATTACAACTTCGCGCATCTTTGGACAATCGATGTCAAAGAGGCGATGAATGCTCCGGTGGTCGGCAAACAGCGCACGAAGAAGAAAGACTTTAGCGTTGATTCGTTTGCCTGGTCTCCCGATGGTTCCCGAATCGCGTTCAGTGCCACCGTTAACCCCGACTTAATTCAGGGCGTCACTTCCGATATCTACCTGCTAAACCTCGCGAACGACGGCATCACGAAGCTGGTTGTTCAACCCGGCCCGGACAGCGGCCCGCGTTGGTCGCCGGACGGCAAGCAAATCGTCTTCTCGTCTGCGATGGGAAACACCACCTTCTTTGCCACCAACGGGCGACTGGCGGTTGTCTCAGCAGACGGTGGAACACCCCGCTCAATCAGCGATAGCTTCGACGAAAACCCAAACCTGCTTGATTGGCGCGCAGACGGCGTTTACTTCAGCGGTCAGCAAAAAACAGCGTCACACCTTTTCCGCCTCGATCCTTCCAGTGGAAAAGTCACGCGAATTAGCGGCCCTGATAATTTGATGGCGGGCTCGTTCTCTTTAACGCGTGACGGAAAACAGCTCGCGTTCGCAGCAGCGAGTCCGCAGTCGATCAATGAAGTCTTTGTCTCGGAGGTGAAGAACTTTGCGCCGCGCGCACTCACGAACCTAAACGAGCAGACTAAGCAGTTCATTCTCGGTACGCGTGAAGTGATCTCCTGGAAGAGTACGGATGGCACTGTGATTGAAGGCGTGCTGATTAAGCCTGCGGATTTCGATCCATCGAGGAAGTATCCGCTGTTGTGTGTCATTCACGGTGGGCCGACCGGTGTCGATCGCCCGGTGTTGTTGACGCCTGACAGTCGCTACTACCCGTCTGACATCTGGGCTGCGCGGGGCGCGTTGATCTTAAAAGTGAACTATCGCGGCAGCGCCGGTTATGGAGAAAAGTTTCGGCAACTGAACGTCCGTAATCTCGGAGTGGGCGATGCCTGGGACGTCGTATCCGGGATTGATAGTTTGATCGCCAGGGGCTGGGTGGACAAAACCAGGGTTGCCTGTATGGGCTGGAGCCAGGGCGGTTACATATCGGCTTTTCTGACCGCCTCGTCTGATAGGTTCGCAGCGATCTCGGTCGGCGCCGGAATTTCAGACTGGGCCACGTATTACTACAACACTGACGTCACTCCGTTTACGATCAACTATCTTGGCAAAAATCCGGTCGACGATCCGGAAATCTATCAGAAGACCTCTCCGATTTCTTACATCAAGAATGCGCGGACACCGACGCTAATTCAGCACGGCGAGCTCGACCGTCGTGTGCCCATTGCCAACGCCTACGAACTGCGACAGGCGCTCGAGGATAAAGGCGTGCGCGTTGAAATGATCGTTTACAAGGGTTTTGGTCACGGTATCACCAAGCCGAAAGCAATGCGCGCGGTGATGAACCACAATCTCGCCTGGTTCAATCATTTCCTCTGGAACGATCTGCTTCCCGATTTCGCCAGCCCGGTTGTGCCGAAGCGGGAAAGCAAGGACGCGGAAAAGAAGACGGCTGAAAACTAAAACGAGATGAGTCTCGAGGCAGGCGAAAAATTAGGTCGTTACGAAATTCTGTCGCAGCTCGGCAAGGGCGGAATGGGTGAGGTGTACCTCGCGAAGGATCCCAAACTGGATCGCCGGGTCGCGTTGAAAGTTTTGCCTGCGGACGTGGCGGTTAGTCGTGAACGTATGGTGCGTTTCGTTCAGGAGGCGCGCTCGGCCGCCGCCCTGAATCATCCCAATGTCGCGCACGTCTATGAAATCGGCGAACAGGATGGTCTGAACTTCATCGCCATGGAATATGTGGAAGGGAAGACCCTGCGCGAGAAGATTCACTACGAGCGTACTGAGCTCAGGAAACTGATCAAGTATTTGCAGCAAGTGGCGGGCGGCCTCGCGAAGGCTCACGCTGCGGGAATCGTCCATCGTGATCTAAAGCCTGACAACATCATGATCACGCGCGACGGTTATGCCAAGATTCTCGATTTTGGCCTGGCAAAACTTATTGAGATACCGACCCCCGGACCGGATGGCGGCACAATCAGCGACGCCGCGACCGTAGCGCTTGAGCCGCATTCGATTCCCGGTCGACTATTGGGGACAGTCGGGTACATGTCTCCCGAACAGGCGCAGGGCAAAAGTGAAATTGATCATCGCTCCGACATCTTCTCTTTTGGCTGCATGTTGTTTGAAGCGGTTACCAAGCAGCGACCGTTTCAGGGCGAGTCGAACGTGCAATCTTTGTACAAGATTTGTTACGAGCCCGCCCGTCCAATAAAAGAGTTTGACGCATCCGCGCCGGCTGATTTGCAAAGGATCATTCGCCGCTGCCTCGCGAAGGATCCCGAAGAACGTTACCAGTCAATTCACGACATAGGGCTTGAGTTGAAAGAGCTGCGGCGTGAAATGGAAGGCGATACGCAGTTCGACTCCACCGTCCCGCCGGCCTCCATGGTCCCCGATACCATCTCGTCGCAAGTTAGTTATCGGGCGCCCGCAAGCCCGACGATTTCACTTCCCGCGGCGACTGGTGACATTAACGCACAGCACACGACTTCGAGTGCCGGCGTCATCTTTGGTGAAATCAAACGACACAAACGAGGTTTCGTTATCGGGCTCATTTCGCTCGTGCTTTTGCTCGGCGCCGCGATTCTTGTTTGGACCAAATTTTTCAACCGTCCCGCCGCCGAGCCTTTCCGGGCGATGAGTATTACGCGTCTAACTACCGGGGGAAGAATTGGCGACGCAACGATTAAGGGTTACGCCTCAATCTCGCCCGATGGCAGGTACGTGGTATTCAAGACGACCGAACCTGGCAGGGAGAGCTTGTGGGTGCGACAAGTGTCGACGGGGAGTTTGGTAAAGATTGTGCCGGACCTCGGCGGCAAAATCGGCGGCACAACTTTCTCGCGCGATGGCGAGTTTATTTACTATTCGTTGTTTGATAATCCGCTCGGCACGTTGTTTCAAGTGCCTGTTCTCGGTGGCACGCCGCGACGCATCATGGCCGGCGTGACTAGTCCGGTAACTTTTTC
>Ga0070682_100001043_pt1 | contig 16031 bp, 7 predicted proteins | sample KBSC63LmetaG_FD_64668 | JGI IMG/M metagenome (GOLD analysis project Ga0070682, IMG submission 64668) | Corn rhizosphere microbial communities from Kellogg Biological Station, Michigan, USA - KBS C6-3L metaG | ecosystem: Host-associated > Plants > Roots > Rhizosphere | place: USA: Michigan... | reverse complement strand
TCAAGGGAGCGCTCCTCGTAGTCATCGCAGCAATTGCTGCCTATCTGTTGCGCAACCGGTCCGCCGCGTCCCGCCATGCAGTGTGGTCGGCGGCGGTGATCGGTCACCTCATGATTCCCGCGTTCGTCCTGGTTCTTCCCGCGTGGAGATTGCCGGTTCTGCCGGCCGCGGAGTGGATGCAGTCGTCGGCGGCGATTGCGCCGGTTCATGCCAATCCTGCCGCTGACACGCGAGGAATTCCGTCCAGCGGTCCGAGCGTCACGCGCGCGCCGTCGCCCGCCTCCGAGGCGCCAAGCGCGTCGAACCCCGGCACCGGAATCGTCGGGCGCATCGCCGCATCACCATCATCGCCCGCGCCTTCCGTTGAGACGCCGCGCGCGCCGCTCTCGGCAATTCAGATAATCGCCGCGATCTGGCTCGCTGGAGCGCTCATCGTGCTTCTCCGGCTTGCGGTCGGAACCTGGCAAGTTGGACAACTCGCTCGCGAAGGCGCGCGCGTCGAAGATGGAGTGTGGCTCTCCCTCGTACAGCGTCTCGCCAACCGGCTCGGTGTCGCGCGACCGCTCATCCTCCTTCGAGGCGAGCGGCTGGCAGTGCCGGTGACGTGGGGAATCGTGTATCCGGCTGTGCTGCTCCCGCAGGATGCTGACACGTGGTCGGAAGAACGCCGTCGTTTTGTGCTCGTGCACGAGATGGCGCACGTGAAGCGCTTCGATGCCCTCACTCAGCTCCTCGCGCAGCTGTCGCTCGCGGTTTTCTGGTTCGATCCGCTTGTGTGGGTCGCGGCGCACAGGATGCGCGTGCAGCGCGAGCACGCATGCGACGACTATGTGATTCGCGACGGGACTACTCCGTCGCTCTACGCCGGAGAGTTGCTGGAGATGGTGCGCTCGATTGGAACCCGGAGGCACGACCACGCGGCTCCTGCCTTCGCCGCACTGGCAATGGCGCGCCGTTCCGAGTTCGAGGGACGCATGCTCGCGATTCTCGATCCGCGTCTCGACAGACATACACTCAATCGAAAAGGAACGCTGATGACCGCAATGATAGTTGCACTGCTGACGCTGCCGCTCGCCGCGTGGCGTCCATTCCAGCAACCGTCTGTCAAAGCGGAGCCGGTGGTTCAGGCCGCCGCCAAGGCTGACGAATTCCCGTCGTCCTTCAAGGTCACTTTCGGCGAGGCGGCAACACCAGCCGTCGGGGCAATGAAAGCGGGGACGACCCAGTGGCCTGTGCAGAACGCGGTCTGGTCTTGCGATTCCTACGTCTCTGGGCGAACGGGAACTCACATCAGCTTGAGTGACAACGGCGGATCAAGTCCGATCATGCAGTACCTCGCCAGCACTGCGAACCGTTGCGCAGAGGCGTCAATCGTGGGCCGAATAAAGTTTTCGTCCGATGAGAAGCGCATCACCGAGCTCGCGCCCGGCGGATTCGCCAGGTTCCGCGAGCGCACGGGTGGAGTGGATCGCTCAGTGTCAGTGACATCGACGGGAGAGGGATCACTTTCCTATACCGCGATAGTTGATGGACGCACCGTTCCGTTCGAGGGTGGGCTTCAAGGTTGGCTTGGCGGAATTCTCCCCGAGATAATCCGTGAAGCCGGGATCAACGTTCCCGAGCGCGTGGCCAGAATTCGCGCACAGGGCGGCGTGCCAGCGGTCCTGCGGGAAGTCAGCCAGATCCACAGCACTGCCACCAAGCGCGCGTACTACGAGGAACTGCTCAAGGCCGCGCCACTCTCCGGGAGCGACGCGGAAAGAGTCGCGGCGCAGGTGAGCAATGACCTTTCCGCGAGCTCTGGAGACTTGAGCTCCGTTCTTCAGCAGCTGCCGCGTTCCGCGCTGCAAAGCGCTGGCGCACGCGACGGCATCAGGTACGCGCTCGCACACATCGCGTCGAGCGGAGACAAGGCCACTACGCTCGAGATCATGGCACCGAATGCCGATCCGGAGCTTCTGCTCATTCTCATCAAGGCTGCGGAAGACGTCCAGTCCAGCGGAGACAAGGCGAATTTTCTGACCACCACTGCCGCCGAGTACCTGACGCATCGCAACGAGACACTTCGGAACGCGTACTTCCATACGGTTGCCACGATCCAGTCGAGTGGTGACAAGGCGAACGTGCTGATCTCAGCAATACCCTATGGGCACGCCGATCCCGGCGTAACGCCGCTGGTCATTGAAACATCGAAAGGCCTGGCGTCGAGCGGTGATGCGGCGAACGTGCTCATCGAAGTTGTCAGCCAGCACCTCCTGCAACAAAGCACGCCGAGCGCAATCCTCGCGTTGATAAACCGCACGCTCACGATGGCGTCGAGCGGGGATCGCGCAAACGTCCTCATCTCTCTTGCGGATGCGAACGTTCTCTCGACTCGTGAGCTTCGCGATGCATTCACAAAGGCGGCCATGGCGCTGCCATCTGATGGCGACAGAGCAAACGTGCTTGCAGCGGCGGCCTCGCATTAACTGAATAGCCGGCGGGACGCTGTCCCGCCGGCGCAAATACGTGCAACTGAATACCGCCCGCATCGCGGGGGACTGAGCGGAGGGCTCATGATACGGTTTCGTGCGAAAGTCGCGCATGTGAGTGCTAGAAAACTAGCAGTTTTGCTGTTTGGAATCCTCGCCGCCGCGCCAGCCGGTACCGCCCAATCGGTCCAGGCCCAGCAAGGCGCGCCAGCTCCATCGGGAACTGCCGCCGTTGCCGAGGCGACCGCGTCGGTCGCTGAGAAGCCGCCGGTGATCGATGGCCGCGACGACGACGCGATCTGGAAGAGTGCGACGCCGATCACAGGTTTTCGGGTGTTCGACCCCAAGGAAAACGGCGATCCGACCTTTGCCACTGAAGCAAAGATCGCATACGACAGGCAGAACCTCTACGTGTTCACGCGGATGTACGATCCTCACCCGGACAGCATCGTCGCGCTGTTGTCGCGCCGCGACGTGAAAACACAGAGTGAGCAGGTCAAGATCATGATCGATTCCTACCACGATCGGCGGACGGGCTACGAGTTTGCGACAAATCCTGCTGGCGTAAAACGGGACTACTACACCTACGACGATTCCCAGGAGGACATCACGTGGGATGCGGTGTGGGATGTCGCAACTACCATCGACTCGCTCGGCTGGACCGCCGAGTTCCGAATCCCACTGAGCCAGATTCGATATCCGCGCGCGGCGGAACACACATTCGGAATCATGATCATCCGGGACATCGCCCGCGCGAGCGAGCGCGACAGCTGGCCGGTGTACCGCAGATCGGTCCGCGGCATCTCATCGCAGTTTGGAGATCTCACCGGCCTCCGTGGTCTTGGGTCGCCGCACCGGTTGGAGGTGGCACCCTACGTCGTGGCGAAGAATGTCGGTGTCCCCCAGTCCAACGGGTTTGGACGCGCGCAAAAGCAAACCGTGGGTGGGGACCTGAAGTACGGCGTCACGTCCAATCTCACGCTCGATGCGACGGTGAATCCCGATTTTGGCCAGGTCGAAGCGGATCCGGCTCAGCTGAATCTCACGGCATTCGAGACATTCCTCGCCGAGCAGCGGCCATTCTTTCTCGAGGGGACGGGAATTTTCAGCTTCAACGCGGATGCCTCGCGGTTGTTCTACTCGCGAAGGATCGGTCGAGCGCCCCAGCTCGCCGGGTTGGTGAGCGATCCAAACGCGGACATCCCCGCCGCGACCCCGATTCTCGGGGCGGGAAAACTTACCGGCCGTCTCGCGAGCGGCACATCGGTCGGGACCCTGTTCGCGGTAACCGGTCGTCAGTCGGTCGGTCCGACGATGATCGAACCGCGGACCGAATACGGTGTCTTTCGCGCGTCACAGGACTTCAGAAATGGCCAGACAGGCATCGGCACCATCTTCACTCTGGTGAACCGGCAACTCGATGATGCGTCGGCGCTTCTGCTGCGGCGGGAGGCGCTGGCTGGTGGGATCGATGTCCGCAACAGGTTCGCGGGTGGCCGATACAATTTGTCGGGGTCGCTGTCCACTAGCCTCGTTCGTGGCAGCGCCTCCGCCATCAACCGGACGCAGTTGAATGCTGTGCACTATTACAACCGGCCAGATGCGGGGCTCCCCTACGATTCGACGCGCACCTCTCTCGGCGGAAGCGATTTTCAGCTGAAGGGTGACAAGGTCGCGGGGACGTTCACTTACGGAGGCATGTACGAGCGCTTGTCCCCGGGATTCGAGACCAACGATCTCGGCTTTCTGTCGCAGGCTGATGAACAGATCGGCCAGTTCTACGGCACCGTGCAGAGCGACCAGCCGCGCGCCTTCTGGCGCAACGCGACCGCCCAGTTCCTCCAATACACACAGTTCACCGCGAGCGGTCTGCCGACTGCGAATTTCACCGAGGTGGATCTGTACGCGGAGCTTCAGAACCGGATGACCGTGTCGGTGGACACGTGGACCGACAACATCTTCCCTGCCTACTGCGACCGCTGTGCTCGAGGCGGCCCCGCCGTTCGCGCGTCACCCGACGTGAACATGCTCATCAACATCTTCGCCGATCCTCGTCGCACGATCGTGCCCAGCTTCGCTGCCATTTATACCGTCGGCGATGGTGGCAGATCGACACTCTGGCGCGCGCGTCCGTACGTCACCGTCCGATCGCGCAGCAATCTGAGCTGGGAGATCGGAACGCGATACCAACGCAATCGAAGCGACACGCAGTGGTTCGACAACCTGGGCGTAATCGGAAGCGATACCACGCACTACTTGTTTGCGCACCTCGACCAGGAGCTACTCAGCTTCACGAGTCGATTCAACTACACCGCGACGACGACGACATCGCTGCAGCTCTATGCGGAGCCGTTCCTGACGACGGGACGCTATTTCAGATTGCGCGAGCTGGCGGCCCCGCGGGCCGCGAGCTACGACGACCGCTATCGTCCATTTCCGGGAGCCACGGATGCCGCGAGCTTCAACGTCAAGCAGCTGCACGCGAGTGCGGTATTTCGCTGGGAGTATCGACCTGGCTCGACGCTGTTTCTCGTCTGGACGCAGGGCCGCGACCAGGACGATCGCAACCCTGGCACGTTCGCACCCACACGGGACTTCAGGGATTTATTCGGAGCGCGACCAGACAACACTCTTCTCGTGAAGGCGTCGTACTGGGTGAACTTCTAGGGAAGGAAGACGGGTCGAGTGGTGGGTCAGTTTGTCACGTTACTGACGACTTCGGATTGAGGATTTGCGGCCTCGGGACGATTGCGGCCTCAGGACTAACGGCCATCGAGGATCGGCGATTAAGTGAGGACTGCGGAGAGGCATAAAACACAGGTGTCCAGCAAGCATCCCCGATTTGCCGTCGGTGGGCCGGAAGAAAGGCCGATAAGCGATGATGCACACAACGCGATGGTGATGTCGCCTTGTGCCTTTCTCCCCATGTTGCGGCATGGCTTACCGGACCCCTGTTTCTGCCGATGACTCGCAAGACCCGTTGAATCGCATGCGGGTGTTTCAGCTCGCTGGCGAGTTGATTCCCGACTCTTTCGGTGACGCCCGGCTGATGCGGGCAGAACCCATTACCGAGGAGATCGCCGGCCAACTCTACGCGGCGGTCTGCTCCATAGAAGCGAACATTTCCGAAGCCTACTCCCGTAGCTCCGGGAAAGATCGAGCGATGCGATTTGAGTACGCATTGGGCTCTGTCCGTGAAAGCATGAGCTGGTACAAATCCGCAACGCCGATCCTTGGCGCGACAACGGTCAAGGATCGCCGAGATCGCCTGGAAGAGATGCGGCGGATGCTACTCGCGATCATCCCAAGAGAACGCGGCAGAACCATGAAGTAGCACGATTGCGGCCTCAGGACCAAAGGCCGCTGAGGATCTGCGATTAAGTGAGGACTGCGGAGAGGGGCGTTCCGTGCACAGCCTCGGTCCTCACTTAATCGCCGATCCGCAATGACCGTTAGTCCTGAGGCCGCAAAGTCCTCAATCCGCAATCGCAGGTGAACGTCACCGGAATTGACCCAGGACCGACGGGTCGTGCGGAGAACCGAATGCGGCTAGGAGAACTCCGCGAACCCCACGGTGTTCCCGCCCGGCTCGCGCACGTAGATCTCCGTGCTGCCGTAGAACGTCTTGTGACGCGGTTTCACAACGGGCGCGCCGTCGAGCGATCTCGCCACCGTGTCCAGGTCTTCGACTGTGATGAACAGCGCGACCGAATGACCCATAAGGTCTTTCGCCACGCCAGGCTGTTCGTCAACGACGCTCGCGCGCGTTTGATACATGACTTCGATCGGCCCCAGCTGAACGCTCGCGAAGACCAGCTTTCCGTCTGGTCCCGGTACCTGGTTCGTGACCGCGAAGCCGAGCCGGTCGACCCAGAACTTCAGACACGGCTCGACGGCTTCGACGATGAGAACGGGTGTGAGCTGCTTCAGTGCGGCGGTCGTCGTCACAAATTATCCGGGACCGTTAAGACTGAGGGCCGTTGCCACCCATGTTGGCGTCGAAGCCTGGGCGGAACACGCCGCAAACGACACCGAGCACGCCGAAATCCATGCCGGGCTGCACGGTGATGTCCCGGTCGGCTGGATTCGCGGCTTCGAGAACGATCGAGCCATTGCGGTGCGTCAGCGTCTTGACCGTGGCTTCTTCCCCAAGGCGAGCAGCGATGATGTCGCTATCGCGCGCGTCCTGCACGGGATTGACCATCACGAAGTCGCCGTCGTTGATGCATTTCCCGACCATGCTATCGCCCTTCACTTTGAGGAAGAACGTCTGCTCGGAGGGAACGAAGCGCCGATCGATGGTGATGAAACCCTGCCGATGCTCGGGAAGGAGCGCCGGCTCTCCCGCGTGAATCTTCCCATAGTAGGGAATCGGCTGCGTGCGCAGCGCGCCGCCAAAGCCAAGAAGATTGACGCCACGCGATCTCGACGGGTCTCTCTCGATGTAGCCCTTCTTTGCCAGCGATTGGAGAAGATCGGAGACGGTCTTCGTCGACTTGATCTTGAACTGCTTACCGATATCCCGGATGCTGGGCTGGTAAGTTCGTTCCGCCGTAAAATCGAGGAGGTAGTGATATACCGAGCTCTCGAGTTTTGTTAGTTGCTCGGCCATCGTAGGGTCCTTAGTAGTAGCGAAAGGGTGCTCGTCCGGCACTTGGGTTCCACAATCTGTGTACGAAATCGTACCCGGTCAACACTTTCGTGGCGGCCTCTGTATTTCTACCCTCCAAGAGCTATTAGGGCCTTGTCAATTCGCTTGATAGCCAATTCACGGCCCATCTGGATCAGCATTTCGAAGATGCCCGGGCTGACTGTCATACCCGTAAGCGCCACCCGTAAAGGCTGGAATATCTTTCCGGCGCTGACCCCTCTCTTCTCGGCCAGTGCACGGAGGGAGGCTTCCAACGCCGACGATTCCCAATTCGGCGTACTTGCCAGTGCTTCACGGGTCACGCGCAAAAGCTCCGCCGATTCGACGGGATCCTTCCAGTTTTTCGCGACCGCTGTCGGATCGTACTCGATGTCCTCCAGAAGGTAAGGGCCGGCCTGACGCACGATGTCGTCGATGGTGCGGGACCGAACCCTTAGAAGATCCAGAAGCCGAAGATACCAATCGTGCCGTTCCACCAGATCCTCTTCGGTGGCGAGTCGCGCCGTGATGATTGCGGGAGTCACGCGTGGCTCGAGGTCTTCGAGCGCAATCATCGAGAGGTGTTGACCGTTCATCCATTCCAGCTTCTTCGTGTCGAAGATCGCCGCTTTCTTCTGCAATCCCTCGACGCCGAACAGCTCTATCATCTCGGGCAAAGTCATCACCTCGCGATCGCCACCGGGCGACCAGCCGAGTAGCGCGAGGAAGTTGAGCATGGCTCCTGGAAGAAAACCATAATGCTGGTAATCTCCGACCGCCGTCGCGCCATGGCGCTTACTGAGTTTTTTCCCGTCGAGGCCGTGAATCATCGGCAGATGCGCGAACACCGGCAGCGGCGCGCCGAGCGCGCGGTACAGCAGGATCTGCTTCGGGGTATTCGAGATGTGATCGTCGCCCCGCATGACAATCGTGATGCCCATCGCGATATCGTCGGATACGACGGCAAGGTTGTAGATGGGCGTGCCGTCGGACCGAAGTATCACGAAGTCTTCAATGTCCTTGTTCGGGAATGCGATCCTCTCGTGAACGAGGTCGTCCCACTCCGTCGTTCCTTCGGGAACGCGAAAGCGGACAACGTACGGCTCTCCGAGCGCGATCCTTCTTTCCACTTCTTCGGGAGCTAGTCGATCGCAGCGGCGATCGTACTTGAAAGCTTCCTTGCGGGCCTCGGCCTCTTTTCGGCGCGCGTCGAGCTCCGCGGGAGTGCAGAAGCAGCGGTACGCTGCGCCCGCCGCGAGCAGGCTTCGCGCGTCGGCTGCGTGCCGCGGAAGGTTGGCGGCCTGATAAACGACATCGCCGTCCCAATCCAGGCCCAGCCACTCCATCCCTTCGAAGATCGCTCGCGTGCTCTCGTCGGTACTGCGCGCCTTGTCGGTGTCCTCGACGCGAAGAAGGAACTCGCCTCCGAATTTTCGCGCGTATAACCAATTGAAGAGCGCGGTTCGCGCGCCACCGACGTGGAGGTATCCTGTCGGTGAAGGAGCAAAGCGGAGGCGCGGCTTGGTGGAGCTGTCCATGGGCGGTCTCAGAATGAAAAGCGGGTCCACACAATGCGCGGGACCCGCCGAGCGGAGAGAGAGGGATTCGAACCCTCGATACGCGTTTCCACGTATGCCGGTTTAGCAAACCGGTACCTTCAGCCTCTCGGTCATCTCTCCGGGAGAGTTTGGGAAGTTATTGGCAATGTGGGGGTTCTACAACCCTCACCCTATGGCGCGCGGTCGCGGATTTCCGGCCGGCGAAATTGATGAAGTCGCTGGCGAAAAACACGGCGCTCGCGCATCAATTTGGGAACGCAAGGCCGGAGGATGAAATGCGTTTCGCCAATGCTCGCGCGTTGCTGGCACTTTTCCCTGTGCTTGGGTTGATCGGAGCCGCAACATCGCCGCTCGCCGTCGTCGAGTATCCGATCCCACGTGCCGGAGCCTTTCCGCACGACCCCGCCGTGGGAAAAGACGGAATCGTCTGGTACACCGATCAGCAGAACAGCTTCATCGGACGTCTCGATCCTTCCACTGGAAAGATCACGGACTACGCGACGCCCACGCCTCGATCCGGCCCGCACGGAATCGTCATCGCCCCCGATGGCGGTGTCTGGTACACCGCACAGCGAGTCGCGAAGCTGGGCCGCCTCGATCCCGGCACCGGGAAGATCGAGGAATTCTCGCTGCCGGCTGCCGCGCGTGATCCGCACACGCCGCTCGCTCGGAAAGACGAGATTTGGTTCACCGTCCAGCAAAGCAACTTGTATGGCGCGTTCGAACCGCGAACGCATAAGACCAGGGTTTGGACTGTGCCAACCAGCCGAGCGCTCCCATATGGGATGGTGAATGCGCCGGATGGGTCGATCTGGGTAGCGCTCTTCGGAACGAACAAGCTCGGGCGAATCAACGCCGCGAACGGGGCTCTGAGCGAGATCACGCTTCCGCAGGGCGGAGCCCGCCCGAGACGTCTCGTCGTCGACGAATCAGGCGTGGTGTGGTACAGCGATTTTGCCCGCGGCTATCTCGGCTCCTACAATCCAGCGAACGGCGCCTTCAAGGAATGGCAGTCGCCAGGGGGAAGCGGCTCGGCACCGTACGGCATCGCGATCGCGCCCGACGGCCGGATCTTCTACGATGAAGCGGGCACGGGAAACATCATCGCGTTCGACCGTAAGACATCCAAGACCGAATCGATAAAGATTCCCACCGGCGGGTCGATAGTCAGAAATGTTTCCGTCGACAGCACGCGCAAGCGGATATGGCTTGCGTTGAGCGGCGTTGGCCGGATTGGAAAGATCGAGCTGCGATAGCAATCATTTGCGCCGGCGGCTACTTTCGGCTTCCATTTGTCGATCGTCTCGTCCGTCAATCATTGCTTCCAGGTTTTCCATGCGACGCTTTGCAATACTTTCGATTCCCACCTCGGTCATAGTCCTCGCGGTTGCACCGTCGTGCCTCGTATCCCAGACGGTGGCGGGCGGCTCGCCGGTAACTGTATCCGAGCCGGCTCCTTCGATCACGCGCCCAGGCCGCGATCCCAGTCAGCCCATCGACGAGGAGTACACCAAAAAGATTCGCGAGTACACGACCGAGCCATTTTTCCTCTCCCCACTCGTCGACTATCTGCCCGCGTCTTCAACGGTTCCGACGCCAAAGGTCGTTCTCGGCGACATCGCGGGAGCGCGAAACAATCTGCCGTACTCGAAGGAGGTCTACACGTACATGCGGATGCTCGCCAAGGCGAGTCCACGGGTGCGCGTGTATTCGATCGGAACGACTGAAGAGGGCAGGGAGATGATCGCCGTCGCCGTCGCCTCGGAATCGTTGCTCGACAATCTCGAGCAGAACAAGGCGAACCTCGCGAAGCTGGCGGACCCGCGATCGATCAACATGAACGATGCGGAGGCGGCGAGACTCGTGACGCAAACGTCGCCAGTGTACTACATCACCGGGACAATCCACTCGACGGAGTCGGGCGCACCCACTGCATTGATGGAGCTGGCGTATCGGCTGGCCGTGGATGAAAGCCCGTACATCAAGAACATCCGGGATCACCTCATCACGCTGATTACGCCGATCGTCGAGGTGGACGGCCGGGACCGCGAAGTCGACATCTTCCGCTGGCACATGGCGCATCCCGGCGAGACGGCGCCTCCGCTTCTCTATTGGGGACATTACGTCGCGCACGACAACAATCGCGACGCGATGGCGCTCACGCTCAAGCTCTCGCAAAACGTCCTCGACACGTACCTCGACTGGAAGGCGCAGGTGCTCCACGACCTGCACGAATCGGGATCGTATCTGTACGACAACACCGTGGGCGACGGTCCCTACAATGCGTGGCTCGATCCGCTACTCACGAACGAATGGCAGATGCTCGGCTGGAACAACGTGCAGGAGATGACGCGCCTCGGGATGCCGGGTGTGTATACGCACGGGGACTTCGATACATGGTCGCCCGGCTACCTCATGTTCATGGCCGCGACGCACAACGGAATCAGCCGTCTTTACGAGACGTTTGGAAATGGCGGAACAGCCGAGACGATGGATCGCACGCTGTCTGCTTCCGAGACGGCGCGCACGTGGTATCGGCAGAACCCCCCGCTACCACGCGTCAAATGGTCGCTGCGCAACAACAACAACTATGAAGAGACCGGCCTGCTGGTGTCGCTATCGTACTTCGCCAACAACCGCGAGCAGTTCCTCGAGAATTTCTGGGAGAAGAGCAAGCGCTCGATAACGAAGGCGCGCACTGAAGGACCAGCGGCCTACGTTCTGCCGGGCGATGAAAGACGGCCCGGCGCGCAGGCGGCGCTGCTCACCATACTCCAGAAGCAGCACGTCGAGCTCTTTCGCGCTACATCGCCGTTCACCGTCATGGTCTCGGTTCCGCGCTCGCGACCGGCAACGCCATCGGGTGCGACACCAGCCGAAAAGGCCGCCGCGGACAGCACGCGGCCGGCGGACTTCGCCAGGCCGGTCGACAGCGCCCGACCGAACCCGGCGGTTACTCGGCCAGCCTCCCCTCCACCGATAAACCCCTACGACACGCTCCCGCTCTCGGTCCCGCGCATGGAGCCGCGGACGTTTCCCGCCGGCAGCTACATCGTGCGCATGGACCAACCGTACTCGCGCATCGCGGACGCGCTGCTCGATTACCAGTTCTGGAGCCCGAACGATCCCCAGCGCTCGCCGTATGATGACACGGGCTGGACATTCCCCGAGAATTTTGCGGTGCGGTCGTATCGTGTGACGGACCCCAAGGTTCTCGCGGTGCCGATGGAGGCTGTCGGTGGCGAGATCAAGGCGCCCGGAGGAGTCACCGGAGCGGGTTCTGTTTTCGCGATCGACCACAACGCGGACAATGCGCTGGCGACGCTTCGTTATCGTCTCAAGAGCAGCGACTTTCAAATCGCCGAGCAGTCGTTCGACGCCGCGGGCCACAAGTTCGGCCGAGGGTCGTTCATCATCCGTGGCGTATCGTCCGGTGATCTCGACAAGGCGACGCGCGATCTCGGTCTCAAGGCTTACGCGCTCGGCGCGGCGCCGGCTGTGCCGACGCATCCGGCGCGGGCCGCGCGTGTCGCGATCATGCACACATGGCTGAGCACCCAGACCGAAGGCTGGTGGCGTTTTGCATTCGACTTCCTACACGTTCCCTTCACGTACATCAGCGTGCAGGACGCGGCAAAGGACGCCAACCTGAGGGCGAAGTACGATGTGATTCTCTTTCCGCCGACGGGAGGGAGTCCGCAGACGATCGTCGCGGGTCTTCCGATGTGGCGGAATCCGATGCCGTGGAAGAAGACTGATCTCACGCCCAACCTTGCCGTCGACGAGACGGACGACATACGGCCCGGTCTCGGCTGGCAGGGAGTCGAAAACCTCTCGACGTTTGTGAAGGATGGCGGAGTGCTCGTCGGCGTCGAGAACACCGCCGATCTTGCGGTGACCTTCGGGCTCGCAAGTGGAGTGTCGATCAATCATCCGGCGCGGCTGCACGTAGTTGGAAGTCTTCTGCGGACGAAGGTGGTCGATGACGCAAGCCCGATCGCCTACGGTATGCGGGACAGCACGGCGGTCTACAGCGACGACGGCTCCAGCTTCAGCATCACGAACGTGCTTGGTACGCGGGGCGGACGCTCCGCCGATTCCGCTAATGCGCGTGCGACTGGCCGCGGTACCGCCGACGACATCGACGTCCCTCAGGGGCGACTCGCGCTCGATCCTCGCAATGACGTGCCGCAAAGGAAGCGCGTAGAGCCGTGGCAGGCAGCTCCCGTCACCGACGAGCAGCTCCGCAATCCGCTCTCGATCATTCCGCCGGCGCTGCGTCCTCGCGTGGTGCTAAGGTTCAGCGATCAGCGCGACCTCCTGGCCTCGGGGCTGCTCGATGGCAACGACGTGGCGCAGCGCCCCGCGGTCGTCGACGCTCCGCTCGGCAAAGGCCACGTGGTGCTCTTCGCCAACAACCCGATGTATCGTGGCGAGACGATCGGAAGCTATTTCCTCGTCTTCAATACGCTTCTCAACTTCGATCACCTCGACGTCGGGAGAAAACTGGACACGCGGTAGGCGAGCCCGAGCTAAATCCCAAACACCGACAAATACATGCGTTTCCGAGCTGGATGAGAAGCACCGGTCGATTTTGGCACCCGCCGTGCTTAATGAAATGATGAGCACAGGCCTTGGCGGACCATTCGCGAGCGGAGGAACTGGCGGTGAGTTATCGAACGTTTCTCGACTCGACGGGCAGAAGGTGGGAAGTCTGGCTGGTCACGCCTGCCGCAGCCGAGAGACGGAGAATCGACCGACGAACCGCGGCGGGCGCGTCCGCAAACACTCCGTATATCGGGGACCTTGACCGCCGTCGGACCCCGGAGCGGAGGCGCGGACCATTCCGACGATCGGTTGCCGTCGCCAGCGAATACGCCAACGGCTGGCTCTGCTTCGAGTGCGAGGGCGAGAAGCGACGGCTCGCCCCCGTGCCGGATGGATGGCAGGAGGCCGGCCCCGACAGAATGTCTACCTGGCTACAGGCGGCGAAGCGCGTTGTGAAATGTGGACCCTGATGTAGATTCACCGGTGCGGCCCTTTGCTCCATCCTCTCTTGGTTCTGGCCGCGAGAAAGTAACGATATGGCCCAGCAGCTCCGCGAACGGGACGCCATGATTTGCAGGTTTTGCAGGAATGAGGAGCGCGCCTCTGAAGGCTACCCGTGCGCCAATTGCGGAACGTTCATCTGCATCATCTGCACGTTTCGCGGCGTGACGCTGTGCCGAAATTGCCAGGAAGCAGGCGCTGCTCCGCAGGCAAAGCAAACCGCGTGAGCGGCTATTTCTTCGTTCCACCCTCCTCACCAACCCAATTCATCATGTCCAGAAGCACCAGGCTCTACTTCGTAGCGCTCGTATTAACGCTCCCACTCGTTGCTGGCGCTCAGCAGAAGCAGCGCCTCTCGAGTCTCAATGAAGCACTGCAGGCCGGCGCGATCCTGAGCGGACGCCAGGGCCCTCGTGGTGTGAACTGGATCGAAGACGGAAAGCGTTTCTCATATACTGATCGGGATCCCGCCACGAATGCGCCCGTGATCCGCGCCTACGACCCGCCGACCGGAAACACGACGACCCTGTTCACGAGCGCGGGCCTCACTCTGCCCGGCACGAGCCAGCCCTTCACATACGATTCGTTCGAGTGGGCAAAGGACTCCAAGCACCTGGTGTTCCAGACGAACTTCCAGCCCATCTACAGGCGCTCGGGAATCTCGGACTTTTACGTCTACTCGATCGCCGACAAGAGCCTTCAGCCCGCCACGAAAGGCGCGCGCACCGGGGAGCTTTCGCCGAACGGCGCGTTCCTCGGGTTCGAGCGCGAGGGCGACATGTACGTGACGAATCTCTCGACGCACACCGAGCGGCGTCTCACCCGCGATGCGTCCGAGCACGTCTTCAATGGCCATTTCGATTGGGTTTACGAGGAAGAATACGGCCTCGCGCAGGCGTGGAAGTGGTCGCCCGACAGCCGCTACATCGCCTACTGGCAGCTGAACGATTCGGCGGAGCCGGAGATCCAGATCTCGGATTATTCGGGAATGCATCAGGATTGGGAGCGGCTCCCCATCCCTCAGGTAGGCGATACGAACGCGACGGTCCGCATCGGCGTCGTCAACGTCGCGACTGGCGCGAATACCTGGCTGGACACGGGTGAGCGTGGAGAGTTCTACATCCCACGCATCTACTGGACGAGCCGCCCGGACACGATTGCCGTCATCACGCTCAACCGGCCGCAGAACACGATGAAGCTCTTTTTCTTCGACGTGAAGACCGGAGGACGCCGTCAGGTCATGACGGAGAGCTCGAAGACGTGGATCGACGTCTACGATTTCTACGCCGGCGTCGACGACATGATGACGTTTCCCGCGAACTCGACGCAATTCTTCTGGCTTTCGGATCGCGACGGCTTCCAGCATTTGTATCGATACGATTATTCCGGCAAGCTGATCAACCAGGTCACGCACGGCAACTGGAGCGTGACGCGCGTCGAAGGAAGCGATGCGCCGCAGCAGACGATCTACTACACGTCCACGGAAGCGTCGCCGCTTCAGCGCCAGCTCTACTCGGTGCGGTTCGATGGATCGAATGAGAAGCGTATCACCACGGTCTCGGGAAACCATCGCATCAACATGTCGCCGACGGCGACGTACTTCATCGATCGGTATTCGTCGGTGAATCAGCCAACGCAGGTAGAGTTGTGGACCGCCGCCGGCCAGAAGTTGAGGACGCTCGAAAACAATGCAGCGGTGACTTCGTGGCTCGCTACGCACGCGTATTCGCCATCGGAGATCTTCTCGTTCACGACGGCGGACGGTGCGCACATAGATGCCAGCATGGTAAAACCCATTCCGTTCGACCCGAACAAGCGCTACCCGGTAATTCTCGACATCTACGGCGGTCCGGGATCGCAGCAGGTTTACGACCAATTCAACCCGAGTGGCTGGACACAGTGGCTTGCTCAAGAGGGCTACATAGTCGTCGGAGTGAACAACCGCGGCACCAATAACTACGGCCGCGACTTCATGAAGGTCGTCTACAAGCAGCTCGGCAAGTACGAAGCGCTCGACTTCAGCGAGACGGCGAAATATCTGGCGAAGCAGAGCTACGTGGATTCCAGGCGCGTGGCGATCACTGGTACCAGCTATGGTGGGTACAGCGTCGTGTACACGATGGAGATGTATCCGGAGCTGTTCCCGGTGGGAGTAGCCAACTCCGCCGTCGGCGACTGGCGTCTTTACGATACGATCTACACCGAGCGCTACATGAGTCTGTTGGGGGACAACCTTCAGGGATACGAGGCGAGTGCTCCGATAGTTCAGGCGGCGAAGTTGCGAGGGAATCTCCTGCTCATCCATTCGATGATGGACGACAA
>Ga0070682_100001042_pt1 | contig 16041 bp, 16 predicted proteins | sample KBSC63LmetaG_FD_64668 | JGI IMG/M metagenome (GOLD analysis project Ga0070682, IMG submission 64668) | Corn rhizosphere microbial communities from Kellogg Biological Station, Michigan, USA - KBS C6-3L metaG | ecosystem: Host-associated > Plants > Roots > Rhizosphere | place: USA: Michigan... | reverse complement strand
GGGCTCGATGGGTCCAGCCATGGCGGCCGGCGAAGCGCCGGTCCACCTGGAGAACTCCTTCAACATAAGTCATTGAGAGCGGCGGTCAACCCCGCGACATCGCGGGGGTCTTCGCATTGCGGCCGCGGCCCCTGCCAAAGCTTCGCCCGACCTCCGTCGTGTGGGTGCTTGTCGGTCGAGGTCGGGGTCGAGGCACGCCGAAATTTGGCCCGATCGCTCGCGCTCGCTTACCGAACAAGCGACCCCGAAGGAGCCACCATGCCGAGTGCCAAATCAGAGTCCGAGCTTCACGAGATCCTGAGGAGCCTCCTGCGCGAGTCGATGCGGCTGCACGCCGACGGCGCGAACGGGACGCGCCTCGGACGCGCCGACGGGTACGTGGACGGCTTCGTCCGAGCGCTCGTCGAGTCCGGCCTTGCCGACCACGCGTCGATCCTGGCGATCGTCCGCGGCGTGCGGCGCGAGGCGGGCGGCGCGGCCACGGGCGAGGTCGCCTCCGACTCGGCGACGCTCGCGGCGTAAGGCCGAGGCCGGGCGTCAGTCGCCCGGGTGAACCAGCGCCCGCAGCTCGCCCATCCGCATGCGGATGGCGCCGGGCTCGAGCGTCGTGAGGCGCCCCGTCCCGACGGCTTCGACGCAGAAGGAGGCCACCGTGGCTCCAGTATGCAGTGCCTGGCGCAGCGTCGCGCGATCGGTGGCGTCTTTTTGCGCGAGGTAGCCGAGCAGCGCACCGGCGAAGCTGTCGCCCGCACCGGTCGGGTCCACCTCGTCTTCGAGCGGGTAGGCGGGCACGAAGAACGTGTCGTCGCTATCGAAGAGCAGAGCGCCGAACTCGCCGCGCTTCACGATCAGGCGCTTCGGGCCGAGCTTGAGCACGGCGCGCGCGGCACGCGTCAGATTGTGGATCTCGGCGAGCTGCCGGAGCTCCTCGTCGTTGATGACCAAGAGATCGATCTTCTCGAGCACCTGGCCGAGCAGCTTTCGCTCGCCCGAAATCCAGAAATTCATGGTGTCCGCGGCGACGAGGCGCGGCTTCTTGATCTGGGCGAGCACCTCGAGCTGGAGCGCGGGGTGGATGTTGCCGAGCAGCACGTAAGGGCTCTCCGAGTAGCCCGCCGGGAGCTTCGGCTTGAAGTCGGCGAAGACGTTGAGCTGCGTGTCGAGGGTCGTGCGGCTCACGAGATCGTCGGCGTAGCGACCCCACCAGCGGAAGGTCTTGCCCTTCGCGCGCTCGATGCCGGCGCAGTCGACGCCCCGCTTTCCGAGATCGTCCAGCGTCGCCTGCGGGAAATCCTCACCGACCACGGCCACCGCCCTGACCGGAGCGAAGTGGCTCGCAGCGAGTCCGGCATACGTGCACGAACCGCCCACGACGTCGCGCGCCTGCCCGCTCGGCAGGTCGAGGTCGTCGAATGCCATGGAACCAACGATGAGAAGTGGAGAAGCAGGCATGCGGGTCATTCCTTGGGATGGGGCGGGACCGTACCACCGAAGCCGAGCGTTTCAGCCAGTAGCGCTTCGGCAAGCCGCGCCGAGCGACCCCGGCGGCACTCCTCGGCGCGCACGATGGAAATCAGCTGCTCCGTCGCTCGGTCGAGGTCGTCGTTCAGGAGGACGTAGTCGAAGAGGCCGTAGTGAGCGATCTCGCTGCGGGCCACGCTGAAGCGGCGGATCAGCGTGGATTCGTCCTCGCTCGCGCGGCCGCGCAGGCGTTCCTGCAGGACGGCCATGCTCGGCGGAAGGATGAACACCGCGACGGCGTCGGGTCGCACGCTCTTGATCTGGCGGGCGCCCTGGTGATCCACGTCGAACAGGATGCCGCGCGCGTTGCGAGCGCGTTCCACTTCGGCGCGGCTCGTGCCGTAGAGGTTGTTGTGCACCTCGGCCCATTCGAGGAAGGCGTCCTGCTCCACGAGCTCGACGAATCCGTCGCGGGTGACGAAATGGTACTCGCGACCGTCGACCTCGTTCTCGCGCGGTTTTCGCGTGGTGTGCGAAACGCTGAAGACCAGCCCGGAAACCGTCTTCAAGAGCCGTTTCGAAAGCGTGGTTTTTCCCGCTCCCGAGGGTGAGGAGATGATCACGAGCAGCGGCTCATTACTCGACATTCTGAACCTGCTCCCGCATGCGTTCGACCTCGACCTTGGTCTTGACCACGAGCTGCGCGACCGGGGCGTCCTGGCTCTTGGCTCCGGTGGTGTTGAGCTCGCGTGCGATCTCCTGGAGCAGGAAATCGAGCTGCCGGCCCACCGGGCCCTCGGCGCCGAGCAGCGCCCCGAACTGCTGAAAATGGCTGTCGAGTCGCGAAAGCTCCTCGGTGATGTCGGAGCGATCGGCCATCAGCGCCACCTCGCCTTCGAGCCGGCTGTTGTCGAGCGGCGCAATGCCGGCGAGTAAGCGCTCGAGGCGCTCGCGGAGGCGCGTGCGCTGGTGCTCCACGAGCTCGCCCGCGCGCTCGCGAATCGATTGGGCGAGGCGGCGCGCCGCACTCAGGCGTTCACCGAGCTCGCGAGCGAGCTCTGCGCCTTCCGTCGCGCGCATGCGCCCGAGCTCCTCACACGCGCGGGTGAGGGCGCTCGCGAGCGCGCGGCGGACCTCTTCGACGTCGGACGCCGCAGGCTCGAGCAGGAGCGGCGCGAAGCTTGCGAGGGTTGCGAACGTGAGCTCCGAGCCGGGCGCGAGCTCGTCCTTGAGCCCGGTGAGCGTCGCGTGCAGCGCCCGCGTGCGCTCCGCCGAGAAGCGCGCCGGCGGCAGCGCGGCGCCCGAAAGCCGGACGCTCACGTCGACGCGGCCGCGCTCGAGCCGCTCGCGCACGAGCTGCTCCACGAACGACGCCTGATCGCCGAGCTCGGGCGGCAAGCGCACCCGCACGTCCACGAACCGATGATTCAGCGCCCGGAGCTCGAGGCTCAGCTGACCTCCGCCGATTGGCGCGTCCCCCGCACCAAAGCCCGTCATGCTCCGCATCGTTCGCCGAGATCAGAGCCCTTTGCGGCGCTTGATGTCTTCCATCATGCGCCGATACTCGATTTCCCAGAGCCCCGTACCCTCCTGCACGTGGCGGAGGTGCCCGCGGACCTCCTGCTCGAGCGCCTGCTCTTCGGCAAGCTGCTTGCGGAGCGGGTCACGCATCTTGCGGCGGAGCTCGTAGTCTTCCGAGAAGACCTCTTCCACGTTCGCGGAGTGCATCAGCATCTCGACCAGCTGGTCGAGGAGGTAGTCGATGGCGTCGTCGCCGAGCTTGATGTGCTTCTCGTCGGCGACCATCTTCCGGAGGCGCGGGTACTCGTTTTGCGAGAGCCCCCGCGTGGCCATCATGTCCTTGGCGCGCTCGGCGACGGCCTGCTCGTCGCGCACGTACTGGTTCAGCACCGACTCGATGTCGGCTTTCACCTCGGCCGGCGACTCGGTCTCGATGTCCTTACCCTTGACGAGGGCGGTCATCATTTCTTGGGCGATCTGGGGGACGCGGGGCCCGTGCAGCCTCATGCGCCTGGTACTACCACCGCGCGTGAGGGGGGCCTAGGCGTTTTTGCGGCAAAATCTGCCGATTCTGGAAGGCGCGGCTAGGCGTCGCCGCGGCTACCCAGGCGCAGGCGTCGAAAAACCGCCTCGCGCTGGCGCTGCTTGTAGGCGTCGTGGCTCGCGTCGCCGGTTTCGTTCTTGGCTTCGCTCTCGGCGTCCAGCACCTGGAATTCGCACAACATGTACACGAGCGGCCCGAGCAGCTCGGAGCCGGCGGGCGCAAGCTCCATGAGGTGCGGGGGCACGCGCACCGGCACGTCCGTCACGAACTGAATCACCCGGTAGGTCGGGGCGCTGAACCGGTTGTCCCCGGGGGTCAGATCGTCGTCCAGCATGCCCTGAAACTCCGGAACCTTGCTGGCGAGCTCGGGGTGCTTCTCGCAGTAGCTGCGGAAGTGGAAGATCGTGTTCGTGCTCTGCTTGGGGACCACGAAATTGAACGGAAAGAGCCGATCGGTGAGGTAGAGGACGACCGGCAAGATGTCGTCGAGCGCCTTCGTGACGATGCGAAACCTGAGCTTGTCGTAGAGCGCGGCGGCGGTCGCCTCGGGCTTCGACAAGAGCTTCGTGTAGGTCGAGTCGAGGTTCTTCCGTCCCCCGATGAACTCCGTGATCGGAAAGCCTTCGCTCAGCATCGTCCCGACGACGCGGTACACCTTCTCCTCCACGAGGTGGAAGAGGTCGCGATCGCTCACGGGCAGGCGGAACAGGAGCTCGCGGCCGGCCATGTGGTTGATGATCTGAATCGTCTTCAGGATCGTACAGGCGCAGAGCTGCCGGTGCCCCTTGCCCGAGGCCATCAAGAGCAGCTCGGCGATGTTCGACTCCTCCACCGGCTTCGGGATGGCGAAGTTGAAATGCCGGCGCAAGAAGGTGATCGCCTCGCGCTTGATGTGCTCGGTGAACGCGAGGTCCTTCGCATCCGCGAGCGAGAGATCGTGGTTCTCGATGAGCTGGCGCGCGTGCTCCGGACCCACGAGATTGAGCCGATGCCAGTCGATGACGGACGCCCCGGACAGGATCAGCCGCAACGCCTCGACGTCGTGCAGCGCGAAGTCGGGAAAGCGCTTGAGCGGAGCGCCCGACAGCGCACTGACGGGAGGCGACGGCGGGGTGTCGCGCGGAGTGGTCAGTGGTGCGTCGTGGTCGCGCTACCCTCGCCGGGTCGGCGCAGCGAGAGGGTCCCGAAGAAGATGCCGAGCGTCACCCCCAGCACGGCCAGCTGAGCCCCATAGGTTCCGCGGCCCACGAGCAGCAGAGCGGGGATCGCAGCGAAGAAGTACGGATTCAGCTTGGTCATGTAGGTGTCTGTAGGTGATCCTGCCACTACATCTGGCCAGGGGGCAAACTGTTACCGGAGCCGCCCCATGGAGTTCAAGCTCTAGTTCGCGATCTGATTATTTAGGTGGGAGGCGCGCGCACTCACAGAGTGACACGCCGACCTCGTGCGCTGGGCGATGCGCGTCCGAATTCGTCGCACGTTCGGCTAGTTTGAGCCAACCGTACGGCCGGGCGGTGGTTTTTCAGGGAGCTTGTTCGCGCGTTTTGTTAGCGTGAAGCCGCGTGACGATTCTCGTGGGCCGTGTCGGCGCAATCGTAACGGCCGTGGTGCTCGCGGCGTGCGTCACGGGGTGCGGGGACGAGGGGTTGTTTCCGACGACCGTCGACCCCGGCCCCGACTTCAACGTCGCCGACCTCTTGTTCGACGAGGGCTTCTTCTACTGCCAGGTCGAGCCGCGCGCGATTATCGCGAAAAAATGCGGGCCGGGCGAAGCCGGTGACTCGGGCTGTCATTACACGGTGACGTCGTTTCGTTTGAGCGCGCACGCGGCGATCGCTTGTAACGGCAACGTCGTCGCGGGCGCGATTCCGACCGAGGCGCGAGGGAACTACACGAACGCGCAGTCACGCATGCGACGTGACGCGGAGTCGTCGCCCCTGCTCTTGCGCCCGCTGCAGAAGCTCGAGCACCCGCGCAAGATCTTCAACGACAACGACGATGCGGCCACGGTGATTCGCCTTTGGTCCAAGCAAGTCACCACGCAATGAAGCGCCTTCTGCCGGCTTTCGCATTGGCTCTGGGGCTCCTTTTCGGGCCCGCGCGAGCGCGTGCCGCCGACACGGGCGAGGTCGACGTGTTCGCGCGCGTCACGGTGGCGGAGACCGAGATGCGTGCCGGGCCCGGCGTGTCGTACCGCGTGATCCACCGCGGCCGGCGCGGCGACACCTTCCTCATCACGACGCGCGAGACGTCGGGCTATTGGCTCGAGGTGCTGCTCGCCGACGGCCGCACGGCGTACGTGCTCGGCGACACGGTGGACGCCGTCGGCGTCGACGAGGGCACCCCCAACGCGCCGAGCAAGCCCGGCATCTTCGCGCCGCCCGCGCTCGAGGACGCGCATGGCGGGCTCGCGCTCATGGGCGGCGTGTGGAACGGCGTCGGCTACTCCGAGGTGCGGCCGGCGTGGGTGATCGCGCCCGCGATCGCGTTCGAGCCGTACGTCGGGCTCGCGCTGCAGTCCGACTCGAGCCGCATCGTGTACGGCGGCGCTTGGGCGTTGAACCTCGCGCCCGATTGGGCGCTCGCGCCGTTCTTCGTGCTCGGCGCGGGCGGCATGCACGAGAAGCCCAAGGAAGAGAACCTGCGCAAGGAAACGAACTGGTTCACGGCGCGCGTCGGTGGCGGGCTCCTGGTCTCGCTGCGCTTGCGCTTGCTCTTGCGGCTCGAGTTCTCGGATTTCGTGCTCTACACGGAGGACCGCTACAAGAACGTGCAGAGCTACGTGGGCGGTCTGGGGTCGTACTTTTGAGAGGCGCCATGCGAAAGATCCTCGGCTTTTTGCTCGTGTTCGCGGCCGCGTACGGCTCGGCCGCCTGTGCGACGGTGCGGCCCGAGCAGCGCGCGGTGCTCGCGGATCCGACCATGCGCTTCGAGGGCGAGCCCGGTGAGAAGGCGGCGACCGAGCACGTGCTCGAGAACCGCGAAGCGTCGTTCGGCGGCGGCTCGGTGCGCGGAGGCGGCTGCGGGTGCAACTGAGGCGGGCTTTCAATCGACCGCGCCGCTTCGTCGCGACCTTCGCGGCGCTCGCCGCGTGGGCGTTCGCCGGGCAGGCTCACGCGCAGGTCGCACAGGTCGACGTTCGCGACACGCTTTTCTTCGAGCCCTCGAAGAGCAGCAAGCTCTTCGTCATGACCCCGGCGGCGGCGCTCGCCGTGCAGCCGGTCGAGTGGCTCGACGTGCATGCGCGGTACGAGGCCGACATCGTGACGGGCGCGACGGAGCCGATCAAGAGCGGGCCGGTCGCGGACGTCGTCACGTCGGCCACGCATTTTTCGGACGTTCGTAACCAATTCGGCGGCGGGCTCGGCATCGTCCGCCGCGACGCGCACCTCAGCGTCGATTACGCCTACGGCACGGAGTCCGACTACCACTCGAACGCGATCGCCGTGACGGCGGGCACCGATTTCTTCCAGAAGAACACGCAGATCGAGCTCCAGTATGCGCGCGGCTTCGATCAGGTCTGCACGACGAACTACCAGCCTTCGACGGCGCCGTCCGGGCGCACGCGGCTCGACAGCTCCGATCGCTGCTTCACGAAATCACCCGATCGGGCGAGCCGTTCGGTCGACCTCGACACCTTCCAAGTGGGTTGGACCCAAGCGTGGACGCCCGTGTTCGCGACGCAGATGGTGCTCACGGGCGCGTTGCAGCACGGCTTCTTGAACAACCCCTACCGCAGCGTCGTGATCGCCCCGGCGGGGCAGGACGCGCTCGAGAACCATCCGGAGAACCGCGCGCGCGGCGCACTGTCGCTACGCGGCAGGTATTTCATCAAGCCGATCATGGCGGCCGCCGGCGGCGGGATGCGTTTCTATCGCGACACGTGGAACATCCTGAGCGAGACCGCCGAGCTCGAGTTCGAAAAGTACATCACGCAGTCGTTTCGAATCCTCGCGCACGGCCGCTACTATCACCAGACCGAAGCGCTCTTCTGGAGCGACGACTACACCGGCGGCGAGCCGGCGACCGGCCCGCGCGGCCAGTACTGGAGCGGCGATCGCGAGCTTTCGCCGCTCTCGAGCTGGATGCTCGGCGGCCGCGCCCTGCTCGGCTTGCAGGGCGCACCCGGCGCCCGCGTGCTCGGCTTCATGATCCGCTTCCAGGCAAGCGGAAGCTTTGACTTGCTGAAGACCAATCTCAAAGACTTCACGTGGTCGGGGACAAGTCCTGATGACACGGTGGCGATGATTATGAGCTTTAGTCTCAGGGGTGAATTTTAGGGTTGGGGGCAAGAGGTAGGGTCAGGGGGGGACGCAGAGCGAGAGAGAGAGGGTGGAGGAGTTTGGGGAGAGAGCCTTTTCGCAAGGGAGACGGCGGGCTGTACGTCGCGCTGGCGGGCGCAAGCCCGCCCGACACGACGTGATGGCTCGGAAGAACTGATCGACAGGCTCAACGAAGGCCACCACCCACACGACGAACCGGCGAGGCCGGCACATGCTGCCTTGACCGAGCGCCCCCATCGCGAGGCCTCGTCGGTTGCCCCTCCCTCTCCCCCGGCCGACGCCGGTTCAAACTCTCAGCCCTTGCCATCCCCGCGTAGCCCGTGTCGCTTCGCGAGGTCGTACAAATGTTTGCGGTCCATGCGCGCTTCGCGGGCGGCGGCGCTGATGTTGCCCGCGTGGCGTTCGAGGAGCCAGGCGACGTAGCGGCGTTCGAAATCCGTTTCGAAGTGCTCGCGGACCTCGCGGTAGCTTTGGCCGGGCTCGAAGGTGGGGGCCGCGGAATCGCTCGCGCCGCCGCTCGCGGGTAAGTCGAAGATGCGTACCTCGCGCTCGCCGCCTGCGGTCGCTATGTAGATGGCGCGATCGAGGACGTTCCGGAGCTCGCGCACGTTGCCGGGCCAGTCGTGCGCCGTGAGCGCGGCCACGGTGCCCGAGCTCAGCATGATGGCCGACGCCGACGGGTCGCGTTTGCGAGCGAGCTCGATGAAGCGCTCGATGAGCGGCGCGATGTCCTCGCGGCGTGAGCGGAGCGGCGGGACCGTTACGGGCACGACGGCAAGCCGGAAGTAGAGGTCTTCACGGAACTTCCCGCGCTCGACCTCGCCCTTCAGGTCGCGCTTGGTGGCCGCGACGACGCGCGCCTCCGCGCGGAGCGTCTTGTTGCCGCCGACGCGCCGGAACTCGCCCGACTCGAGCACGCGCAGGAGCTTGGGCTGCACGTCGAGCGGTAGCTCGCCCACCTCGTCGAGGAACACGGTGCCGCTCCCGGCGAGCTCGAAAGCGCCCTGGCGCGTCGCCACGGCCCCGGTGAAGGCGCCGCGCTCGTGCCCGAATAGCTCGCTCTCGAGGAGGCTGTAGCTCACGGCGCCGCAGTCGACGACGACGAACGGTTTCTCGCGGCGCGGGCTAAACTGATGAATCGAGCGCGCGAGCACGTCCTTGCCGGTGCCGGTCTCGCCTTCGAGCAGCACCCCCGCATCGGTCGGCGCGATGCGTTCGAGCACGCCGAAGATCGTGCGCATCGTGATGCTGTGACCGAGCGCTTCCCCGAAATGGCGCGACTCGCTCGGCAGCACGACGGCTTGGCGTGGCTCGACCCTGAGGCTCAGGTCGACGCCGCCGACGCTGATGGTCGCGCCGGATTCGACCACGGCTTCGCTCACCGCCGTGCGGCCCACGCGCGTGTGATTCGTCGACCCGAGGTCCCGCACGACGACGCCCTGGGCGCGCCGCTCGAGCTCGCAGTGTTGGCGCGACACGGTGTCGTCGCTCAGGACGAGGTCATTTTCCTGGGCCTTGCCGATGCGGAGCCGGTCGACGAGGCGCACGCGATGCCCGCGCTGGGCACCGTTCAGCACCACGACGACGATCTCGTCGGGGAGCCGAACGTCGAGGCTCTGAGCGCGCGTGCTGACCTCGAGCGGTGACGACGGCTGGCTCACTCTGTTGCCCTGGACGCGAGTGGAACGATGATCTCGCCCCCCGTGAGGGTAACTCGCTCCACGCGTGAAGTCCCGCCTTCTTTGGGAAGCTCTCCACGCTCGGTCCCGGTCGTCCGCAGATTGTCCCCATCACTTCGCAGCGTCCAACTTGCCGTAACCACATAGTCTCCATCTGGGAGACGAAGTGTGTGGCGAGGATCACCGCTCTCCGTGCCCGTGCGTGACACGGTGAGCCCCGCGCAAGCGTCGCTGTCACCGATGTGGGTGAGGCTCACGTTCAGCGTGAGCGGCACGTGGCGCAGAGTCTCGCCGAGACGGAAAATCAGTGTTTGCTCATGCGGTAAATCGCGCGAGAGGGTGCGCACCGCGACGACCGCGCCGAGCGCCAGGAAAGCCACCGCGACGCGCCGGCGCCACGCGGGAGTCCCGGGCAGCGTCATCGCGACGAAGACGCGGGAGGCGCCTTCGGCTTGGCGGCGGCGGGTCGGGCGCTCGCCCCGGGCGGGGCCGCGCTGGGCGCACCGGACGCTGCCGCCTCGGCCTGGACGCGGCTCTGGCCGAGCAAGCGGATGAGCTGCACCAACGTGGTCAGCGTCGAGTCGGGCAAGGGGAACGCCGGCATGAGCCCGCGACCGCCGCGGATGACGGTCGCGATCTGCTCGTCGGTGGCCGTCGTCTGAAAGCGCGGGTTCGTGAGATCGGCGGCGTGGAGCATGGCCCCTTGCGGTCCGTCACCGCGACCAAAGCGACCGTGACAGCGTACGCAGTTCTGCTCCCACGCGACGAGCGCGACCTCGTTCAGTCCGTGCGCCGCGAGCTCGGGATCGACGCCAGCGTCGGCGACGACCTGATTGTTGCCGGGCTCGCTCGTGTGGTCGTGATCCGAGGGGCGCCAGGCGCGGAGATCGGCCGGCGCTTTGTCGCACGCGACGGCGACGAGCACCAAGAGGAAGGAGCGGAAAAGGCGCACCGCCGCGTTCATAGCACGGTGCGCCGCGCGATTTCTCGCTCCGCGTGCGCGCGCGTGGGCGGCACTCGCCGCCCGGCGCCGCCCGTTATTCGCCGAACGGCTTGCAGCCGCCGGTCGGATCGTGGCCCATGTACTTCTTGCCGCCGACCTCCGCGATGCGGAACTCGGTGCGTCGGTTCTTGGCCTTGCCGTCGTCCGTCGCGTTGTCGGCGATCGGCTTGTTCTGGCCGCAGCCGACCGCGATCATGCGCTCCTTCGCGGCGCCGAGCGCGACCGTCGCCGCCTTCACCGCGAGCGCGCGCTGCCCGGAGAGCTCCAGGTTCGAGTCCGGGGTGCCCGTGTTGTCGGTGTGGCCTTCGATGCGGAGCTTCGTCACGCGCGGGTTGGCGTCCAAGAACGCCTTCACCTGCTCGATTGCCTTCTTCGTCGCGTCGGCGTTCTGGAGCGTCGCGGCGCCCTTGTCGAACTCGATCTGACCGGGGATCGAGACCTTGTCCTTGTCGACCTTGGCCTCGCTCTTCACCGGCTCCTTCTTCGGCTCTTCTTTCTTCACCTCGGCGGGTGGCGGCGGAGGCGGCGCGGTCGTCGCCGTCGGGTCCGGCGCGGGTGGTGGCGGCGGGGGTGGCGGAGGCGGGGGCGGCGGAGGCGGCTGTGCTTCGCCACCTCCAGCTTGGAAGGAGGCCTTCGCGGCGCAGCCGGCGAGCGCCGGGAGCGAGAGCGAGCCGACGAGCAATAGGGCAAAAGTCTTCGTCCGCAGCATGGGCGAGAAATCTCCTCGTGACGTGACGCCTCTCCCGGCGGGAGAGCCGTCCAAGCTCAAGCGGTAGTCCAACTTCCCTGGACTCCGCAAGGGACGGTCCAAGGCTTGCCCATTTGGACGAGCGAGACGCCACATTCTTCACCCGGCGGCGCTACCGGCCGGTCGGTCATGCGCCTCGGCCCGAGGCTTGGTAGAGGTTCGGCTGCGCGCTCTCGCAACCGATGGCCGAATTCGTTCATCTCCACCTGCACTCGCAATACTCGTTCCTCACGGGCGCGGTGAAGCTTGGCTCGTTGCCAGGGCACGTGAAGGCCCGCGGCATGCGTGCGGCAGCGCTCACCGATCACGCGAACATGTACGGGGCGCTTCGCCACTACAACGCGTGTCACTCCGCCGGCATCCAGCCGATCCTCGGCTGCGAGCTCAACGTCGTGCGGTCGGGCGGCGGGCTCTCGCACCTGGTCGTGCTCGCGAGCAACGACGTGGGCTACCAGAACCTCGTCGCGCTCGTCTCGCGCGGACACCTCTCCGCGGCGAGTGAGCTCGCGCCGAGCGTCACGCTCGAGGCACTCGCCGAGCGCAGCAAGGGTCTCGTCGCGCTGAGCGGGTGCCTCGGCGGTCTCGTTCCGCAAGAGGTGCTCGAGCTCGGCCCCGAGCGCGCGCGCGCTTCGCTCGGAAGGCTGTCCGACATCTTCGAGCCCGGGCACCTCTTCGTGGAGCTCCAGGATCACGGATTTCCGGAGCAAGCGGTGCTCAACACCATCTTGCTCGACGCGGCGCGAGCGCTCGACCTTCCGCTCGTCGCGACCAACGACGTCCACTTCGTCGATCGCGAGGACGGGCCCGCTCATCTCTACCTCGAATGCGTGCGGCTCGGCCGCACGCTGACCGAAGCGCAGCCGCTGCACCACGGCAGCGCCGAGATGTTCTTGAAGAGCCCGGAAGCGATGGCGGAGCTCTTCCGCGCGACGCCGGAGGCGCTCGCCAACACCGTGCGCGTGGCGGAGATGTGCTCGGGGCTCAAGCTCGAGCTCGGCAAGTCGGTGCTACCGCAGTTCCCCGTGCCGCCCGGCTACGACACGGAGGCCTACTTCCGTCACGTCACGAAGCAGGGCTTCGAAGAGCGGCTCAAGCAGATCCACGCCGACCGCAAGATCAACGAGGCGGAGTATCGCGCACGGCTGGCGATCGAGCTCGACGTGATCGCGGGCATGAAATATCCGGGCTACTTCCTGATCGTCTGGGATTTCATCCGCGAGGCGAAAGCGCGCGGCATCCCCGTGGGACCGGGCCGTGGCTCCGGCGCCGGCTCGCTCGTCGCGTACTCGCTCGGTATCACCGAGCTCGATCCGATCCGGTACGACCTCCTCTTCGAGCGCTTCCTGAATCCGGAGCGCGTCAGCATGCCGGACTTCGACGTCGACTTCTGCATGGCCCGTCGCGACGAGGTCATCCACTACGTCGCCGACAAGTACGGCGCCGACTGCGTGGGGCAGATCGGCACGTTCCAGAACCTGAAGGCGCGCAGCGTCATCAAGGACGTGGCGCGCGCGATGGGCATCGCCGCGCCCGAAGCGCAGCGCATCGCGAGCCTCGTGCCGCCCAAAGGGCAGGGGAAGATGTGCACGATCGACGAGGCGCTCGAGGTCGAGCCCAAGCTGAAGCAGCTCGTCGAGACGGATCCGCGCGTTGCCGAGCTCGTGCAGCAGAGCCGCCGGCTCGAGGGCCTCACGCGGCACGCCGGCATGCACGCCGCCGGCATCGTGATCAGCGACGGGCCGCTCGCGGAGCAGGTGCCGTGCTTCAAGAGCGACGAGGCGATCGTCACTCAGTACGACAAGGACGACATCGAAGCGGTCGGCCTCGTGAAGTTCGACTTCTTGGGGTTGAAGACGCTCACGCTGACGAGCATCGCCGAGCGACTCGTCAACGCCCGCCCCGATCGCAAGGGCAAGCCGGTCGACCTCTTGAACCTGCCGCTCGACGATCAAGACACGTACACGCTGCTCTCGAGCGGCTCGACCACGGGCGTGTTCCAGCTCGAGTCGAGCGGCATGCAGGAGCGCATCTTGCGGCCGCTCAAGCCCGACTGCTTCGAAGACATCGTCGCCGCGGTGGCGCTCTACCGTCCCGGGCCGCTCGGCACGGGGATGATCGAGGACTTCATCGGCAGCAAGCACGGCCGCAAGTCCGTGCGCAAGCTTCACCCCCTGGTCGACGAGGTGCTCGCGCCGACGTACGGCGTGCCCGTCTATCAGGAGCAGGTGATGCAGATCGCCCAGCGCCTGGCCGGCTATTCGCTCGGCGAAGCCGATCTCTTGCGCCGCGCCATGGGCAAGAAGAAGGCCGAGGAGATGATGAAGCAGCAGGCGAGCTTCATCAGCGGCGCCGTGAAAAAGGGCGTCGCCGAAGAGAAAGCCCGCGCCATCTTCGCCGAGCTCGAGGGCTTCGCTTCGTACGGCTTCAACAAGAGCCACTCGGCTGCGTACGCGCTCATCACGTATCAGAGCGCTTGGCTCAAAGCGCACTACCCCACGGAATTCTTCGCGGCGGCGCTCACGACGGACAAAGACAAGGTGGACAAGGTCGTGCGGCTCGTGGCCGAGGCGCGCGCCTGGGGCTGCACCGTCTTGCCGCCGGACGTGAACGCGAGCGAGACCGACTTCTCGGTCGTCTACGCGAACCCGAACGGCGACGGTTCACCCCGCGGCACCGGCAAGGTGAAGGATCGCTGCGGCCCGCGGCTGCGTTTCGGGCTCGGCGCAGTGCGTGGTGTCGGCGAGTCGGCGCTCGAGACGATGTTCGACGCCCGACGCTCGGGGGGGCCGTTCACCGACCTCTTCGATTTTGCGACGCGCGTCGACGCGAAGCGGCTCAACAAGGGCGTGCTCGAAGCGCTCGTGCAGTGCGGCGCGTTCGACTCGCAGCTCGAACCGATGGGTGTCACGCGTGCCCGGGCGTACGCCGGCGTCGATCGCGCGCTCGAGCGTTCGCGCAGCGCGAGCCGCGAGCGCGAAAGCGGCCAAACCAACATGTTCGGGGCGCTTTCATCGGCCGTCACGAACGGCAGCAAGAGCCAGGTGCTCGGCGAGTATCCCGACGCGCCGCCGTGGGATCGCATGGAGCTCTTGAAGCGCGAGAAGGAAGCGCTCGGTTGCTACGTCTCGGGCCATCCGCTGTTCCGCTACGGCACCAAATCGCAGCGCATGGGTACGACGCAAACGACTGCGGTCGCCGCGCAGGAGCCGTGGAGCCTGGTCAGCGTTGCCGGGATGGTCGAGGGCTATCAGGAGCGGCTCTTCAAGGGCGGGTCGGGTGGAAGAGCGGCGTTCTTCGAGATCGAGGATCTCGTGGGTCGGGTGAAAGCAAAGCTCCGTGGCGATCGCATCGAGACGTACGCGCACATCCTGACGGGTGGCGAGCCGGTCGTGATTTCGGGCAAGGTGAGCTTCCCGATCACGGACGAGCCCGAGGAAGCCGAGGGGCGCGAGCCGACGCTTTTGGTCGACTCGGTCGAGCTGCTCTCGGACTCGGCCCTGAAGAGCACGCGCGCCGTATCGATCAAGGTCGAAGCGGAGCGGACCGCACGCAAGGATCTCGAGACGTTGCGCGACCTCCTGCGCGATTCGCCCGGCCCCTGTCCCGTGGAGCTCGTGATCGAGCTCTCCGACGGCGCCCAGGCGGTCCTCGATCTCGACGGCACGCGGGTCACGCCGACCGACGCGCTGCTCGGGGGTCTCGAGCGCATCTTCGGCGGCACCGTGGCCGAGCTTCGCTAGTGTGGCGGCGTCGGCCGGGGGGAGGGAGGGGCAACGCGGGCGGGCTTGCGCCCGCCGGGCTCGCGTCCGCCGGTTTTTGCCAGAGCGGCCTGGTCGAGGCTAAAGTCATGGCTTCGGGATGAAAGAGGCGCGCGACGAGCTGGTTCGCATCGACAGCCGCGGCGAAGCGCACCCGATTGGCGCGGTCGCGGGCCAGCGCATGCGGAGCCATGCCGGCGCTTACCGCGTGCTCCCGTCGCCGAAGCACGTCGTGTTCATGCGCTACACGGGGGAGGACGGCCGCCGGGACGCCGAGGACGGCGCCGTCGTACGCATCGCGGGCGAGGTGACGGCGCCGGGGGCGCTCTGCGACGTGATCGCGTTGCTCGCTCAGACGGGGTGGCGGGGCGAGCTCGTCGTCGAGGACGACGACCGGGTGCGCAGCATCTTCTTCGACAGCGGCAACGTCGTCGGCGCGCTCACGAACGTGGACGACGAGCGCATCGGCTCCGTCCTCTACCGCTACGGCGCGCTCGACGACGCGCAGCGCGACCGCGTGCTCGAGGCGAGCAAGGCCGGGCGTCGCTTCGGCGAGGTCGCGCTCGAGCTCGGCTTCCTGACGCAGGAGGCGCTCTACGCGCATATCTCGAAGCAAATCGAGGAAATCGTTTTCTCGACGCTCACGGTCGCCGACGGCACCTTCTTCTTCCTCGACGGCTTCGACGCGACGCGCCTCGTCTCGCACCACACGCTCGGCGCGAACGCGCTCTTGATGGACGGCGTGACGCGCATGGACGAAATCCGGTACTTCCGCATGAAGATCCCCTCGGCGGATCACGTGCCGGTGCGCCACTCCGGCCGTGCAGCGCCCGAAGACTACGGCAAGCTCTACGACGCGATCGACGGACGCCAGACGGTCGAGGAGCTCGGCCGAAGCACCGGGCTCGGCGAGTTCGAGACCACGCGCGGCGTCTACGCGCTCGTGCAGTCGCATCACATCGCCGTCCATCCGCCGCGCGTCACCGGCGGCCCGACGGCGCTCGTGAACGCGGCGAACGGCGCCTTGCTCGACATTTTCGCTTC
>Ga0070682_100001040_pt1 | contig 16047 bp, 7 predicted proteins | sample KBSC63LmetaG_FD_64668 | JGI IMG/M metagenome (GOLD analysis project Ga0070682, IMG submission 64668) | Corn rhizosphere microbial communities from Kellogg Biological Station, Michigan, USA - KBS C6-3L metaG | ecosystem: Host-associated > Plants > Roots > Rhizosphere | place: USA: Michigan... | reverse complement strand
CCACTACCGTCGCCGTGAAGGTGACCAACTGGTTTTTCTTTGACGGGTTAAGTGAGGAGGTCACCGTAGTGGTGGTCCCGCCTTTGTTCACCGTCTGGGTTAAGGCCGAAGAAGTACTGGTGTTGAAATTGGAGTCACCATTGTAGGCAGCGGTGATGGAATTCGATCCTACAGCGAGGGTCGAAGTTGTAAAGGTAGCGTGGCCTGTGCCATCCAGGATTGAAGTTCCCAGCGTGGTGGAACCGTTTTTAAACGTCACACCGTCCCATCCGGCCCGATAACTGTGGGAACGTAAGGCTGACCAATTCCAGGGCCGAGTTGCACCGATTGTGTTACGGCATTGGTGGCCAGATTCCAGCGATAGACGTGACCGTCCTCGCTCGGAGTGAACACGCTGTTGGTTGCGGGATTGACGGCGGCAGTGTTGATGCACCATTCGCGCACGGCGAGTGGGAAGGTGGGCGAAAAGTGATCATCGTCAGAGCGAGAGCTGAATTGTGACTGTCGCGCCCGATATTCGCATCGTTGGCTGCCGCGTTCACTAAAACGTACGTCGCGTTACCGCTCGGATCGATGCGGGCAAAGCCGCTCTGAGTGGTGCTCAAAGGCGCCGGCGCGGTTCCCTGCACACGGAAGCCAAAGAAGACGTTGCCATTTGTGTCGGTGGTGATAGGCGTGTTGATGAACACGGACGAGTTGTAAGCTGCGGCGTTCGCCTGGTAGTTGGCCAGCGAGGTGTAGAACACCTGTTGCACCGTGACTAGCGGAGTCGGGATTGTCATGGCTACAAGCTCAGGGCGGAGTCACACGTGACGAGTATCGTTCACGGTGACTCCCACTTCCCCGAGTTGAACTGCTGCGCAAGTTCCCTTTAGTTCGTGTTCGGCTTCGAGATCGTCCCTGTATATGTCCCTGTGGCAGTAGAAGCGCAAAGATCGATCTGCGTGCTGATTGTTCCGCTGCCGGTCGCGTTGGCGAACGCGCCGGTGCCGCCGGTCACGGTGTACGTACCGGTGGAAATGACCAGACACTTGTCGCCACTCCTGGCCTTAGGATCAAAGCGCCCGTTGACGGAGAGAAACACACTGTCCTTCCCGTTGGCTCCGACAAAGACCGCAGTGGAACCAAAGTTCCCTTGATTATCCTGAATGCGCGTAAGTGGACCACTCGCATCGCCCAGATGAGTCGCAGTGCCCTTAACGTTGAAGTCAATCTGCGTAAGGCCGCCAGCAAGTTTTGTCACAGCCGTGACCACTGCCGTGCCCGTGGCGGTCCACGGCACCTGCTCGTCGGCGGCGGTTACAGTATTGATTTGAACCAGTGCGGCGCTGACTCCGAGAATTGCGAGAAACAGCGCGAGCGTTACTTTTCTTAGCGCCGCTCCAGTGAGTTGTGAAAACCGCTGAGGGAAATTCATTTGCTTTCTCCTTTATTCATGGTGGACCAGTGAGCCGTCCTACAGTTTTTCGAGTAGTGTCGGGTCAAACTACCTGTGCCTACCCAAAGCGTTCCGTCCTTGACTTCATAAGGCGCAGTCGTGAGTCCTTTTGTATTGCTCTTGTCGAACGTGGTTAGCCACAGATAGCCGTCGCGAGTCTGGATGATCGAGAACACAGATTTCTGCGGCAATCCGTCAGTGATTTGAGGTCTGAGAATCAGAAGCAATAACAAAGGAAAGGCGTTTTGGAGGGTTCTCCACATGATGAGGGGTTGAGCGTAAGGGCGACAGATTAATACCTGAGACTGTTTAAGTGGGGGAAGTCGACCAGCTTGTTCCGGGGCGAGAAGGGGAAACACTAAGCCAGCGTTTGTTGTCTGTCAATCCGGTGAAATACGTAGTTCACCCCTGTCACAACGCAACGTTACTACGATTCAGACTTGGATACGGGTCAGTACAGGGAGCGGTAGCGACCTGGTCAGATGTCGATTCTCTGGCTTACCGAATACACCGTATCGATCAACAACACCATAATCCACGGATACAGCAACAGCTCCAGACGAATCGATGGGTCAAAGAACATCGGCATCGCAGTCAACAGAGAGTCGCTGAGAGACATGCCAATCAGAGTTCCCAGCAACCCGCACCCGATTGCGGCGAGCGCGATGAAAAGAAGTGCCTGACGTCTACTCCACCGCTTTGTTCCAACCGTTCGATCATCATGCGTATGCAATTTGATCGCGGTCCAAATTTTCGAGACGGTATGCCATACGCTTATGCTAACCACAACTAATATCACTGCACGCCCGGTCCAGCCGCAGCTACGCCACAAGTGAGGACGGACCAACGGCACAAAGAACGCCGCGAAAAGAAACGCCACGATTGGAAAGACAGCTTGTCGAAGCGCGCGTGCCTCTTCCCGTTCAATCATCAAAAATTTTTCGAGGTTCTTCTGGATGCGAGCGTCGGATCGTGCGCGTCGCACATAAGTTTCGACTGTGGGATTCACGACTGGAGCATTGCGCTGTGCGTCATACGCAGCGCGGCGCTGTGGATCGATCAATACATCTCGCGCACGTAAAATCTGAACGAATGACTCGCTGGCCTCCGGCAAGCCGCCGTTGAGATCCGGGTGTTGCAGGCGCGCGAGCCGCTTGTATGCAGCCTTGATCTCTTTTACTGAGGCAGTACTCTTGACCCCAAGAACCTGATAATAATCCAACATACTCTTTTGCCGGAGTATGCCTTAACCCGCAACGAAAAGTATATCTTTGAAATTTTATTGCTTGACCTGAAAGTGGGTGGTAGTATCGCCGCCCGACTCAGATAGATTTGAATCCCCCAATTACGTAACCGCCCGATCCCCCAACTCAGGCAATCAGAATGCCTCCCCTTTTTGTCTTTCTAGTCAGCGGCCGTCCCGAGGGAGGTGTCCCGCACGGAACCGACAATACCTTTGCGGCCTGTGCCTGGCTTCGTGTCGCTGAACTCGTCCGAATCTTTCATAAGAACCGGAAAAAAACGGGAGCCGTGGTTACGGACACCACCGTTCTTCGATTTATCCATTTTGCTTCCCACAATTCCACGGTAGGAATCTATGAGCACGACTTTGCCACGATGGCAAACCGAGTACGTGACCCCCTGGCAAAGAACCCGGACAACAATTGGCGGACACTGGACGCCTCTTTCGTCACAAAATTCGGAACCTTGACGTCGACCGAAGATCCGAAAAACTTCGTCGAGTGGAATGAAGTCAGCATCGCGAAGGCCAGCCATCCCAAGACGTGGGGTAAAAACGACGACCCGTCTCCCAACGTATCGATCGTCAACGTCTATCATTCGATCCGCAAGGCACCCGCGGGCTCTGTCCTCGAACTGAGCATTTTCTCGCACGCCTTCGTCGATGGTCCTGTCCTTAACAACACTAGTTCCTTTAGCACCACCAACCGTACTCCAGGCGACACGGACGGCCGCGCGGCGATCGATTTTCAAGCGAACATGGGCGAGTCGGGCACCGCGAATGCCCATGCACTCGATGAATTCCGGCGGGGTTTCCACGGTACCGGCAGCTTTCGAATCTGGGGATGCCACATACAAGACCTTGTCGATACTGTCCCGCCGGGAGATAAATTTGACGAGAGTGAAATCATTGATGCGGCTGCTTTGATTGCGAAACTGCAAAGTGACACGGATACGGCCACCAAGCCGGTCTCACAGTTCCTTTTTTCAAAAATCGATACGGCTACGAAAAAAGTGTTCGCTAGTACTACCGCGACACCGGCACAAAAACAGACCGCTCTGGTTAAAGCGCTGAATGACATCCTAGAGGGCCCATCGATAGCAAATGTAACGCGGTTTGCCGGCGTAAATCTGCGGCCCGTGACGCAATCGTTGATCACGCAAAACCCGTCGTTTGCCCCGCATCGGAAGAGCCAGAACCGGCTACTTCTGGAAGATGCATACCCGGCGGAATTAGCGAAGGAGACGGCCAGGCGTTGCTTGATAATGAACACCGTACGGCAAGTAGTGGAAGAAGCTTTTGTGAGTCCGCTAAAAGTAGGTGGCTCGATCGGGAAGCTCCTGCGCGACAATAAAGACATGCCACCCGGCAATACGAATATCACTCTTAACATCGATCGTGAGATCGGCACTGAACTATCCGGGCAAAGCGACAAAGGTGCGGGCCATGGGCTGACTCCTTTCGTTCGCTTCCGCCTTTTTGAAATTCGCTACGACGAAGTTTTACCCAATCACGCTTATCACGACCTTTTTAAGGGCGAAAAAACCGCGCCTAACGTTTTTGCAAAGACGATCACTCGCTCGTTATCCGACATCGTAAAGTTCGTCGCTTTCGAGACCACCACCTGCTACTTCTTTATTGCAGCCCAGGCGCTGAAGACAGTGACGGTTGTCGGGGGTGCCCCGGGAACAAGTGCGGATTTAGATAAAGTGGTGGGTCAGCAGATAATCGAAACTGCAAGACTTAACGAGGCGAAATTCTTCAGCCAATTCTTCGGCGCATCCATCATCGATCCTGACGATGAGGTGAAACGCCATTATGCGATTCTCGACAACAAGGGAAATGCCGTGAAAACGATCCTCGATCGAGCGGCCCACGGACTCCCATGATTCCAGCGGAGGCTTCACGTAGTGGCTGATCAACCTGGAACGCTCGAGAGTCTGGCAGAAGAGTTGGGCCTGGCCCTCTCCAGCCTTGAAGGCGCTCTCACACCGCAGAATGTTGCTGCACTGCTCGTCGAGCTCGGTCTTGACGCAGCACCAGAGTTGACAGGCGACCCCGCTTTCACGCAAACACTCGAAAAGGCTGGTCAGCGCGCCGGAGCTTTGTTTCCTGCAATTGAAGCGCTTTCCAAAGCCAGAGAAACTGACGACGATCACGCGACGGTGGAGGCGCTGCGCCTGTTGCTCGCAGCCATCAACGATCTAGTCCAGGCTCTCGACCAGCTTTCTACAGATCTTGTTCATGCGACCGCCAATCTGCCGAATGCGACAGACCTCGAGAGTTTCGCGCTTACTTTCGTCGAACGGCTATTGGCTTACGCATTCATCGGCCATCTCGAATTAACACACCCATTCCTGCGCCGAATCCTTTCACTCGTATCCGTTATCGAGCTGAGCACCACTATCGTTACGGTGGATGAAGTGCCAACCACGTTAACGCGCAAGAGACTCCACCTGAAACGTATCAGCCAATTATTGAACGATCCTCGCGCGGTATTTCATGACGCATATGGCTGGGGCGACGACGGATTCGATGGTAAGGCTCTCTTCGCAAACGTACGAGATGTGTTTGACACGCTGCTCCCGCTTGCGACTACGCATGATGCTGATGAAGATGGTCCAGCAGACCTCGATCTTTTCGGATTCCTGGTGCGCGCTGCCGCCGATGCAAAACCGCCGGGTCTCGAAATGAAGATATTTGCAGATCCGACTGGACACGTCGATCAGACGCTGGGTCAGTTCTCGGAAAACTGCCGAGTCGCGCTTCAAATCGAAGGAGGGCTGACAGATGACGTGGCGCTGCGCTTGCTCCCGCCGGCAAAGCTGGAGGTGAAGGCAGGCAGCAACATCGCCAGTCGCGTGGCGCTCATGGTCCTGGGCGACTCGGCCGAACCGAGTAAAAAACTGGTCCTTTTCGGAGAGAGCGGCGGGAGTGGTCTTCAGGCGGCGCACGTCTCCGCGGGTCTTGTTGCTGACCTTGCGTATGACGTGGCCAGTAATAAGAGCAAAGCTGATTTGCGATTCGAAGCAAAGTGCACTGACGGCGTATTGTTCATTGACCCCAACGCCTTTGATGGGTTGCTCAAATCCGTTCTTCCTCCCGAAGGCATTCGCGCACCGTTCACGGCGGGTTTGGTTCTCTCGAGTGCTCACGGGCTTACCTTCACCGGCAGCGCTGGTCTTGACGCAACCTTCACGGTCGGACTTTCGGTGGGTCCGGTGACTATATCGCTGGTCCACGTAAGCCTCATTCCAAGTGATGCCGGCGTTACCGTGGAAGTATCGGCAAGTGTGGGTGTTTCGCTCGGCCCGGCGAGCACCGTCGTCGATCACGTCGGCATTGCCACGGTGGTGACCTTTCCGTCGAATGGCGGCAACCTCGGCGTTGCAGACCTCGACTTCCATTTCAAACCGCCAGACGGCTTAGGCGTAAGCATCGACGCCGCAATCGTTTCCGGCGGCGGGTACCTGCGTTTTGATTCACGAAAAGAAGAGTACAGCGGCATGCTGCAACTCCGGATTGCGGAGAAGATCTCAGTCACTGCCATCGGCTTGTTGACCACTCGAATGCCGGACGGCAGTAAGGGCTACTCACTCGTAATCATCATTTTCGTGGAGGGCTTTACTCCGATCCAATTGGGATTCGGGTTTAGCCTGACGGCGATCGGCGGGCTGCTCGCCATCAATCGCACTTTCGATGAAAACGTGCTGCGCTCGGGACTTAAGAATCACATCCTCGACAGTGTGATGTTTCCGAAAGATCCAGTTCGGAACGCGCCTCAGATCATCAGCAATCTGAACAAGATCTTTCCGCCGGCCAACGGTCACCATCTTTTTGGACCAATGGTCCAAATCGCCTGGGGCTCACCTCCACTGATCACCGCAAACATAGCTCTGGTTTTAGAGTTTGGGGCGCGGCTTCGACTACTGATCCTCGGCCAGGTGCAGGCAATCCTGCCCAAGCCTGAGAATGATCTGGTGCGCATCCAGATGGATTCAATCGGAATAATCGACTTCGATCAGGGAACCGCTGCGCTCGACGCAACCCTGCACGACTCCCGGTTGGTGAATAAGTTTGTGCTGACGGGCGACATGGCCATGAGGATGCAGTGGAAGTCGTCGCCGAACTTTGCGCTCGCCGTCGGTGGATTCCATCCCGCCTTCAACCCGCCACCAAATTTTCCCAAGCTTGAACGCATCTCGATCAACCTTTGCTCGGGTAACAACCCGCGCTTTCGCTGTGAAGCTTACTTTGCGGTGACTTCCAACACGGTGCAGTTTGGCTCGCGGGCCGAGTTATACGCAGAGGCGCACGGATTCAATATTCAAGGTGGCGTTGGTTACGACGTGTTGATTCAGTTCGATCCGTTTCAGTTCATTGCTGAGTTTGACGCACATATTCAACTAAGGCGCAACTCGACCAATCTGTTTTCAGTTCGTGTAAAAGGTGCGCTCAGCGGTCCACGACCGCTTCACTTAAAAGCGAAAGCAACGTTCAGTATCTTCTGGTGGGACATTTCGATTCCCGTAAACCTGACCCTGGTAGAAGGTGAAAAGCCGCCTCTGCCGGCGCCCATCGATGTGCTGCCGCGCTTGAAGGAAGCCTTACAAAATCGGGGTAACTGGGTAAGTCAGCTTCCCAACCGCCAGCAGGAAGTCGCCACCTTGCGTCCGAATAGCTGGGCCGCGAACGATGTTCTGCTCCATCCACTCGGCACCCTCACAGTAAAGCAAACCGTAGTGCCGCTGAACTTCGAGATTTCCAGATTCGGCCAGGGTCCACCAGCCGGAGATCGTCACTTTACAGTTAATGTGGCCTCGGGAAGCTTCGCGCAGTCGCCCGACTCGGTCAAAGACTTCTTCGCTCCCGCGCAGTTCATTGAAATGACCGACGACGAGAAGCTCTCGAGACCTTCTTTTGAGTCGATGGACGCGGGGTTGACTATAGGCTCGAACAGGATCGACCTCACACCTAAGGATGGCGATTGGCTGGAAGTTGAAGCGATCAGGTTCGAGACCAAGATCATCGACGCGGAGTCGAACGTCGCCACTCCGGCCGATCCAACCGATGCAACCGGCAAAAAAATTCTTTATCAGTTGAGCAACGATCTTCTACTCAAGCACGCGCGTTTTGGCGCCGCTGCTAACAGTTCAACTCGTCGCACTGGCGAAGCCAAATACCGTACGTCAATACGCAAATACAGTCTGGCAAAAGAGGGTTGGACCATGGTTGCAGTCGAAGATCTGGCAGTGCAACCCGTTCCCGCAGTGGCTGCAAATAAGCCGGCAACTTATTCGGAGCTCGAGCAGGAACTACGCGAACTGAAACAAAGGGATCCCGCGAAAGCCGCCGGCCTGAAGATCCTTCGACCATCAGACCTGGCCCGCAACTGATACGGGATGAGGTAGACCATGGCTGGTACGCCTGCAAATTATGTTTTTCTTCCGTGGGTACGGCAGGGCGCTGCTTGCGATATCCAAACGGTTGACCAGAGCGCGGATCAAGCCGGCTTCGTTTCCGTGAAGGTTAAATTGCGAGTGAATAACTCCGCCGCTGATGAGATTGAGCAGCAAGTGCGGCTTTATGGTCCGGGGGACGTCATCGGCATAGACGCAAGACAGGTGTTGCGAACAGTGCCCACTCACTTGTCCGCCGATTTCGAGCCAAACTACTTCCCTGCTATCGAATTCGATCGTCCAGACTTTCCCTGGCTCTTCACTCCTGCGAAAGCAGACGCCGGAAACAGACTGCGGCCATGGCTTTGTCTGGTAGTTATTCGCAAACAGCGAGGCGTTACGCTCAGCCGCGACCGCGTTAATCCATTGCCCGTGCTCGAAATCAAAACTCCGGCAAACGCGGATCTGGAGTTACCCGATTTGTCAGAATCATGGGCCTGGGCTCATGCACAGATCGCGGGCGTAAAGCGCGACTTCGATTCGCTCAGAAAGTCGCTTGCTGGTGATCCGGCTTTAACTGTTTCGCGCCTCTTATGTCCGCGGCGGCTCGACCCGTTGACGGATTATCTCGCGTGCGTCGTGCCGGCATTCGAACTCGGAGTAAAAGCAGGACTCGGCATTCCAATTCAGCATGACGACAAGCGGGACGAAGAGCAGTCGTTGGAACCAGCCTGGAAAACCGGTGCGACCTCGGAAATTCGATTACCTGTCTATTTCGATTGGGAGTTTCGCACCGGAACCGGTGGCGATTTCGAAGCGCTGGTGGGAATGCTCACAGCTCGAGCCCTCGACTCGAGTGTCGGCAAGAGATTAGTAGATATCAGTCATGCCTTCGAAGACCAACCTCCAGCAGCCAGTGGAAAAGGAATGACGCTGGAACTACAAGGAGCGTTACGAGTGGCAGGTAGCGCGCCGGCCGAATGGATTAAAGATACGCGCGAACCATTTCAGAGCGCGCTGCAAGGGATACTCAACCTACCCTGGCAACAAGCGACCACTGCACAACCGGATAAAGACGAAGACCCGATCCTCGCGCCTCCGATTTATGGCTGTTGGCAAGCAGCCCGGCACCTCGTGAACATAAAGCCCACACCGGCGCAGCCCCTGAACTGGCTCGATGAATTGAATCTTGATCCGCGACACCGCGGCGCCGCCGCGATTGGTACGCAGGTGGTCCAGGTCGAACAGGAGCAGTTGATGGCCTCAGCGTGGGAACAACTCGGCGATCTCACTGCCATCAATCAAATCAGACGACAGGCTCAGTTGGGGCGTGCTGTGAACGTCGTCTACCTCAACAAACACTTCAGTCGATTTTCTGAAGAGACGCTGCTGAAGGTAATGGCTCCAGCCCAATCACGCGTGGTCGTTGGGTCGTTGACCAGCGGCGATAAGCGCGCTTTGCTATCACAAAAAATCGTTCAATCAGGCATACCCGTCCAGGCGAGCTCTGCCCCTTTGCGCCGGTTCACGAGCACGCGCGGCGTAGTCAACACACGTTTTAAACCGGCCGTCGCACGTCCCATCGCCATCATGAGCCTGATAAAGACGCAGGCCCAGGCGGCAGTTAGAGGAACCGGGATGGTGACGATGGACCAAGTGTCAAAAGCGATGGCAGGACGACCGGATCTCGACCTGCTAAAGCAAAGCCTACAGATCGAACGAGCTTCCAGCGTCGCAGGCACAGCACCGCAATTGGGAAATTTCAAGATTGCCGCCGAGGGCACTCTGCCGAATCGGACGGTGCTCGATTTCCCGAAAGGTCAGCCCGACAGTCCTGACGCCAGTATGTTTCGAAAACTGGTGAAGGCTCAGCAGGATTTTTTGGGACAACTCTTTGCGCCTGCCAAAGCTAATTCACAGTTGACATTCAATCTCTTCACCACCGACATCAAAGGACGACTGCTGCAAAGCGTCGATCCTGAAAAGACAATTCTCGCGCGAGTCCAGGCTGCCGATAGCACCACGCCGCCCGGCGATCAACTTGAACCAATCCTCGACGCTCCTGAATTTCCCCAACCGATGTATGAAGCGTTGCGTGATCTCGCGCAGGATTTTCTGTTTAGTGGTTTGCAGAAGGTGCCTGTAAACACCGTTACAGTGCTGGAAACCAACCCGCCATTCGTTGAATCATTCATGGTCGGACTGAACAGCGAAATGAGCCATGAACTACTTTGGCGCAACTATCCGACCGATCAGCGCGGCACCTACTTTCGCCAGTTTTGGGATACGTCAGTTGATAAACCCGAGGCGGACATGAAGGAGATCCGCACGTGGGGTAACACTAATCTTGGTGAGAACCTGACTCGCGGCAGCAGCGGCAATCTGGTTTTGCTCATTCGAGGTGAGTTGCTGCGCCGGTATCCAAACTCCGTGATCTATGCCGTGAAGGCGGTAAAAACCGGCGGCAAGCTTGGACTATCAACCAACGCTAATGACGAAAGCCTGCCTATCTTTCGCGGCACGATGAAACCCGACGTCACGTTCCTCGGTTTCAATCTCACGGAAGCGGCCGCCCTGGGCCTCGATCCAGCCCAACCTAATGGATGGTTCTTTGTGATTCAGGAACAACCGACCGAGCCGCGCTTTGGAATGGATGTAGCAGACTTCGTGAAGCCGCCGCAGCCGCCGCCACTCCAAACCTGGGACGATCTTAGCTGGCGGCATCTTGCTAATACCGAAGTGGAATTGAATGCGATGACTCATGCGTCGGTGAAAATAGTTTTGCCAAATCTTCCTAAAGCAACGTGGGGCATCAACTCAAACTCGGCTCATCATGCTTACATCACGTTGCAACGTCCGGTGCGCATTGCGATTCACGCGAAGCAAATGATCAAACGATCGCCTTAATCGAATCATGGCAACCCCGAATCCTGACATTCCCAATCTCCCAAACACCGAGTTGGTGAAAGAGCTATCGGCGAAACCTGCCCCACCGCTCGTGTTATTCCCGGTTCGATTGGAGACGCGATTTTTCGCGCAAGCTGACGGAAGCTCTGAGCTGCGAGTGCGTATCTACCCGGACACCGCGCACATCGATTCGCACGAACCGGGATTGACTGAGGATGAAGTGAACTGGGGAAAGCACTTCTGGGAGCAATTCTGGCGAGCGGGAAATGATGAAAACCGTCGCAAAGTGGTCTGGGCCCAATTGGCCGATCGTTTCGATCCGCCACGCGCGGCCTGGATTGCCAACCGGCTCAAGCCGCTGAATCCGAAAGAGGATCGTCCAGAAAATCCTGTCGACGACGACAAGCCGTTGCCGCATCCGATTAACTTTCCGACCACTGAAAAGCAAGTTGCGCGCGCAGCAGAAGTCCGACTGTTGCCTGATTCCTGGATCATGCTTGGCTACAAAGACGGTCGCCTGGTGGTGAACGTCAATGGAAGTCCGATACTCCAGCCCCTGGCCGCGGGACCTGATCCGTCTCCATCTGCGACCGTCGATGAACAAGGGATCGATACAGGCATGAAGTGGATGGTGGACTTCGACGCCGCGGAAAAAGTCGGAATGGCTCTGCGTGCGAAACTGAAAAAAGAAGATGCGGCTGCGGGGTTGGACTTCCTGCTGGTGATGGGCATCAGGAGTTCGACGGATGCAACGGAGGAGATCGCGAGAGTTTTCCAGGCCCATCACTACACGGATGGATTGAGCTTTATCGCTCCCGGCACGCCTTCAAACAACACGACTGACGCCCCGTCCGGCTTCAGCTCGAAAGACCCGGGTCACGAAGCAAGTTATTCCGCTGAATGGACCACCCCGCCATTCGAGGTCGGTGATGAGTCAAGTGCCAGCCTGTTGACAACTGCACTTGGACTCGCGAAAGCACCTGACGTTTTTGCCACCCTGCCCTTCGCAACGGATAAGCACGAGGTCGACAGTCGAAAAATGAACACAGCTTTGTGGCAGGCGACCTGGGGCTACTTTCTGTTGCAGATGCTGGGTGTGGACGGAACAAATGAAACGCCGCTCGCCGATGAAGATATTGCCTGGACTCGTCAACATTTCATCGATTACGTGCGGGCGAGCGGATCGCTGCCCGCGATACGCGTCGGCAAGCAGCCATACGGCATTTTACCTGTGACCTCGCTCACTGCATGGAAGCAGCCGGACGTGCCGGAGACTCAGCGTGACCGGGCGTTGCACAACTTCCTGAAAAGCGTGCGTGAAGTTTGGCGCCGCAGTGTTTCAGATGTTCCGCGCCTTGGAAGAAGCGACGATACACCGGCAGCGCAGAACGGTATGGTGGCAGACCTCCTTGAAACGCTGAAGATGGACGGGTTGTCATCCAGCTTTTCCATTCGTCATTTCATGGGCCGGCAGTATCTCGAGCACCTCCTCGTTTTTCTCGGTGCTGACTACTTCATGGATATCTGGGGCGAACCCGGACCAGTCGAGCCTTTGCCCGAAAAAGCGCCTACGTTTGAAGACGTCAAAGACTTACCCAAACTAGAAAGAGCCGCTGCGCTGAAAGAGATGCAAGCGAGGTTTAAAGAGAGGCAAAAGCAAATAGCGGACGAATTCAGGAGAGAACAGCAGGCTTTTGAGAGGTCGGTAAGAAACAAGCGCGAATCGATTGCCGCCTGGTGGGCGGCCCAGGAACAACTGGCCGCCACCCCATTGAAGGCGCTTCAAGTAGCGTGGCGCCCTCGACTGGCTCACGGAATATTCGCACCCGGTCTGGCTAACCTCAAAGGGCCCCTGGTCCAGGTCGATCAAAGCCCCACCTTGTCTCCCAATTACATTGAAAACCTTCTTGCCGCACGAAGTCTAAACAAAATTCGATTTCAGGGACTCACGATCGATCAGCCGGAACCGAACACTCTGCTTCATTTCCTGTTACGTCATTCGATGTTGCTGGAATATGCCGCGGCCGCTACACGCCTGGTAATCAGGAATAATTTGCTACAGCCGCCTCTACGTCGCGAGCCGGAATTAGTAGATCTGCCGGTGGGACAATTGATGCGAACAATATGGCGGCAAATGGTAATGAAAATTCCGGTGACTGGAGCGGGGCAACTCGAGGTTGACAACTATCTGCTCGGATTCATTCCTTCCGGCGAGCCGGATGTGGAACGAGACCCAACTCTGAAACACCTGAGTGAATTTCGCGCCAGCTTAACCCATCTGAAGTCTCTCTCTGTCAGCAGGCTGGAAGACTTGTTACGCGGCACGCTGGATCTGTGTTCATACCGGCTGGACGCTTGGATCACTTCCCTGGCGACAAAACGATTAAAAGAGATCCGTCAATCGAATCCAACCGGTGTGCAGTTTGGAGGCTACGGTTGGGTAATGAATCTGAAGCCCGCAGCCGCGCAAACCAAAGTCGCGGCTCCGGCCGGTGAACCAGACCCGGTATTTCCAGCGGGGCACAATCCCGGGTTCATTCACACACCATCGCTGACTCAAGCCGCTACGGCCGCCATTCTGCGAAGTGGGCACCTGACACATGCCGCCGCTGATAATCAGAATGATTTGCTCGCAGTCGATTTGTCGTCGGAACGAGTGCGGTTGGCAACATGGCTTCTCGACGGCGTGAGGCAAGGACAACCACTGGGCGCGTTGCTGGGTTATCGCTTCGAGCGGCGATTACAGGAAATCGGCAAACCGCAGTTCATCGCGCCATTTCGCGAACTCGCGCCGCTGGTCGCTCGCAAGCGTGAACAGACAGATCAGCCTCCTGCCGGTCCCGTCGAAACTATAGCCGCCAACAACGTCGTGGATGGACTAGCTTTATCGCGACGGTGGCGAAAAGGATTGAGCACTAATCCTCCGCAATGGAATCAGGATTCAATTCCCTTCGGGAGCAAAGTCGGACAGCAGGAAACCAGGCTGCCTCCAGCCATTGAGACCAATGCTGACTTTCGTGCGATCAAAGAAGCACTCGAGTTTTTGGAGAACGCGGTGGATGCGGTAAGTGATTCGTTAGTGGCAGAGAGCGTTTACCAGGTCGTGCGTGGAAATCCGCTCCGCGCTTCCAACACCGTAGAATCCATCGCCGGCGGTGAAACTCCCGTGCCTGAACTCGAAGTTGCAAACACTCCGCGCAGCGGCATTGCGCTGACTCACCGCCTGATCACTCTGGTTGGAGGTGACCCCGTTCTTCCACCTGCATGGCCCTTGTCGCAAAACGCGTTTCGGGCGAACGCGGAACCACACCTGAATGCGTGGGTTGCGAAACTGCTCCCCAGCCCCGCCAAGGTACGTTGCGTGATCGATCGACTCGAGGCGGAAACTGGAACAGTATTGGAGTCAAAAGAGTTGCGCCTCGACGAGCTTCATCTGACGCCACTTGATTTCGTTTATGCAATCGAAGGCGGTCAGGGCGGGCAACAAGCAGAGATCGAACAACGCATCCTTTACACGATCGTGCGCAAGCCGGACGGCTTCGCGCCTGACTCGCTGTTGCGCTCGCTGTTGCGCGTGAATCCCAATCGCAAGCCGGAATGGAAACTGGACGAGTTGGGATACGGAGAGTTCAGCGAGTTGCTGCGCACAGTACGCAAACTATTTGCCACCGTGCGCGCAATTGACGATCGTGATCTGAATCCACCCGAACGCAACGTGGAATTCAACGTGCAGGTCCAGGAGTTGGACCAGCGTGTTGCTGCCGCCGCGAACGCGCTGGACTCGCTCATTCAAAGCTTCACCTCGCAACTTGCAAATCACGAAACCGCGGATTTGGAATCGTTACGTGAATTCATCCTGCGCGCAGCAGGTTTTGGTGTTGCCGGCGCAGTGCCACTTTCAGCGTCCGGGCACGCGCCCGACGATCGACAAGCGCTTTTGTTACAGGCAAGCTCGATCCAAAAGGAGCTGGCGCAAAGATTCGCTCAACAAACTGCCGCCGGCGCCGAGGGTGCTATGGCGCGGCTGCGAGCAATCTTCGGCAAAGGTTTCGTCGTGCTGCCACGTTTCGAAGCAGTGAACGCCAACGAGCTCGAGCAGGCGCTCGGCGATAGCGATAAGATTCTGGATGGAGATACCTTCGCTGTAACCACATGGTTTCAGCGGATGGCGCGCGTACGTGATGGTGTCGGCCGGCTCAATGCCGCACTCACTTACTCCGAAGCACTCAACACCGGCGAGAAACTCAAACTCACAATCGCGCAACTTCCTTTCGACAAAGAGGACCGTTGGGTTGGCTTGCCACTCAAACCCGGTCAAAGCCTTCCCGGTGGAAAGCTTTCGCTCGTCGTGCAGTCAACCGCGCCTCTCAATGTGCGCCAGTCGCTGACTGGATTGCTTATCGACGAATGGGTTGAAGTGGTGCCGAACTCGACTGAAACCACCGGTATCGCATTGCAGTACGATCAGCCCAACGCCGCTCCGCCGCAAACGATTCTGATTGCCGTGCCGCCTGACGTCGAATCAAGTTGGACCATGTGGTCCTTGCAGCAGGTGCTGTTGGAGACGCTGGATCTGGCAAGAATTCGCGCCGTTGATTCTGATGCGTTGAAAGAGGTCGGGCATTTTCTGCCCGCCATGTACTTTGCGTGGAACACTAATGGTGAGACTGTGTCGACCGATTTTTCGAAGCTCAAGTAGCTTTGCGTCGAGAGTCGAGAGAGCCTTGCCTCAAAAGTCAGGATTCACACTTGGAGGAGGTCAGTACCGCAACGCGGTAGCGTCGGGTCGGTCTCAAGGCTCGCGTTCGACCCGACGCTACCGCGTTACGGTACTGACTGTATCCAACAATGATTTTCGACTGTCGACCGATTTTCGAAGCTCAAGTAGCTTGAGTCAAGAGTCGAGAGAGCCTTGTTTCAAAAGTCAGGATTTACACTTGGAGGACTGACTGTATCCAACAATGATTTTCGACTGTCGACCGATTTTCGAAGTTCAAGTAGCTTTGAGTCAAGAGTCGAGAGAGCCTTGTTTCAAAAGTCAGGATTTACACTTGGAGGAGGTC
>Ga0070682_100001038_pt1 | contig 16054 bp, 12 predicted proteins | sample KBSC63LmetaG_FD_64668 | JGI IMG/M metagenome (GOLD analysis project Ga0070682, IMG submission 64668) | Corn rhizosphere microbial communities from Kellogg Biological Station, Michigan, USA - KBS C6-3L metaG | ecosystem: Host-associated > Plants > Roots > Rhizosphere | place: USA: Michigan... | reverse complement strand
CAGGCGCCGGTTTTGCCGGGGCGGCAAACAATAGAATGCAGTTTTTGCAGGCCGGTGGCTAGCTGCAAGACTTGGTCTTCACCCAGGCTGCCGAATTCCGGACCAAAGCTGCGGCGCATGATGTTGCTAGCAGCTTCGGTGACTTGCATGCCGAGAGTCGTCGGAGTAGTGATGTGTTTGCGGCGGTTTTGCGGGTCTTGTTTGGTGATGAGTAGCCCTTTACCTTTGAGGAGTTTGACCTGACGGCTGATACTGGCTTCGGTTTGCCCGAGACTGTCGGCAATGGACTTTTGCTGGACGTGCGGATTCCACTCCAGCATCATCAGGATTTTGTACTGGCTGAGGCCGATTCCCAGCTGTTCCTGAAGAACTTGGTCGCCTTGCTTGCCCAAAACAGCTGCTAGGTGTTGGACAAGATAGTTGAGGTTGTTGGTCGGTCCCATACTTTAATTCTATGCCCGCACCCTTAACGGATCAAGTGTTGTACGAAAGATATAGGTTGTGCCAGTCGTCTAGGCTAAGTGTTTGTGCTCGTCGCGATGGGTCAATCTCCACACTCTTACAGATCGATTTCACCTGATCTTTGTCTATATGTAACCCGGCGCTGAGGCTGTTGAGCAATGTCTTGCGGCGCTGGGCAAAGCCAGCTTTCATCAGCCGGAAAAAGTCTTTGGGATCAATATCCTCAAACAAGGGTTGGCTCCTGAATTTCAGAATTAGGATCTGTGAATCGACTTTGGGCGGCGGTTCGAATAAGTCTGCCGGCACTAGTTGGCCTAGACCCACTTCCCAATAAAATTGCGCAGTGACGCTCAGCAGGGACATCGCACCCGGTTCGGCGGCTACCCTTTCGGCGACTTCCTTTTGGATTAATAAGACAGCTACACGGGGTGGATTTGATGACTCGCTCAGCACACGTATCAGATTGCTCGTCAGATAATACGGAATGTTGGCCACCACTTTGTAATCTGGCGGCAAGTGAGTCAAGTCAAAGCTCAAAATGTCCTGCTGAATTATTTCGAGATTTGAAGCCTTAACTTTTTTTGGCAGCTCTTTGGCTAGAACTGCGTCAAATTCTACGGCCGTGACGTGACCTGCCTGTTTCACCAACAGCTCGGTCAATGTACCTAAACCCGGTCCAATCTCGAGCACGGTGTCGCTAGGTTTCAACTCAGCCGCATCAACGATGACCTGCAGAGTGGCGGCATCGCGCAGCCAATGCTGGCCTAGGGATTTCTTGGGAATTGGCTCGCTCATGCCTTAATTCTACATGAATGCGGGAAGAGCAGCCCGAGCAAAAATCGTACTTTTTGCCCGGCGCGATGAGAAACCCCAAAGGGGTGTCTCATAAGGCGAAGCCGCTACCAATAATGATAGTTTACCCAGTGGTTGTATGCAGCGTACCAGCCGCCGTAATGTGCTTGTGCATATCCATTACACCAGCGCAGCTGGGTGATCGGGTTCGTTTCCCAGTCACTGCCGGCACTGGCCATTTTGTCGCCCGGAGTCGATTGGCAGAGTCCGTAGCCGCCGTAATCTGGCACTGGTCCAGTGAGCGGTGGGCAGCCACCATATTGGCCCTGGATCTTCGTTGGACACCAACCCGATTCGTGACTGATGATATAGTCGGCATACTGGTAATCGCCGCTCGATATACCGGCCAAAGCCATATCGCCTTTGATACCACTCAGAGACGTGCCTACGGCGACGATTTGGGTCACTGGCTGCTTGCTGACAATCTTCTGAATGACTTGGCGTGAAGTTTCTACATTGTTAACCAAATTTATCTGATAAGTAACGAATTGCAGGCCGTCCGAACCAGCCTGACGAACGGCAGTTGTGCCATATGCTAGCGAGTCCTCATAAGTAGCCTGGACTGGTGCCTTTATACCTTCAGAGACGGTTTCGACTTTGACACCGGTGCGCACAAAAGCCAGCTGCATGTTGGCTGTAATAGGCGCGTTTGTGCCCGGCTGGATCTTGTCGTTTTTGATGATCTTGATGCCCTTTTCTTTGATCAGTTCGCCGACCGTCTTGGCGTGAGTACGCAGTACAATGTGCGTGCCGTATAAGTCGACATTTACAGCCGTCGCCCGGTCGATAACAATCCTCTCGCCGATCGCGCTGTCCTTCAAGAAGTTTTGGCTAGCATTGATGTTGGGTGTGTCTTCGGCGTAGATGCCGGCGCCGACTTGATTGGCGGCTTCGCGCGGAGTTTTGGCGGCACTAAGACCAAAGATGGTCCGACCACCGTCAACTACTTCTACTGGTTTAGCTCTGTAAATATTGATGCGGAAATCATCTTGGTTGATACGCGTTGTTTTGGCCGGTTCAACGGCATCCCCCGGACTTAGTGTCAGATGAAGTTTGGCGAGCAGTTGGCCAACAGTCGCCTCTTTTACCGGTACCGTTTGTTGTACGCCATCATGCGAAATGATGACGATTTTGGCGTCATGGGCCTGCGGTAATTTGTGAGTCGTTCGCGCCACGATGTAGACCGCTACCGTTATAAAAAGCAGAATGCCAATGGTGATGGCCGGCACTCGGAATGAAGGATGCTTGCCAACTTTTTTGAATTTGCGGACACGCCTGGGCCAGTGTACCCGGCGCGCGCGCATGACTTTTACCTGTAATTTACGAAAAATATTCAGCATGCTCCCTGTCAATCTATCCATACATTGTAACAAAATGTGTCGCCTTAAGCTGTTTTGTGATTATTCCGGCCGTGATTAGGCCGGGAGTTTTTGCTACTTTTGGCGGCCCAAAAGTAGGAAGAAAGGAAGAGTTAGCAGTTATTGCAGTAAAGCATTCGCCTCCCGCGTAGAGCTGAATATCTTTAGATCTTTTCCAGCGGTGCAAAGCTTATATTTAATTTTCGGGTGCCTTTGCCTTTGAAATAAATCACTGCCATGTCGCCGTCTATCTCGAGCACCGTGCCCATGCCAAAGACCTGGTGGCGTACGCCGTCACCCTCGACCAATTCTGGCACGTAGCGCGGTTCGTCAGAAGCAGCCAAGCTTGGCGCATCACTGGATTCTGCGATGTCGCCAAAGCCAGATGGCTGGAATGAAAATTCTGGCTGATAGCTGTTAGTCTGGAATTCGCCGTCAATTTCGGATAGAAATCGTGATGGTGGATTGTGCTGAAGTCCACCGTACAAAAGCCGGCTGGAAGCGTAAGTCATGTAGAGTTCTGATCGGGCACGGGTCATGCCGACATAGCACAGCCGGCGCTCCTCTTCCATTTCGCTGGCGTCATAAAGAGCCCTTGAGTGCGGGAAGATGGATTCTTCTAGGCCAGTCATAAAAACGACTGGGAATTCCAAACCTTTGGCTGCGTGCAGCGTCATCAGCGTTACCGCGTCACTCGCGAAGTCGGCGCCGTCCAGGTCGCTGACCAGCGCAACTTCTTCCAGAAACCCTGCCAAGCCTTCGTCTTGGTATTCACGGGCAACGCTCAGCAGTTCCTTGACGTTTTCCTGGCGGGTTTCGGCTTGCAGCGATCCGTCATCCAAATAATGCAGATAATCTATTCGGCGTAATAATGAGTCGATCAGTCCGCCGACCGTTGCTTCTTCACTGACAATACGCAGGTTGGCAATGATGTCGCCGAGTTCGCCGAGAGCATTGCGGGCTTTTGGTGTCAGCTCGCTACAATCGCCAACTTGCTGCAAGGCTTCGAGCAGCCTAAGCCCACTCGCCTGCTGCCAGGCGAAGAAGTTCTGCAAACTTTTGGCACCAACGCCACGGGTTGGCACGTTGACCACACGCTCAAAACTGACGCGATCCTCTGGCTGGAAGATCAGGCGCAAGTAAGCCATAACGTCTTTGATTTCTTTGCGGTCGTAAAATCGTACGCCGCCAACTACCCGATATGGGATGCCGTAATGGACGAAGGCTTCTTCGATGTTGCGGCTCTGCGCGTTGGTGCGATAGAGAACGGCATAGTCACGATACTTGCGGCTGCCCATATCCACGCCGTTACGGATGCGGCGGATGATGGACTCGCCTTCGGCGCGTTCGCTGCCAACTTGTAGCAGCTGCACAGGTAGCCCGTCACCGGCATCTGTCCAAAGTTTTTTGTCGGAGCGCTGAGCATTCTTGCTGATGACGGCGTGAGCGGCGTCGAGGATGTTCTTGGTGCTGCGGTAATTTTGTTCGAGTTTGATGACAGTACAATTAGAATAATCTTTCTCGAATTTCAGAATATTGCGAAAATCAGCACCACGCCATGAGTAGATTGATTGCCAGTCATCTCCCACTACCGCTATATTTTTATCCGGATTTGTTAGCAAATTGACAAGCTTGTACTGAGCAGCGTTGGTGTCTTGGTATTCGTCGATCATGATGTAGCGGAATTGCTGCTGCCACTTTTTACGCAACTCGGTCTGAGTCTCCAGCATCTCGACCGTTTTGTTAATGAGGTCGTCGAAGTCGAGAGCCGACGCGTCTTTCAAAGACTTTTGATAGCGTGGGTAAACTTTGCTCACAATTTCAGCGGCTGGGCTGTTGGCGGCGCTGGCGTATTCTGCCGGTGACATCATTTCGTTTTTGGCGCTGCTAATGAGACTGCTGATAAGTCTGGCCGGGAAGGCTTTTTCGTCTACCATGAGTTCTTTGGAAATTTGCTTCACAGTCGCTTGGCGGTCGGATTCGTCAAAGATCACAAAACTGCGCGGCACGCCGATGGCTTCACCATCTTGGCGCAGCAGCCGCACGCAGATGCCATGGAATGTTCCCATGTACGGCATGAAGCCGCGATTCTCGGCGTTTTCGCCAAGCAGTCCAGCAACGCGTTCACGCATTTCGCGGGCAGCTTTGTTGGTGAAAGTTACTGCCAGGATATTGAACGGCGTCGCACGTTTGCTGGCGATGAGATAAGCCACGCGATGAGTCAGCGTTTTGGTCTTGCCGGAACCAGCACCGGCTTGAATCAACAGCGGTCCCTCTGTAGTTTCCACCGCCCGGCGTTGTTCCGGATTTAGCCCTGTCAAAAGCTCATCTAACATCAATACATTTTAGCAAACAGAGCTATTTAAATCTGGTTAATTTGAGAAGAAATGCGTCAGTGGTTTTATGCCGCTCAAGTGGATAAGGCCAGCGTCCAGTGCCACGTCCACCCAGAATACGACCAGTAGTAGGCTCAGCAAAACGCCTAATGCAATGAAGCGCTTGGTCTTACGTTTTTCGACGGCGTTGATCGGCAAATAGTATTGCTTGCTGTCTGCCAGTTTTTGAATTTCGGCATCGTGCTTCGCTCGTTTGGCTTCTTCGGCTTCGGCAGCTGCTGGGTCGACAGGTTTGCCAGCATCTGATTCTTCGTTGTTGTCGGTTTGGGCAGATTCTGCACCAGTTTCGGGTGATTTTTCAGCTGGCTTACTATCGGATTCGGCTTCTTCTTTAGGCGCTGGAGCTTCTTCGGATTTAGCCTCGGGCTTTTTGATATCGGCTAGAGTTTTAGGTCCTTCGTCCGGTTTGGCGGATCCAGCAGTCTTTACTGGAATACTCTCACTTTCCGAAACTTTATCTTCGGCTTCGGGCGCGACCTCTTTAGGTTCTTCAAGTGGCTTGAGCTTGATGGCAGTCGAGGGTTTGGCAACGGGCTTGGTTTCTGTAGTTGTGTCACTGGCTGGCGGATCTGTATCAGCGGCGGCTGGCTCTTTGAGCACAGCGCGGTGAGTAATGATCATAGGTTTATCAGAGTCTGCTTTGTCAGCTTCTGGAACTTCAGCCGGTTCTTTCGCGTCAGCCATTGTCTCGTTCCTTGTCATGAAGCATACGGTAAGCACTGTCAACGATGTCGGAGAATTTCTGGTAGTTCAGGCTGGCGGCGCCGGGTAGCAGACCATCAACTCCTTCAAGCCCCAGAATGCTACTCACGAATTCGGCATCGACGCTGGCGCCGTAAATAACTCGGGTGTCCTCGGCTGTTTGCTCGCCGTAAAGATCTTTGAGCAAGCCTCTGATCCATTTGATGGCGGAGTGGATTTCGTCTGGTTTGGCTGGTTGGCTGCCACCGAAGGTGCTGATCGCCCAGACGGGTTCATAGGCTATTACCACTTGTTCGACTTCGTCAGCAGTCAAGTTGGAAAGCGCGGTGGTTAGCTGGTCGTGAATGACGCGCTTGGTTTCGCCAGCGGCACGCTCGTGCTGAGTTTCGCCGACGCATAAAATCGGCGAGATGCCGTTGCGCACAGCCGCTTGCACCTTGTCACGGATCATCTCCAGACTTTCGTTGAAGTAAATCCGGCGCTCACTGTGGCCAACCAAACAGTACTCAGCCACGCCGCGCAGCATCGTAAAGCTGACTTCGCCAGTGAAAGCACCCTCGTCTTTGAAGTAGGCGTTCTGGGCCGCGAGTTTGAACTTGCGTTTGTCGACTTCCATGCTGACCGGCTGCAGGACCAGCATCGATGGTGCCAAGACGACTTCGATTTCGCGGTGGACGTCTATGCGGTCGTTCAAACGCTTCACTAGCACGCTGGCCTCGTGAGTGCTGAGGTTCATTTTCCAGTTACCGATGATGATAATTCGTTTTGTAGAGCTCATAGCGCTTATGTATATTCTACCTTACTTATCCTTTAGCGCCTCAATGCCTGGCAATTTGTGTCCAGCCAAAACTTCCAGGCTGGCACTACCACCGGTCGAAACGTGATTAAAGCTATCTGTTAATTTGCGCGATTGGACATAGCCGACTGTGTCGCCGCCGCCAATAACGCTGAATGGTTTGTGGCCGAACTCGCCGAGTAAAGCTTCAATAACGGTCTGCGTGCCGTGAGCGGTTGGGCCGATCGGGCCTTGCAGACTGATGGTTTCGGTGACGCCCATCGTGCCACTCCAAACGACGGTGTTGGAAAGCTGGACGGCGCCAGCGATAAATGACGCGCTAAATGGCCCGATGTCGAGAATTTTCTCATCGGCGCGGACGTGGCCGGCGGCATTTGGCACGCGTTTTGGATAATGCTGGATGTCCGCCATCGTGTGCGTTGTCAGCTCGACGATGCGGGTTGGCGCAGCTTTGTCGACCTTGTCGGCCACAACGAAATCATGCGGCACTGCGAAGACAAACTGCCGCTTTTTGGATTCTTCGTCGGCTTGCTTCAGAACCTCTTTGGCAACTTTGACCTCTTCTTTGTCGTACAGGCTGTCACCGACGTCGTAACCTTTGGCGACCAGGAATGTATTGGCCATAGCACCACCTAGGCAGACGATGTCAGCTATCTCGACAAAGCGATTCATGACGTCCAATTTGTCGGCAATTTTGGCGCCGCCGATGATAGCCATCAATGGGCGTTTAGGATCTTGCATAACGTCAGTCAGCACATCAACTTCTTTTTCCAGTAAGAATCCGGCCACGGCTGGTAAATATTTAGGCAGCTCCGAAACAGAAACCGCGCCGTGATGCACCACGCCAAATGCGTCTTGGACAAAGACATCCGCCAGACTGGCTAATTTCTTGGCAAAAGCTGGGTCGTTGTCTTCTTCGCCAGGGTAAAAACGAATGTTTTCCAGCAATACGACGTCGCCGGGCTTCATGCCTCTGACAGTCTTTTGAGCGGATTCGTCGACAGCATCGGTTGCAAATTCTACTGGCCTATCTAGTAATTGCTGCAATCGTTTGGCTACCGGGAAAAGGCTAAGCGCCGGGTCTGGTTTGCCACCCGGCCGGCCAAGGTGTGAACAGATGATCAATTTAGCGCCGTGGTCGAGAATGTATTGCAGGGTGGGAATGGACTGCTTGATACGGTAATCATCTGTAATTTTGCCATTTTCCAGCGGCACGTTGTAGTCGGCGCGCAGCAGCACCGTCTTGCCAGAAAGATCTATGTCGCGAATTGTTTGTTTGGTAAACATGCCACCCCTCTTAATTAATCCTATTCTAACACGCGAACCTTGATGGTGTCGGTGGTGCCAACTACGCCAGGATATTTTCCGGAAGCGGTTACCAGAACGTCACCTTTGCTCAGCACATCGTTCTTGAGTAGCCAATCAGTTAGTTTGCTAGCGGCCAGCGGATCGTCTGGGCGCAAGTAACTCTTGACGCCGTAGACGATGGCCAGCTGCTGCTCTACCCGCTCAGAACTGGTAACGGCGATAATTGGCCGTTGGCTGCGCTGGGCTGCCAACTGCAATGCTGTCGCGCCAGATTTGGTTTCGGCCACGATTGCCCGTGCCTCGACATTGTCGGCCAGGCTGACTACGGCTTTGCAAATCGCCGACTGTCGGCTGCCATCTTCTTCGTACGGAAAAGTTACGCTCAAGGGAATGTGGCTTTCGGTGTAGGAAATGACTTTCTTCATGGTGGCGACGGATTCCAACGGATATTTGCCGCTGGCCGTTTCGTCGCTGAGCATTACGCAGTCAGCGCCGACCAGAACGGCTGTCGCCACGTCAGAAACTTCAGCCCTAGTTGGCTCTGGCTCTTCGCTCATGCTGGCCAGCATTTGGGTAGCCACGATGGTCGGTTTGGCATATTGCCGGCCGAGACCGATGATCTGCCGCTGGACGATAGGCACGCTTTCGGTTGGTGTTTCGACGGCCAGGTCGCCACGGGCGATCATGACTCCGTCGCTAGATTGCACGATTTCTTCGAGGTTATCCACGGCGGCTTTGGTCTCGATCTTGGCGATCACGCGAGCCGAGCTATTAATGGTTTTCAAAAGCCGGCGTAAATTTTCAATGTCGTGAGCGGTCTGCACGAAACTCAGCGCCACATAGTCAATGTCCGCCGCCGAACCGTACACCAAGTCGGCCTTGTCTTTGGCGGTAATGATGTCACCGCCGAAGTCGGTGTCGGGTAGATTGATACCTTTGCGCTTGAGCAGTATGCCGTCGTTGGCGGCTTCAGCATAGACTACGTCGTCCTTTACGCTGGAGATAATGGCTCGGATTTTGCCATCATACAGATAGATTCGCTCGCCGCGTTTAACCTTTTTGCTGAGGTCGTACTGCGTTGGCAAATGGCCACTGTCCGCGTAGTCGGCGTTGTATTTGAAGCTAATACCCTGGCCTTTACGGACATTGTGGATGCCATCAAAGTCGCCTAAACGAACCTTAGGACCTTGCAAGTCCTGGATGATAGCGACCGGTTTGGCCAGATCACGGCTGGCTTCACGGATCCATTTGATCTGCTGGGTTCGTTCCTGCGGCGTGCCGTGGCTGAAATTGAGGCGAATGCCATTGGCGCCGGATTCGATCAACGCCTTGATATGCTCATAACTATTCGTCGACGGTCCGACCGTCGCGATTATCTTGGTGCGTTTGTAATTGTCTATGGAAACAGTTTGCTTTTTGGCACTTGGCATTTCGTTTTCGCCACCCTATCTAAGGCTATAGTATAGCCCGTTGCACCACTGATTGTGAAGATGTTTTAAGCGCGAGATTGCAAGAAACGGCGGTGAGCCAAAGTGCCAATGATGGTCACCCCGACAAAGACGGCAAAAATGTCGCCAGGACCGGTGTTGACGAGTGCGTCTGGTGCGCTGCTCAGGCTGCGTGTTGCGCTGGAACCAGCCGCGCTGGACGAGCCGAGAGAAGTAGGTCGGCTAGAGCTGCTGGACGGTGTGGACGACTTTGCGCTGGATGAGGATTTGCTTGGACTAGTAGATTTCCCGGCGCTGGCGGTAGTCTTTTTGGCTGGCTGCGACTGGCTGGTTTGGTGAGATTTGTTGGTTTTGGACTTGTCGGAGCTGGAGTGCAGCGACACAACGATAGCTGCCGTTATGCCACCGATGATGACGATGTAGATCAAATACAAAAGTATGATTCGGGCAGTACGCATTTAGTGTCTCCGCTTATATTGCTGATCATAAACTATTTTTTATATTTTGGCAATAAAATTGTAAGAAGCTTATGCTTTTATACAAAGTAAATTTTACGTCTTATTTAATTTGCCATGGATGAACTTGTGCTGATTAAATGAATTTGGAAAACCAATGGGCCAGCCACCAGAATCAGCGATTGGGCGGATGAATGCTTTTGTGCGGCGTCACGCGGTGCCAGCGCTAGCATTTGGCGTGGGGGCTACTTTGGTGGCAGGGGAAACGGCTGTAGCCGCCAACCACGATGGTCAGCAAACTATTGCGGTTCAGCATGAGCCAATTCATCAGTCTCATCACAGACACCCAGCGCACACTCTATCTGAAGCCGCGGCTAGCCCTGCAAACTTTCGCCCCGAATCCGTAGTCTTAACGCACGCAAATGTGCCTATAGCAACTTACAGTGGCGCATTGATGGTTTCGCATGGCAATGTAGTCGCAGCGGACCGTGAGCTAATCACGGCCGGCATTCCGCCTGTGCCGACTGACACCCTGAAAACTTTGGACAGCAGCCTACACCTACACTTGGGTGGCGATCAAATGGCAGTTGCTGGCGAGATAGATAATCAGTGGCAATCTGTAGCGTCAACCAACCACATCCGCATGGCCAAAAAGCCCGTGGAAGCCATGTATGGATCGATGGACAAACATCAGCAATGGCAAGTTCGGCACCATATCAAAGAAGTGATGGATGAAGAGTACGCCCGCGACGTGCACGAGCAGCCATGGGGCAGTAACCGTGGCCCAAGAATTGATTACTACAATCGCTACCACCTGCTGCACAAAATACTCAAGACCGTCCCGTCCCGCGAATGGTGCGGCACCGCCGACAGCACAGAATACAATCTGGCAGACACTCCGTTGAGCGGTGGCAAAACTTACACCAAACACACACCGGATTATCTGCTCAGCCAGGCTTATGGCCCGCTCGACCCTGACGCGCCACATCCGGTCGTCTCGGTGGCAGACTGGTTCAAAAAATACGCAAACTATTTCCGTAGAGGTGAAGGCACACCCCAAGTTGGCGACGCTTATTTCAAACGCTACCCATTGATCAACCAACGGACTGGAAAGCCAGTCCGCAACAAACATGGCAAGATCGAGTATGAATACCACACCGGCATCGTCTACGCTGTCGAAGGCAGCACCTTGATAACTCAGGACGGCAATGTTGACAACCAGTTAGAGCGAGTGCCGCATTATGATTACCTAAATGACTCTTCACTTGTTGGCTTTGGTAGCTTTTTTCCTCGGCTAGCTGCCCATCAGCCGAAAAAGCCGACCAAACCTTCACCGTCACCAACGCCAGCCGGGCCGATCCAGACTTTGCTGGACGACATCCAGAAGTTGTTGCCACCGCACCATTAACCCGTCGCTAGGCCAAAGCAATCTGCAAAATATATTTGGCCAAAAATTGGTGAGCCGGAATTTTGATCTTGGTTAATCTTGTCGCCAGATGGCTGCTGATGTCAGACTTGTACTCTTGCGTGCCTTTGCCATTCAAATAATCAACTGACAGCTGTTCTAGGCTGGGGCTTTCAGCTACTTCGGCACTGCTGACATTCTCGATGAAGCGCTTTATCGTTTCCTCGTCATATACGATACCTAAAACACTCAACAGTCGTTCGGTAAGCCGGTACATTTCTGCTACGACAGCTTCCCTTTCTGCGTCGTCAAATTCCAAATCTAAATTCAAGAACTTTATATCGTTGCCTAGAACTTCCAGGATGCCTTGCACTTCTTCGGCTTGGGCTGGCTCGAGCGTTTCCAAGTAGCTAGCAAAGAATGTAGTTTGAGGATTTGTCGGCTCGTCTTCTGCACTGGCTGGTTCCAATAAAGCGGCCTGGAGTGCTTCCATCAACTCGGCAGAAAAAGCCGCCTCAGGATCTGTCGCAGCTACATCAACAGTCTCTTCAAAAGAATTAGACAAGAGTTCATCTGGGGTTTCGATTTCGAAACTTTCAAACCACCCTTCCAGATCAGCCGCTTCTAGGTCTGCAGAGGTTACGATCTCTGCCGTAGGCGGCTCTGAGACTATGGCAGCAACCTGTTCCTCTAACGCATCCGGCTCGGCGTCCTTTTCCGGCTTAGCCAAAATCTTGTGAGCAATCTCCGCTTTAGGCTCGGCCGGTTTTTCGATAATCATAGTGGTCGCGGTAGCTGCTAATTCGGACTTTTTAGGCGTCATTTGGGCTGGTGTAATTGGCTTCGGCACAGCCTTTGTCGGCATGGTGACGGCCACTGGCTCTGACGTTTGTTTTGCCGCAGGCTTTTGGTCTTCTTTTGCTAAGTTCGCGCTGTCTTTGGTTGCTTTTACAATCTTGGGCACTGGCTCGCTGGCTAGAACGCTTGCTGGCTCCACTTTGTTAGTTTTTGATTCTTCATTAGCACGGCGCAGCAGGTCCTCGGCTATTAAAATACGATCGCGCAAAGATGTTTCATCAGCAATTTTTTCACGGTTGGCTGAAGGAGCTTTCGGATTGTAAGCTTCTGCTACTTTTACTTTGTCCTGAATAATAGCTTTTTGGGGAGTTTCTGCTCGTTCGACTTCGGGCTTTAGTGCGAGTTCGGAGCTAAAGTTTTTTTTTAGCTGTTCGCGCTCAAGAGTAGCTTCAGAAACTTTAAGCGGCGAGGCTTTGGAGAGCATAGACAGGCCTTGGAATTGCTCTACCACACCATCAATGCCTTTTTCGGCGTAAGCTTCTCTCAACATACCGGATACCGGGCAAGTCTCGTCGGCCAGCATTTGAGCGAGTGTACCTGTGTATTTGCCGTAGCTGACCGCTTGCATAGCTTCCTCGACGCCTAAACCGAAATTGCTAGCTATGAATGCTTCATTGAGGGCACCATCATCTAAGAAAACGGTTTCTGCTGCAGATGCAACCGCCTCATAGCCACCTGGAAACTCTTCGGGCTGGGTCATTTATATATCATAAGCGGTAAAGGTGCGTATGTCGAACGGAAGAAAGAACCTCGGCTTTGCGCTGCTTCAGTTTCCGTTTGACCTTCCTCCAAATTCAATAACATTTGGTGACCTCACGGGGAATCGAACCCCGATTGCCAGGATGAAAACCTGGTGTCCTAACCGTTAGACGATGAGGCCAGAACACCCAAATGTTATTGAATTTAAAGAGCAAGTATTAGCTGGATATGATCTGATAGATCTTACCATAACAGATACAAAATTTAAAGCTCCCTTACCCATGAGCAAGGGAGCTTTGGGAATTTTCTTTTGAAGTTTTTGTCTTAAGAGCGGTCAGTCAGTGCTCGTAGAACTATTGGTACAGTAGCACAAAACTGGGTTTTACGCTAGTGCTTATCCACACCTAGGGCTTATTCAGCCAAGCGGCGGCGCAGAACGCGGTGGTACACGAAGGCACCAGCGGCAGTGGCAGCGGCGAACAGGCCGATGACATTACCAGCACCCGTGTTGACCAAAGTGGTCGGCGGAGTCTGCGGTGGTGTCTTTGGGGGAGTCGTAAAGCTCACCTTCTGGACACACAGCGGACCAGTTTTGCTGACAGTCTGGCCGTTGACGGTAAAGTTAGGCGTAGCCGTAATGGTGAACGGACCGTTGCCGCTGTAGCCGTGAACCGCGCCAACTGGATTGACGGCGGTCAGAGCAGTAGTGTTGTCGCCCCAAGTGATGACTACGTTCTTGTAGACAGCACCGCCGGTTGCGGTTTCGTTGAAGGTCTTGATGGTAACTTTGTGGTCACCAGGAGTGACTTGCAAGAGGTCACAGCTTTCGGCTGGAGTTGGCGGAGGACAGCTAATCTTGGTCTTGAAAGTAACGTATTCGGTTACAGATTCGCCAATATTACCGATGCTGATGCCACCGGCACCTGCAGTAACACCGTCAGGCAGAGTTTTAATGACACTACCGGCGCTGTTGAGCAGCTGAGTGGTGCCAGCTTCGTAAGACTGAGTCTGAGCAGTTGAAATGTTCAGAGTGGCACGGTAAGAAACTTGGTTTGGGTCACCATCTGGTACGTAGGCAGTGGCAGTTGAAACGTAGTGAGTGTAAGGCGTGACACTGTTGATGCCAGCCTCGACCTTAACGTTTGTCACAGTGCTTGGGCCTGGGTTGTAAAGTTTCAAGCGGTACTGAAGTTCGTCACAAGCAGCAGCGCTTTGTGTGTTGGCGTAACCAGACTTGCTGGTAAGGTCCTGGATCTGATAGTTGTTGTCACCACCGACAACCTGGCCTGGGTTAGCTGCAAAAGCAGTGGCCATGCTCATACCGGCAAATACTACTGTAGAGGCGGTAATCGCTGAAAGTTTAGTAAGTAGTTTCATCTCTGAGGTTCTCCTTTATTAATCCCTTAGGATGGTTGTGTAGTCGTTACTTTAAGAGTTGCAGATGCGTTACCGTCAGAAGCGGTAATGTAATTGTCCTGAACAGCGTTCGGAGCTTCGTAACTGACGGAGAAAGCACCGTTAGTCACTTGCACCCGTTCACTTTGGAGGTCGTATTTACCGGTTTGAGGGTCGAACAGTTCACCTTCGCCGGCAGGGACAGTAACCAGTACAGTGCCAGAAGTATTGTTCACGGCGTTACCGTGTTTGGTGATTGTAGTGTTCTCGTCAATTGGTTCAGTTTGTACCCATGACAACCGTTCTTGAGGAGGTGTTGGCGTAGGTGTAGGAGTTGGTGTATTCGAAGGGGTAGGAGTTGGGGTTGGGGTTGGAGTAGGGGTGTGGCTAGGGGTAGGAGTTGGGGTTGGGGTTGGTTTCTTCTTAGGGAAGTGGAACTTCTCAACAATCTTCTTCTCACTTTCAGACAAGTTCATACAAACTTTAGGTGTATCAAGCTCGATGATTTCTGTCTTGGAAACCATGTGTTCTGCCTTTTCTTTAGCAGTAAGAGGAAGGTTGATAGTTACCTTCTCTAACCAAGCTGGTACGCCATGAGGCTTCGTAGTCTGAGGAGCTGTAATAGTAACGTTCTTTTCTGCTACGGCTACAGGATCACCAAATGAACTTTCCATGAAAGCGTCACCAAAGTGGATGCGGTTGGTGGTGATGTTAGTACCGTTCAGGACAGTTTCTCGTTCAATCGCACGGATTTCGCGGGCGCTGAAGCCTTGCTTGTGGAATAGATCTTTGGCGTGAGCTGTGTGAACATCCTTAACGTATCGAGCTTTTGTCCATGCGCCGCCCTTAAATAGTGGAGCGCCGCCTAGAACTTGCCAACGACCATCTTGAGCATTAGGGTCGGCAACAGTAGTGCTGGTGATAGTTTCGTTCTGGCCATTACGAGTTGTAGTAGTGGTCGTAGTGCGGCCATTGTGTGTGTTAGTAGTGTGGTGGCTATCAGCCTCCATTGTTACGCCAGCACTAGGAGCGGCAGTAGCAGCTTCGAGAACCAAAGGGCTCAAAACGGCAACGCCAGCCATGACGCCAGCAACAAGCTTAGTGCTTGCGTGACCTGTATCGCGCTGATCTACAACGGCTGGAGCTTCAAGAGCAGCAGTCATTGCTTCTGTGTTCTGACCAGGATAACCTTCTTGATTGGTCATAATTATTAAGTCTCCTCTCATTAATTCTTCCCACACCCGCTAGGTTGACTTGCCCAACAAAGTGTTATGAAGCTAAATATATCACATGTGCAGAATAATGTCAATATTATTGCGAAATATGCATTAGCGCTTTGCGATCTGTTAATAGCGCTATTACACCACCAAATTCCAGAAACGCTTGTAAGATTACCTACTTAGTTTTTTTGGAAGCCGGCTTTTTCTTGGCTTGAGGAGAAGACTTAGGTGTTTTCTCTGGTGCAGCCACAGGACTGTCGCTTGGCTTGGCCGCCAGATGTGACTTGCTAAAGATAAATCCAAAGGTGCTGCCCTTGCCCTGCTTACTTTCAAAGATAAGCGCGCCGCCCTGGCCGACTATAACTTTCTTGGCCATGAATAGACCCAGTCCGGTGCCGTCTGGTCGGGCTTGGCGAGCATTGCCGGCGCGGTAGAACTTGTTAAATAAGTGATGCTGTTCGCTCCGCGGCACGCCAATGCCATCGTCTATTACCCGAAATTCGACAGTCGTCGGTGTTTCTGTCAGCTTGACGTTGATGTGACCGCCGCTCGGCGTGTAGTAAATGGCGTTATCGGCGAAGTTCATGATGACCTGGCGAGTTTTGGTTTCGTCCAGCATTAGGCTCGGGAAGTCTTTTGGCTTGTCATAATTCAGCGTCAGGCTGCGCGAAGCGGCCGTTTCCTTCAGCTGGGCTAGCTC
>Ga0070682_100001035_pt1 | contig 16081 bp, 19 predicted proteins | sample KBSC63LmetaG_FD_64668 | JGI IMG/M metagenome (GOLD analysis project Ga0070682, IMG submission 64668) | Corn rhizosphere microbial communities from Kellogg Biological Station, Michigan, USA - KBS C6-3L metaG | ecosystem: Host-associated > Plants > Roots > Rhizosphere | place: USA: Michigan... | reverse complement strand
CCTCCGTTTTGTCCATGCCCCCTACAGTATTGGCGGAAATAAAACCGGCGCGGATATCCCGTACATTTTCCAGGCCGGCATCCCGCAGCGCTTCCCGGGCGGCGAGGGCGCTCAGCAAAGCAGTGCGGGGCGTCTGGGAAGAAAGTCCGGTGAGTTCGGCCAGTGCAGGATTGCTGAGCTTTACTTCTGCAACAGGTAATTTTCCTTTTTGTAAAGTACGCAGCAGACTGATCTCGTCCATACCCGGCTGCCCTGCATGAAATGCTTTCAGGCAGGCATTGGCGTCGTTACCGATGGCGGACACAACTCCCAGTCCTGCGACAAATACCGGCGCACTCATGAAGGAGTTTTCGAGGGGGAATGTTCAGTAATATATTCGGCCATGGTCCTGACGGAATAAAACACTTTCGGCCCGTCTTCCGCTTTGGACAATTTGATATTATAATCCTGCTGCAGCAGCACGATCAGTTCCAGCGCGTCTATGGAATCCAGGCCCAGCCCTTCCACAAATAAGGGCTGATCATCACCGATATCCTCCGGTTTATGATCTTTCAGGTTCAGCCGCTCAATGATCTGTCGCTTCAGTTCGGCCATTAATTTATCCATAGTTTTCGTTGTTCAGTTGGTTGATCCGCTCAACAGTAAAGGGAATCGCCGTTCCGGTCCGGGTTGTTTCCACCAGCATCAGCAGGGCCTTATAATCCTCGCCCAGAAAATCCACCCAGCCGCAAATACAGCTCCTGATCAGTTTGCTATTGAACAAACCGTTCACATATTCAGCTATAAAATTACCATGGAAGCCTTTAAATACAAAAAATGCATTTTCACCCTTAATCTTATGCCGGATGGCTATTTCACCGATCACGATATTGGGCAGGGTATAAACAAAGAGTGCGGGACTGGCTCCGGCATGCATGGTTTTTGCATATTTCAGATCCACATCCAGGCTTCCGTTCGTATTACTCAAAATGATCCCGGTTTCTTCGTCCTGGTATTTGCCGCGGTGGTCCGTATCCTTCAGCAGGATCTCAGCCGCGAGCAGGCCGAGTTTGGACAGCATATCCATTTTGTGAAACTTCGGATAGTCCAATCTTTCAAAGCGGTACAGTTCATCCAGGAAATCCGATGCGCTTAATCCCGGTCGCTGAAATTCCGCCATCCCGTTTTTGTAAGCGGAATTTGTCCTGATCAGACAGGTAGACGTAATGAATCGTTCCGGTTGCAAATTCTCGTTTATCAATAAATCAATTTTTCTTAAGGGCCTGACTGTCGCGGTAACTGATCATGGAGGCCAGTCTTTGTAAAGCGGTCTGATGATTTTTTACGTACGGATTTTCCAGGTCCCAGACATAGCCTGCCAGAACGGAACAGATCTGGCTTTTGATCACCTCATCCTGATTGTCGGCGAAGAAAATAGTGTCCAGTGTTCCTTCGTACCAGGCCATTACGTATGAACGGAAAGTATCCACTCCCTGCATCATGGGTTTCATATATTCATTATCCCAGTCGATGTTCCTGCCTTTTAATTTTTCGATCACCAGTTTCCCGGCAATCTGGCTGGAAACGGTGGCCAGCGTAACCCCGGAAGAAAAAACAGGATCCAGGAATTCGGTCACGTTACCGGTGAGCACGAAACCATCACCGTAAAAACGGTCGGTGGTGCCTGACCAGGATTGGAGGGAACGGGGTTCAAATAAAAATTCGACCCTGTCAAAACGTTCGGCGAGATAAGGTTCATCAGCAATCATTTTCCGCAGTTGCTCTTCCGGCGTGCCGGTATACTGCTCAAAAAATTCCGGAAAACCTACAAATCCCAGGGAAGTGACGCCGCCCGTAAAAGGAATGATCCAGATCCACACAGCGGGCTTATGCACCACGATGGTGATCCGGTTCGGTTCATCCGACATAGCCCTTCGGGTGTCGACGGTATGGGTGAATACTGCTTTGCGGGAAGGCAGGTTAGAGGGCTTCTCCAGATTGAATAAGCGCGGGATCACTCTTCCGTAACCGCTTCCATCGATAATAAATCTTGCCCGGATCTGCGATTCCTTTCCCTCCTTATCTTTTACTGTTGTAACGGAATCCGATCCGTTGAATTCGATTCCGGTAACGGTTGTTTCGTAATGAACGGGTACACCCATTTTCTCCACGGTATCGGCCAGGGTCTTGTCAAATTCGCTGCGGGGAACCTGGTAGGCAGTTTCCCAGCCTTTAGTGAACTGATCCGCAAATTCATAGTCACAGATTTTCCCGTCCTTGACGAATTTTGCTCCGGATTTGTCCTGAAAACCCTTGGCCTGCACGGCTTCCAGGAAGCCGGCTTCCTCCAGTGCTTCCATGCAGCGGGGCAGGAGGCTTTCGCCGATCACAAAGCGGGGAAATTTCATTTTCTCCACGATCTGCACTGTAAATCCGGCTTTATTTACAATGGAAGCGGCTACCGTTCCGGCGGGACCTGCACCAATTACCAGCACATCTGTTGAATTCATGGACATGATCTGTTCAATTTTATGGATTAAGGGGTTTTGTTTTTTTGCATTTTAATAAAGTATGACTCAGCCCGATATTGTCGATCCGTTCTGTTATTTCAAATCCTGCTTCCAGCACACAGTGGATAAATACTTTTGAATTATACATCTGGCTGGTCCCGTTTGCCAGTGCGGTAAAATACACGGAGGTCTGTTGCAGGCAGAAGGATGCTGTTTCAAAACGCTGGTCATCCCAGAACGCTTCCAGTATCAGCACATATTTATCGTCTTCCAGCGCAGCATAACATCGTTTCAGGATGGAAACGATTTCCGCTTCGGAGAAGCAATCCAGGAACTGGCTCATCCAGATCGCGTCGAACCCTTTCGGAAAAACCGATTTTTCGTCCAGGATATTCACCGGATGAAAAAAGATCCGGTCCTCCAGCGCTGCCTGCTTTACTTTTTCTTTTGCCACATTCAACTGACCGGGAAGATCCATGATGGTGATCTGCAGGTCCTTCGAATAATTTGCGCTCGCAATGGCCCATTTCCCGGTATTACCGCCGATATCCAGGATCTTTTTGATGGAACCCGTATATACCAGCGGTAAACTCAGCGGGAAAGCAATGTCTGAAAAAAAATGATCGAAAGCAAACCAGCTTTTCTGCACATGGGGCGGGAGGGAAGAAAGGCCTTCATAAATAGTATCCCAGTTGCCGAATTCCTTCAGGCCTTCGGGTTTCCCGTTTTCAATGCTTTTGTCCAGCGCGAATAATCCCTTATAACAAACGTCGTGGATAAAATCCATATTTACTTTGGTCAGGGGATCATTGCAAATGAAGAAACCGGTCTTTGTAATATAATATTTATCGTTCTGAATAAATACAAGCCCGATGCCGAGTCCGGATTCCAGCAGGATGCGCACGCCATAATGCGGCAGTTTCACGTGGTCGCGGATTTCTTCCAGCGTCAGTCCTTCACTCCGGCATTCCAGCAGGGCGTTTAAAATTCCGGAATTCCGGAGCACGCGGGCAACCTGAAAAACTACGGGTCCAAAGGCAATCCATTGTGCAAGTCCCTTTGCTTCCAGTGCCGATTTTGTGTCCTTGCTGTAAAAATTCGTCGATGTTTTCATTTCTGTTCAGGAGGGTTAAAGATATCCTATCCGGGCGATTCACTGTAAATTTTCCAGTATGATGGCGGCATTGCAGCCGCCGAATCCGGATGCGGTTTTTAAACATTTTCCAAGTTTGGCGGCGGTCAGTTGCTGAATGACATGCACTGCTTTCTCCGTGCCGGGGTTTGTAAATCCGGGCGTTGGAAAAAGTAAATTTTCTTTTAATGAATGTATGGAAACGATGGATTCAACCAATCCCGCTGCGCCGAGGGTATGTCCGTAAAAACCTTTCAGGCTGTTAAGCGGAACTGCTGCAAGTCCTGCCAGGTGAATCGCTTTTGCCTCCATATCGTCGTTATAAGGAGTGGCCGTGCCATGCGCAGAAATAAAATCAATTTCGGCGGGTTGAATACCGGCCTGGCGAATGGCATTGCGGATGGCAAAGAATAATTCTTTTCCGGTGCGGGAGGGACCAGAGATATGGTTTGCATCGTTGCTGACGGATCCGCCACTGAGCAGGACAGCCCCTTCTTTTTTCCGGGAAGAAAGAATAACCGTAGCGGCGGCTTCTCCGAGTGTGATTCCATCCCTTGCAGCGTCGAAGGGCTTGCAGGGTTCGGGACTGATGGCCTGAAAAGACCGGAATCCGGAAAGAATAAAATCCGTGATCAGGTCGGCGCCCGAAACGATCACCTCATCATAAACGCCGGACTGGATCAAACGCATTCCGGTGATCATGGCCAGGAGCCCGGAAATACAGGCATGGGAAACTACAACGGGTTCATTCCGTATGCCGAGCTGCTGGGCAATCCTTTCCGCGCTGCTGCTTAAGCCAATCCGGCTTTCCGGCAGGCTGGCGTCTTTTTCGATCAAGCCGATATTTCCCTTGGTCGAAGAAAGGATGAAGCCCGTGCGCGGACTGGCAGGATCTGCATCGCCGTCTTTCAGTGCATCGGTTACGGAAGAGACAACGATATTTTCGAATTCCGAAAGAGCGGGATCTCCGGATTTTGCTTCCGGATCAAGCAGTGATGCATAAAAAGGAATTTCCGAAACAGGGGACTGCTGTAGGCGGATACCGGAATCCCCTTTTTTCAATGCCTCAATATTCCCGGCTGTGTTCCTTCCCAGGGGGGAAAAGATATTATCAGCCAGCACAAATACTTTTCTCATGATCCCGTTTTAGCAAGGAGCTGTTTGTTTTTCCACGATTCGAAAAAAGGCGGATTGGTCAGCTGCAGGTTCGAATCCTTGCTATCCAGAAAGACCTGGATGGAAGATCCGGTAGCAACCAGCTGATGATTTTTTTTATTGTAAAGGCGGTAGCTGAATAATAATTTAGCGGCATCACATGGCAGATAAGTAGTTTCAACAATAACCGTATCGCCGTAACGCAGGGATTTCTTAAAAGAGCATTCCACATGAACCACCGGAATGATGAATCCCTTTTTATAAAAATCGAGGTAGCCGATGCCATATTGATTTCCAAACGCCTCGCGCCCGTCTTCAAAATAGCGGATATAGTGCCCATGCCAAACAATGCCCAGCGGGTCGGCTTCATTAAAACGCACCAGAATCTCCGTTTTTACGATCAGTTTGTTCAGCATGATTGTTTAGGTAAAAAATAAAAAGTAAAAATTTAAAAGTAAAAATTTAAAAGTAAAAAGTAAAAATAATGCACTATCCGGCGCTCCGCTTTTACTTTTTACTTTATTCAACTGCCTGCCCTCTTTTTACTTTTTAATTTTTACTTTTTAATTTTTTCTCCTCATCACCTCCCTCAGGCGCCCGCCTTAGCCTTCCATTCCTTGTATTTGCTCTTTTTTATCTGATCCAGTACATTTTTAATTCCGGTTGCCCAGTAATTCCGGAAGCCAAATCCCATGCCTATTTTACCCTCGATCCGGTCGGTCAGCAGCACTTTTTTAGTACTCATATCCACGAAAGCCACCCACATAGCGATCGCTTTCTCTCCCTTGCCCATGGCTTCGGAAACCATCAGGATGCCCAGTCCTTTTTTGCCTTTGAAATCAATGCCGTTTACGAGACTTTGAATATCTGCATCCTTCAGGCGGTGAAAATCGCTGGTGCTGGTGGATTTAATGGCATCCGCATTCGATTTTACATTGCGGTCATTCATAATGCCCAGGTCGTGATCAACATCACTGCTTCTGTGAAATGCTTCTTTGAGATCATATTTTTTTGGCTCATTCACCACCAGATCATTCAGCCCGTTGTACTGACGGTCACGGATATCGGCTACATTGGCATTGGCATCATCGATCACTTTGTTCAAAGTAAAATCAATGCCGAGATACAGTGCATTGGTTCCCTCGTTACTGAAATAATCTTTCAGGCTCTGTGCGTGAACGGTCAGGGAAAATAAAAGAATAAGGGAAAGAGCAGCCCATCGGATGGTTGATTGTTTTTTCATGATCTGATTTATGAATGGTTACTAATAAAGATTTTCAGGTCACATTTCGCGATCAGCCTGTCATCCATTTTCACCGTGCCGGAGACCAAAGAAACCTGCAGCACTTTAGTCTGTAGTTTTACTTCCAGCATGATCTCCTCATTCACCCGGGGCCATTCGAACACTTGCAGTTGCTGAACAGCCCCGATATATCCCACCGGTACCGGTTCATTCTTCAATTTAAAGAAATATCCCGTGCCGGCTGCCGCCGTCTGGGCCATCGCCTCTACCATACCTGCAGCAGAAAAAAAGCCATCTTTTGCAAAGATATTTCCTTCCCTGATCAGCAGTGTGGTTCTGGAGGTTTTTTCATCCGCATAAATCAGTTCATCCACCATTACAAAGGGTTCACGTTGGGGAATGAACGCCTGCGCATTCGTGGCGGGGAAAGTCATGGAGCTAAGATACGGAATTGGGGGAAAATGAGAGGGGTTGACAGTTGACGGTTGACAGTTAACGGACTCTTGTGAATCAGGATGACAATATTCCATTATGCTGTAACTCCGGAAGTCCGTCAACCGTCAACTGTCAACTGTCAACCCCTCTCCGCCCTTCATGCCCAAAAATCATAATAATTATACCACTGCACCGGATACTTCCTTACCATAACTTCCATTTGTGCGCAAAAATCCTCCGGCATACCCCGTGTGCCCGGTTGGGTTTTGGGATATATTTTGGGCGGGCTGGCATAAAAATGATAGTGCAGCGCGGTTTCCTTCATGGCAAAAACAAAAGATACGGGTACGCGGAAGGTATTGGCGAGCAGGAAAGGTCCCGCAGGAAAGCGGGCGGGCTTATCCAGGAAATTTGCGGTAATGGTTTTATTGCCCTCCATAAACCGGTCGGCATGCATGCATACAAATTCATTTTGCTGAAGCGCTTCCTGAATGGCATAGATATGGGAGAGGTCTTCTTTGATCAGGATGATTTTGGCACTGTGCCTGCCTGTTATACTGTCCATATAGGCTTTGATCTGTTCCTGCTCCCCGTCGAACATGACGATATTCATATTCGTATTCAGTCTTTGCAGGAGATGGCCGGCAATTTCCCAGTTCCCGATATGGGCGCTGAGGAGTAATCCCCCTTTTTTTTCTGCCACCATTTCCCGGAGATAATGCTCACCGTCAAAATCGAAGCTGAAATGATGGGGTATGCCCGACATCAGAACAACCCGGTCGATGATGGTTTGGCCGAACCAGTAATAATTTTTATAAATATTCAGCACCGATTTCAGAGCAGAATAGGCCAGCCGCTGCTGAAAATAGGCGTATAAATGCCGGGAAGATTTCCGGGAAAAGAGGAAATAATAAAAAGATACAAAACCCAGCAGAAAGTAAGCCGGGCGAACGCCTCCGGTTCTGAGCACCCAGACGAAGATCCGGAGACCAGTTTTGCTACCTTTGGATCTGCCCTGCCAGGACGGCATCAATTGGTTCTTTAAGCTGAACGCGGGAAACGATATATCCGTAAAAATCCTTGAAGCTGATGATGCCGGTAAAATCTTCCGGCTTCACTTTGAAAGAAAAGTTGTTTTCGATCACCACCACCAGGTCAATATAGTCCAGGCTGTCGAGTTCCAGTACCTGTCGCAGGTTTGCTTCCGGGGTGATTCTTTCTTTATCCACTTCAAATTCTTCGGATAGGAAGCCATTGATCTTATCCACAATTTCCTGATACTGTTTCATAGTAGTTGGTTTGGCGTTTAAGGAACCCACTTGCTGACGATCAGGGAGGAATTCGTGCCCCCGAAGCCAAAGGAGTTGGACAAAAATACATTTATATTTTTGCCTGTGGAAGTTTTTACTATGTCCAGTTTGGCAGAATCCTCATCGGGGTTTTTGAAGTTGATATTAGGCGCCATAAAGGCATTTTCCATCATGATCATGGAATAAACGATTTCGCTGGCGCCGGCCATCCAGCATTCATGGCCGGTCATTGATTTGGTGGAACTGACGGGCACTTTTTTTTCTCCGAATACTTCCACCAGCGCCTTTGCTTCGCTGGAATCTCCGGCCTGGGTGGAAGTAGCGTGGGCATTGATATAATCAATGTCCTGCGGATTCAGTCCTGCGTCTTTCAGCGCCATTTTCAGGGAGCGGACCGGCCCGTTAATGGTTGGATTGGAAATATGTTCTCCATTGGAAGAAAATCCGTATCCGGTTACTTCTCCCAGGATCCTGGCGCCCCGCTTTTGGGCGGATTCCAGGCTTTCCAGCACTACCGTGGCAGCTCCTCCGCTGGGGATCAGTCCATCCCGGTCCCTGTCAAAAGGGCGGGAGGCTTTTGCCGGCTCGGATTCGTGGATGGAAAAAGCGGATAAGGCATCAAAATTTCCCATGGAAAGGGCATTGATTTCCTGGGCGCCTCCGGTAATGATACAATCCTGCAATCCGGTTTTGATGAAATGATAACCGAGTCCGATGGCATGGGAACCGCTGGCACAGGCGGCGCTGATGGTAAAATTCACCCCCCGCAGTTTGAATATCGTAGCCAGGTTCATCGTAACCGTGGAATTCATCGTCTGGAATACGGCGCCGGAGCCCACAAGCATGGTATCCTTTTTTTGTCGCATGATATCCACGGCTTCAATGGTGGATTTTGCCGAACTGTCGTTTCCGTACAGGATGCCGATCTCGTTTTCCTGGATATATTCGGCCCGGATTCCGGCCTGCTCCAGGGCTTGCAGCGTAGCCATATAGGCATATTCACCCTGTTCGGGCAGCATGATCCGGGCGCGCCGGTCGAGCAGTCCTTTGAGGTTCGGGCGTTCCACAAATCCGGTTAAGGCAGAACGATAACCCATTTGCTTGCGGGATTCGTCGTAGACGATTCCTGATTTCCCCTCGAAGAGACTGTCCCTTACTTCTTTGAGATTCTTTCCAATGCAGGAATAAATCCCGAGACCGGTGATCACTACTCTGTTCATTATGGCAAATTAGTACATTCCCCCGTTTATCGAAAGAACCTCTCCCGTAATATATCCCGAATCCGGGGAGGCCAGGAAGGCCACGGCATGCGCCACTTCTTCGGGGGTTCCAAAACGATTGACAGGAATAATGGCTTTCATTTCTTTTTCGGAAATACTCTGGGTCATATCGGTTTTGATGAAACCGGGCGCAACGGCGTTTACGGTAATGCCGCGGCGACCCACTTCCTGGGCCAGCGCTTTGGTTGCGGCAATCACACCGCCCTTGGCGGCCGCATAATTGGTTTGTCCGGGTAATCCTTTCTGACCGGAAAGCGAAACCACATTGATGATGCGGCCATATCTTTTCATCAGCATGCTGTTGAGCAGGAGCCGGGTGACATAGAAAAAGCTGTCGAGGTTGGTGCGCAACACATTTTCCCATTGCTCATCCTTCATCCACATCATCAGCACGTCGTCCTTAATACCGGCATTGTTCACGAGCACTTCAATGGTTTCTTCCCTGTGTTCTTCTATCCATCCACCGAGAGTTTTGGCGATTTCCTCTTTATTGCTTACATCGAAAGGCAAAAGTTCGCCGGAACCTTTTGCTTCCCGAATGGTTTTCAGGGTATCGTCTGCTTCCGCTGCGTTGGATTTATAATTGATAAGCACATGGTAGCCCAGGGAAGCCAGTTTGATGCAGATTGCTTTTCCTATTCCCCGGGAACCACCGGTTACCAACGCGCAATTCATGATAAATAAATTAATGAGTTAAAAAGGCCGGGTTCAGCGGGAAGCCGGTTTATCAGCAGGAAACGCAAACTGCGGATCATTCTGCAAAAGATATTGTTTTACCTTTTCCTGTTCGGCATAGCTGGGTGCGTCTTCCACAAATTTCGGGAATAACTTCCTGATGGTTTCGTAAACGGTGCGGGTTACGGGAGAAAGTTTTTCCTGGCAGGAGAGATATTCTATGGCCTGTAAGATGGTTACGGACTGGATAGCCAGCACTTCAAAGGAATTGTCGATCACTTTCCGTGCCATGATGGCCGCATTGCAACCCATGCTCACGATATCCTGGTTGTCGTTGTTGTTCGGAATGCTGTGCACGTACATCGGAAAGGAGAGGGTCTGGTTTTCCGCAACGGTGGATACAGCAGTGAACTGTATGCCCTGCATTCCGAAGTTAAGTCCCAGCACGCCGAGGTTTACAAAGGGCGGGAAAATCTTGTTCAGGTTATTGTTGAGTAAATAATTCAGTTGCCGTTCCGCCAGCATGGATACCCGCGTGGCTGCAATTTTTATCTTATCCATTTCCAGCGAAACATAGTCGCCGTGGAAATTGCCTCCGTGAAAAATATTTTTGTTCTCATGGTCGATCACCGGGTTATCGTTCACGGAATTGAGTTCGTCGACAATGATCTTTTCCGCGTTCTTCAGGGTATCGTAAACCGGGCCGAGGATCTGGGTTACGCAGCGCAGGGAATAATATTCCTGCACTTTGTCTTCAAAAACATCGTGCTCGATATTTGCCGGATTGTACAGATGCTCCGAACGGCTGTGGATCATTTTACTGTCCTTCAGCACATGGCGAAGCATCGTCGCGATCAGGTTCTGCCCGGGATGGTGCTTCACCATATTGAGTTCCCGGGAGAAATGGTCGTCATAAGCCTCCACGACCTCATTCGTCATGGCAGAAAATACAACGGACCAGTGTAATAATTTTTTGGCGAAAATGAGGTTGAGCAAACCAATGCCGGTCATGGCCGACGTGCCGTTCAGGATCGAAAGGCCTTCCCGGATATGGATTTCGAGTGGTTTGAGGTTGAATTTTTTAAAGATTTCTGCCGTCGGGTAGGTCTTTCCTTCAAATAGCACATTTCCTTCCCCGAGCAGGGTAAGGGCCACGTGCGCCAGCTGAATCAGGTCGCCGCTGGCGCCCACGCCACCATGTTCATAGATGCAGGGAATGATATTGTGGTTGATGAGGGCAGCCAGCAGTTCCACCAGGCTCGGATGGATGCCGGAATGGGCCTGCATGAGGCTGTTGAGGCGGGCGACCAGGACGGCCTTGCCCATCTGCGGACTCATCAGTGCACCCATTCCTGAACAATGGCTCCGGATCAGGTTGTACTGAAGCCGCATCCGGTTCTGATCGCTCACTTTGTACTGGGCCATGGGACCAAAACCCGTATTGATCCCATATATCAGCTTTCCCCTGGAAAAGTTTTTCAAAAACTGGTAGCTGGCCTCCACTTTCTCCAGAGCGGCTTTATCCAGGGCTATCGTTTCTTCTTTAAATAATATGTCCTCAAATTTGTCAAGGGAGAGAATACGGGCTCCGATATCTGCCATTTGTGTAGTCTGTTTAAGGTCTCACTGTAGAGCAAAAAAAGCGAAATATAGGGAGCTGGTCAAATTTTTGTTGGTAAGGCGGGGCTGTGGAATGGATCGTGGATGGTATATGGTGGATGGTGGATGGTACATGGTGGGTGGCGAATCAGTTGCGATTTTTCACATAAAGTCCATCTACTATCCACTATATACCATCCACGATTCTACTTCGGGTCTACATCATTTAAAAACGTCTTCACTCAGTCCCCTATTGATTTCATAAGAATGATAGCTGATCTCAATTTTTCCCCGCTGGTTTTTCTGATCTCCGGGCGGCTGCTTTTTTTGGGAACCGTCGTCGTAGTCAAATGTAACGCCTTTGGGAAGTTTATAATCCTGGGTGTTGAAAGAAAAGATGATTTTGTCCGGGAGGGAAGATGCCGCATATTTTCCGTAGCTCAGGATCACTTCATCGGTGCCGTTTTCGCGGGTGGTGATCTTTGCTTTCAGGACCAGCAGGCGGCTGGCGTCAATATATAGTGTGGCGAGTACCAGGTCGGCATTTTCGTTTTCCGGCAGCAGCTTTACAATGCGTACGGGAATATTATTGATTTTGTCCTTTCCGGCATCGATCACCTGGTATTTTCCGTTGAGCAGGCTGTAGAGACTGATGCTGACCGATTCTTTGGGCACCAGGGAAATGCCCTTCTCGTTTTTTATTTTGATCCGGTTGGGCTTTTTGTAATAAACCGTTACCTCCGCATCCGGAACTCTTAAGAATGGGATATTGGTTTTCAGGCTTGCCTGCGCGCGGTAGTCGTTTATTTTTTCCAGTTTTTCGCGGATGGATTGGATCAGGATGCCGGCATCCTGGGCCGGCAGATATGTACTGAAGAATAAAAAGGCTGGAAAAAAAAGAAGGAACCTGTTCATGGCAAAAATTTAACTCAGAATATCTTTTCGGTTAAAAATAAAAATGGCGGATGCGACGAATCCCGTGATGTAAGCGATCAGCACCCAAAAACTTTTCATAATGGCCTGCAGGTTCTCAATCGTGCCCGGAATGGCTGATCCGCCGGCGTCCACTTTCGTATAGAAAAAACCTTTCCAGGCCAGCATGTGGGAAGTGAAAAGCCAGGGCTTAACGGTCCGGTCGTATAAAGGGATCTGCATTTCGGAAAGCAGGGTGAACACGATCACGACGCTGATGGTAGAGACGATGGGGCCGATGGAATTTTCGGCAAACACCGATAAAAGAAAAGCGAGCGCCGCCACTGTGCTGAGAGCCACAGTTGCATAGGCGAATGCAGCGAGGTATCGCCACATCACATCGCTCCTGCGGATGATCTCCAGGGAATCGTTGCGGGCGATCAGGATATCGTTCGTTCCAAAGAAAAGAATGCTCAGGGCCAGCGATATAAAAGCCAGCCAGATGAGCAGCAGGGCGGTATAGATTACCGTGGCTGCGAATTTTATCAGCATGAGCTGGGTGCGGCTCACCGGCTTGCTCACCAGCAGGCGCAGCGTTCCCATATTGGCTTCTCCCGCTATAGAATCGCCGGCAACCAGGGCGATTAGCAAAGGGATATGGATGAGCAGCAGATTGAGAATAATGAAACAGACAAAATAGCCATTCAGGATATGGTCGTAGGGAATTTCCAAAGAATCTTTTAATCCGCCGACCAGGAATTCGATATAGGATTTGCCATCGTATTTCAGGGCCGCCTGAATAATGATCACCATTGCGGCAATGGCTCCGAAACTGATATAGGTCCGCGATTTCCGGAATATTTTAAATAATTCAATCTGTAAAAGTGACCACATGTTGTTTACTGCCTGTTAACGATAAAAAATAAGCTTCCAGCGAATGCTTAGCCTGAAGCGATAAAACGCTGATATTATTTTGCACCAGGTCGCGGTTCAGCTCCGGGATCTGATTTTTAGGTAACTGAAAAACCAGGCCGGTTGCATGCATTTGTTTTAAATGACCGGCCCAGCGGGTAGTCCGGATCCATGCTTCGGCCGACACCGGATCAGTCACTTCCGCCTCCACAATCGATTTTGCAGGATCAATGAGCGCACTGACTTCGCCCTCCACCATTTTCTTTCCCTTGTCAATGATGAGCATCCGCGTGCAGACCTGTTCGATTTCGTGCAGCAGGTGGGAGGAAACGACGATGGTTTTTTTCAAGTGCCGGCTCAGGTGCAGGATCAGGTTGCGCATATCGGAGATCCCCTGCGGATCCAGACCGTTGGTTGGTTCATCCAGGATGATCAGTTGCGGGTTGTGTATGAGCGCCACGGCAATACCCAGCCTTTGTTTCATGCCCTGGGAATAGGTTTTTACCTTATCATGGGCGCGTTCCGCGATGCCAACCATATCGAGTTGACCGATCAGCTCTTTTTTAACGGCGCGCATTCCGCTCATTCTGGCGAAAAGCGAAAGATTTTCGTACCCGGTCAGGTATTTATAGAGATCCGGTTTTTCGATCACGGCGCCGATCTGCTGCAGGATTTTTTTTCTTTCATTGTGCAGGTTCATTCCAAATAATTCCATTTCACCGGATGATGGCCGGACGAGGGTTAGCAGCATGCGGATGGTAGTGGATTTTCCGGCCCCGTTCTGTCCGAGGAAGCCATATACATCCCCTTCGTTTACGGTGAAGGACAAATCATCGACCACCGTTTTGCCCCGGAATTTTTTACTGAGATGGGAAACTTTTACTAAAGGCATGGAATGGCTGCAAAGCTACGACAGAAGGGGGAATGCTACACCGCTAACGCTTTTGTGTTGTTGCTTTAAAGCAGGAATAAAAGCATTTTACAGGAAAAATTAACAAAAGGTGGGCCATCTGAGGAGGTCTCCGCGTGCGCAGGCCAACGGGTTGAAAAGGAGAGGACCTTCCGGAATGCGCAGGCTGATGATCCGGAGAATCTTAACTGGCGGCAAAATTTTATAATTCTGCCTTAACCTTTACTTTTAATACTCCGCCTTCGCGTTCCAGTTTTATTTTCTTGACCACGAGTCCGGATGACTTTTCAAATTCGGCAATGTATTTTCCAATGGTATCGCCCAGCTGGAGTTTTAATGTTCTGGCGGAATCTATGGTTGAATTTTCTTTTGTCTGATTTTCCATAAAACTGATTTAAGAAAGCAAATGTATAAGATTTACAGTTGGAATTTCCTGGAAATGGGGTACTTTAGGTATTGCTAAAAAAACCAATCTTTATGGGACGGTTTACCATTGATCTTCCGGAAAATAAGAAAGGGGATGTAAGGTGGGGAACGGTGTCTAAGATGCAGTTTTCCTTATTCCGTAAAAGCAAATCCGAATCAAGAAAGGGATATCTGATTACCGTTTCTGATTCCAATAGCAAAACGGTATATCATTTGTATCAATCAAAAAATGGGGAATGGTCTAAAGACCCTGAAGGGAAAATGGGGCTGGATGATAATATCCCCCTTCTTATTAAGGATGCAATCATCGAAAAGGAGTTGAACCAGGTTCGTTAGACCAGAATGACTCTCCCGGTTTATAGCTTCCTGATCCCAATACCATTCTTCCTTCGACCCGGCGGTGAAACTCCGGACAGGTCTGATTTCAGTGCCGTTTCTTTTCATCTTCCGCCATTACGTCTCTTTCGGTTTTTAATCAATTTTGCCGGGGAGGTTCAATATTGAAAGTCTCAGCCTTGCGGAGTCTGTGGCATGGGCGCAATGGATGGGAAATCGTGCAGGTAATAAAACCACGAAGGGCCTCAGTCTCCTGAAGCCCTTTGTGGTATTGTGTGGGAGCACACGGGTTCGAACCGCGGACCCTCTGCTTGTAAGGCAGATGCTCTGAACCAGCTGAGCTATGCTCCCATTTAAAGGACTGCAAAGATAAGGGCTAAAAATTTCCGGCAAAATAAATTCCCTGTATATTTGCGGCTCGGTTTTATTTTGACTCCGTAGCTCAGTTGGTAGAGCAAAAGACTCTTAATCTTTGGGTCCTCGGTTCGAGCCCGAGCGGGGTCACAACCTAAGCGTAAATCCAAGAAGGTGACGGTTTTGGGTGACGATTCAGGAAAGACTAAATGGAAACCACCTAATTTTTGGGTGGTTTTTTTATGCTCAGTCACGAAAGATTAGTCTAAATCAAAATAACATAAGGGGAGGAGACAAATTAATATTAAACAGTGATAGGTGACCCTGGCAAGACTTATATTATATAGGACGCCATCTTTCATTATCCGTACTCTCAGGTGATAGACCTGGTCTCCTATATAACGATTAGGGATTTTCTGTAACTCAGCGCCAAGTATTTTCTCCTGAACTACCCTTCGTTTGCCGTTTGCCATTTCGATCTCGAAGCACCCACGTTTTACCCGGCCATAACTTGAAATCCTGTAGTATCCTTCCAGCCAGGGTATCCACTTCCATTTCTCGTTTGGGAGGTTATTTAGTTCCAGATGCTGGTATGGGAATTCTCTTACCATAGATTTGAATGAAGGTTGGCTTGTCCGGTCATTCAGGAATTTTGTAAATTTTTCAAAACTCATAAAGACGCGCCATGGCATCGAAGGGTTTACTATGCCCATAAAGGTATGCCTTACCCTGGAGTATGCGCAATACCGGCGAGTGAGCGAACGCTATTTATTTAATGAAAAAAAACCAATGGGATTACCTTCTGGATCTGTGCACAAACTGCAATAGCCCGGCGCATCCACAGGAAATTTAGATCTTAAAATCTTACCGCCCGCTTCCAGTACTTTTTTTTCGCTTGCAGTACAATCGTCAG
>Ga0070682_100001034_pt1 | contig 16081 bp, 18 predicted proteins | sample KBSC63LmetaG_FD_64668 | JGI IMG/M metagenome (GOLD analysis project Ga0070682, IMG submission 64668) | Corn rhizosphere microbial communities from Kellogg Biological Station, Michigan, USA - KBS C6-3L metaG | ecosystem: Host-associated > Plants > Roots > Rhizosphere | place: USA: Michigan... | reverse complement strand
CTTCGAGGAAATCTTGGCGCCGCCGACGACCGCGGCAAGCGGCTTTACCGGATTGGTGAGGGCGCGGGTGAGCGCCGAAAGCTCCGCCTGCATCGCGCGGCCCGCGTAAGCGGGAAGCTTGTGCGCGATTCCCTCGGTGGAGGCGTGCGCGCGGTGCGCGGCAGAGAAGGCGTCGTTGACATAAATATCGCCGAGCTTCGCGAGCGCCGCGACGAACTCAGGATCGTTCTTCTCTTCGCCCTTATGGAAGCGGGTGTTCTCGAGAAGGAGCACGCAGCCCGGCTTCAACGCGCTGACCGCGTTTTCGGCTTCAGTGCCAATGCAATCCTTCGCGAAGGCGACCGGCTTGCCAAGGAGGCCCGTAAGCACCGGCACAACGGGCGCGAGCGATTGCGATTCATCGCGGCCTTTCGGGCGGCCGAAGTGGGACAGCAAAATCGCCTTGCCGCCCTTTTCGGTGACGGCGGCGATGGTCGGCACCGCCGCGCGGATGCGCGTGTTGTCGGTGATCCTGCCGCCTTCCATCGGGACGTTCAGATCGACGCGAATGAGTACGCGTTTGTCCTTGACGTCGGCTTGATCGAGCGTTCGGAAAGCCGTCATCGATCAGTCGAGCTTGCCCATCACGACGGCCGTATCCGCCATGCGGTTCGAGAAGCCCCATTCGTTGTCGTACCAGGTCATGATGCGAACGAAGGTGCCGTCCATGACCTTGGTCTGGTCCATGTGGAAGATCGACGAGCGCGGGTCGTGGTTGAAGTCGATCGAGACGTTCGGCTGCGTGGTGTAGCCAAGAATATTCTTCAACTGCTGCTCGGACGCGCGCTTGATCGCGGCGTTGACTTCATCCTTGTCGGTCTTGCGCTTGGCGATGAACTTGAAATCGACGACCGAGACGTTCGGCGTCGGCACGCGGATCGCGACACCGTCGAGCTTGCCGGCCAGCTCCGGCAGCACGAGGCCGACGGCCTTCGCCGCGCCTGTCGAGGTGGGGATCATGGAGAGCGCCGCGGCGCGGCCGCGATAGAGATCCTTGTGCACCTGATCGAGCGAAGGCTGGTCGTTGGTGTAGGCGTGCACGGTCGTCATGAAGCCTTTTTCAATGCCGATCGCATCGTTCAGCACCTTCGCGACCGGCGCGAGGCAGTTCGTGGTGCAGGAAGCGTTCGAGACAATCTTGTGATCCTTGGCGAGCTTGTCGTGGTTGACGCCGTAAACGACGGTGAGATCGGCGCCGTCGGCGGGGGCGGAAACGAGCACGCGTTTCGCGCCGGCGGTGAGATGAGCGGACGCCTTCTCTTTCGACGTGAAGATGCCGGTGCATTCGAAGGCGATATCCACCCTCAATTCCTTGTGCGGAAGCTCGGCCGGGTTCTTGATCGCGGTCACCTTGATCGGGCCGCGGCCGATGTCGATTGTGTCGCCGGAGACTTTCACTTCGTGCGGGAAGCGGCCGTGCACGGAGTCGAAACGGAGGAGATGCGCATTCGTCTCGACCGGGGCGAGGTCGTTGATCGCGACCACTTCGATATCCTTGCGGCCGGACTCGGCAATAGCGCGCAACACATTGCGGCCGATGCGTCCGAAACCGTTGATGGCAACCCGTACAGTCATGCTCTCCCCTTGCGCGGCGCGCCGCGCCCTTCTCCTAATGCAGCCGTCGCGGCCGCGACAATCGCTTCCGCGGTAATTCCAAAATGGCGGTAAAGATCTTTGTATGGTGCGCTCGCGCCAAAGCCCGTCATCCCGACGAACAAGCCGTCGGAGCCGATGATTTCGTCCCAGCCCATGCGGATCGCGGCCTCGCAACCGATCTTCACCGGCGCGTCACCGATCACTGATGCGCGGTAATTCGCATCCTGCTCGAGGAAGAGATCGAGCGAGGGGACCGAAACGACGCGCGTGGCGATGCCCTGTTTCTCAAGCTCGGCCTTTGCCGTCATGCAGAGCGAAACTTCCGAGCCGGAAGCGAAGAGCGAAACCTGCGCCTTGCCCTTGGCGGGCGAAAGTTCGTAAGCGCCTCGCGCCGACAAGTTCTTTTCCTCGAACGAAGTGCGGAGCGCCGGCAAATTCTGGCGGGTGAGCGCAAGCACGCTCGGGCCTTCGGCGTTCTCGACCGCGAGCTGCCAGCACTCGGCGGTCTCGGTGAGGTCGGCGGGGCGAAGCACCGTCACGTTCGGGATCGCGCGCAGCGCCGCGAGATGCTCGACCGGCTGATGCGTCGGGCCGTCTTCGCCGAGGCCGATCGAATCATGCGTCATGACGTGGACAACGCGCGCGCCCATCAATGCCGCAAGCCGGATGGACGGGCGGCAGTAATCGGAAAACACGAGGAAGGTGCCGGAGAACGGGATCACGCCGCCATGCAGCGCCATGCCGTTCATGGCCGCGGCCATGCCGTGCTCGCGAATGCCCCAGTGCAGGAACTGGCCTTTGTATTGGCCGGGCCCGATCACCGGCATGGATTTCGTCTTCGTGTTGTTGGAGCCGGTGAGGTCGGCGGAGCCGCCGACCATTTCGGGCGCTGCCTGCACCAGCGCCCCCAAGACTTCTTCCGACGCTTTGCGGGTCGCGATCTCTTTCGGATTCTTCGCGGCAGCTTCCTTCATCGCGCGAACGGCGTTCGCGAAAGCAGGCGCGAGCTTGCCGGCAATCCGGCGATCGAACTCGGCGCGCTTGTCGGCGGGAAGCGCCTTCACGCGCTCGTTCCATTGCTTGCGCGCATCAGCCGAGCGGCTTCCGGCTTTCCGCCATTCGGAAAGAATGTCGGCGGGAATTTCGAACGGCGGATGATTCCAGCCAAGTTTCTCGCGCGCTCCCTTGATTTCTTCCGCGCCGAGCGGCGAGCCGTGCGCTTCCGACGTGCCCGCTTTCTTCGGCGCGCCGAAGCCAATCGTCGTGCGGCAGGCAATCATCGTCGGCTTGTCGGATTTTTGCGCGGCGGCGATGGCCTTCTCGATTGCGTCAGGGTCGTGGCCGTCGATGCGCGTTGCATTCCAGCCCGAAGCCTGGAAGCGCGCGACCTGATCGGTCGAATCCGAAAGCGAAAGCTTACCGTCAATCGTGATGCGGTTGTCGTCGAAGAGCACGATCAGCTTCGAAAGCTTGAGATGCCCGGCAAGTGAAATCGCTTCCTGGCTGATGCCTTCCATCAGATCGCCGTCGGAGCACAGCGTGTAAGTAAAGTGATCGACGGCGCCGTCACCGAATTCGGCGTTCATGATGCGCTCGGCGAGCGACATGCCGACGGCATTGCCGATGCCCTGGCCCAAGGGGCCGGTCGTCGTCTCGACACCTTCGGTGATGAAATTCTCGGGATGTCCCGGCGTTTTCGAATCGAGCTGGCGGAACCGCTTGATCTCCTCGATCGTCATCTTCGGATAGCCGGTGAGAAAGAGGAGCGCGTAGAGCAGCATCGAACCGTGGCCTGCGGAGAGCACAAAGCGATCGCGGTCGGGCCATTGCGGATTGGCGGGATCGAATTTCAGGAACTTCGTGAAAAGCACCGTCGCGATGTCGGCGGCGCCCATCGGGAGACCCGGATGGCCGGATTTCGCCGCCTCGACCGCGTCCATGGCTAAGGCACGGATGGCATTGGCCATACGGTCGTGGTTCGCGCGTGCTGTCACGGGCTGTTCTCTCTCGGAGCCTCAAGTGGGCCGGCGAAGGCCGATGACTAAATCCACAAGGCCATCTCAATCCCCGCAGGATCGAGGCCGCGGATGGATAACATGCAAGGCTCCGGAGTCAATGTTTGCAAGCGTTTCCCGCTCTGCAATGCCAAGCGAATTTTGCATGTCTGGTCATAACTTCGCTCCTTCCGTTGACGCAGGACGTTAGCGGACCTTTACTAGCGGGGACGGGAGTGAATCGACGTGAGCGCAATGGACGGGGCCCTTCAACGGCTGGAAGCCGCGCTCGATGCGCTGGAATCGGCGATCGGCCAGTCGGGGACCGACAGCCGCCAGCGCGAACAGCTGGAAAGCCAGTTGCGGGCATTCGGGCAGGATCGCACTCGACTTTCGGCTGATCTCGAACGCACCCGTGCGCGCGCGGACGATCTTGAAGCCGCGAACCGGGAAGTCTCACGCCGCCTCGAAAACGCGGCAGAGACGATTCGCACCGTGCTGTCAGCGCAGGAACGTTAGGAATCGCCATGGCTCAAGTGAGCGTCACGATCGGCGGCCGAACCTACCGGATGGCCTGCGACGACGGGCAGGAAGACCATTTGATCAAGCTTGCGCGGGAGCTTGACGAAAAAATCGCGCGGCTGCGCGAAGCCTTCGGCGAAGTTGGCGACACGCGCTTGACCGTCATGGCGGCGATCACGATTTCCGACGATCTTTCCGAATGCAGGCGCCGCATTCGCGGTCTCGAACAGGAAATCGAAGGATTGAAGGAAGCGCGCATCGCTTCAGTCGAACGGGTGGATGCGATCGAACGGGAAAGCGCGCGCGGTCTCGATCTGGCGGCGGAACGGATCGAGCGGCTTGCGCACGCGCTGAACGGCGCCGCAGCCGCAAAAAGCACAACGCAGTAAATCAGGACTGGCCGCGCGCCCGCAACGGGCCTAGATTGATCGGGCGAAGCTGCGCGGTTCGTCAGGAACACAAATTCCTGGGGCCTTATCGATCTCAACGGGAGCTGTCCCTGACCTTGCCCCTGGGCTCGGTCATCACGGCGCCCACCTACTTCGTAGGTTTCCCGGGATCGTTGCTTCCAACGGCCTATCGTGGCTTCGCGCTGCAATTTTTATTTTTCGAGATCGTGACCCAGAATGCCCTCCGACATCGCCGAATTAAAACGTTCGCTCCGCAACGAAGCGCTCGCCCGCCGCGACGCGCTCGCCGCCGGCTATCGCCAGCACGCCGCAGAGGCGATCGCTAAATTACCGTTTCCCGTTCCGGTGCCGAAAGGCGCGATCGTGTCCGGCTTCTTCCCGATGAAGACCGAACTTAGTCTCCTGCCGCTCATGCGCGCGCTGGAAAAGAACGGCGCGCAGATCGCGCTGCCGCGCATCGTCGGCCGCGGCAACCCGCTTTCGATGCGGGCGTGGAAATTCGGCGATCCGCTGGTGCCGGGACAGTGGGGCATTCGCGAGCCCGCGGCGGACGCGCCGGAAGTCGCGCCCGATATTCTGCTGGTGCCGTTCGCGGCCTTTGACCGGCGCGGCTATCGCGTCGGTTATGGCGCGGGCTACTACGACATGACGATCGCGGGGCTGAAAGCGAAGAAAAAGGTCGTGACCGTCGGCTTCGGTTTCGAGGCGCAGGAAGTCCAGGAATGCCCGGTCGAAGGGCATGACCAGAAGCTCGATTTCCTGATGACGGAAAAAGGCTTGCGCGTCGGCCAGCCGGAGCGCGGTTGATGCGCTTTCTGTTTCTCGGCGATGTCGTGGGACGACCCGGCCGCGATGCGGTCACAAGCCGGCTGCCGAAGCTGATCGAGAAGTGGAAACTCGATTTCGTTGCCGTCAACGGCGAGAATGCCGCGGGCGGCTTCGGGATTACCGAAGCGATCTATAACGAGCTGGTCGATGCCGGTGCCGACGCGATCACGCTCGGCAACCATTCCTGGGATCAGCGCGAAGCGCTTGTCTTCATCGAGCGCGCGCCGAAACTTCTTCGCCCGGTGAACTATCCGGGCAAGGCGCCGGGACGGGGGACGGCGCTGCTCGAAGCGAAGAATGGCGCGCGCGTCCTGATCATCAACGCGATGGGCCGCGTGTTCATGGACGATCTCGACGATCCGTTCCGGGTGGTGGAGCGGGAAATTTCCGCATGCGGTATCGGCGAAGGCTGCGACGTCGCGGTGTGCGACTTCCACGCCGAAGCGACGAGCGAGAAGCAATCCTTCGCGTATTATTTCGACGGGCGGTTTTCGCTGATTGTCGGCACGCATACGCATGCGCCGACCTCGGATCATCGCGTGCTGCCGGGCGGCACCGCTTACATTTCCGACATCGGCATGTGCGGCGATTACGACAGCGTGCTCGGCATGGACAAGGACGAGCCGATCCACCGTTTCCTCAACAAGATTCCGTCAAGCCGGTTCGAACCCGCGACCGGGGTAGGGACGCTTTCCGGCGTTGCGGTCGAGATCGGCAAGAACGGGTTGGCCGAGCGCATCGCGCCGGTGCGGCTTGGCGGCGTATTGGAAGAAACGACGCCTGCGTTTTGGGAGTGAATTTCGGGAGAGGGTTCGTCATGCGCTTTCTCGTTTGGTCTGCCGCCGCCTTCTTGTTCATCGCGCCCGCCGCGCAATCGCAAACGCTCACGAAGAATCCTGCTTCGACCGGCGCGGTCACGCCCGACGATATGTCGAAACGGCTGGAGCAGACCGCAGAAAGCGTGAAAAAGTTGAATCCTTCCGGCGCGCCGCGCGCGGCGCAATTCGATTTCGCGTGGGCGCAAGATGAAGACGAATACAAAGCGCTCGGAAAATATACCGTTGTGCTGGTGAGCGCGGTGAGCCGTGATGAAAAAGAGCTTCCGCTGAAACGCGTCTATATTCGCGATAAATGGAATAAAGAAACCGTGCTTGAAAAAATCTCAAGCGAGCGGCGAGACGTCCCGAAGGATTCGCTCGCGCATTCGATGCTCGGCGCTTACCGCGAAGACAGTTTTTATCTTGCACCGGCGGGGCTCATGAAAGGCGAGGGCGAGGTGGTGGCGGATTTCGCCGTCAATCGAATGGGGTTCCGTCTTTATAATTTGCCGGGAACGCCGCCGGATTTCGTCGAAGCGGATCGGCATGCGACACCTGCGAAAAACGCAAAGCCCGATCCGAAGGCGCTGAAGGCGCTTTTGGAGCGGGAATATTCCGGCTTCAAATTGCCGGCCTCCTTGCAGTAGCCGCGCACGGCGACTTATAAGTCTCGCGCTTATCTCGCGGAGAATTCATGGCCGGGCATTCCCAGTTCAAGAACATCATGCACAAGAAAGGCCGCGCCGATGCGGCCCGCTCGAAGCTGTTCGGCAAGCTCGCGCGCGAAATCACGGTCTCGGCGAAACTCGGCCTGCCCGATCCCGCGATGAACCCGCGGCTGCGCGCGGCGGTGCTCGCCGCGCGCGCCGAGAACATGCCGAAGGACAATATCGAGCGCGCGATCAAAAAATCGCAGGGCGGCGAAGGTGAGAATTACGAGCAGATCCGTTACGAAGGCTACGCGCCGGGCGGCATTGCGCTCATTGTCGAGGCGCTCACGGACAACAGAAACCGCACCGCCGGCGAAGTACGCGCGGCCTTCACGAAGAATGGCGGCAGCCTTGCGGAAACGGGAGCCGTCTCTTTCATGTTCAATCACGTTGGTGTTGTGCAATACGACGCCGACAAAGCCTCGAACGACGCGATGCTGGAAGCCGCGATCGAAGCGGGCGCCGACGATGTAGCCTCCTCGGCGAGCGGTCACGAGATTATCGCAAGCTCCGACGCGCTGCATGAAGTCGCAAAAAACTTGGAGGCAAAATTCGGCGAGCCGAAGAAATCCGGGCTTGTGTGGCGGCCGCAGAATTACATCGCTGTCGACGACGAGACCGGCGAAAAAATCCTGAAGCTGATCGAAGCACTCGAAGACAATGACGACGTGCAGAACGTCTACGCCAATTTCGAGATTTCCGACGCGCTGATGCAGAAGCTGAGCGCGTAATCGGGTGGAAGAAGAACGCAAGTCCCGCCTGATCGGCTATGCCGCGCTCGCAATCACGATCCTGATCTGGAGCGCCTGGATCGTCTACACGCGCCAGGGCGTAACGCATGCGATGCCGCTCTCGGTCTTGATTCTGGTGCGGATGGCCGTGCCGGCGGTGGTGCTCGCACCGGTGATCTGGCGCACCGGTATTTTCGGCGGCGGCAAACCCACCCTCCCCTTGTTGCTGGTCTTAAGCGCGGGCGTGCCGCACATTTGGCTTTCGGCTGTCGGCCTTACGCACGCGCCGTCGTCCGATTACGCGGCGCTGGTCCCCGGCACGATGCCGGTTTTTGTCGCTGTGCTGGCGACACTCTTCTTCAAGGAAAAGCTCGGCTGGATACGCTCGCTGGGGCTCGTGTGCAGCTTTCTCGGAGTCATCGCCATTACCTGGCGAAGCCTGAGCGCGGCCGACGCCAACGCCAATTTCGGCCACATCGTTTTTTTGGCAGCGGGGTTGAATTACGCGATATTCACGCTCGCTTTTCGAAAAAGCGGCTTCACGCCGGTCGAAGCGGCGGGGTTCGTTTCGTTCTGGTCGCTCCTGATGGTGCTGCCATTCGGTTTGATGCCGGCAATCGAGCATGTACGAGCCGGCTATGGCGGCGACATTATCTTTCAGGCGATTTTGCAGGGCGTATTATCGAACCTTATTGCGCTCGTGACTTATAGCGAGGGCGTCCGGCGGCTGGGGGCGTCGAAGGCGGCGGCATTCGCCGCGCTGGTTCCGGTCGGAGCGACATTGCTCGCCATCCCCGTTCTCGGCGAATGGCCCGACGCGTCGGCGGTTACAGGCGTGATCCTCGCAAGTTTCGGCGTGTTGCTGGCGAGCGGGATCTTGGCGGCACGGATGCGGGCGGCTGCCTAGGGGACTTCGGCCGTCCGGCGGGTTATTCAGGGCCATGGCTAGGAGCGCGATTCGCATTATCGGTCTCGATCCCGGCCTCCGCCGCACCGGCTGGGGGATCGTCGACTGCGAAGGTAACCGGCTCACTTACATTGCTTGCGGCTCGGTCGAAACGAGCGAGCGCGAGAGCTTGGCCGCGCGGCTTTCCGCGCTGCATGCGGGCTTGGCCGCGGTGATCGCTTCGCATGCGCCGCAGGAAGCCGCGGTCGAGGAAACCTTCGTGAATGCCGATCCCCGCTCGGCCTTGAAACTAGGCCAAGCGCGCGGGATCGTATTGCTCGCGCCCGCGCAGGCGGGGCTCGTGGTCGCGGAATACGCGCCGAACCTCGTGAAGAAATCCGTGGTCGGCGCGGGGCGCGCGGAGAAGATACAAGTGCGGAAGATGATCGCCGTATTGTTGCCGAAAGCTTCACCCGAGTCGAACGACGCATGCGACGCGCTCGCGCTTGCGATTACGCATGCGCATCATCGGAGCTCACCCGCGCTTCGGCTCGCGGCGGGAGGCGGGCGATGATCGGCAAGTTGCGCGGCGTGATCGATAGCTACAGCGACGACACGGTGGTCGTGGACGTTCATGGCGTCGGCTATCTCGTGCATTGCTCGGCGCGCACGCTGCAGTCACTGCCGTCGCCGGGGGAAGCCGCGACGATCTCGATCGAGACCTGGGTGCGCGAGGATCAGATCCGGCTCTATGGCTTCGCGAGCGATCTTGAGCGCGGGTGGTTCCGGATTCTCACCGGCGTGCAGGGCGTCGGCGCAAAGGTGGCGCTTGCGATTCTCGGCACGCTGAAGGTTTCGGACCTCGCCAATGCGATCGCACTCGGGGACAAAGCACAGATCGCCCGCACGCCGGGTGTCGGCCCCAAGCTCGCGCAGCGGCTGGTGCTGGAGCTGAAAGACAAAGCGCCTGCCTTCGCGAGCGTCGATCCGGCGGTGGTGAAATTACAGGACGATCTGTCCGAACGCCGCGCCTCGACGCCGGTGAGCGAAGCGGTGTCGGCGCTTGTCAATCTCGGCTACGGGGAAATTCAGGCAAGCGCGGCGATTGCCGCCGCCGTGCGTGCGGCGGGGGATAAAGCGAAGACGGAAGAGCTGATCCGTCACGGCTTGAAGGAACTTGCGCGATGAGCCGCAGCGTTGTCTCGCCTGAGCGCCGCGAGGAAGACCTCGCTGAGGGCTCATTGCGGCCGCAGCAGCTTTCCGAATTCATCGGACAGGAAAAAGCCTGCGCGAACTTGAAGGTGTTCATCGAGGCTGCGCGGGCGCGGAAAGAGGCGCTCGATCATGTGCTCCTGGTCGGCCCGCCGGGCCTCGGCAAAACGACGCTTGCGCAGATCGTCGCGCGTGAGCTTGGTGTCAATTTCCGTGCGACTTCCGGCCCGGTGATCGCGAAGGCGGGCGATCTTGCGGCGCTCCTGACCAATCTCGAAGATCGCGACGTGCTCTTCATCGACGAAATCCACCGGCTCAATCCGGCGATCGAGGAAGTGCTTTATCCGGCGATGGAGGATTACCAACTCGATCTCATCATCGGCGAAGGCCCGGCGGCGCGTTCGGTAAAGATCGATCTCTCGCGCTTCACGCTCGTTGGCGCGACGACGCGCTCTGGGCTTCTCACGACGCCACTCCGCGACCGCTTCGGCATTCCCGTGCGCCTCGGATTTTATGAAGTGCATGAGCTGGAGACGATCGTGAAGCGCGGCGCGCGCCTCTTAAATCTATCCATCAGCGCGGATGGCGCGCAGGAGATCGCGCGGCGCGCGCGCGGCACGCCGCGCATCGCGGGACGCTTGCTGAAGCGCGTGCGCGATTTCGCGATGGTCGCGGGCGAGAAGTCCATCGAACGCGCGAGCGCCGACCGGGCGCTCGGTCATCTCGAAGTCGACGCCGCCGGACTCGATGCGATGGATCGCCGTTATCTCATGCTCATCGCCAAGCACTATGGCGGCGGGCCGGTCGGCGTCGAGACGATCTCGGCCGCGCTCTCCGAACCGCGCGATGCGATCGAGGACATCATCGAGCCCTATCTGATCCAGAAAGGCTTCATCCAGCGCACGCCGCGCGGGCGTATGCTCACCTCGCACGCCTTCAAGCACCTTGGTCTTGCCGAACCCGCGCGCGATGCGTCACAAATGCCGCTGTTCGACCAAGGTGACGACGCGTGAACAGACCCAAGCCGGGACAAGATACTTCGACAGAACTCGCCGGCCGCCTGATCGAAGGCGGCCACACGATGCCGGTGCGCGTCTATTACGAGGACACGGATTTTACCGGCATCGTCTATCACGCGAATTATCTTCGCTTCATGGAGCGGGGCCGCACGAATTATCTTCGGCTCGTGGGTGCCGATCACCGCGCGCTGTTCGAGCAGACCGAGAAAGAAGCGCCGAGCTTCGCCTTTGTTGTGCGCTCGATGAAGGTCGATTTCCTGCGCCCGGCCTATATGGACGACCTCCTCGAAATCCGGAGTCTCTCCAAAGAAGTGTCGGGCGCTTCCATCACGCTGCACCAAAAAGTGATGCGGGACGACGAGGTGATGGTAGAGGCCGAGGTGCGGGTCGCCTTCGTTTCCGAAGGAAAACCCCGGCGGATCCCGGAACCCTTGCGAAAAGCGATGGGCGCCGACGCCGAACATTACCCAAACGCTAACTAGACATTAACCACGCGAGGCGCTCTTTATACCGGCCGAATGGGCGCTAGGCGCCCAAGTTTGGACAGATTCCACTGTACTCAACCGATGGGGTAGGCGCCGGCGCAGCCGAATTGCCAGTCACATCATAGATGTTTGCCGGTGCGAATTTCACCGACATCAACTTCAGACGCAGAGGGCAGGCCGGCCATCGGACCGGAACGCCCGGACGATTACAAGGAACGAATTTGAATGAATCCTTCTGACATCGCGCCGCTCGCGCCCGTCGCCACCGTGTCGCTGTGGGCGCTGTTCATCCAGGCGCATATCGTCGTGAAGATCGTGATGATCGGGCTGATGATCGCGTCGGTCTGGGTGTGGGCGATCGTGATCGACAAGACGCTTCTTTATGCGCGCACGCAGCGCGCGATCGACCGGTTCGAGCAGGTGTTCTGGTCGGGGCAGAATCTCGAAGAGCTTTATCAATCGCTCTCGACGCGGCCCAACCACGCGATCGCGGCGCTCTTTGTCGCGGCGATGCGCGAATGGAAGCGCACTTACGAGGGCGGGGCGAAAACGCTCGCGGGCCTCACCGAGCGCGTCGAGAAGGTGATGGACGTGACGATCTCGCGCGAGATCGAGCGGCTGGAGCGGAGGCTTCTGGTGCTCGCGACCGTGGGTTCCGCCGGCCCGTTCGTGGGCCTTTTCGGCACCGTCTGGGGCATCATGACGAGCTTCCAGTCGATCGCAGCTTCCAAGAATACGAGCCTTGCCGTGGTCGCCCCGGGTATCGCCGAGGCCCTTTTTGCCACGGCTTTGGGGCTTGTTGCCGCCATACCGGCGACGATTTTCTATAACAAGTTTTCGAGCCAAGTGAGCCGCATCGCCCAGCGACTGGAAGGCTTCGCCGACGAGTTCTCGGCGATCCTGTCGCGGCAAGTGGACGAGCGCTCTTGAGAATCCGAGGGTAAGGGCGAGACATGGCCGCGAATGCAGCAGGCAAGGGTGCATGGCAGAGCCGCCGGAGCCGGCACCGGCGCGCGCATGTAATGAGCGAGATCAACGTCACGCCGATGGTGGACGTGATGCTGGTGCTGCTCATCATCTTCATGGTGGCCGCGCCACTTCTCACCGCCGGCGTGCCGCTCGATCTTCCGCAAACGCAGGCGAAAGCGCTCGATATCGATAAGGAGCCGCTCACGATTTCGGTGAACGACAAGGGTAAGCTCTATCTGATGAATACCGAGATCAAGATGGAAGAGCTGATGCCGAAACTGGAAGCGATTACAAAAAATCGCGGCGGTGGCGTTGAGGAACGAATCTTCGTTCGCGGCGATAAGAAAGTGGACTACGGCACGGTGATGAGAGTGATGGGCCGCTTGTCGCAGGCGGGCTATCGCAAGGTCGCGTTGATCACGGAAACCGAGCAATAGGGATTTGATGGAAGTCCGTCCGGGACTCGCAGTTTCTTCCGTCGCCCACGCCGTCATCCTCGGCTGGGGACTGCTTTGGTTTACGCCGAAGGCGCTCGAATCGAAGCCGGTCGAGTCGATGCCGGTCGACATCGTCCCGATCTCAGATATCACCCAGAACAAGGCGGGCGCGAAAACGCCGCCGAAGCCGGACACGAAACCGCCCGTCGAGAAGCAGGCCGACCCGAAAGAACTGAAAGAGCTGGTCGAAAAGGTTTCGAAGCAGCCCGAGATCAAGCAGGCCTCGGCGCCTCCGCCGCCTTCGGAAGAAACGAAGAAGGAAGCCGCGAAGCCGGAAGAAAAACCCGAGCCGAAGCCTGAGCCGAAGAAGGCGGAAACGCCGAAGAAGCCCGAGCCGCCGAAGAAGCCGCCGGAAAAACCAAAAGAGGAAGCCAAGTCCTCGCCGAACAAAATGAAAGCGGCGCCGACGAAACATGAGTTCGATCCGAACAAGATCGCGGCGCTTCTCGACCGGCGTACGCCGCAACGGCAGGAAATGACGAACCTGCAGAATCCGAACCGCAATCCGTCGCCGGGCTTTGCGAACGGCCAGTCGGCGATGCTTTCGCAGACCGAGATAGATGCACTTAAAAGACGCCTTCAGCAGTGCTGGAATCCGCCGGCCGGAATTCGCGATGCTGGGAAAATGATTGTCACGCTTCGTGTCTTGTTCCGTCGTGACGGGTCGGTTGCGGCGCCGCCCGAACTCGTCGCCGGGACGCCGTCGGTGCTTGGGCCGGCGATGGCAGAAAGCGCGAAGCGCGCGATTCTGAGCTGTCAGCCCTTCACCATGCTGAACCCCGCGCATTACGATCAGTGGCGGGATATGGAAATCAATTTCGACCCGAGCGAGATGCTCGGCGGCTAATCAGGAAAAGCAAACATCTCATGCCCAAGATTATTTCCGCACGTGATGGCAAGAACCATTTGTCGCGCCGCAGCCTCTTGGCCGCTGCGGGCGGCATCGCCGCAGGCTCGCTCCTGCTGCCGCGAAGCGCGCGCGCCGTGCTTCGGCTCGATGTCACGCAAGGCACGCCGCAGCCGATCCCGATCGCGATTCCCGAATTCATGGGCGGGCAGGGTGGCGGCTCCGATGTCGGACGCCTGCTCACTTCGGTCATCACCAATAACCTGAAACGTTCGGGCCTCTTTGTGCCGCTCGATCCCGCGTCCTTCATCGAGCACATTCAGCGGTTCGACGCCGCGCCGCGCTTTCAGGACTGGCGTGTCATCAACGCACAGGCGCTCGTCATCGGCCGAGTTTCGCGCGAGGGTGACGGGCGTTTCCGCACCGAATTCCGGCTATGGGATGTCTTCGCCGGCCAGCAGCTTTACGGCCAGCAGTATTTCACGCAGCCCGATCAGGTTCGCCGCATCGGGCACATCGTCTCCGACGCGATCTACGAGCGCATCACCGGCGACAAGGGATATTTCGATAGCCGCGTCGTTTATGTTTCCGAAAGCGGCGCGAAGGAGCGGCGCACCAAGCGGCTTGCGATCATGGATCAGGACGGCGCGAATTCGCGCTTCCTCACTTCGGGCGAGGCGCTCGTACTCACGCCGCGCTTCAATCCGTCGAGCCAGGAAATCACCTTCATGTCCTACGGCCGCGCGGAGCCGCAGGTGCTTCTGATGAACGTCGAGACGGCCCAGCGCGAGGTGATCGGCGATTTCCCCGGCATGACCTTCGCGCCGCGTTTTTCGCCCGAGGGTCAGCGCATCATCTTTAGCCTGCAAAAAGATGCGGCCTCGAACATCTATGTGATGGATCTGCGCTCGCGCCGCACGACGCGGCTGACGGAAACGCCCGCCATCGATACGTCGCCGTCCTACTCGCCTGACGGGCGCGCGATCGTTTTCGAATCCGACCGCGGCGGCTCGCAACAAATCTTCGCAATGAATGCCGACGGCTCCAACCAGCGCCGGATTTCGTTCGGACAGGGCCGCTATTCGACGCCGGTATGGTCGCCGCGCGGCGACGTCATCGCCTTCACCAAGCAAACCGCCGGCAGCTTCGCGATCGGCGTGATGAAGACCGACGGCTCGGGCGAGCGCATTCTCACCGAAGGATTCCACAACGAAGGCCCGACCTGGGCGCCGAACGGCCGCGTGCTGATGTTCTTCCGCGACCCGGGCGGCAATGCCGGGCCGCAGCTCTATACGATCGATCTCACCGGCTATAACGAGCAGCGGGTTCCGACGCAGGGCTACGCGTCCGATCCGGCGTGGTCGCCGCTCCTCTCATAAGCGCGGCCTAATTCTGGCCGCTTTGCCGAACAATGGTCGATCAACGATTCATTAACCATGCTTTCCGCTTTTCGGATCGGACGCGGCAAAAGCTAAGATTTTCGGCATTTGACCAAGGTTCCATCAAGGTAAATGAAGCATTCGATTAACCCCGGCACGGTTAGATCGGCCCGAATTCCGACGAGGATGTAGAGGGAGCTGCCGGCCATGGTAAATTTCACTCGGCTATTTCGGGGAACGCGCTTTGCGATGATCGCTGCGGCGATGCTGGTCGCGGCTTGCGCGAACAATCCGAATGACCCGAACGCCGCGGGCGGCTCCGCTTCGACCCCGGGCAGCGCGCAGGACTTCGTCGTCAATGTCGGCGACCGCGTCTTTTTCGACAGCGATTCCTCGGAACTCTCCTCGCAGGCGCGCGCGACGCTCGACAAGCAGTCGACCTGGCTCAACCAGTACAGCCGTTATTCCTTCACCATCGAAGGCCACGCCGACGAGCGTGGCACGCGTGAATACAACATCGCGCTCGGCGCCCGCCGTGCGCAGGCCACGCGCGACTATCTCATTTCCCGCGGCGTATCGGCGCAACGCATGCGCACGATCTCCTACGGCAAGGAGCGCCCAGTCGCGGTCTGCAACGACATTTCGTGCTGGTCGCAGAACCGCCGCGCGGTGACGGTGCTGAACGCAGGCGGCGTCTAAGCCTATCCCCGGGTGTCGTATTTTGGACGCACTCGCCGCCGTATGCTAAGGCATTGTCGCTAGCGCTCCGGTGCGGGTAACCGCCCCTTTGGTATTCCTATGACGATGAAATTCGCGATTGTTCGTTCATTCGCGTTCGCTTGTTCGCTCCTGCTCATGACGATGTTCATGGCGGGAAGCGCGAACGCGCAAGGCTGGTTTGGCCAGCGCAATAACGACGAGGCCAGCGATCTCACGGTGCGCATCCAGAAGCTGGAAGCGCAAATCCGCGAGCTCACCGGCCGCAACGAAGAACTGCAGCACGAAAACAATGTCCTGCAGCAGCAGTTGAACGTCGCGCGCGGCGGGCAACCGCAAGGTCAGGCGCCGGGTCAGCCGCCGATGGCGCGCCCGGGGAATCCTTCGCAGGGTCCGATGGGTAGCCCCGGCATGACGCAGGG
>Ga0070682_100001033_pt1 | contig 16085 bp, 18 predicted proteins | sample KBSC63LmetaG_FD_64668 | JGI IMG/M metagenome (GOLD analysis project Ga0070682, IMG submission 64668) | Corn rhizosphere microbial communities from Kellogg Biological Station, Michigan, USA - KBS C6-3L metaG | ecosystem: Host-associated > Plants > Roots > Rhizosphere | place: USA: Michigan... | reverse complement strand
CCGTCGGCCATGACGAGGCGCCCGCGCCTTACGTCATGATGCATTCGGCAGGCGGCTACACCACCAATTTGCCGTCAGCCGATCTGGTCGGCGGCAAGGCGATGGTGGCGACACTTTACGAAGGCAAGCCGCTCGATCCCGAACACGGCTGGCCGGCGCGGCTTGTCGTTCCGCATCTTTATTTCTGGAAAAGCGCGAAATGGCTGATCGGTCTCGATTTCATACCGGAAAACCGGCAGGGCTTCTGGGAAGATCTCGGCTATCACGACTACGGCGACCCGTGGCAGGAGCAGCGTTATGTCGGTGACTAGCCCCGTGACATCCCAGCGCAAGAACTGGCGCGTCGCTGAAGTCGTTGACATTGGAGAAGAGACGTCGCGCGTCCGCACGCTTACGCTCCGCGTCGCGGATTGGGCCGGCCACGTTCCCGGACAGCATGTCGATGTGCGCCTCACCGGCGAAGACGGATCGCAAGCGCAGCGCAGCTATTCCATCACATCGGGACCTGAAGCCCGCGAAATTTCGCTCGCGGTCGAGCGCCTCGAGGAGGGCGAGGTCTCGCCGTATCTCGCGAGCGAAGTCCGGCCCGGCGATCGCTTCGAGCTGCGCGGGCCGATCGGAGGGTACTTCATCTGGACGGTGGAGCGGGGCGGACCGCTCGTACTGATCGCCGGCGGTTCGGGGATCGCGCCGCTGATGTCGATGCTGCGTCATCGCGCGGCGAAAAAAGCGAAATTTCCGGCGACGCTGCTTTATTCCGCGCGGCGCTACGACGAAATCATTTTCCGCGAAGAGCTCGACCGCATGGCCGCCGCCGATCCGAATTTGCAGGTCGCTTATACGCTGACACGCGAACAGCCCGCCGACTGGCGCGGCGGCAACAAGCGCATCGATCGCGAGTCGTTGATGGCGTTCGTCAATCCGCCAAAACAACGCCCGCAGATTTATGTCTGCGGGCCGAGCGGGCTAGTCGAAAATACGGCGAAGCTCTTGGTCGAGATCGGGCACGAGCGCGGCTGTATTCGCACCGAACGCTTCGGGCCGACCGGCGCTTAATGCGGATGCCGATGCCTATGCGGCGGCGGGCCGAATTTCTTGGCCACGATCGGACCGCTCGCGAAGCCCACGGTGAAGAGCAGCGCCGTGAGCGTAAAAAACACAATGATTTCGAACGCCATAGCGATCTCCATCGTCGTTTCCTCCACCGTGCGCCTTGCCCTGTGTTTTAAGTGCCTATAAAACGCGCGCATCTTTCATTGGTTCCCTCAAAAAACGGATCTTCTGTCATGGCGCGCGAGCGTACTTTTTCGATCATCAAGCCCGATGCCACCCGCCGGAACATCACCGGCGCGGTCAACGACCGCATCGAGAAATCGGGGCTGCGCATCGTCGCGCAGAAGCGCCTGAGGATGTCCAAGGATCAGGCCGAGGGCTTTTACGCCGTCCACAAGGAACGGCCGTTTTACAAAGATTTGGTGACCTTCATGACCTCGGGGCCGGTCGTGGTGCAGGTGCTGGAAGGGGAGAATGCCGTCACGAAGTATCGCGAGGTGATGGGGGCGACCGATCCGGCCAAGGCAGCTGCCGGCACGATCCGGAAGGATTTCGCCGAGAGCATTGAAGCCAATTCAGTCCATGGCTCCGACAGCGCGGAAAACGCGAAGACGGAAATCGCGTTTTTCTTCAAGGACAACGAAATTACAGGATAAATACTACCGTAGAACCACTAGGATAAAGCGGTGGCATAATTTATAAGAACCGGACAACGGTCAAAAACGCCGCACGAGTGGGGAGACGGAGATGAACGAAATAAGCCACCTTGGTCTCGATCAGCCGAGCTTTTGGCTGCAGGTTCTGGAAATCATCGGGGTCAATATTTTGCTTTCCGGCGACAACGCCGTCGTCATCGCAATGGCCTGCCGCAATCTCTCGCCGCGGGCGCGCAACTGGGGCATCGCGCTCGGCTCCGCCGTTGCGGTGGTGCTTCTGATCCTCTTCACCGGCATCGTCGCCACGATCCTCACCTGGCCGTGGCTGAAGCTCGTCGGCGGCGTCGCGCTCCTCTATATCTCGATCGATCTCCTCCACACCAACGAGGACGAAGACAAGGACATCAAGGCATCCGATAAATTACTGCACGCGGTGGTGACGGTCGTGATCGCCGATATCGTGATGAGCCTCGACAATGTCGTCGCGATCGCCGCCGTCGCTAAGGGCAACTGGGTTCTGCTCACGCTCGGCCTCACGGTTTCAATTCCGCTGATCGTCGTCGGTGCGGCCTTGATCACCGGCGTGTTCGATCGCTGGCCGATTCTGATCTGGTTCGGCGCCGGGTTGCTCGGGTGGGTTGCCGGCGGGCTGATGGTGGAAGACCCGGCGTTCGAAAAATATCTGCACTGGACGCCCACGGATATGTGGGAATATGTATTCGCGGCGATTGCGGCTGCATTTGTCCTTAGTGTCGGCTACATTCGCCATCAAATGTTGCACGGCGCCGAGAAAGCGGAGAAGAAGCCGAAGCCGGCCGCGAAGCGGCAACCGGCGGCGGTGCGAAGAGAACGGGTTTCGACAAAGCGGTGATGAAGAAAAATTGGACCAAGGGCGAATATTTTCGGCGGGGCGCGGCTTTCGGAGCCGCGCTTTCGCTGCTCGTTCTTGCGGGCTGCGCGGATAACAGCAGCGGGAATTACAAAACGGCAGGCGCCCAAGCGCGCGCCGCGGCCGACACTTCACCTAACACGGTGAAATCGAAGATCGCGAAGATTTGCCTCGGCGATCCCGATCGATTTTTCGGGAGCGCCAGCAGTCCCGCCCGCTGCGATTGTTATGGTTCGGGCGTAGCCAAAACACTGAACAAAGATGAAGTGAGCTACGTCGTCACCTATAACGAAATCCCGAGCTTATCGGCGAACGAATACGACAAGATCAAGCAGCGCTGTCTCGCCGGCGGGCCGGCGACCGCTGACGACAAGCCGGCAGCGAAAAAGAAATCCGACAAGGACAAATCCTAGATCGCGACCACGCGATCGCCTTCGATCCGGATTTTTCCGGAGGCCAGCATCTTGAGCGCCGCCGGATAGATCTTGTGCTCGACCTTCAAGACGCGCGCGGCGAGTTTTTCTTCAGTGTCGTCCGAGAGCACCGGCACTTCCGCCTGCATCACGATCGGCCCTGAATCGAGCTCCGGCACGACGAAATGCACGGTCGCACCATGCGTATCGACCTTTGCAAGTAACGCATGCCGATGCGTGTCCGTGCCCTTGAAGGCAGGCAGCAGAGAAGGGTGGATGTTCAGCATCTTGCCCTGCCAGCGCTCGACGAAATCGTCGGTGAAGACCCGCATGAAGCCGGCGAGGCAGACGATTTCGATTTTCGCCGCTTTCAATTTCGCGTCGATGGCGGCGTCGAATTCCTCGCGCGTTGAAAATGTTTTGTGGTCGATGACCGCCGTCGGGATGCTCTCAGCTTTAGCGAGTTCAAGGCCCTTCGCTTCCGGCCGATTGGAAAGCACGAGCACGATCTCGGCGGGATAGTTTTTCGCCTTCGCCGCCTTGATCAGCGCGCTCATGTTCGAGCCGCGCCCCGAAATCAGAATGGCGACGCGTTTTCGCGCCACGGCTCAAGCTTTCAGTTTCAAGTTGCCGGAGAACTGCACGCCTTCGCCGGCGACGATCTCGCCGATCGGCGCGATCCGCTCGCCCGCATGCTTGAAAGCGTCCGCGACCGCGCCCGCATTTTCCTTCGCCGCGACGACGATCAGGCCGATTCCGCAGTTGAAGGTGCGGAGCATTTCCATCTCTTCAATATTGCCCGCCTGCGCGAGCCACTGGAAAACCGGAAGCGCGTGAATTTCATCGAGATCGACTTTCGCCGCCGTTCCTTTCGGCAGGACGCGCGGAATGTTGTCGACAAATCCGCCGCCGGTGATGTGGCAGAGCGCCTTGATGCCGTCATTCGCTTTCAGCGCCGAAAGAACGGATTTCACATAAATCCGCGTCGGGACGAGCAGCGCGTCGATCAGCGAGCGCGAGCGGTCGAATGGCGCCGATGCCAAAAGATCAGCGCCGGAAACGCTGACGACTTTGCGCACCAGGGAAAAGCCGTTGGAATGCACGCCGGAGGAGGGGATGCCGAGAAGAATGTCTCCCGGCTTCACGTCCTTCTTCGGCAAGAGCTTCTCGCGCTCGACCGCACCGAGTGAAAATCCCGCGAGATCGTAGTCGCCGTCCTTGTAGATGCCGGGCATCTCGGCGGTCTCGCCGCCGATCAGCGCGCAGCCCGCTTCCTGGCAGCCTTCGGCAATGCCGCGCACCACGTCGGCGGCGACGTCCGGCTGCAATTTTCCGCAGGCAAAATAATCGAGAAACAGAAGCGGCTCCGCGCCCTGCACAATCAAGTCGTTCACATTCATCGCGACGAGATCGATGCCGATCGTGTCGTGCTTGCTGGCGTCGATCGCAAGCTTGAGCTTGGTGCCGACGCCGTCGGTCGCGGCGACAAGCAAAGGATCCTTGAAGCCCGCGCGCTTCAGGTCGAACACGCCGCCAAAGCCGCCGATCTCCGCATCGGCGCCCGGGCGCGCGGTGGCTTTCACCAGCGGTTTGATGAGATCGACCAAGCGATTGCCGGCGTCGATATCGACACCCGCATCCCGGTAGCTCAGGCCGTTGGCTTTTGGCATGCAATCTCCGCGGCTTTCGCTAACCGGTAGACCCCGTTTCCGCAAGAATACGAGCCCTGGCAGGCGCGCTTTGCACACACGAAGTTTCCCCGGTTATATTTAGCCCCTAGTAGTGAAGGCCGCCAGCGAGAATCGCCAAAATGATTGGTATTTCCGGCACTTGGCAGGCCGCATCGGGGGCGTTTAAGTGTCGCTGACAGCGGGGCCTATAAATCGCGTGAATCTTCCGAACGCCATTACCATTACGCGTTTTCTGCTGGTGCCTGTCGTGGTCTGGGCAATCGCCGCGCGCCAGATGCAGATCGCTTTCTGGCTGTTCGCGGTCGCCGCGATTTCCGACATGCTGGACGGCTTCCTCGCGAAGCACTTTCGCATGACGAGTGAACTCGGCGCGCATCTCGATCCCCTGGCCGACAAAGCGATGCTGGTGTCGATTTACGTCATGCTCGCGATCGGCGGCACGCTGCCGCTCTGGCTCGTGATCGCGGTCGTCTCGCGCGACCTCATGATCCTCGCCGCGATCATGGTGTCCTGGCTCATGGACCAGCCGCTCAAGATCAGGCCGCTGATGGTATCGAAGGTGAACACGCTCGCGCAGTTCCTGCTTGCGGCGCTGGTGCTCGCGACAGGCGCCTTCGGCATCGACGCCGGTAATGTGATCACGCTAGGTATTGTCGCGGTCGGCGTCTTGACGGGTCTTTCGGCGGCGGCCTATCTGCTGACCTGGACGCGCCATATGGCATCCTAGGGCGTGGCGAGGGGCGCATGAATCTGCAACGGCAGCTTCTTTTCTGGCTCGGCGCGCTGGTCGTTTTTATTCTTCTCGTCTGGCTGCTCAAGGACATTCTGCTTCCGTTCATCGCGGGAACGGTGCTGGCCTATCTCTTGAACCCGCTCACCGATCGGCTGGAGCGCAGCGGCATGAGCCGCGGCGTCGCGACCATGCTGACCGTGGTTTCGTTTCTTCTGTTTTTTGTCATCGTCGGAATCATTTTGGTGCCGGTGCTCGGCACGCAGCTCGTCAGCTTCATCCAGAAACTGCCGGGCTACGTTACGCGATTGCAGGAACTCGTGGTCACCGCCGAAAACAAGGAATGGCTGCATAACGCGATCGGCATGAGCGTTCCCGACATCCAGAAATCGCTGGGCGATCTCGTCGGCGAGAGCGCGCGCTGGCTCGGCTCCGTCGTGCAGTCGCTCTGGTCGGGCGGCCGCGCCTTGATTTCGATCTTCTCGCTCCTCGTCATCACGCCGGTGGTCGCGTTCTACGTGTTGTTCGATTGGCACGCCGTCACCACCAAGGTGGATAGCTGGCTGCCGCGCCGCCACCGCACGACGATCCGCGCGCTTGCGGCGCAAATCGACCGCGCGATCGCCGGATTTCTGCGCGGGCAGGCACTGGTCTGCCTCATCATGGGGATTTATTACGCCGTGGCGCTCGTCGCAGTCGGCCTGAATTTCGGGCTACTGATCGGCGTGTCGACCGGCGTTCTGACCTTCATTCCTTATGTCGGCTCGCTCTCGGGATTTCTGATTGGCATGATCGTCGCGACCGTGCAGTTCTTCCCGAGCTGGGGGCCGATCATTGCGGTGGCTGTCGTGTTCATCATCGGGCAGTTTCTCGAGGGTTATGTGCTTTCGCCGAAGCTCGTCGGCGAGAGTGTGGGTCTTCACCCGGTGTGGCTGATGTTTGCGCTTTTTGCCTTCGGTTATCTCCTCGGCTTTGTCGGGCTGTTGATCGCGATTCCGCTTGCGGCCGCGATCGGCGTGCTTTTGCGTTTCGCGCTCGCGCGCTACATGGAAAGCCCGCTTTACACCGACAAGCCGCGCACGCGCGCGCACTAGCCATGTCCCGCTCGGGTGCGATGGTCCGGCAGCTTACCTTCGATCTTCCGCACGAAGAGAGTTTCCGCCGCGACGATTTTCTCGAAAGTCCCGCCAACGCGGAGGCACTCGCGCTGGTCGACCACTGGCCGGAATGGCCGCACCGCTCGGCGATGATCGTCGGCCCGCATGGCTCCGGCAAAAGCCATCTTGCGGCGATCTGGGCGGAACGCGCGGGCGCCCGCACGGTCTCCGGGCATTCGCTCCTGCGCGACGACGTTCCGGCGCATCTTGCGACCGGCGCGCTCGTCGTCGAGGACGTCTCGCCCGGCAATATCGATGAGGCCGCGCTTTTTCATCTGTTCAATTTCGCGCGCGAGAGCAATGGCTATCTTCTGTTCACGGCGGCAGTACGGATCGACGGCGCGAGCTTCCAGCTTCCCGATCTCGTTTCCCGGCTTCGCTCCATTCCCGCCGTGCAACTTGCGCCGCCCGACGATGCACTTCTTTCGGCCGTGCTGGTCAAATTGTTTGCGGACCGGCAACTCTCCATCGGCGAAGGCGTGATCGCTTATTTGCTGCCGCGGATCGAGCGCTCGCTCGCGGGCGCGAGGGGAATGGTGGCGGAACTCGACAAAGCCGCGCTTTCCCGCGGCCGCGCGGTCACAAAACAATTGGCGGCTGAATTATTGCGGCGCTAGCGGAGTTTTCAGCCGCTCGAACGCGACGACACGGCTGCCCTCGAAGGCGAGCGCAAGCTCGCCGCGCTTCAGCTTCAAGGCCTGCTCGCCGAACATCGCCCGCCGCCAGCCTGAAAGCGCCGGCACGTCCGGCTCGTCTTCGGCTGCGATCCGCTGCAATTCGTCCACGGTCGCGACGACCTTCGCCGCGACGCCATGCTGTTCGGAAATGAGCCGGAGCAGCACCTTCAGAAGCTCCACCGTCGCAGAAGCGCCGTTCGAAAGCGGCTTGTCGCGGGCAATTGCCGGAATGGTCGAAGGATCGCGCGCATGCGCCGCGCGGATCGCGGCCAAAATTCCTTCCCCGGATTTCGAACGCTCGAAACCTTTCGGCAGACCGCGCATGTGCGAAAGCGCTTCCACGGTTTTCGGCTGCTGCTGTGCAAGCTCCGCGATCGCCTCGTCCTTGATCACGCGCGAACGCGGCACGTCGCGCGATTGCGCTTCGCGCTCGCGCCAGGCCGCGACTTCGATGAGGACCGCGAACTCGCGCGGTTTTTTCACCCGCGCCTTCAATCGCTTCCAAGCGTTCTCCGGCTCCTGCTTGTAGGTGTCGGGCGAAGTGAGAATCTTCATCTCCTCGCTCACCCATTGCACGCGGCCTCGTTTTTCAAGATCGGCCTGCAATTTCAAGTAAATGTCGCGAAGATGCGTTACATCCGAGAACGCGTAGGTAAGCTGCGCCGGCGAGAGCGGCCGCCGCGACCAGTCGGTGAAACGGGAAGACTTGTCGATCGTATCGCCGGTCGTGCGCTGCACGAGCTGGTCGTATGAAATCGAATCGCCATAGCCGAGCACCATCGCGGCGACCTGCGTATCGAACATCGGCGATGGGATCGTCTTCGCCAAATTCCAGAAAATTTCGATGTCTTGCCGCGCGGCGTGAAATACTTTCACCACGCCCGGATCCGCCATCAGCTTATAGAGGGGAGTGAGGTCGAGCCCTTCGGCGAGCGCATCGATGATGACGGCCTCGTCCGGCCCCGCCATCTGCACGACGCAGAGTTTCGGCCAGAAGGTCGACTCGCGGAGGAATTCCGTATCGACGGTGACGAAGGGATGCTTCGAAAGCCGCTCGCAGATCGCGGCAAGGTCGTTACTCGAGGTTACAAGATCCATGCACTTCTTTCGTTGACCCGTTCTGCGGGTCGTGGCGATCCGAAAAACCGGATCGGGTTATCCATACTCTTATTGCGGCGAATTTTACAGCAAGGATTTAGCTACCCCATTACAGAAGTTTGTCCGCTTCCTGTTTGTTGCTGACGGTTACCTCAAGATCCTTCACGAGGCCGTTTGCGAGCGAATAGACCCAGCCATGAATGGAAAGGGCCTGCCCGCGCTCCCAGGCGGCCTGCACGATTACGTCGCTCGATACATTACGTACCTGCTGGACGACGTTCAACTCGCACAGGCGATTCTCCCGCGCATGTTCTTCCTTGATCCCGCTAAGCTCGTGCCGGTGTGCATGCGCAACCTCGCGGATCGGATGCAGCCAGTGATCGACAAGCCCGCGGCGCTGGCCGTCGACCGCGGCGTGAATGCCGCCGCAGCCGTAATGCCCTACGACAAGGACGTGCTTCACTTTCAATACTTCCACCGCGAATTGCAGGACGGATAGATAATTCGCGTCCTGCGGCGGCGCGAGGTTGGCGATATTGCGGTGGACGAACATTTCGCCGGGGTCGAGGTCGACGATTTCCGTGGCCGGCACGCGGCTGTCGGAGCAGCCGATCCAGAGAAATTCCGGTGTCTGCTGCCGCGCGAGCCGTTTGAAGAAATCGCTGTCGGCCGCGATTTTCCGCTCCGCCCAGGCGCGGTTGCTCTTTTTCAGATGATCCAGCATGCGGGCTGCATACCCGCATCGCAGCATGACGACAAGTCGCCGTTAAACCTGTGTATTAGGCCGTAGCCCGCTCAAAGCCTGCTGGCGCCGGGTAACCGGGCAAATTCTCGTGAGCGGCGGCAAGCGCTTCATTCAATGTGGATTTGAATTGCACCAGCGGCGGGCAGACGCCGTGTGTCATGAGCGTTTGTTCGACTGCCGGACGGGCGCCTGCGATATAAACTTCCGCGCGACGGCGACGCACCTTATGCACAAAGCCTTCGATGGTGGCGGCTGCGGTCGAATCGAAAATCGAGATCGCGGAGAAATCGATCACATAGGCTTTCGGGTGCTCGCCGATGCTGTCAAGTGTGGCTGCCACGGTCGCGGCGGCGCCGAAGAAAAACGCACCCGAGATGCGATAGACGATCACATTCGGATCGGTCGCGGTATCGGCGTCATAGGGCGCACGGCCTCTTTCGTCCGGCTTGTCTTCTTCGACGACGGAAGGACCGGCCCGCTCAATCTCGACCGCCTGCGCCATGCGGTGCAGGAAGAGAAGCGTGCCGATCCCGAAGCCGACCAGAATCCCTTCGGTGAGATCGCGGAACACGACCAGGAGAAAGGTCGCGAGCAGGACGATCGCATCGCCAAACGAGGCGCGGACGAGGGTCGCGAATTCCCGCTTCTCCGCCATGTTCCAGGCGACGACCGCGAGCAGCGCCGCGAGCGCCGAAAGCGGAATGAAGCTCGCGAGCGGTGCCGCGACCAGCATGAACAGCAAGAGGCACGCCGAATGAACCATGCCCGAGATCGGGCCATGCGCGCCGGCGCGCACATTGGTTGCGGTACGGGCAATGGTGCCGGTAACGCAAATGCCGCCAAACAGCGACGATGTGATGTTGGCCGCACCTTGTGCCACCAGCTCGCAGTTCGAGCGATGCCTCCGTCCCGTCATGCTGTCCGCGACGACGGCGGAAAGCAGGCTCTCGATTCCGCCGAGCAGCGCGAAGGAAAGCGCCGATGGCAACAGAGTCATGATCCGCTCGATCGAGAGATCGGGGAGATGCGGCGCGGGCAGCAGGCGCGGAATGCCGCCGAAACGGCTGCCGATCGTTTCCACCGGCAGCGCGAAGAGCCATGTCAGAAAGGCGGCGATGCCGACCGCGATCAGGAAATTCGGCCAGTGCGGGCGAACCCGCCGCAGAATGACGATGATAGTGATAGCGAGGAGGGCGAGCATAACGGCGCTGAAATTCGCTGTCGGCAGTGCTGTCGCAAGCGCCTTGAGCTTGGGCAGCAGCGATCCCGGCTCGTGCGCAAGCGTGAGTCCCAGGAGATCCTTGATCTGACTTGCGATGATGATGACGGCGATCCCCGCCGTGAATCCGATCGTGACCGGGTAGGGGATGTATTTAATGAAGGTGCCGAGCTGTAGAAATCCGATCGCGAGCAGAATGATGCCCGCCATGAACGTCGCGAGGATCAGTCCGTCGACGCCGTGCTGTGCTACCGTCGCCGCGACAAGCACGATGAAGGCGCCGGCGGGGCCGCCGATCTGAAACCGGCTGCCGCCAAGTGCGGAGACGACGAAACCGCCCGCGATTGCCGTATAGAGTCCGCGGTCTGGCGTAACGCCGGATGCAATCGCGATTGCCATCGAAAGCGGGAGCGCAACGATCGCGACCGTGAGGCCCGACATGAAGTCCGCTTTGAAGTCGGCGAGACCGTAACCTTCTCGAAGTGTAGTGATGAGCTTCGGCGTGAACAGTTCGCGGAAAGTCGGCTCTTGCGCCCGAACGATCATGGCAGGTCGTGTTTTCTTCCCGTTGCGCGCGCGCTTCGCCGTGGCCGCGCGATTTTCCGTACCGCGGTCTTTTGCCGAACCGCTTCTTTCAGCCGCACACCGCGTCCGCTGCCGGTGCTCGTGCCGTGGTCACCGATCAACTCGATGCCCGCCGCGCTCAGCGCCTCGACGACTTTTGTCAGCGTGTCCACGACGCCGCGCACATTGCCTTCGCTCGCTTCCATCCGCTGAATCGTCGGCAACGAAACGCCGGACATTTCGGCGAGCTGGCGCTGGTCGATGCCGAGGAGGGCACGCGCGGCGCGCATCTGTGCGGGGATGATCATGGAAGCGGGTTCCGGCTTAATATTGAAGATTGATGTATAATACATCAGTATAGAGGTTCAAAGCCTAACTATCCGTGTCTTTCGTCGTAGGGGGAAGGATATTTTCAGCATGTGCCGCGCAAAGCCTTGAATAATGCAGCCGATTCTGCTCTAAGACGCGCGCAACGAAGTGCTTCGCGCTTCCGGGCCGCGTGTTGAAATCGGAATCCTTTCATTTCCGCCCGTTTTGCACCTTCTATTCATCGGCAACCCAGCCACGCGGGATGTCTTTAATCACCCCGCGTTTCGCGGCGGCGGTCCATTCGGATTCGCCCGCTGGTTACGCCTGAAGAAAGTTTGACCTTGACCTCGTTCCAGGAACTCGGCCTTGCCGCGCCCATCGCGCAGGCTCTCAATGAAGAAAAATACGAAACCCCTACGCCCATCCAGGCACAATCCATCCCGCACACGCTGAAAGGCCGCGATCTCGTCGGGATCGCACAGACCGGCACCGGCAAGACGGCGGCCTTCGCGCTGCCGATCCTCAATCATCTGGCGAAGAACCAGTTTCGCCCGGAGCGGCGGCACTGCCGCGTCTTGGTGCTCTCGCCGACGCGCGAGCTCTCGGGCCAAATTCTCGAAAGCTTCCGCACCTACGGCCGCCACGTTCGTCCTTCGACGGCGCTCGCAATCGGCGGCGTGCCGATCGGGCGGCAGATCCGTTCGCTCGCGAACGGCGTCGATATTCTCGTCGCAACGCCCGGCCGGCTGCTCGACCTCATCAACATGAACGCGATTGCGCTCGGCAAGCTTGAGGTACTCGTTCTTGATGAAGCCGACCGCATGTTAGATATGGGCTTCATCCGCGATATCCGGAAAATCATCGCGAAACTGCCCCCGCGCAAGCAGACGCTCTTCTTCTCGGCGACCATGCCGCAGGAAATCGAGAGCCTTGTCTCCGAACTTCTGAACGATCCGGTGCGCGTTTCGGTGACGCCGGTCGCGAAGACCGCCGACCGCATCAACCAGCGTGTCATCCTGATCGAGAAGGGCGGCAAGAACGCGCTGCTCGCCGAAACGATCAAGAGCGAGAACGTCGGGCGCGCCATCGTATTCACCCGCACCAAGCACGGCGCGGACCGCGTCGTTCGCAGCCTCGAACAGTCGGGTATTCCGGCGGCCGCCATTCACGGCAACAAATCGCAGAACCAGCGCGAGCGCGTGCTCAATGATTTCAGAAACGGCCGCGTGCGCGTTCTGATCGCGACCGACATCGCCGCGCGCGGTATCGACGTCGACGGCATCACGCATGTCTTCAACTTCGATTTGCCGAATATCGCGGAGAGCTACGTTCACCGCATCGGCCGTACCGCCCGCGCGGGCGCGGAAGGCATCGCGATCTCGTTCTGCGATCACGAGGAAATGGCTTATCTGCGCGACATCGAAAGACTGATCCAGTTCAAGATCGAATCCTCCGATCGCCGCAAGGATCCGAACGCGCGTCCTGCAAGCACGCCGAAACAGCACCGCCGCGGCGGGCACAACCGCAACCATCACGGCAAGGGCCGTCACGAGAACCGCAACGGCGGCCATCGCCACGGTCATAATGGCGAGCGTCATGGTCACGGCCACGGCAATCCCAATGCGCATGGCGGACAAGGAAACGGACACGGAAACAAGGGCCAGCGCCATCAGCAGCATGAACAGCGTCCCCGCGACGGCCAGAATTCCGCTGCAGGCGAGGGCGTCGGCGGCGTTGCCTTCCTAAATCGTAAGCGCGATCATCGGCGCAATCACGGGCAGGGCGGCCACCCGCATGGGCACCGCCGGCCCGCTTCCTGAAACAAAACCGGAGAACTGCATGGCGAAAGAAGAGATGCTCGAATTCGACGGCACCGTCACCGAGGTGCTGCCGGACGGCAATTACCGCGTGAAGCTCGACAACGATCACGTCATTCTCGCTTATGCAGCGGGAAAAATGAAAAAGCATCGCATCCGAACGCTCGAAGGCGACCGGGTCATCGTCGAAATGTCGCCCTACGATCTCGACCGCGGCCGCATCAGCTTCCGCCACAAGACCGGGCCCGCGCCCGATCCGAACGCACAGCGCCGCAACAACAATTTCCGCCGCCGCTAACGCGCGCTGACGCTTTCCGCTTCGCCCCGCTTTGCCGCGCGGGCGAATTGCGTTATGCACTCGCCCGTCAAACGGGCTGAACGGGAAAACCATGCATCGCTATCGCTCTCATACCTGCGGCGCGCTCCGCGAGTCGCATATCGGCGAGACGGTGCGCCTTTCCGGCTGGTGCCACAGAATCCGCGATCACGGGGGCGTGCTCTTTATCGATCTTCGCGACCACTACGGCTTGACCCAGATCGTCGCCGATCCGGAATCGCCGGCGTTCAAGGTCGCCGAAAAGCTGCGCTCCGAATGGGTGGTCAGGATCGACGGCAAGGTGCGAAAGCGCCCCGAAGGCACGCTCAATGCCGAACTGCCAACCGGCGCGGTTGAAGTCTTCGCGACCGAGATCGAAGTGCTCGGACAGGCGGGCGAATTGCCGATGCCTGTCTTTGGCGACCAGGAGTATCCCGAGGACATCCGCCTCAAATATCGCTTTCTGGATTTGCGGCGCGAGCGCATTCACAACAACATCATCAAGCGCGGCAAAATCATCGACAGTATCCGCCGCCGCATGCGCGATCAGGGCTTCTTCGAATTCCAGACGCCGATTTTGACCGCGTCGTCGCCCGAGGGCGCGCGCGACTTCCTGGTGCCGTCGCGCCTGCACCCGGGGAAATTCTACGCGCTGCCGCAAGCGCCGCAGCAGTTCAAGCAACTTTTGATGATTTCCGGCTTCGACCGCTACTTCCAGATCGCGCCTTGCTTCCGCGACGAAGATGCGCGTGCGGATCGTTCGCCCGGCGAATTCTATCAGCTCGATATCGAGATGAGCTTCGTGACGCAGCAGGACGTGTTCGACGCGGTCGAGCCGGTGCTGCGCGGCGTGTTCGAGGAATTCGCGGGCGGCAAGAAGGTGACGCAGAAATTTCCGCTGATCGCGTATAAAGACGCGATGCGCATGTACGGCACCGACAAGCCGGACCTTCGAAACCCGATCAAGATGCAGAACGTGACGGATGCCTTCCGCGGCTCCGGCTTCAAGGTGTTCGCGGGCATGATCGAACGCGACCCGAAAGTCGAAGTGTGGGCGATCCCTGCGCCGAAGGGCGGCAATCGCGCTTTTTGCGATCGCATGAACGAATGGGCGAAGGGCGAGGGTCAGCCCGGTCTCGGCTACATATTCTGGCGCGAAGGCGAAGAGGGCGGCGCCGGACCCGTTGCAAAGAACGTCGGGCCGGAGCGGACGAAGCAGATCGCTGACCAGCTCGGCCTGAAAGTTGGCGACGCCGTGTTCTTCGTCGCGGGGAAGCCCAAGGATTTTGTGAAATTCGCGGGCCCCGCGCGCACAAAAGTAGGTGAGGAACTCGGCCTTATCGCGAAGGACGTTTTCGAATTCTGCTGGATCGTCGATTTTCCCATGTTCGAATGGAACGAGGAGGAGAAGAAGATCGATTTCTCCCACAATCCGTTCTCGATGCCGAACATCGACGCCGAGGATTTCCTTAAACTCGATTCAAAGGACGAAGAAAAGCTCCTGGCGCTGAAAGCGATCCAGTACGACGTCGTCTGCAACGGCATCGAGCTTTCGTCAGGCGCGATCCGCAATCATCGGCCCGACGTGATGAAAAAAGCCTTTGCCATCGCCGGCTACGGCGAGGACGTGCTGGAAGCGAAATTCGGCGGCATGTTGCGCGCTCTCTCTTACGGCGCTCCGCCGCATGGCGGCATTGCACCCGGCATCGATCGCATCGTGATGCTGCTGTGCGGCGAAGAGAACCTGCGCGAGGTCGTGCCGTTCCCGATGAACCAGCAGGCAGAGGACCTTTTGATGGGCGCGCCTTCCGAGGTTTCGCAAAAGCAGCTGCGCGAGCTGCACATCCGGCTGAGCTTGCCTGAGAAGAAGTGATGTTCAATGCCAGCTCCGCTGCGATCACGCTCGCGACGATCTGATATGCTTTTGCTAAATTTCTTACTCCGAGCGACAAGGTAGCGGCCGTCAAGTCCTTGCCTGCTATCTTATTGCGGAACGAAATACCGCCTCCATGCCGTCAAGCATCGCCTCAGTGCTGTATTTAGTCTCGACTTTCGCGCGCGCTGCTCGGCCAATTTTCCGGCCGAGATCGTTGTCGCCGAGTAGTCGGCAGATGGTATCGGCCAGCGCTTTGCTATTTTCTGCTGGTACCGCCAGAGCCGTTTTTTCATCATGCGCCAGCTCCGGAATCGCCCCCCACATGTCGTTACTACTGGCAGCTCGCAGCCATCGCTTGCATCAAGACTTGCGGAACGCCTTCATTGCCGGTGGAGCAACAGTGAGCAGAACGGCGCCCTATTACTTCACCGAGCGTGGCACGGATGCGTGTGTTCGCCGCCTTCGGGATCAGGAAATAAATCACACGATGGCTTACACCACTGTGACGACGTTTTCGGCGCCGTAGGATTGCAGGGCCATCCGGGTCGTAGAATCCGATGGCGGGTCGAGTAGCAGGCCGACAGACGGCTTACATGCTAGCGCAGATTCGTCAGCCGGTGCTTGATCTCGCGGTTGATATAAAAACGCACACGCTCGCTCGTTGGAGGACGATGAGTGGCGCCTCAATATCGTATAGCCTATAGCTACACAAGCATGGAGCAGTCGTGCCGCGTCTTTCCCTCATCGTCATCACGAAAAACGAGGAAGCGTCGATCGGCCGCTGCCTGCGTTCGGCTGCGTTCGCCGATGAGATGGTGGTAGTCGACAACGGCAGTACCGACAAGACCGTCGAAATTGCCCGCGCTTTCGGCGCG
>Ga0070682_100001032_pt1 | contig 16090 bp, 18 predicted proteins | sample KBSC63LmetaG_FD_64668 | JGI IMG/M metagenome (GOLD analysis project Ga0070682, IMG submission 64668) | Corn rhizosphere microbial communities from Kellogg Biological Station, Michigan, USA - KBS C6-3L metaG | ecosystem: Host-associated > Plants > Roots > Rhizosphere | place: USA: Michigan... | reverse complement strand
TCATTGCAATTGACAGTACAGGAATAAAGGTTACCAATAGAGGTCAGTGGATTAGAGACAAATGGAATGTAAGGACGAAAGGATATTTGAAAATACATATGTAGCAGTTAATGTGAAAACCAAGAAAATACTTTCCATTAAAGTTACTGATGAACATGCTCATGATAGTAAAATGTTACCAGAATTAGTTGATGAAATTATAGATTCAGATAGTATAACAACAATAGGCAAACTATTAGCTGATGATGGCGCCTATGATGGTAATGATATTTTTAGACGTCTTGCAGACAGTGGCATTTTGCCCTGTATTAAAGTAAGAAGAAATGCCATGGTCAAGAAAACAAATCATATCTTTAGAAATCTGTCGGTCATATTTCAGAAAAACAATTTGCAAGATTGGAAGGACAGCGTTAGCTATGGGCAAAGATGGATTGCAGAAACCGTATTTTCTTGTATAAAGAGAACGTTTGGAGAGTATGTTTATTCCGTTAAACCAAAGAACATGATACAGAAGAAATGATGTTGAAAGCATCATTGTATAATAAGTTGATATCTATTTAGACAAAACAGATAGTAAAATCAAAGATTTTTAATAATCATGCAACAAAGCACTTCATACCCATAAATTACAATAGCAAGTTAAAGGTGTTTTGATAGTAAACAAACACAACTATTTTACAAGAAGATACAACATATCATTTACATTGCTGTAACTTAAGGAAAATTCTTTTTTAACCATCTAAATGTAATGATTAGATAAATGGTTTATTCATTTTTATCTGAATTTAAGTTCAATTTGACATGAATTATTGAAATTTTTTTTGTGAAAACATATTTGATGAATTGAAAATATTTATAAAACTCTAAGTTAACAGGGCCATTACGATAAAATAATCATTAAAAAGCTGAAAATTATTTATACATTTCAATTTTTAATTGAATCAGATTCATTGTTTTTCCATCTTTTAAATACTTCATTGTTTATTTCAAATTGATCCAACGTCTTTCCTACTATGTGTAATATTAAATCATTTATTGTTTTTGGCCTGTGATAAAAACCTGGCATTGCAGGTAAAATTGTCACACCTATCTTTGCAAGTTTTAACATATTAGATAGATGTATTTGTGATAATGGTGTTTCCCTTGGAACAATGACTAACTTTCTATTTTCTTTTATGGTAACTGATGCTGCCCTTGAGATTAAATTATCATCATATCCGTTTGCTATACTTGCAAGTGTTTTCATACTACATGGAATTATTATCATGCCATCCGTCTTAAATGAACCACTGGAAATAGATGCTGCCATATCATTTTCCCTATATTCAAAAGATGCTAATTTTTTTACTTCTACAATGCTCTCATCTGTTTCAATTTCAATATTTTTTTCTGCCCATTTGCTTAAGACAATGTGAGTTTCAATTTTACTTTTTTTTAAAAAATATAATAATTTTATTCCATAAATTACCCCGGAACTTCCAGTAATTCCGACAATTATTTTTATATTTTTTCTCATCTGTTTATTTGTTAGCTATTTCCAATATTTTATATTTAATACATTGATCTTTAAGTATATGTTAACAGTGTTTGGTTCTGTTGCTTTGGATACCACTAGAACTCCTTTTCAAATTCAAGAGCGAATATTGGGTGGCGCTGCTACTTATGCCTCATTATCAGGTTCTTTTTTTACACCTGTATCTTTAATTGGTATAGTAGGATACGATTTTCCTCATGATTATCAAACTCTTTTAGAAACTAAGATAGATACAAAGGGTTTGATAAAACACCATGAGAAAAAGACTTTTTTTTATGATTCTTCTTTTGATTATGATTTATCTCATAGAACAACAAATAAGACAGAATTAAATGTTATAGAAAACTTTGAGCCAATTGTACCCATAGAATATTCTAATTCTAAATTTATCTATCTTGCTAATAATGATCCAGATCAAAATATAAACATTTTAAAAAATTTTAATCAACCTGATTTGGTTGTTTGTGATACAATTGAGTATTGGATTAAAGAAAAAAAGGATTCTGTAAAAAGAATGATGGAACAAACTACTGGTGTAATAATCAATGATCAAGAAGCTCGTTTGTTATGTAATTTATCTAATTTGATTAAATGTGGAAAGCAAATATTATCATGGGGACCTAGATTTGTGATAATAAAAAAAGGCGAACATGGCGTTCTATTATTTCACAACAATGATATTTTTCCAATTCCCGGTTATCCTCTTGAAAATGTTGTAGATCCTACTGGAGCCGGGGATTCTTTTGCAGGCGGTTTTATGGGATATCTTATCTCAAAATATCAAAAAGACTTTATTGATAATAATGATTTGGTTAAGGAATCTGTTCTGTTCGGTAGTATAATGGGTACATTTGCAATTGAGGATTTTGGGATAAATAAATTGGTAAATGTTAATATTAATGATATTATACAAAGGTATAAAAAATATAGGAGCCTATTATCATTATATTGATTTTTAGAAATTATATAATTGTATTTATGAGAAAATTGGATTAGAATAAATGAAAATATTAATTATTGATAATTATGATTCATTTGTCTATAATATTGCGCAAATAATGGGTTTTCTCAATGTAACTCCAATTGTAAAAAGAAATGATGAACTTACTCTAAAAGATATTTTGGAAATAGATCCTAATGCGATTATTATTTCACCTGGACCAGGTCATCCAAAATTTAAAAAAGATTTTGGAATTTGCAATAGTGTAATAACTGAATTAGGATCCACATTTCCAATCTTGGGAATTTGCTTAGGTCATCAAGGAATAGTACATGCCTTTGGTGGAAAAGTTAAACAAGCAACAAAAATAAAGCATGGTAAAACTAGTGATATTGAATATTATGGGAATACACCTCTATTTGAAAGCGTTAGTAATCCATTTACTGCAACTAGATATCATTCTCTTATTGCAGATAAAAAATCTCTTCCTAGTTGCTTAAAGATAACTTCAAAGTCCTTAGATGATGCTGAAATAATGGGAGTAAAACATGAAAGGTATTTAATAGAAGGTATTCAATTCCATCCAGAATCTGTATTAACTGGAGAAGGTAAAAGAATATTGTCTAATTTTATTAATATGGTAAAAAAATGAAAAATGCTCAATAAAGATAATTTTATAAAAGATATCAAAAATCAAAATCATTATATATTAAAAAAGTTATCTGAAAAAAAAAATTTAGACAGCAGAGAAACATTTAATGTAGTTTCTAATATTCTAAATGGTAATTGTTCTGATACTTTTATTTCAGCTTTTTTAATGTCTTTGTTAATTAAAGGTGAAACTTTTGATGAAATTGCCGGTACTGTTGAAGCTATAAGATCTAATGCAATAACAATCACTCCGTCAGTGAATCTTCCAATCATAGATAATTGCGGAACAGGAGGTGATTTTTTAAATACTTTTAATATTAGTACCGCATCATCTTTAATAGCTAGTTCATGTGGCAAGGTTGCAGTTGCTAAACATGGTAATACATCATCATCAAGTTTGAGCGGTAGTGCAGATTTCTTTGAATATGTAGGTTATAATTTAAACAATGAACCTAAACTTGTTATTCAATCTATTGAATCACTTGATTTTGCTTTTGTCTTTGCTCCAAAATTTAATCCTGGCCTCAGGAATGCATCAAATGTTAGAAAAGAATTAGGTTTACGAACAATTTTTAATAAAATAGGTCCATTATGTAATCCTTGTACAAACTTGTATGGTCAAGTAATAGGGGTCTCTGATCCATTATTTTTGGAAATTATTCCAAAAATGGTGCCCTTGCTAGGTCTTAAGAATTCTATGATTGTACAGTCTCATGACGGAATGGATGAACTATCCATTAGTAGTAAAAACACAATTATTAATGTAGTCTTACAAGATGGTGCTTATTCATTTAATAAGCATACTTTTGATCCAATATCACTTGGAATACCAAAAACTAAACTACAGGAGATAATTGTTAAAGATAAGCACCAATCAATAATGGAAACAATGCGCATAATTTATGGAATTAATCATAATAAATCAAAAGAATCTATTGTATTGTTAAATAGTGCCGCAATATTGTTAACCGCAAATGTGGTAGATTCTTTACAAGATGGTATTTCTATTGTAAAAGAAAGTTTAGATAGTGGCAAATCTCAAAAGAAATTAAAAAGTTTTATTAAAAAATATGGTGATATTTCAAAGCTTGAAGATACCGAAAAATTTCTTTAATTAAATTATGTATATTATATATTAATTTTTAATGTTAAATTATGAAGGATATGAAATAGAAAAAGAAGATGATTAAGATTCTTTCTTTTTTTTTCGGTATTTTTTACATATTACATAAACTTCGCTGCTTTGCTTTCTGCTTGCATCAGGTTTTGTTATAATAACATTTATAAAAAATTCTCTCAATTCTTTTATAAAATCTGAAGAATTTTCTCCTTGAAAAACTTTAAACAATGCGGAGCCATTTTCTCTTAATACTACTTTTGTAAATTCTAAAGCTTTTTTTGAAAGATCTATTTGTTTTAATTGATCCATTTCCCATAAACCAGAAACGTTAGGAGATAAATCTGAAAGTACCACATCCACTTTTCCATCTATGATTTTAAGCAAATTGATGATATCTTCTTTGTTTTCTATACTGCCTACAATTGTAATGACATTTGAAATTGGTTCTATTTTTTTTAAATCTATTCCTATAATTGTTCCATGTGGGCCTGTTATTTTTGAAGCAATTTGTAACCAACCTCCTGGAGCAGCCCCAATGTCTACAACTTTCATTCCTTCCTTTAGAATATGATGGGATTTATTTATCTGAGATAATTTGTAGACTGCACGACTTCTATACATATTTTCTTTTGCAAGTTTTCGATAGTGATCTTTTCGTGCATCAGATAATTTCATATCAGGTCTCTTGTTAACCTATAATTTATCTGATTAATATTGCTTAATATTATCTTTTTCCAGCAAGTTTTTAATGGGTATTTATATTAAAAGTTTTGCATATGGATAAAAATCATATTCAAAGTTTGATTAAAAATTACCCTAATTTTCCAAAACCTGGAATATTGTTTAGGGATATTACACCTGTATTTAAAGATAATCGATCGTTAAACTTTTTAGGTGATTATTTTTATGATAAATTTAAAAACCATCATATTGATTATGTTGCTGGAATTGAAGCTCGCGGTTTTATTTTATCTACTATTCTAGGATTAAAGTTTAATCTTGGCGTTCTTATGATAAGAAAACAAGGAAAATTACCTGGCAGCACTATAAAACAAAAGTATGATATTGAGTATGGTAATGCAATAATGGAAATACAATCAGAATCAATAAAAAATAATGAAAATGTTTTGATTGCTGATGACCTAATTGCAACTGGTGGTACTGCTTTAGCTGCTGCAAAACTTGTAGAAGAACTTGGAGGCAATGTAATTGGATTTGCAATTATGGTCGAACTATCTTCACTTGGCGGCAGCAAATTACTACAAAATAAAGGATATCCTGTCCATTCGATGGTGAGCTATTAACATGAATAAAAACAGTAGCAGTAATGATTTAATTGATATTGCAATAATAGGTGGAACAGGCATATATGATAATAACTTATTCCATCAAGAACAAATTATAAAACCTCATACGCCATACGGACCTACCTCTGATTTTATAGTGGTAGGCAGGCTTAATGATAAAAAAATTGCCTTTCTTCCTAGACATGGCAAAGGTCATAGAATTCCCCCCCATATGATAAATTATAGAGCAAATATTTGGGCATTAAAGGAGCTTGGAGTAAAACGAATAATTGCACCATCTGCAGTTGGTAGTCTGAACTATGATTATAAACCTGGTGATATTATGTTACCCGATCAATTTATTGATTTTACTAAAAAAAGAAATTATTCTTTCTTCGATGGTCCTCGTGTATGTCATATATCTATGGCTGATCCTTTTTGCACTGATTTAAGAAATGTTGCTATTAAATGCATTAATGATCTTGATGTTCGATTTCATAGTAAAGGAACCTATATTTGCATTGAAGGTCCTCGATTTTCTACAAGAGCCGAGTCTAAACTGTTTAGAGATTTATATCATGCAGATATAATTGGGATGACTTTAATACCTGAATGTATACTTGCAAGAGAAAGCGAAATTTGTTATCTATCTATTTCCACAATAACAGATTATGATGTTTGGGCTGAGCAACCAGTATCTTCTAAAGATATAGTCGAAACGTTACATAAAAATGTAGAAACAATCAGAACAATAATTTCTAAATTAATTCCGTTAATATCTTCCGAGAGGACATATTGTTCTTGTGCTAATGCATTAGATGAGGCATTGCTATAACAATAAAATATATATACAAATGCTGCTCGTGTATCTAACCTATTCCATGGCTTCTCTTGCCTTCAAATTTTTTTCATCAAAAATCATGTCTCCTTCGATTATCTTTTTTTGAACCAAACTTATTATTATCTCTGGATCCATTCCCATTTTTTTAATATCATTGCATTTGGTTTCAGATATATTTAGATTTATATTTTGCCCTCCAATTCTTCCAAATGCTACTGCTTTAAAATTAAAAATGATATTATTGATATAAAAATATCCTGATAACTTACTAGCTAATGGCCCTTCAGATACTTTTTTAACATGTATTCTAAAATCAATATTGTTGTATTTATCAGGAATGTCTGATATCATTTCTGTAATATCTCTTTGGATATTTCAATGCTTTTGTTGATATTTTTAGAAACCAAAAAACTCCACCAATCAGGATCTTTAATGCTCAAGTTTTCGACATTTGCAGATATCTTTGTTTCATCATCAGTATCTAAAAAATTAACTTGTTTTTCACCCTCTTTTATTTTTATCAACTTCCATCTATCTTTTCCATTTCTATGTCTATTGACAGCTATCGCCCAAACCTCTTTATCATTTATAGTTGGCATTCCAATTTCTTCCGTTATATCTAAAATTCCTAATCTTTTTTCTTCACATAATATTTTTTTTGTAATTACGCTTCTCCACGCGTCTACTGCTCCTATATTTCTACCATTTTCATTGATATTTATCACACCAAAATATACTACCTTGTCTTTATCATTTGAGGAGGAAGAAGTTGAAGATTGCATAATAAATAATATTTTGAGATTTCCCTTATTTAGCCCTTGCATTAATTATTTATACTTTGATATTTCTCAAGCATTATTCCAATATTATCAATTTTAATGTTTTTTTTAAACTGAACGTTTTTTTCTTCACATATTCTCCTGTATCTATTTACTATTGCAAATCTTGGATGGAGCACTTGAAATTCGTTTTTATTAATTTCAATTACCATTCCTTTTTGTTCGAGATTTTTACAAATTCCTATTGTTTTTTCTTTTGTAAATTTAGGATGGATTTTGAAACTACTTGAAGATGTCTTTTCTGATTTTATCATGGCTAAAAATATTTCTGCTTCATCTTCACATAATCCAAGATCTTCAGTCAAATTTTTCTTAAGCTGATTTATATGATTCAAATATTGTTTTTAAAGTAATCTGGTAACAATATATTATTTCTTATTTTTTTATTGAAATTGTAATATATTTATCATCTTTAAAAAATCTTATATTGTATATGCATATAGATAATACATTTAATTTATAATACAATTAGTATGTGATTATAACTTTTTTAGTTGTTATATGTTGTAGTAAAAATGATCTTATATATTTTATATGGCATCATCATTATTGTTTTAATAATTAGGCTGTCCTAATCTTTTATACGAATATTCAAATAATATATCTTGTATAATGTATTATATGCCAATTAAAAATGGGTTGGAATATATTGAAAGTTTAAGAAATAGAAATCTACAGGTTTATCTTTTTGGAGAATTAGTAAAAGAACCCGTCGATCATCCAATGATCAGGCCATCTATCAATGCTGTTGCTGAAACATATGATTTAGCAGTTGATGATCCTGATCTGGGTTCTGCAAAATCTTCTTTAACTGGATTACAAGTTAATCGCTTTTTACATATCGTAGAAAATCCCCAAGACCTAGTAAATCAAAATCGTATGCAAAGAAAATTAGGTCAGAAGACTGGTACATGTTTTCAACGTTGTGTAGGGATGGATGCATTAAATTCTTTATATTCTACAACTTTTGATATTGATAAAAAATATGACAAAGAGTATCATAAAAGATTAGTTGATTTTATTAAAATGATTCAATATGAAAACGTCGTTATTGGTGGAACAATGACTGATGTCAAAGGAGATCGTAGTCTTTCTCCTTCTCAACAAGATGATCCAGATATGTTCGTCCATATTGTAAAAAGAGATAATAAGGGTGTTTATATAAAAGGAGCAAAAGCTCATCAAACGGGGTGTATTAATTCTCATTGGTTAGTTGTTATGCCTACAATGCGTCTAAGGCCTGAAGATAAAGATTATGCGATAGTTGGAGCTATTCCAGTAGATGCAAAGGGCATTACTTATATTTATGGACGACAGTCTTGTGATACCCGTAGTATGGAATCAGGAGATCTAGATGCTGGTAACTCTCAATTTTCAGGCCAAGAAGCACTAATTATTTTTGATAATGTTTTCATTCCAAATGAATTGATCTTTATGAATGGAGAAGTAGAATTTGCATCTACTTTGGTTGAACGATTTACATGTTATCATAGACGAAGCTATGTATGTAAGACTGGATTGGGCGATGTATTAATTGGTGCAGCTGCAGCGGCTGCAGACTACAATGGAATATCAAATGCTTCTCATATCAAAGATAAATTAATTGAAATGACTCATCTTAATGAAACTATTTTTGCTGCAGGCATTGCATCATCTCACCAGGCTTATAAAACACCATCTGGCAATTACATTAATGATGATATGCTTGCTAATGTTTGTAAGCATAATGTTACTCGTTTCCCATATGAAATTGGACGACTAGCTCAGGATATAGCAGGTGGTCTGATGGTCACAATGCCCTCTGAAAAAGATTTTAGAAGTTCCGTAACCGGCCCTCTATTAGAAAAATATCTAAAAGGTAAAAAAGGCGTTGCCACAGAAGATAAAGTTAGAATTGCTAGGCTTATTGAAAATATGACTTTGGGAAGAAATGCAGTGGGTTATTTGACTGAATCTATGCATGGTGCAGGATCACCTCAAGCTCAACGTATTCAGATTGCCAGACAAATGCAGTTAGAATATAAAAAAGATTTAGCAAGAAATCTAGCAAAAATTAAGAAAGGTGAAAATAATTCTGCGGACTTATTATCTGAATCATCAGAATATTTTGATAGAATTTTTGGAATAAAGAATAAAAAATAACTTTTTTATTTATATCTTAATATATTATTTTAAAAATTGTTGACATAGATATATATATATTAATGGATATTTAAAAAATTTGTCAAGTAATGATTTAAACTTTGTGTTAATATTGATATTATTGATTTATAAAAAAGTATATTATTTAAAATTCTTCTTCAAGTATCTTTCGTTTCTTTTTGATGTTAAATACCTTATCTGTTTGTTTCAAAGCTTCAGTTTTTGATTTTTTAAAAAGCATTGATTGTATAAGCATATAGTTTTCTGGTATCACCATTCCTGTTTGGTCATCAGAATAGGTTATTTTTACAGTATCATCTTGGACTTTTAAAACTTCTTTATGAATGTGAATCATACCAGTGTCGCCATGCTCAAATTGTAATTCTATGGCTTTTTTTCTTATATCTGCAGTACCCTTTGCTTTATTGATTATTGCAACGCCATACTCTTTATCAAAAATTTCCAAAATTTCATCTTTAGTAGGGGGTTTATTTTTAAATCTAATTGACATCTGATGGAGATGCATCATTCTTGACGGAACTTTTATTGAATCAACGTATAAATTTATTGATGGGATAAAATCTTTTACGTCGTCTTGATGATGAGGATGCTTATCCCATTCAATAGAATCTTTTACTTCTCTTATGTCTTCTAAATCAGCTGATCTTCTCACAAGAGTTACATCATATCTTTTAATTAATTCACTATATTTTTCTAATAGTGGCTGAATTATTCTGCCCATTCCAGTTACGTTGCAACTTCCTTGAATTACATACTCTTTATCAAAAGTTTCATTATAATTTACCCTCGAATTATGAATTATATCTGCCACAGAAAATTTACCAATTCTGTCTTCTCCTCCTTGAAAAATAGCTTTTTTCTTTAATGGGATGTAATATTTTTGTTTATTTTGGAATCCTCTACCTTCTTTTGCTGCGTCTATGATTAAGTCTGCTTGTTTAATTGCATCTTCAATATTGCCTGTAACATCGTAATTTTTACTTTTAAATTCTTTTTCCGTCTCTTTTGGAACAAAAACCTTATATCCGTTCTTTAATGCTTTTTCAGTTTCAACATCCGGTGAATATTTTGCAATTCCTATTAGTTCCATAGATTTGTCTTTTGAAAAAGCAGTTGCTAAACGTCTCCCTATATTTCCATATCCATTAAGGAAAATTTGTACCACTGGTGATTTTTACAATTGACAATATTATATATTTTTGTCAAATGGGTTTTTCTTATTTTAGAAACCTAAGGTAAATTATATCATCTAGTAATTAGGTTTATTATAATTTGTTAAAAAGCATGTATTTCTTATTATAAATATATTAAAGTTTTCTTGTCTAGTATATACGATCTGATGAAAGTTTTTTATTTTGTTTAAAAGAATAATTTTATATCTTTTCTAAAATTGCAAAATAATTTATCTGCATAAAATATGCTTAATTAAAGTATTGTTCAAAATAATTTTTATTAAATTGAATCTAAATTATTGTTTTTTCATTTGTGAATCATATTATTAATCTAATGTTGTTGTGGTTTTTGATCATTTTTAATTGGTAATAAATTTAGTTATATTTTAATGGTTACACAAAAGTTACTTTTTTTAATATCAAAAAAGTGATGAATAACAATTAATTTTTTTATTTAGAGCCTATCCCAAAATTGTCTTTCTATATATAATGATACTGCATGATAGTTGTATCAGTCCAAGGTAGTTCTCCGCTTTCTTTTCATACATTGTAAACAATTTTCTGAACCTATCATGCCCATCGTGAATTTGTTCTCTCTTTCTATAACCCCATCTTTTATCTTTAGAAGAAGGATTTCTTTTTTGGTGTGACTTCTCTTATTTCGTCTGTCCTCTTTTTCTTTTATATGGTATATGAAGAACATAACCCCGTTTGATTATTTCTTTTTCTATGAATTTTGATTTATATATGCTCTATATCAAGACACTAGACGATAATGCACCATCTTTCTTTTTTTCTTTATGAAAGATGATTCAGTAGGTCGCTTGAGAACTACGGCATTATCAAGAACGCCTGTAACTACTTTTATATCATGAGTGCTTGCTGATGTTGTAATAGTAGATAATGGTATTCCTTTTTTATCTGTTAAAATATGCCTTTTTGCTTGGCCAAGTTTGCTCCTATCTGTAGAGGATTATTGCCCTCAGTTATGTGGTCCTCCTCCTAAAGGAGACTTTATAGATATACTATCTATGAATTGCCATCATGCCCATTTGATAACTTCTTTGTCATCATATAGTGTCAGTAATCTAACCCTTATTTTTCTAAAAATGTCTAACTGAACCCATTTCTGGAATCGCCTATGACATGTAGAACCAGAACTATATTCTCTGGGCAGCAGCATCTTCCATTGATATTCAGTTCCTAGAATATGCATGATGCCATCCATTACCTTTCTAAAGGGAACTATAGAACGACCTATTGTATTATTTTATTTTTCTGTTGGCAATATGGGACTAATTTCATCTCATAGACTATCTGAAATATTTGTAATGGCATGTTTATCCTTTTTCTGCTCCTGCTGTTGATGAGTGCAGGATACATTTGAATAGTGATGGAAATAAGCTATAATTATATCGGTTTTTGGGATAGGCTCTCAATTCTTGCAAATTTATAATTTAAATTTTAACCTAATTTTTTTTATTCTTTTAAAACAGTTCGTTAAATTTGAAATTTTACTCTTTAATTTGAAATGTGATAATATTATTAACTTTAAATTATACTGTCTAATTATTAAATAAATTTATTCTTTTTTGAGAGAAAGAAACATATTGCATTTATATTTTAACGATTAGCAAAATACATGAGTACAAAAAAATCAGATAAAACTGAAGATAAAAAAGATAAATCTGCAATAACCGAAATAAATAACATTGAAAAGACATTAAAGACGTTGTCATCAAATGTAAACAAACTAAAATCCTTATTTAAAACAAAAAGTGATACAAAAAAGAAAAACGATTAAAATAACTTGTTTTATTTAATTTTAGTTTTATGAACTTTATTTATTTTATTTTTTTTACTTTGTGAATTCCTGTAAAAATTGTACTTTTTCATTTATTTTTAAATGTAATTTGAAGGATCGGGATATTGATGAAATTATTAATAGTTGTTGTAACTTAAGTTAGAGCCAAAGTTCTAATATGGTATTTTAATTATTTATGTTATGGCAAGAACGGGTATAGAAAATAATCAAGGCAATATGACAGAACATTCTATTAACGAGATGATACAAGAGTCAAAATTACTTGAATCTTATTATAATGATATTATATCTAAAGAGTCTTTGTTGCATAGATTATTAGAAGAATCTACTAATTCTTTTGAAGCGCTAAAAAATTTATCTTTGGACTCTGATACCTTGTCACTTGTTCCACTTGGTATAGGAGTTTATGTCAAAAGCGCCATTTCCCCTATAAATAAAGTTCTTGTAAATGTAGGTGCTGGTGTTATAATTGAAAAGAATAAAGATGATGCTGTTAATTTTATTGAACATAGGATAAAAGAATTTGAAACAGCTGCAAAGCAATTATCTACTCAAAAGCAACAGATATCTTATCGTATGATGGAAATTCAGAATACTGTTAATTCATATGTTGGTCAGATGCAGGGACGTGACAATAGCGTTGGTCATCACTTGCATTAAATTGATTAATTATTAACTTGATTGTCTAAATACATGTTATTTCAGTTGGTAAATCTATATGTTTGACAAATTAAAACGAGCGTTTACTAATGCTGCAAAGAGTATTAGTCAAAAACAACTTTCTGAAAAGGATTTAGATAATAGTCTTTTTGATCTACAAATTGCTCTTTTAGAAAGTGATGTTTCACAAGAAGTAATTGATGATTTATCTTCTCAAATTAAAAAAAATTTATTGGGCATAAAGATTCAAAGAAATGAAACGTCTGATCAAATTATTCTGTCAACTTTAAAAAATAATTTTATGGAAATATTATCAAAGGCTGGATCAATCGACCTATTGAATTTGATACAAGAAAAAAAACAAAGGAAACCTGGGCCATTTGTAATAGTTTTTCTTGGTATTAATGGAACTGGTAAAACAACTACAGTAGCTAAAGTTGCAAATTTATTAAAAAAGTCTGGTTATTCTGTAGTTATTGCTGCAGCAGATACTCATAGAGCTGGTGCAATTGAACAAATAACTGAACATGCAGAAAGACTGTCTATTAAAGTAATCTCTCAAAGATACGGTGCAGACCCATCATCTGTTTCTAGAGATGCTTTAGAATATGCTAAAAAGCATTATGTGGATGTAGTTTTAATTGATACGGCAGGAAGAATGCAAACTGCAAAAAACCTTATGTATGAAATAGGTAAAATTGTTAAAGTTATAAAACCAGATATAAAATTATTTGTTGGTGATTCACTTTCAGGAAATGATACTATAAATCAATCACGGGAATTTTTTTCTTTTACTGAATTTGATGGTGCAATTTTAACAAAAGCTGATGCTGATGCTAAGGGTGGTGCTGCAATATCTATTTCATATATAACATCTAAACCTATACTATATCTTGGAATGGGTCAAGGATATGATGATTTGGTTCCTTTTGATAAGGATAAGTTTGTAAATACAATTTTCAACGATGAATCATTATCTATTTCTAGTACAAATTCCTCAAACAAGATTCCTAAAAACGAAAGAAATAATGAATCGTATATTTCTGTAGAACAGAAATCAATTTCCACATCTAGTGCTGAGAATGATTTTAAAGGTATTGATAACAATATAGATTTGATTATTAATAGCGATATAGTAAAAGATAAACAAAATAGTGATAATATTGAAAAATTAACAACAAATAATTTAACTTCAGAACTAGAATCCCAAAAAGAATACAATAGCTTCAAACCAAAAGATGATTTTATTGATACTACAATAAAATCTGATAAATATATAGAAGATAATGATCCCAAAATGGATGAAAAAATACAGGGTAATAATGAACAAGACATAGTAAATATGGAGAATAAAATAGAAAGTGGTGAAAAAAAAGGATTATTTGGTTGGTTTAAGAAAAAGAAATAATTTTTTTCTTTTTGAAAACATTAAATTAAAGATTTTTTTCATTTTTATTATTGAATAAAAATATTTTAAGCATTTGTGATTTATCCTCAGAAGAAATTTTATCTATATTAGATCTAGCAACTTATATCAAAGATCCTTTCAATTTCTCAGATTCAAAAACACAATTAAGAGGTAAAATTCTCGGTATGATTTTCCAAAAGCCTTCTACAAGAACAAGAGTTAGTTTCGAAACTGCCATACTGCAGTTAGGAGGCAATGCTATTAATCTTTCTTTTAATGATTTACAATTATCCAGAGGTGAATCGATTGAAGATACATCTAGAACACTTTCTTTATATCTTGATTGTATTGTAGCAAGAGTATTTTCTCACAATGACATTGAAAAATTGTCTAGACATTCTACTGTTCCTGTTATAAATGGTCTTTCTGATTTGTTTCATCCTTGTCAAATCCTATCAGATATGTTAACAATTTTGGAACATAAAAATAAACTTCGTGATATTACTCTGGCATACATTGGGGATGGTAATAATGTTTGTAATGATTTGCTACTGGCTTGTTCTAAATTAGGAATTAATATTAGAGTGGCAACACCACGGGGCTTTGAGCCTTTAAATTGGGTAATTGATGTTGCAAAAGATGAATGTAAAAAAAATAAAAGTACTGTGTTGATAACTACAGATCCATTTGAAGCAATAAAAGAAGTAGATGTTATTTATACGGACACCTTTATATCTATTGGAAAAGAAGAAGAAAAAGAAAAAAGGGATTATATTTTTCTACCAAATTATCAGATTAATGATAGACTGGTAGAACATGCCAAAAGCGATTATATTTTTATGCACTGCCTTCCAGCTAAACGTGGAAAAGAGGTAACAGCTGAAATAATTGATGGACCTCATTCTGTTGTATGGACTCAAGCTGAAAATAGACTACATGTTCAGAAAGCATTATTAGTAAAATTACTTGATAAAGAATTTATTGAGTAGATCTCTATCGATTTTAATAAAAATAAATTGTATATATTCTCTTTAATTTTAGTGGTTAATTTGTTAAAATTGAATTTTTAAATAGCTATACGGATATTTGTATTATTGAAATTATTTTAAAAGATTTTTATGCCGTTTTACAATTACATTACCTTTTAATCTATTTAATATCCACACATTTATATCATCTTATCATCAAAATATTTCTAATAATGGAATGTTAAATTTTTACTATCTAAATTATTTTATTTATTATTTTTCTAAATATGTCACTATTTTATAAAGCTAAAATAACATGGTTGGTTTGAATAATTAAAATACTTTAATTCTTATTTAATTTGTATGACGAAATTTTTGGTCGATACTGTTGAAAATCTTCCTATTGGTGCTGTAAAAAATATTACTGCCGGTGGAAAAGAAATTATGATAGTAAATGTAAAAGGAAATTATTATGCTATAAATAATATTTGTAATCATTCTGGAGCCGAATTACATGAGGGCACCATTGTTAATGATAAGGAGTTAATCTGCCCATGGCATTCAGCAAAATGGAATATTCAAACAGGCGAATTAATTTGGTTCCCACAGAAGCTAAAGAATCAAGAAACATATCCAGTTGTTGTTGAAAATAATAATGTATATGTTGAAACCTGATTGAAATT
>Ga0070682_100001029_pt1 | contig 16109 bp, 15 predicted proteins | sample KBSC63LmetaG_FD_64668 | JGI IMG/M metagenome (GOLD analysis project Ga0070682, IMG submission 64668) | Corn rhizosphere microbial communities from Kellogg Biological Station, Michigan, USA - KBS C6-3L metaG | ecosystem: Host-associated > Plants > Roots > Rhizosphere | place: USA: Michigan... | reverse complement strand
CCGCGACGCTCGCGTACGTCTTCTTCTCCGGATCGTACGCGAGCACCGACGCGCTGTTCTTCTGTGCGACGTAACCGCCGATGAGGTAGACCAAGCCGTCGAGCGCGGCGACCGAATGCTCCTGCCGCACCTCGTCGAGATCGGGCAGCGCTTCCTCGGTCGGCGTGCCGGAAAGCTCGCTACCGGAGCCGCCCGGATTGCCGGTGCCGGCGTTGCTCGTGCCGCTGCTACCGGCAGCCGGCATGCCCCCCGTCGAGTCGCCCGCCTTGCCGGCGCCCGAGCCGCCTCTGCCCGCCTCGGGTAGCGCGCCGCTGCCCGCGCTGCCCCCCGCGCCACTCTTTCCTGCGCCGGGGACGCCGCCCGCGGCCATCGACATTCCGCCGCCCCCTCCGGAGCCAGCCGTCGTCGCGCTGCCGCTTTTACCCGCGTCCGTCGCAGCCATGCCGGCACTGCTCACCGCGCCGCCCGTGCCCCCCGTTCTGCCGGATGACGACGACGAGCCTCCCGAGCACGCCGCGAGCGCGACGCCCGCGGCCACGAGCACCGAGCTCGAGAGAGCGACATTCACGCGTTCGAACCTAGCACCCGCGCACGGCCCGCGCGCCGAGGCGCAAGCGAGCACCGCAGCAAAATACTACCGCGTGCGTGGGTGTCATTACGGGGCCGGCCGAATTGTTCCGCGCGAAATGAAATCGCGACGCTCACGCGGGCCCCGCTGCCGCGCGCGCCGAAGGCCGCCCTCACCACCTGACCGATACTCTATCAACAACGACGTGCGTTGAACAGACTCCCTCTTGCGCGCGTTCGTCCCAAGAATCGCGGCATGCCGAAGCTCGTTGCGTACCGGCCTCCGTCATCGCTGCGCTTGCTCGAGCACGTGCTCGACCACCCTGAGCTCGTTGCGGCCGTGCGCGAGCTCCCCCCCGCAGCGCTCGGTCGCCTCGTCGATCACATCGGCTTGGAGGACGCGGCCGAGCTCGTCGCGCTCGCCACGACCGCGCAGCTCGAGGGCGTGTTCGACGAGGATCTGTGGCGCGCCGAAACCGCGGGCGACGATCCACGCTTCGATCCGGCACGCTTCGGCCTCTGGCTCGAGGTGCTGCTCGAAGCCGGTGAGAAAGCCGTCGTCGACCGCTTGTGCGAGCTTCCGCTCGACTTCGTGATCCTCGCCGTGTCCCGCCTCATCCTGGTCGTCGACATGGACGAGCTCGGCCGGGAGCTCGGTGAGGACGAGGAGACGCTCGACCTCACCGAGAAAGCGCTCGACAGCACCGTCGCGGAAGAGTGGGAGGAATTTCGGCTGATCGGCCGCGACCCGCGGACCTGGGACGCGGTGCTCGCGGCGCTCTTGGCGCTCGATCGCGAGCATCACGACCTCTTGCGGCGCATTCTCGAGCGCGTCGCGGCCGCGAGCTCGGAGTACATCGCCGACAACGGAGGACTCTACGACGTGCTCACGTCGGACGAGATGCTCGAATCCGACGCGCGCGCCGAGCGCGACGACCGGCGCGCCGCTCACGGCTACGTCGCACCGAGCGACGCGAGGAGCTTCCTCGCGCTCGCGCGCCGGGGCCTCGACGAGGACGCCGAGCGCGATCCGGTGACGCGCGCGTATTTTCGCGAGCTCGAGCGAAAGCCTACCCCCATGGCTCGAACGGCGAAGGGGCGCACGCGCGACCCAGCGCCTCCCGCCGACGTGTCCCGCCTCACGCGGTTGCTCGAGGACGCCGTCGCCGCCTCGGCAACGGAGCGACCGTCGAGCGAACGGGGACTCGCGCTCGCGGGGCACGGCTCGCTGCTCGGCGTCGCCCTCGTGCGTCTCGGCGAGGAAGCGCCGCTCGTGCACGCGGAACGCGCGGAAGAGCTCGCCTACCTCACGAACGTGCTCGTCGCCGGCGACAGCACGAAGGACGGCCGAACCTTCCGCCCCGTCGAAGCGCTCGAACGCGCCATCCTGCTCACCAACCTCGGCCTCGACCTCGTGCTCGACCAGAGCGCACCGCCCTCCCGCGAAACCGCCAGCGAGCGCGCCGACCGCGCCCGCCGCCTCCTCGAATCCACCCACCTCGATCGCCTCTTCCGCCTGGGCCTCCACCACCACGAACCCTAAGCCCCACTCGCCTCTGCCTCTGCCCCTGCCCTAGAGAGCTCCCCGGGTTGAGGCTGCGCTTCAGGGCTCGGCGTCAGATCCGCGTCCAAGCAGATCAGCCGCCGGGCTCGCCGGTTTGTCGCGGGGTGGTTCCGGCTGATCGCCCGTCGATCAGTTCCTCCAAGACCCATGCGGCCCGTCGGGCTGGCTTCGCCAGCCGGGTCCTGCGCATGAGCTTTCTGCCTCTGCCTCAGCCCCCCCTTCACCGCCGCGCCGCTAGCGCCTGCTCGAGCCATGCCGCGAGCTCGACGAAGGCCGCGCCGAACGGCGAGCTCTTCCGCCACACGAGCACCACCGTGCGCCGTGGTGCCGGGCGCGTGAACGGGCGGATCTCGAGCTGCCCGCGCCGGTTCTCGACCGGAACCGCGAGCGACGGGAGCAGCGTGATTCCCGCGCCGCTCGACACCATTTGAGCGAGCGTCGCGAGGCTCGTCGCGCGAAAGCTCGCAACTCCGGCGTGCGCCTTGCCGCAGAGCTCGAGCGCTTGAGTGCGGAAGCAGTGACCTTCGTCGAGCAAGAGCACGGGCTCATCCTCGAGATCGGCGAGCGTGAGCTTCGCCTTTTTCGCGAGCGGATGCTGCTTGGGCAGGGCCACGACGAAGTCGTCGCGCAAGATCTCGGCGTGGGCCGTGTCCCCGAGCTCGGCCTCGAGCGCCGCGATGCCCGCGTCGAGCGTGCCTTCGGCGAGGCCGCGCACGATGTCGGCGGTCTTCTCTTCGTGAAACGAGAGGCCGAGCGCCGGGTACTTCTTCTTGATCGTCGGCGTCACCTCCGGCAGGAGGTAGGGCGCGAGCGTCGGGATCACCCCGAGCCGGAGCATCCCGGAGAAGGGCGCCTGGGCGCGCGTCGCCGTCGCGATCAGATCAGAGACCTCGACCAGCACGCGCCGAGCACGCGCAACGATCTCGGCGCCTGCGGCCGTGACGAGCACACGCCTGCGGTCACGCTCGAAGAGGCGCACGCCGAGCACCGACTCGAGCAGCGCCACCTGCGCGGAGAGGGTCGGTTGCGACACGTGACATTCTGCCGCGGCCTTGTGAAAGCCGAGCGTGTCCGCCACGGCGACGACGTATTGAAGCTGTCGCAACGAGAGGTCGTTGGCGTTCGGCATGATAGGCGCACACTATCACACTGGTCCAAAAATGCTTCTCGACGGATTACCCGTGCGGACGCAAGGTGGGTGGGTGTGAGACCCACCGCAAGGTCTCGAGGAGATTTTCAAAATGCTGACCGTTGGTGATCGCGTCCCCCCCTTCAAGCTGACGGCCGCCGTCGAACGAACCCCCGGCAAAGAGTTCTCGAGCATCACGCACGAGAGCTACCCTGGAAAATGGCTGGTGCTCTTCTTCTGGCCGAAGGATTTCACCTTCGTGTGTCCGACGGAGATCGCCGCGTTCGGCCACAAGGATGCGGAGTTCAAGCGCCGAAACACCCAGGTGCTCGGGGCGAGCACGGACAACGAGTACGTGCACCTGGCTTGGCGTGAGCACGACAAGACCCTGCGCGAGCTGCCCTTCCCCATGCTGTCGGACATCAAGCGCGAGCTGTCGAGCGCCTTGGGCATCCTCGACAAGGAGGCGGGGGTGGCACTGCGCGCAACCTTCATCATCAGCCCCGAGGGGCTGATCCAGTGGGTGAGTGTGAACAACCTCGACACGGGACGGAATGTGGACGAGGTGTTACGGGTTCTCGACGCGTTGCAGACGGGGGAGCTCACCCCGTGCGGCTGGCAGCCCGGCCAGGCAACGCTATAAATCGAGCGAAACCGGTCGAACGAAAGGGGAAACGTCATGTATCAAAGCCCAAGCCAGTTGCCCGCCGACGCCCGCGCCGAGCTCGCGAAGACCCTGAACGCGCGCCTCGCCGACGGACTCGACCTCCATAGCCAGATCAAAGTGGCGCATTGGAACATCAAAGGGCCGCAGTTCGCGTCGCTGCACCCGCTGTTCGAGACCTTCGCGATCTCGCTCGCGACCCACAACGACACCATTGCCGAGCGCGCCGTCACGCTCGGCGGCAAGGCGTACGGCACCGCACGCCACGTCGCGAAGAGCTCCACGCTCGCCGACTACCCGCAGGAGACCACGCGCGACCTCGAGCACGTGAAGCTCCTGGCGGAGCGTTTCGACAAGTATCTCACGGGGGTGCGCGAGTCGCGGACCCTCGCCGAGAAGCTCGGCGACACCGACACGGTCGACCTCTTCACGCAGGTCGTGACCGAGTTCGAGAAGAACACCTGGTTCTTGCGCGCGTCGCTCGATAGCTGAGGAGCGACCCCGAGCGCTCAGCGCGCGGCGTCGGTGAAGTCCACCTCGACGAGCTCCGGGTTACAGTAAAGCCGGAGCGGAGGTTGGTCGGCACCGACGCCCGCGGACACGAACAGGTGTGTGCCGTCGACGGTGAAATGGCCCAGATCGAAGCGCCGGCCGTAGCGCGACGGGATCACGACCGAGCCGAGGAGCGGCACACGCAGCTGCCCGCCGTGGGTGTGACCGGCAAAGACGGCCGAGGCTCCGAGCTCTCCGAGCTCGTAGACGTTGTCGGGCGTGTGGCTCATGACGAGCAGGGGCGCAGCGGCCGGCCCCGCTCGCGCGACCGTGTCGCGCGTCAACGCGGGTCCCCACGGCTTCTCCGTGCCGCAGAGCCGGACGGCGGCAGGGCCCGTCGCGGGAACGGTCGTGCAGGTGCCGCTCAAGAGCGGGATGCCGGCGCGCGGGAAGAGCTCGGCGACGCGAGCGTCGCGAAGCCAGTAGTCGTGGTTACCGAGCACGGCGAACGTCCCGTAGCGCCCGCGCGGCAGCTTGCCGAGAAACGCCTCGAGCAGCGGCAGGCGCCCGATGCGCGACAGGTAGTCACCCGTGAGCAGCACGACATCGGGCTGCCGCTCGCGGAGCTCGCGCAGGATGCGTTCGTAGTACGCCTTCGGAAGCTGTTCGGTCACGTGCAGGTCGCTCAGCGCGACGACGCGCAAGCGCGGCACGCCGAGCCCGCGCAGCGGCACCTCGAAGTGACGCACGACGAGATCGGTGGTGGTCACGGGGTGAAACAGCGCAATCGACGGGCCCCCCGCCTGCTCGACGGCGTATTGATGGCGCAGCCACGCGCGCCGGAGCTCCCCGAGCGTGAAGAGCACGAGCACGAGCGCGCCCACCTTCGCCCATGGGCCCGGCCAACGCCGGAGCAGGGGAACGAAGGCGAACGCGCCGAGCACGAGCGCGAGCGCGGGCGTCACGAAGCGCTTCGCGTCGCCGTCGACCCAGTTGATGATCCAGTGATTCACCAGGAACGCCCACGTTCCGAACGCCGCCGTCCCCGTCACGAGGGCCTGCGACGTGCGCCCCCCGAAATCCACCCACTTCATGTCACCCAAAGCCATACCGACAAGCTAGCGAGCGGCGCGCGGGCTCGGGGTGGAGATTCGCGCAAGGTTCCGCGCGTCCCGTGGAGAAATCGTGCAGGCACTGCGCAGTCAGGCGTGGCGCGCCGCCCGCCGCAACGTCGAGAGCGCCTCGGCAATGGTTTCGAGGACCTGCTCCTGTCCGATCGAATGCAGGTACGCGCCGTACTCGTCGAGACGCGCGCGAAGGGCCTCGCCGCGGGGCCCCTCGTCGTCGAGGTCGCGGGCGTCGGCGTCGGAAACGTCGAAGTTGATGCTGCCGCGGCACGCCGCGGAGCCGCATAGGCATGGGTCACGGCCGGGCTCGTTCAGCGTGACCCAGCCGTAGAAGATCGTGACCTCTTGCCCGGGCTCGATCGTGCGTAGGCACTGAATCCGTCCCTCACCGCTCGAGTAGAGGGCGGCGTTCGGGTCACAGCTGTGGTTGCAGAGCCAGCCGCCGGGGACGCTCGTGTCGGGCACGATCACCCAGGCTCCGTCGGACAGCAGCGTGAGCTTGGTGTCCGCGGCGGCACGCGCCTCCGGCTCGTCGGCGGCGAGACGCCGCTGCTTCGGCGCATACGCCACGATCAGGTCGCCGGGCTCGAAGCGCTTGCGCGCGAACACGCCCCGCCCCGCGATGCTCCGATCTCGGAACTGCACCGGCGATGCACTGAACATCGCCTTCCGCGCTTGGCCCTTCTTCACCGGCGATTCTGACCGCCTGCCCTACTTGATCTCGAGCAGCTCGACCTCGAAGAGCAGCGTGGCGTTCGCCGGGATGACGCCAGCCGCGCCGCGCTCGCCGTAGCCGAGCTTCGGGGGGATGAGGAGCGTGCGCGCCCCGCCCACCTGCATGCTGGCGACGCCTTCATCCCAGCCCCCGATGACGCGGCCCATGCCGAGGGCGAAGAGGAACGGCTTGCCGCGGTCGTGAGAGCTGTCGAATTTCGCGCCCTTAGCGCCGTTTTCCCAGAGCCAGCCCGTGTAGTGCATGGCGCAGGTCTGACCCTTCATGGGGGTCGGCCCGGTGCCTGCCCGGGTGTCTTCATAGGAAAGCCCGCTCGCCGTCGTGGTCATTGCCATGCAAGGCGCCTTCGCAGAGCCCGCGGGGGGCGTCAACCCGCCTGCGCGACCCGTTCCGGACGGGTGGAACGGGTGAAGCTTGTCCCGCCGGGCGTAGTGCTATGAGGGGGCCCGCATGTCCAAAGGCTCGAACGATCTCTCCCCCGCTGCGTCTCTCGCGCGGCTCGTCGAAGGCAACCGCCGCTTCCGCGCTGAATCGTCCCCCACCTCGGCGCGCGCCTTCAGCTCACACCTGGCGACGCGCCCCCAGCGCCCGTTCGCCATCGTCCTCGGCTGCTCGGACTCTCGCACGCCCGTCGAGATCCTGTTCGACGAGGGCTTCGGCGACCTGTTCGTGGTGCGCATCGCGGGCAACATCGTGGCGCCGTCCGTCGTCGGCTCGATCGAGTTCGCCGCGTCGCAGTTCGGCTCGCGACTGGTCGTCGTGATGGGCCATACGGGCTGCGGCGCCATCGGTGCCACCGTGCGAGCCATCGAGACCGGTCAAGGCCCGGAGTCGAAGAACCTGCGCTCGATCACCGATCGCATCGCGCCGCACATTCAGGCCCTCGTGCGACCGGGTGAGGCGCAGCCGAGCGTCATCCGCGAAGCGGTGCGCGCCAACGTGCGCGCCTCCGCCGACCACCTCCGTCACGGCAGCCAGATCCTCGAGGAGCTGGTGCTCGCCGGTGAGCTCGCCGTCGTCGGCGCCGAGTACGACCTCGAGACCGGCGCGGTCGCGTTCTTCGACGGCGTTCCGCTCACTCCCTGACGACCGGCAGCGCCGAGTAGGGCGTAACGTCGCGTACCCATTGTCGCCCGGGGGCCGCGCTTGAACTGCCGTGGTCAATTGCCTTAGGCTGAAGCCTTGGGGCACCCAGCCGTGACGCACTGCGTCTCGACCGGGGCAGGTCGTAACAATGGACTCGTTCCATGCGGAGCAGTGGAAGGTGATCGAGGCGGTCGCGGGCGGAGCTCCGCTCGCGGACGTGCTCGACACGATCGTACGTCTCATCGAGCGCCAATCCGACGGCCTCTTGTGCAGCATCCTGCTCTACGACCGCGCGACACGGACGCTCCGGCACGGCGCCGCGCCCAGCCTTCCCCGCGAGTTCGTGGCCGCGCTCGACGGCGAGTCGATCGGGCCCGACGCCGGCTCGTGCGGTACCGCCGCGCATCTCGGTGAGCGCGTCATCGTCGAGGACATCGCGACCCATCCGTACTGGGTCCGCTATCGGGATGGCGCGCTCGCGCACGGCTTGCGCGCGTGCTGGTCCACGCCGGTCTTCTCGTCCGACCGCGAGCTGCTCGCCACCTTCGCCATCTACTACCGCAGGTGTCGCGCCCCGACGCTGGAGGAGCTGCACTGGGTCGCGACGGCGACGCACCTCGTCGCGATCGCGCTCGTGCGAGCGCGGAGCGAGCAGGCGCTACGCGACGTCGACGAGCGGCGCGCCGAGCTCGAGGTCGAGCTCCGGCAGGCGCAGAAGATGGACGCGATCGGCCAGCTCGCCGGCGGAATCGCCCACGACTTCAACAACCTTTTGTCCGTGATCCTCGGCTACACGGTGCTCGCGATCGACGGACTTTCCGAGGAAAGCGCGCTGCGCCCCGATCTCGAAGAGGTCGCGAAAGCCGCGCGCCGTGCGAGCGAGCTCACCCGCCAGCTACTCGCCTTCAGTCGCAAGCAGGCGCTCAGGCCTCGCATCGTCGATCTGAATCAGATCGTCACGGGGTTCGAGCGCATGATGCGCCGTGTCGTGGGCGACGACGTGAGCGTGACCATCTACCGCGCGCCCGACCTCGGCAAGACGCTCGCCGACCCGGGCCAGATGGAGCAGGTGCTCATGAACCTGATCGTCAACGCGCGCGACGCGATGCCGACCGGCGGCAGCATCGGAATCGTGACGCGCAACGCGATCCTCGACGAAGCCTTCGCGCGCGAGCACCGCGGGCTCGAGCCCGGGCGCTACGTGGCGCTGTCGGTGACCGACACCGGATCCGGCATGGACTCCGCGACGCGCGAGCGGATCTTCGAACCGTTCTTCACGACCAAAGCGCAGGGCAAGGGCACGGGGCTCGGCTTGTCCACGGTGTGGGGCATCGTGCGGCAGAGCGGCGGCTACGTGGAAGCGGAGAGCGAGGTCGGTCGCGGCACGACGTTCACGCTCTATTTGCCCTGGGTCACCGGTCAAGCCGACGAGACGCGACCCGAGCCCGTAGCGCCCTCGACCGTGCGCGGCTCGGAAACTGTGCTGCTCGTCGAGGACGACGAGCAGGTGCGCGGCTTCGTCCGCGACGTCCTCTACCGTCACGGCTACCAGGTGCTCGAGGCCCAAAACGGCGGTGAGGCGTTCCTGATCGCCGAGCAGCACGGCAAACCGGTGCACCTCTTGCTCACGGACGTCGTGTTGCCCCGGATGAGCGGGCGTGATCTCGCCGCACGCATCCGCCGCACGCTGCCCGCACTCCGCGTGCTCTTCGTGTCCGGGTACAACGAAGACTCGGTCGTCGACCAGGGCGTGCTCGACAGCGGCGTCCCCTTCCTCTCGAAGCCGATCGCGCCCGACGACCTCCTGCGCAAGGTGCGCGCCGTGCTCGACGCGCCTTAGAGGCTGTTCCAAGTTGCCCGCGCGCGGGTGTCGACGCGGGGTCAGGATCATGTCAGTCATTGCTCGATGCAGCGCACCGAACGGCTGTTCGCGCTCGCCGAGTTCTTGCGCGCTCGGCGCACGGGCGTCACGGCGGAGACGCTCGCCGACCGCTTCGAGGTCACGGTGCGCACCATCTACCGCGACCTCGACACGCTGCGTGCGGCGGCGCTGCCCGTCTCGGCCGAGCGCGGTCGCGGCGGCGGCTACGCGCTCGATCGTAGCTATAGCCTCCCGCCCGTGAACTTCACGGCGCGCGAAGCGGCGCTGCTGGTCGCGCTCGGGCGCTTTGCCATCGACATGCGGCTCCTGCCGTTCGCCGACACGCTCGAGTCGGGGCTCGACAAGGTGCGGGCCGCGCTCTCGACCTCCGCTCAGCGCGATCTCTTGTCGCGGCTCAAGGAGCTGTCGTTCTCCGGCGTCCCGGCGCTCCCGGCCAGGAAAGGCGTGCGCGCGGCCGTCGAGCGCGCCTGGTTCGAGCAGCAGCCACTCCGCATCACCTACCTGACCAGCAATTCGACCGAATCCGTGCGCACGATCCGCATCCTGGCCGTGCACATGGATCGGCACGAAACGCACCTCGACGCCGAGGACGAGCGCGGCGAGCGGCGGCCGTTCCGACTCGACCGCATCCTGCGCGCCGACGTCGTCGAGCTCGACCCGGCGCGCGCGAGCCCGACTGGCGCCGCAGCGCCGCCGCGGGGCGCGGGCTCAGCTCGCCGCGAGTAGCTCGGTGGGCGCGGCATCCGGCGCGGGCGTCGGGTGGAGCGGCCACGGCTTGCTGCTCGGTCCCGCCTCCCAGTTGTCGTGGCGACCGTCCCAGTGCGTCACGGTGAGCTCGTTCACGTCGAAGTCGTCGAGGCAGTTCAGATTCGCCGAGACGAAGTCCCCGCCGATCTCGGCGAGGTGTCCGGCGCCGAAGCAGTGAATGCCGCAGTGCTTGCAGAAGTGCCGCGTCGAGATCTTCATGCCCCACGCGTAGCGGCCGATGCTCTCCTCCCCGGCAAGGAGCCGAAAGGCGCTCGGCTTCACGATCACGCCTGTTTGCGCGATCTTCATGCAGATGCTGCAGTTGCAGTGGGCGGCCTGAAAGTCGCGCTCGAGGTCGACCTCGAAGCGGACGGCGCCGCAGTGGCAGCCTCCGGCGCGGGTGACGGTCTTCCTTGCGGCGGGGGTCAGGTGCGAGTGGCTCATGGTGGGCTCCTTTCGTCGAATCCGAGAAGCACCCTACCGGCCCCCAATGACAGCCTTATGTCAGGTATTATTGGGCCGCAAAACGGCCCTGGCCGCCGCACGGGGCGGCCCGAGCCGATCGGCGAAGCGCGCCGCGCCTAGGAAGAAATGACGCTCACGACGCCGTCCGGCCCGAGGCGCAGCGCCACCGGCTGATCGCCGCGGAACAGCAGCAACGCGGCGGTGTCGGACGCCAGCACACCGAGATCGCCCGTCGTCGGGCCGCCGAAGTCGCCCACGTCGAACACGATGGTGTCTTTGGCGTTCGGCAGATCCGCGAGTGCCGCGACGCGCACGCGCGTGTCACCCAGGCTCGAGCGATACAGCACGAACACCTTGTCGCCGAGCGGCGCGACCGCCCAGAGGTAAGTGCTGTCGAAGCCGGGGAGGGTCACGTCGCTCGATTTGCAGCCGTCCGCTTTGCAGTCGATGCGACCGATCGTGGTGCTCGTCTTGTCACCCTTGAGCCAGGCGATGCTGGCGCCGTTCGCCGAGCACACGAGCTCCGACTCGCCCGCGCGGTCGAAGGGCATGGTCGCGTCGGCCGGCTTCGACCAGCCGCTCCCGCTGTAGGTGCTGAACGTGACGGCCGTCTTGCCCTCGCCGCCGGTCGGCTTGGCGCTGCCCTGGCCGCTGCGCCCGGCGTACGTGGCGAACGCGTAGGTATCGCCCTTCTGGCAGGTGTGGAACGCGCCGGCCCAGTTGCCCTTGAGACTCGGGCTGTCCTTGAGGCGGCCGTGGCTCAGCGACTTCACGGTCAGCTCCGCGCCGCCCTCGGTGGGGGTGAGCGCGAGGATCTGATTGCCGAGCGTGAGCGGTTCGCCGACCGGGCTCGTGAGCGCGAGCTTCACGGGCTTGCCGGCCTTGCCGTTCGAGAGCTCGATCGCGACGAGCCCTTCGTCGGGCGCTGCCGCCCCGCCTTGCGGCTTGCTCAGCATTGCCGACTTGCCTTTGCCCGGCTTGGCTTTCGGCGCGGGCTTCGCCTTGCCCTTGGCTTTGGCCGCGGGCTTCGTCGGATCCTCGGGACCGCCGGTGATGTCTTCCTTCACGGCCTTCTCGACGACGACGCCTTCGCGCACGAGCCGGCCGCTGCGCCCGCCGACCGCGGAGGTTTCGCCCGTCTCGAGGTTGTAGGCGACGAGGCCCTTCTCGGTGAGCCCGGCGGCGAAGAGACCGTGCGCGTCGTTGACGATCTCGACGCTCTGCGGCGGCAGCTCCGGCACCTTGTCGTTCCCCGCGACGCAGCGCACCTTCGCGAAGCCCGCCGCGAACTCGCACGCCATCGGGCGCACGCGGCCCTCCGCCGTCTTCAGGGCAAGGAGCGCGCGCCCGTCACCGGTGAGCACCGGCCCCGACACGCGCAGGGGCTTGGGCGCGAAGCTCTTCCAGCTCTTGGCGTCTACGAGCGGCGGCGTCGCGGCGCTCGGCGCCGGCACGTTCGCGACCGGCATCAGCGCGAGCTCGGCCGATTTCGCCGACTCCCAGAGCTCGGTCGTGGCCGAGATGAGCGCGGTGTCCCCCGCGATCGCGCAGCTGCCCTTCGCGTCGGTACAGCCGAAGCGATCGTGCAGCTTGCGCTTCAGAAGCTGCGGCTTGCCGGAGTTGTCGAGCGACGTGTAAAGCTCGTCGGCGAACGGCGTGCAGCGCTTGGGCCAAGCGTCCTTCGCCGCCGGCGCCGGCGGATTACCGAGCATCACCTGCCGAATCTTCGGCACGCGCTCGGCGACGCCGAGGCTCGCTGCGGGCCCCGCGAGGCACGTCGCCAGCTCGCTCCAGTGTTTACCGCTCGCATCGTCACCGCAGGCCACGGCGCCTAGCAGCGCACAGGGAGCAACGACCAAGAGCCTCGCACGACCGTGTCCGCCTCGCTCGATCATGGCGCGACGATAGTCACACTTCGCGCGCCGAGGGAGCGAAATCTTGACTCCCGCGCTCCCCCGAGTCCGGATCTCACGAGCATGTCGACCTCGGAGCCCGCGCACGGCGGGCACCCGCGCCTCAGAACGCTGGCGCTAGCGTCGCTGGGCGTGGTGTTCGGGGACATCGGCACGAGCCCGCTTTATGCGGTGCGTGAATGTTTGAACCGCGCGCACGGCGTCGCCACGAGCCCCGACAACGTGCTCGGCATCGTGTCTTTGGTGTTCTGGGCGCTAACGCTGGTAATTTCGCTCAAGTACGTCGCGTACGTGCTGCGCGCCGACAACGCGGGTGAGGGCGGCATGCTGGCGCTGACGGCGCTCGCGACCTCGAGCAACGAGCTCCGCCCCTGGGCGCATCGCCTCGCGCTGACGGTGGGCCTGTTCGGGGCTGCGCTCTTGTTCGGCGACGGCATCATCACGCCGGCGATCTCGGTGCTGAGCGCCGTCGAGGGCCTCGGCGTCGCCGCCCATGCGTTCGAGCCCGTGATTTTGCCGGCCGCGACCGCGATCTTGGTGCTGCTCTTCTTCCAGCAACGGCACGGCACGGGCCGCGTGGGCGCGGTGTTCGGGCCCGTCATGCTCACCTGGTTCGGCGTGCTCGCGCTGCTCGGCGTCGTGAACATCGTCGGGAGGCCCGACATTCTCGCCGCCGTCAATCCGGCGCACGCCGTCGGGTTCTTCGTGCGCAACGGCCGCCTCGGCTTCCTCGTGCTCGGCTCGGTCTTCCTCGTCGTGACGGGCGGCGAGGCGCTCTACGCCGACATGGGACATTTCGGAGCGGGCCCGATCCGCCTCGCTTGGTTCTCCGTGACCCTGCCAGCGCTGCTCCTCAACTACTTCGGTCAGGGGGCCCTGCTCCTGCGGAACCCTAGCGCCATCACGAGCCCGTTCTACAACTTGGCGCCGACCTGGGGGCTCTACCCGCTCGTCGCGCTGTCGACGTTCGCGACCATCATCGCTTCGCAAGCGCTGATTTCCGGTGCCTTCTCCGTCACGCGCCAGGCGCTGATGCTCGGGTTTTTGCCGCGCGTGCGGATCCAGCACACCTCCGCGCACCAGATCGGCCAGATCTACGTGCCGATCGTGAACTGGGGCTTGATGCTCGGCGCCGTGAGCGCCGTGTGGGGCTTCGGCAGCTCGAGCGGGCTCGCCGCGGCTTACGGCGTCGCGGTCACGCTCGACATGACGATCACGACGCTACTCGCGTACGTCGTCGCCCGCATGCAATGGCGCTGGAGCACCTCGCTCGCGCTCTCGATCACGATCCCGCTCCTCTGCCTCGAGCTCACGTTTTTGGGCTCGAACCTCACGAAGATCAAGCACGGCGGCTGGTTCCCGCTCGCGATCGGCGCGGTCATGTACACGATCTTCACGACCTGGCGCCGCGGACGACAGCTCTTGTTCCAGAAGATCAAGGAGCGCAGCGTCCCGCTCGAGGACTTTCTCGAGCTCATGAACGTGGAACGACCCGCGCGCGTGCCGGGCACGGCCGTCTACCTCACGGGCAACGACAGCGGCACGCCGCCGGCCCTCTTGCAGGGCCTCTTGCACATGCGCGCCGTACACGAGCGCGTGATGCTCCTCACGATCATCACCGAAAAGGTCGCGCGCATTCCCCCCGAGCAGCGCGTGCGTATCGAGTCGTACGAATCCGGCTTCGCGCGCGCCGTCGCGCGCTACGGCTTCATGGAGACGCCGGACGTGCCGGAGCTCTTCCAGCGCCCCGAGTTCGAGAACCACTCGCTCGAATACGTGACGTTCTTCCTCGGCCGCGAAACGGTGCTACCCGACAAACAAGCCGGCATGGCGCTCTGGCGCGAGCACCTCTTCGCGTTCCTCACGCGCAACGCACGGCCCGCCACCGCGTTCTTCGGCATCCCCCCGAGCCAGGTCGTCGAGATCGGGACCCAGATCGAGATCTGATCACTTCGCGCGGCAGCGAAGACGCACCGGCGACGCGCCCACCGCGAAGCTCGCCGAAGAAAACGACGGCGGCCCGATCGTGCCGCGGCTCTCACGACTGACGCACCAGGGCTCCGACGGCATCCCCGTCCAGCGCCGATCGAGCTTGCCGTTCAGGTTCTCGTCTTGGAAGCCACCGGCCGCGTAGACGCCCGGACGCAGGTCGTTGAAGCGGCACACTGCCACTCCACCCCGGATGGAAGCCGACGCAGCGTGCACCGGCCGACGCAGCCAGCCCGCCTTCTCGTACACCCCGCAGAGCACGCGCCCGCGCCCGGTGCCGACCATGATTTCAAGCTCGACGGAAGAGCTCCCCGGCGCCACGTCGGCGCGCGCGTCGCCAACGGCCGTGCCGCCGAGGCCAAGCGCTAGCAATCCTGCGCAAAGTAAGAGTTTCTTGAGAAAATCCACGCGAGCCGCCGCTCCGAGTACGCCAAATAGAACCTACGGAACGTTGCGGGAATTTCACCCCTACGTTGCGACCAGGGTTCTCTCGGCGACAATTTTGAAAAGCCGCTCCTTGCGCTGATCACTCCAGGTGTAAAGCGCAATGCGGTCGAGGCGGCGCCGGACGCCCGAAAGCTCGACCGCCCGAGCCCAGGCGAGCCCGTCCGCCCGATCGGCATCCGTAGCGCCGCGCCGGGGCCGCGCGAGGGTCACGTGGGGCTTGGCGGGCCGGCTCGGGCGCCGCCCGAGCGCCACCTCGCAGAGTCGCCCCCCGAGCTCGGTGAGGCACGCCGCGACCGGTGCTCTCCCCTCGCCGAGCAGCGCGGAGAGCGCCGTGTACCGCCGCGGCGACCCCATCGGCACGACCTCGGCGAGCGACACGTCGAACGGACGGACCGGCTCCGCTCGGAGCCGTCCGTCGAGCTCGGCGAGCGCACGCTCGGCCGCGGCCTCGCCGACCCCACCGAGGAACGCGAGCGTCAGGTGCACGTCCTCCGGGTGGAAGAGGCGAAAGTGCGGAGGAAGCGCACCGAGCTCCCGAACGAACGCTGCCTCGACGGGGAACGCAAAGAACCAGTTCGGTCGCGGCACGTCGCTCCTCCTCCCCCAGGCTACCCCGGCGAGGCGCTACAATCGAAGGATGTCGAAGGGCGCGCTGGAGCCGGAAGCGAGCTTCGACTTCGTCATCATCGGCAGCGGCTTCGGCGGCAGCGTGAGCGCCATGCGCCTCGCTCAGAAGGGCTACCGTGTCGCCGTGCTCGAGGCGGGGAAGCGCTGGCGTGCCGCTGATTTCCCGCGCACGAACTGGAACGCTTTCAAATACCTCTGGGCGCCGCGCCTGCGCTGCTTCGGGATCCAGAACATCACCTTGCTCAAGGGCGTGATGGTGCTGCACGGCGCGGGCGTCGGCGGCGGCAGCCTCGTCTACGCGAACACGCTGATGCGCCCCGAGGATCAGGTGTTCGACGATCCTTCCTGGGGGACGGCGGTCGCCTGGAGGTCGGAGCTCGGAGCGCACTACGAGACCGCGCGCCGCATGCTGGGTGTCACGCTGAATCCCGCGCTCGAAGCGGGCGAAGAGGCGCTCCGGCGCGTGAGCGCGCGCATGGGAGCCGAAGCCTCCTTTCACGCGACCGAGGTCGGCGTGTATTTCGGCAAGCCGGGCGCGCGTGTTCCGGATCCGTACTTCTCGGGAGCGGGGCCGGCGCGCACGGGGTGCACGCTGTGCGGCGGTTGCATGGTCGGCTGCCGTTTCGGCGCCAAGAACACGCTCGACCAGAATTACCTCTATTTCGCCGAACAGTGGG
>Ga0070682_100001028_pt1 | contig 16112 bp, 12 predicted proteins | sample KBSC63LmetaG_FD_64668 | JGI IMG/M metagenome (GOLD analysis project Ga0070682, IMG submission 64668) | Corn rhizosphere microbial communities from Kellogg Biological Station, Michigan, USA - KBS C6-3L metaG | ecosystem: Host-associated > Plants > Roots > Rhizosphere | place: USA: Michigan... | reverse complement strand
AAGATGCCGACGATCGCGGCGTTCGCCTTCCGCCACTCGCGCGGGCTGCCGTACGTGCTGCCGCGGAACGACCTCGACTACATCGGCAACTTCGTCAACATGACATTCGAGATCGGCGGGCGCCACGAGCCGAACCCCGTGTTGCAGCGGTCGCTCGAGATCCTCCTCATCCTCCACGCCGACCACGAGCAGAACTGCTCGACGAGCGCCGTCCGCAGCGTCGGTTCGTCGCAGGTCGACCCGTTCTCGGCGGTCTCCGCCGGCATCGCCGCGCTCTACGGGCCGCTCCACGGCGGGGCGAACGAGGCCGTCCTGCGGATGCTGGACGAGATCGGCGACACGAAGAACATCCCCGCCTTCATCGAGCAGGTGAAGGCCGGGCACGGCCGGCTGATGGGCTTCGGCCATCGCGTCTACAAGAGCTACGACCCACGCGCGAAGCTGATCAAGCGCGTCGCGGACGACGTCTTCGAGCAGACGGGTCTCAATCCGAAGCTCGAGATCGCGCTCGAGCTCGAACGGATCGCGCTCGAGGACGAGTACTTCGTCTCCCGCAAGCTGTACCCGAACGTCGACTTCTATTCAGGGCTGATCTACCAGGCGATGGGGTACCCGACGGACTACTTCACGGTGCTGTTCGCACTCGGCCGCCTGCCCGGCTGGATCTCGCAGTGGGAAGAGCACCTCTCCGACCCCGAGCAGAAGATCTCGCGCCCACGGCAGATCTACACCGGCGAAGGCGAGCGGCCGTACGTGCCGAGAGCCCGGCGCGGCTGAGATCCCCGGCGCGCGCGCCGAGCTTCCGTAGTTCCCCACACCAGACGATCAGCGGACGCGCCGATGGCGCAGCCGCCGCCGCACGGGACGCTCCGGGAGAGAACAGTCCCGGAAGGAGCGGCGATGAGCACGAGCGCGATCGTCGAGGCCCGGTCGATTGTGAAGACCTACGACACGGGCGCGGTCCGTGTCGACGCGCTGCGCGGCGTCGACCTGACGCTGGAGCGCGGCGAGATGGCGGCGATCATGGGGCCGAGCGGCTGCGGCAAGACGACGCTGCTGAACTGCCTCTCCGGTCTCGACGCCGTCGACGCGGGGGAGGTCGTCATCGAGGGGACGTCCCTCGGCGAGATGTCCGACCGCGAGCGCACCGACTACCGCGCGCGGCACATGGGGTTCGTCTTCCAGTTCTACAACCTCATGCCGGTCCTGACCGCCGTCGAGAACGTGGAGCTGCCGCTCCTCCTCGCGCGCGTCGGCGCGAAGCCGGCCAGGCAGAAGGCGCTCGACGCGCTCGAGCTCGTCGGGGTCGCCGACCGGGCCGGGCACGTCCCGGACGCGCTTTCGGGCGGCGAGCGCCAGCGGGTCACGATCGCCCGCTCGCTCGTCAACGACCCCGCGATCGTCTGGGCGGACGAGCCGACCGGCGACCTCGACTCCGAGAACGCGCAGGAGATCGTCGCGCTGATGCGCCGGCTGAACGTCGAGCGGGGGCTCAGCTTCCTCATCGTCACCCACGACATCGCCGTGGGGCGCAAGACCGACCGGATCATCCGCATGCTCGACGGCGTCGTCGTCGAGGAGCAACAGCTGGAGGTGCCGCATGTACTCGCGGGTCACGCTGCTTGACGTCGACACGCTCCGCACGGACGTCGACGAGGTGCTCGAGCAGTTCAAGGACGGCGTCATGCCGAGGGTGCGGGAGGTCCCGGGCTACGAGGGCGTCGTCGTGATGCTCACCCCGGAGGGCAAGGGCATGATCGTGAGCTTCTGGGAGAGCGAGGAGGCAGCCGAGGCAAGCGCCGGGCTCGCCGCCTCGCTCGTTGAGGAGTTCGTCACGATCTACCGGTCGCCCGCCGGCCGTGAGCACTACGAGGTCGTGTACGTCGAGCCGCCGAAGGTCGCGATCGAGGCGTGAACGAGCTCTTCGGGATTCCGCTCGACACCCTGCTCCTCGTCCTCGCGATCGGGCTGGGAATCGCATGCGGGATCCTTGGGGTGCTGGCGATCCGCAACCCCGTCCTCGTCCGGCTCGGCGTGCGCAACTTCGGCCGGCGTCGCGCGCGGACCGGGCTCATCGTCCTCGGGCTGATGCTCGGAACCACGATCGTCGCCGCGGCGCTCGTCACCGGCGACACGATGAGCCATACCATCCGAACGACCGCGACCGCCGCGCTCGGCGAGTCGGACGAGGTGGTCTCGGCGAAAGGCGCCGTGGACGACATCCCGGGCGACCTCGGCGATGCGAGCGGCGTCAGGTGGTTCCCGCAGACGGTGGCCGGCGAGATCCGGTCGAGCCTCGGGCCGCAGCTCGCCGACGGCGTCCTGAACGTCGTCGTCGACAACACCGCGATGTCGAACCCGCGGACCGGGAAAGGCGAGCCGAGCGCGATGCTCTTCGGCGCGGATCCGTCGCAGATGGAGGGGTTCTCGCCGATCGTCGGCTCCGACGGCAGGGAGGTCTCGCTCGCCGATCTCCCCTCCGGCGAGGCGTACCTCAACACCGACGCGGCCGACGAGCTCGGCGCCCGGCCGGGAGACACGGTGATCGCGTATCCGGCGGGCAACCCGGCCTACCTGAAGGTCCGCGACGTCGTCGAGTTCAAGGGCGCCGCGACCGCGGACGCTGCGGTGCTCCTGCCGCTCTCGGAGGCGCAGATCCTCTACGGACGCTTCGACGAGGTGCTCGGCGTGATGATCTCGAACCGCGGGACGGGATCGAGCGGCGTAACGCTCTCCGACGAGGTGGCGCAGAAGCTCGGGCCGACCCTCCAGGCCCACCAGCTCGAGATCAAGACGATCAAGCAGGACGCGATCGAGGCCGCCGACGAGGCGGGGAGCGCGTTCATGGCGTTCTTCACCACCTTCGGCTCCTTCTCGATCGCCGCCGGGATCCTCCTCATCTTCCTCATCTTCGTGATGCTCGCCGCCGAGCGCCGCGGCGAGCTCGGCATCGCCCGCGCGATCGGGACGAGGCGCGGGCATCTCACCGAGATGTTCACCTTCGAGGGCGCCGCGTACGACCTCGTCGCCGCGGCCGTCGGCGCGATCCTCGGCGCGATCGTCGCGTACGGGATGGTGCTGCTCATGGCGCGGGCGTTCGGCGCGGAGGATGCGGACGCGGGGCTCCAGGTGCAGTACGCCTTCACCTGGCGGAGCCTCCTCATCGCGTTCGCTCTCGGCGTGCTGCTCACCCTCGTGGTCGTCGCTTTCTCTGCCTGGCGGGTGAGCACGATGACCATCGCGACGGCGATCAGGAATCTGCCGGAGCCGCCGGTCGTGCGCCGGCGCCGCAGGGTCGTGCTCGGCGGGGTCGGCCTCGCGTTCGGCGTCCTGCTCATGGTCACGGCCGGGAACGCGGCGACGCCCCTGATGCTCGGAGTGTCCCTCGCAGTCGTCAGCCTCGTCCCGTTCGCGCGCCTCGTCGGCATCCCCGACCGGATCGCCTACACCGGTGCGGGGCTCGCGATCGTCGTCCTGCTGATGCTTCCGTGGAGCATCTGGGAGTCCGTCTTCGGGCAGCTCTCGATGGACTTCTCGACGTGGATCGTGTCGGGGCTGATGATCGTGATCGGCGCCGTCTGGGTGATCGTCTACAACGCCGACCTGCTCCTCGGCGGGGCGATGGCGGTCTTCGGCCGCATCAAAGCGCTCGCCCCGGTGCTCCGGATGTCGATGGCGTACCCGCTGCGAAGTCGTTTCCGCACGGGCACCACACTCGCGATGTTCACCCTTGTCGTCTTCACGCTGGTCACCGGCTCCACGTCCACCGGATCCTTCCAGGCCGCCCTCAACAACGTCGACACTTTCGGCGGCGGCTTCGACATCCGTGCCGGCATGGGCGCGCGCGCCTCGATTCCCGACATGCGTGCCGAGATCGCGTATCGCCTCGGCACGCGGGCGGTCGACTATCCCGTCGTCGCGAGCCAGTCCGTCCTCGCCGTCGAGGCGCGTCAGCTCGGCACCGGCCGTCCGTTCGAGGAGTACCACGTGCGCGGGCTGGACAGCTCGTTCCTCTCGCATACCGACTTCCAGCTCGGCGCGATCGCGCGCGGCTACGAGGACTCGCGCGACGTCTGGATGGCTCTGCAGGAGCACGTGGGGCTCGCAGTCGTGGACAGTCTCGTCGTGCAGCGTCGCGATCAATTCGGCTTCAACGTGATGCCGTCGGATTTCAAGGTCACGGGCTTCTACGCCGACGAGGGAAAGCCGTTCGACCCGGTGCCGGTGGAGGTGCTCGACAAGCAGTCGGGCGAGAAGACGAAGCTCATGATCATCGGCGTCCTCGCCGACTCGGCGCCGTTCGAGATGAGCGGCATATCGGCCTCCCAGTCGACGCTCGCCGCTGCTTTCCCGGGACGCACGGATCCCACGATCTACTACTTCACGGTCGCCCCCGGCGTCGATCCGGGCGCCGCGGCGGACCGGCTCGAGGGCGCGTTCCTCTCGAACGGACTCGAGGCCGAGTCGATCCAGAAGGTCGTCGACGACTCCATGGCCGCCAACAGGACGTTCAACCGTCTGATCCAGGGGTTCATGGCACTCGGGCTCGTCGTCGGGGTGGCTGCCCTCGGCGTCATCAGCGCACGGGCTGTCGTCGAGCGACGGCAGCAGATCGGCGTGATGCGGGCGATCGGATACCGACGCACGATGATCCAGGCGGTGTTCCTGCTCGAGTCGTCGTTCGTCGCGCTCACGTCGATCGTCGTGGGTACCGCGCTCGGGCTCCTCCTCGGCTGGAACATCATCCAGGACTCCAGCAAGTCCCCGAGCTGGGCGAGCCTGCACATGGTCGTGCCCTGGGGCGACCTCGTCCTGATCTTCGTCGCGGTCTACGCGATCGCGCTGCTCGCGACGCTCGCGCCGGCGATCCGTGCCTCTCGGATCGCTCCGGCGGAAGCGCTCCGCTACGAGTGAGCCCTGACCACGCCTGAGGTGCGGCGAGCGATTTCCTCGCGCACTCGCGGTGCGACCTCGGTCCCGAAGAGCTCGATCGCGTGCATGAGGCGATCGTGCGGAATCGATCCCACCGAGAGCTGGATGAGGAAGCGCTGGTGGCCGAAGATCTCGTGCTGGAAGAGGATCTTCTCGACGACGTCCTCCGGCGAGCCGACGAAGTTCGCGCCCCGCCGCGAGCGCGCGGCGTCGAAGGACTGGCGGGTCATCGGCGGCCAGCCGCGCTCACGTCCGATCCTGTCCATCATCGTGGCGAACGGGCCGTACGAGATCTCGACTGCCTCCTCGGCCGTGTGCGCAAGGAAGCCGTGCGAGTTGATGCTGAGGGCCGGCGGCTCGTGCCCCGCCTCGCGAGCGGCACGACGATGCAGCTCCGCGAACGGCGCGAACCGCTCGGGCAGCCCGCCGATGATCCCGAGCGCGAGCGGCAGCCCGAGCGCGCCGGCGCGGACCGCCGACTCGGGCGTCCCGCCGACGGCGATCCAGACCGGGAGCGGTTCCTGGAGCGGCCGCGGGTACACGCCGCGATCGTCGAGCGGGGCACGGAGCTCGCCCGACCACGTGACGCGCTCCTGGTCGCGCACGGCGAGGAGCAGGTCGAGCTTCTCGGCGAAGAGCCCGTCGTAGTCGCGTAGGTCGTGGCCGAAGAGCGGGAACGACTCGACGAACGAGCCCCGTCCCGCCATGATCTCCGCCCTGCCGCCGGAGAGCAGGTCGAGCGTCGCGAAGTCCTGGAAGACGCGGATCGGGTCGTCGGAGCCGAGCACGGACACGGCGCTCGTGAGGCGGATCCGCTTCGTGCGCTCTGCCCCCGCGGCGAGCACGACCGCGGGCGACGAGACGGCGAAGTCCGGACGGTGGTGCTCCCCGACACCGAAGACGTCGAGCCCGACGCGGTCGGCCAGCTCGATCTCCTCGAGTAGCTGCCGGAGGCGTTCGCGCGGCGTCACGGTGCGTCCCGTCTCCGGGTCTGCCGTCAGCTCGGCGAAGGTGTAGATGCCCAGCTCGAAAGGTTTTTCTTGCATACGCAAGTAACGTATCAGGGGATCTGCGAGGATTCGTCGCGTGGAACAGGTTCGGATCGACCGATGGCTCTGGGCGGCCCGCTTCTTCAAGACGCGCGGAGCTGCGACCGACGCGGTGCTGGGCGGCAAGGCGCACGTGAACGGTGTCCGCGTGAAGCCCTCGAAGGATGTCCGCCCAGGCGACCGCCTGGAAGTGACGATCGGCGACGCCCGCCGGGAGCTCGTCGTCCGCGGCGTCGCCGAGAAGCGCGGGCCGGCATCCGTCGCGGCAACGCTCTACGAGGAAACGCCGGAGTCGATCGCACGGCGCGAGCAGCATGCAGCGGCCCGTCGCCTTGCGCGGCCGCTCGGAGCCGACCTCGGCGCGCGGCCGACGAAGCGCGACCGCCGCAGGCTAGACGCACTACGGCGCGCTCAGCGCCGCTAGCGTCCGTCTGCACGCCGCGACGACGGCCACCAGTTCCAGCGGCCGAGGATCGCCATCAGCGACGGGACGAGCAGGGCGCGGACGATCGTCGCGTCGATCAGCACCGCGAGCGCCACGCCGACACCGATCTCCTTGACGACGACGATCTGGGAGGTCGCGAACGCGCCGATCGCGACGCAGAACAGCAGTGCCGCGGCGGTGATGATGCGACCCGTGCGCTCGAGCCCGACCGCGACCGCCTCCCGGTTCGGCGCGCCCCCGTCCCACGCCTCCTTGATCCGCGTCAGCAGGAAGACGCCGTAGTCGGTCACGAGGCCGAACGCGATCGCAAAGAGCACGACCGGCTGCGTCAGCTCGATCGCGCCCTGGCTCCGGTAGTGGAGCAGCCCTTCGAGGCGGCCGTCCTGGAAGACGAACACGAGGATGCCCATCGTCGCCGACAGCGTCAGCACGTTCATCACGAGCGTCTTCACCGGCAGGACGAGGGAGCGCGTCGCGAGCCAGAGCAGGACGAACGTGACGACGGCGAGGAGCGCGGCCGCGAGGGGCAGGAGCGAGCCGAGCGAGGCCTTCTGGTCGAGGAACTGGGCCGTCGAGCCGCCCACGAGCGCGTCGGCGGGGAGCGAGCGCATCTGACGGACGAGCCGCTGGGACGCGGCGTCGAGGAACGGCTTGCCCGACGACGCTGTGACCAGCCACACATCTTCGGCGAGCCGGCGCGGCGGCTGCACCACGGGCGCCTCGACAGCGCCTGCGTACGCGCGCGCGCCGCTCTCGGACCCGCGCACGACGGCGAAAACCGGCGACAGGGAGGTCGGCGGGAACTCACGCCGGAGCGCCGCGTCGACCACCCGCGACGAGAGCTGCGGTGGCAGGACGGAGGCGTCGATGCCGGTGAAGCGGACGCCGAGGAACGGCAGCGAGAGTACGACGAGAACCGCCGTGGCCGCGACGGCGACGGGAACCGGTCGCCGCATCAGTGCCTGCGCGAGCCGGTACCAGCCTCCGCGCTTCCCGCTCGCCGCGCGCTCGGCGGCGCGTCGCCAGCGGCCCGGAGAGAGGGCGTTCACCCGCTCGCCGAGCAGCACGAAGAGCGCGGGCAGCACCGTCAGCGCGATGAGCCCGGCGAGGGGAGCGACGGCTCCGCCGGCGATGCCCATCGAGCGCAGGTAGCCGAGCGGGAAGATCGCAAGCGTCGCGACCGCAGCGGCGACCGTGACCGAGCTGAACGCGACCGTACGGCCCGCGGTGGCCATCGTCCGGCGCACGGCTTCGGGGCCAGGGCCATGGCGCGCGAGCTCCTCGCGGTAGCGCGAGACGAGGAGCAGGCTGTAGTCGATCCCGAGGCCGAGGCCGATGCCCGTGACGATGTTGAGCGCGTACGACGAGACGGGCATCGCCAGATCGAGCAGGCGCAGCAGGAGCAGCCCGCCGAGGATCGTGAGCGCCCCGCAGACGATCGGCAGCAGCGCGGCGACGAGGCTCCGGAACACCCACAGCGTCAGGAGGAAGAGCAGCGGGAACGCGATGCGCTCGGCGAACGCGAGGTCGTCCTGTATCTGGCTGTTCACTTGGGTGGTCGCGAGCGCCGCTCCGCCCATCGCCACGCCTTCGATCGCGCCGAGACGCTCGTCGACGCGCTGCGCCGCGTCGCGCCAGACCCGCTGCGACACGTCGGCCCTCGCGTACGCGGAGAGGAGCGCCGCGGAGCCGTCGCGCGAGCGAAGCGACGCCGCCACCACCGGGAAAGCCGGCTCCGACCTGATCGCCGCGGCAACGGCCGCCAGCCGCTCGTCGGTCGGCCGGCGGACGAGCACGAGCACCTGCGGCACGGCGGAGAGCCCGGACGCGGCCTCGACCGCGCGCTCCGCGCGGATGCTCTCGCTTCCCCCCGCCACGAAGTCGTTGGAACCGCGGCCGAGCAGCCCGGGCGCCTGGAGCCCGATCGCCGCGGCGACGATCGCGAACACGACCGCCCCTGCGAGCACGCGGCGGGGCGCGCGGATCGCCAGGCCGCCGAGGAACTGGAGCATCGATGTGTGGGTTACCGGTTTCTCATGACCCGCGCATCGGTGATCCTCCCCCGACGTCCACGACCCCGAGAACGAGGCGACCGGCCCGCCGGGCCGGTCGCAGGACTTCGTCCATAGCGGGGGCAGGATTTGAACCTGCGACCTCCGGGTTATGAGCCCGGCGAGCTACCTGACTGCTCCACCCCGCGTCGCGGCCACTATCGTAGCACCCTGTGATCGGCTTCTGGATCGCGCTGGCTGTGCTCCTCGTCGGCCTCCTGGGCGGGATCGCGTACGCCGTGCTGCGTGGACTCTCGATGTGGCGCCGGGTAAAGCGCACGGGGCGCCTCTTCTCGGCCGAGTCGACGCGCATCGCCGACGTGTCCGCGCAGATCCAGGAGCAGCTGGACCGCTCCGACGCATCCGGGGTGCGACTCGGCGAGGCAGCCGAACGCCTGGCCGCGTCGCGGGCCCGGCTCGACGTGCAGCTGCAGGCAATCCGCGAGGCGCGCTACACGATGCGCCGGCTGCTCTGGTTCCTCCCCGGCGTCTGACACCAGCGCGTTTCGCGAAGATCCCGCGTGCGCCAGAGTAGGGTGAGAGCGTGCGCGTCGCCGCCGTCGACCTCGGCACGAACACGACTCGCCTGCTCGTCGCCGACGCCGAAGACGGCGAGCTCGAGGAGGTCGTGCGACGTGAGGAGATCACGCGGCTCGGCGAGTCGGTCGACCGGCGGCGAATCCTCCTCCCGACGGCGGTCGCGCGCGTGCGGAACGTCCTCGTCGATTATCGCCGGGAGGCCGAGCAGCTGGGTGCCGCGCGTGTGCTGGCAGTCGGCACGAGCGCCGTACGGGATGCAGACAACGGCGAGGCGTTCCTCGGGGAGGTCGAATGGAGCTACGGCTTCACCACGAGACTCCTCGACGGTGGCGAGGAGGCCGAGATGATGCTGAGAGGCGTTGCGAGCGACCGTTCCGTCGCAGCGGGCACACTCGTCATCGACATCGGCGGCGGCTCGACAGAGCTCGTCCTCACGGACGGCAACCGTCTCTCGTGGGCGAACAGCACGGATGCGGGCAGCGTCCGGCTGACAGAGCGCTTTCTCCACTCGGACCCTCCGACCGACGACGAGCTCGCCGCCTGCGCCGAGCACGTCAGCTCGCTCCTGCCGCCACTTCGCCCCACGAGCGCCATCGGCGTCGCGGGTACCGTCGTGACAGCCGCGACCGTGTCGATCGGCGCGGACGCCCCGACGCACGGGCATCGACTCTCGGCGCAGGCTGCGCGCCGGGCACTCGAGCACGTCGCCTCGCTCCCGCTCGCGGAACGAGAGCAGGTCGCCGGGCTGCATCCAGAGCGCGCGCCGGTGATCGTTGCGGGACTCGTCGTTCTCTGCGTCGCCCTCGCTCACTACCGTCTGACCACGATCGAGGTGAGCGAGCGAGACCTGCTCCACGGCGCCGCGCTCGCGGCCGCGGAGCTGCCGGAGCCGGAGGAAGGCCCGGCGCCACCCGGCGCGTACACCTGCTGCTGAGCCGCCTTCCCCAAACCGCAACCTGGCCGCGCGAACGATCCCTGGCGGCGGTGGGATACTGCCTCGGGGGTCTACACCGAGCGACTCGGGAGGTACAGATGGCGATCTCGACGATCGACGGCGAGGTGCTGGAGGCGTTCGCCGGTTCCGTTTCCGGAAGCGTGCTGCTTCCCCACGACGACGGCTACGAGGAGGCGCGTCGCATCCACAACGGCCTGATCGATCGTCAGCCGGCCGTCATCGTGCGATGCGCCGGTGCCACCGACGTCGCCGAGGCGGTGAAGCTCGCCCGATCGAGCGGGCTCGAGATCTCGGTCCGCGGCGGCGGTCACAACGTTGCTGGACGCGCGGTTGCCGACGGCGGCCTGATGATCGACCTCTCGCCGATGCGGGGAATCCACGTCGATCCCGCCGCGCGGACGGCAAGAGCGCAGGGCGGCGTCCTCTGGGCCGAGCTCAACCGCGAGGCGCACGCCCATGGGCTCGCCGTGACCGGAGGCGCGATCTCGTCGACGGGCATCGCGGGCTACACGCTCGGCGGCGGCCTCGGCTGGCTGATGGCGAAGCACGGCCTGGGCTGCGACAACCTGCTCGGCGTCGAGCTCGTCACCGCCGACGGAGAGATCCTGAACGTCGACGACGCCAGTCATCCGGACCTGATGTGGGCGCTCCGCGGAGGCGGCGGCAACTTCGGCGTGGCCGCCTCGCTCGTGTACCGCCTGCACCCCCACTCGATGGTCACCGGCGGGCTGATCGCGCACCCGATCGACGCTGCGGGTGACATGCTCCGGTTCTACCGTGACGCAATCGCGGGCGCGTCGGACGACCTGAGCGTGTTCGCCGGGCTCGTGCACGCCCCGGACGGCTCCGGCATGAAGCTCGCCGCGATGGTCGTGTTCCACACGGGACCGCCGGAGGAGGCGGAGCGCGACCTGGCGCCGTTCAAGAGCTGGGGCTCGCCGCTCGTGGTCGAGGTCGGGCCGATGCCCTACCCGGTCATGAACACGCTGCTGGACGCCGCGTATCCGAAGGGGGCGCTGAACTACTGGCTCTCGAGCTTCACGACGGGGCTCTCCGACGACCTGATCGACGCGATGGCAGAGCGGTTCGCGTCGGTGCCGTCACCGATGACCGTGATCCTGCTCGAGCACTTCCACGGCGCCGTGACCCGGATCGGGCCGACGGACACGGCGGTTCCCCACCGTGACGAGGGCTGGAACCTTCTCCTTCCGTCCGAGTGGCTCGACCCCGCCGACACCGAGGCCAACATCGCGTGGACGAAGGACAGCCACGCGGCGCTCTCCGAGCACTTCAGCGGCGGACGCTGGCTCAACTACCTGGGCGACGACCAGGACGACGCGATCAGCGCGGCGTACGGCCCGAACTACGAGCGGCTCGTCGAGGTGAAGCGGCGCCACGACCCGGACAACGTGTTCCACCTGAACCACAACATCGTGCCGTAGGTCAGTCCGGGACCACGAGGTCATCCAGCCGGCGGCGGACTCGTTCCGCCGCCGGCAGGTTTCCTTTGCGCTCGTGGAGCTGGCCAGCCTCCTCGAGCGCCACCCTCGACTCGTGCGGCCTGCCCGCCAGGCGCAGGACGTCGGCAAGATCTGCGAGCGCCCTCGCGCGGAGTTCGAGGTCCTCGGTCCCGGCGCAGAGCGCGTCGGCCTCGCGCGCGAGAGCTTCTGCCTCGGCGAGGTGTCCTGCGTGCGCAAGGAGCTTGGCGCGCATCGCGCGCCACCCGACCTGCGCATCGAGGTCCTCGGCCGCCGTGAGGCGATCCGCGCGCCAGCGATCAGACAGCGCGAGCGCCTCGTCGAAGCGGCCCTGTCGATACAGCGCCTCCAGGAGCTGCGGCGCCGCGCTCGCCAGGTAGCCGAGCTCGCCCATCGCCTCGAGTCGCTCGCACGCCGGCCGGAGCTCCCCCTCGGCTGCGACCGCGTCGTCCGCGAGCAGCTCGATCATCCCGGCCGCTATCGCGACATGGGAGTACGAGGTCACCTCGCTTCCGCCTTCCAACAGCGCCGTCGACCGCTGTAGCGCATCGCGCGCGCCCACGAAGTCTCCGCGCATCGACTGCAGCCGCGCCAAGCCGTTCAGCACCGCGACATCGAGCCTGCGGTTGCCGTCGACGCGCGTCTGGATCTCCTCGATCAGCACGAGACCGTCCCGCGCCGGTGTCGCGCCGTAGACGGCGACGGCGATCACGTACTGGAGGCACTCGACCTCCTGGTAGCGATCGCCCGCCGTTTGCGCGTGCATGGCTCCTTCCTCGAGATCCTCGAGCGCCCCGGCGAAGTCGCCTCCCCAGAACCGGAGCCTGCCACGCAAAGCAAGGGCCCGGGCGAGCCCTGCGTCGTCTCCGTGCTCGCCGAACGCGCGCATCGCGGCCTCCACCTCCGCGAGGGTCTCCTGCCGGCTCAGCTTCGCCGCGTGCAATCCGAGGTCGGCCAGGGTGAGCGACGCGTGCGCCGCCACCACGTCGTTTCCCGCCGTTGCCGCCGATTCGACCGCCTCGGTGAGCACGGCCTCCGCGCGTGTCATCTGGGCCGTCTCACGCAGGGCGCGGCCGAGGACCGGCAGAAGCGCGAGCCGCTCGGGATGATCAGCCGGAAGGAGCGCCGCAGCTCGCTCGAACAGGTTGGCCGCGGCGGGCGCGTCGCCGCGTGCGTTGGCACGGCGTCCGGAAGAGGCGAGGCGCGCCGCAGCCCGCTCGGCGAGGTCGACGGCCCTCTCGTCCGGCGGCCCGAGCTCGGCGAGCCAGCGGTACGCCTGCTCGAGGTGGTAGGCGACGATCTCCTCGAACTCCTCGCCCCTCCCGTCGAGCCAGCGGGCGAAGCGCTCGTGGAGATCGGAGCGGAGCTCCTTGGGCAACCGCGCGTATGCCGCATCGCGGATGAGCGCGTGCCGGAAGCTGAACGTATCCGCGATTGCGTCGTGCGGCCGGATCAACTCGTTGCGCACGAGCGCGGCCAGGCGGACGCCGGACGGCCGTCGCCGGTCGGGCGACAGCTCGCCCAGAGCGTCCCACTCGAAGTCGTGGCCGATGACGGCGGCACACTCCAGGACGTGGCGCTCCGCCTCGGGCAGCGCATCGAGGCGGGCCTCGAGCAGCGCGTGGATCGTCGGCGGCACATGATCCGGGTCGCCACCGTCCGTCAGCATGGCGAGCAACTGCTCGACGAACAGCGGATTGCCCTCCGCGGTCTCCCGAATGCGCCCGCGGGCGCCCTCGTCGAGCGCAGAGCTGCCGAGCAGGTTCTCGATCAGCTGTTCGGACTCGAGCTCCGAGAGCGGCTCGAGCGTTATCGACTCGCCACCCCAGGCCGGCCGCTCGTCGAGGAGCTCGGGCCGAGCGAGGCAGAGCACCAGAACCGGCGCGTCGCGTGTCCAGTCCCCGAGATGCTGGATGAGATCGAGGAGCGTCGACTCGGCCCAGTGGATGTCCTCGACCACGAGCGCAAGCGACCGTTCGCGCGCACGCTGTTCGAGCGCCTTCCGTACCGACCAGAAGACCTCCTCGGGTGACCCGGCGGACAGCGCGACCTCGAGCTCGTCCTCGGCGCCCGCCTCGTGGAAGATCTCGACGATCGGCCAGTAGGTGATGCCCTCGCCGTACGGTAGGCACCGGCCCGTGAGGACGGTGGCCTCCCCGTCGACGACGGCGGAGAGCTCGCGGGCGAGCCGCGACTTGCCGATCCCCGGCGGCCCGAGGACCGTGAGCATGCGGCAGCGACGCGTTGATACCGCCTCGTCGAACGCCGACCGCACACGTGCGAGCTCCTTGTCCCGCCCGACGAGAGGGGCGTCGAGATGCCGCTCGAGCAGCGATGCCCCCTCGATGATCCCGAGCAGCCGGTAGGCGCTGACCGATTCACCCTTCCCCTTGAGGACGAGAGGCGCGGTCTTCTCCGCATCGATCGCCCCGCTTACGAGCCGGTAGGTCTGCTCGCCGATCAGGATCTCGCCGGGCTCGGCGGCCTGCTCGAGCCGTGCTGCGACGTTGACGGCGTCGCCCGTGACGAGTCGCTCCTGGGTTCCCGTGACGACCTCACCGGTGTTGACGCCCGTGCGCAGCTGGAGCGTGACGCCGTAGGAGCGCTCGAGCTCCGCGTTCAGCGACTCGAGCGCGTCGCGGAGGTCGACGGCGGCACGCAACGCGCGCAGGGCGTCGTCCTCGTGGACGACCGGAACGCCGAAGGCCGCCATCACCGCGTCGCCGATGAACTTCTCCACCGTGCCGCCGTGCCGCTCGAGGCACGCTCTCGCAACGTCGAAGTAGCGTGCCATCACGCGGCGGAACGACTCCGGGTCGAGCCGCTCGCCCAGCGCCGTCGAGCCGGTCACGTCCGCGAAGAGCACGGTGACGGTCTTGCGCACCTCACGACTGCTGGCGCCCTCGAGTCGGGTGCCACAGTCGCTGCAGAAGCGCGCGCCTTCGGCGTTCTCCCGACCGCAGGCAGGGCATGTCCGCACAGCCGAAGACTACGAGGGTTCCGGACGCCGCTCCAGCGGCGGCCTCAGCGAAGCGCGGTGCGGGTGGCGCCGCGCTTCGCGCGGTACACGATCGGCGAGCGAGCGAGGTACCCGACCGGGACGCTCCAGACGTGGACCAGCCGCGTGTACGGCCAGACGGCGTAGAGGAGCCACGCGATCGTGACGTGCGCCTGGAAGAGGAACGGCGCATTCACCATCAGGTCGCTCTTCGGCTGCAGCGTGAAGATGCTCCGGAACCACGGCGAGACCGTCTCGCGGTAGTTGTACTCGTCCACGAGCCCGCCGACGAAGGTGCACAGCATCCCGAGCAGGATCGTGACGAGGAGGAGCGGGTACATGACCCAGTCGCTCGAGAGCGTGGTCGCTCGGATGCGGTCGATCTTCAGGCGCCGGTAGACGAGCACCACGGCACCGAGGCAGAGGAGCAGGCCCGCCGCGCCGCCGAGGATCATCGCCATCCAGTGGTAGAAGTGCTCGGAGATCCCGATCGCGCTCGTCCACGACTCCGGGACGAGGATCCCGATCACGTGACCGCCGATCACGCCGAGCATCCCGAGGTGGAACGCGAAGCTGCCGACGAAGAGCAGACGCCGCTCGAGCAGCTGCGTCGAGCGCGCCGTCCACGTGTAGCCGTCGCGCCGGTAGCGCCAGATGTGGCCGACGACGAAGCTCGTCAGCGCGACGTACGGCAGCAGCGCCCAGAAGAACGTGTCGGCCCTGCTCATCGGTCAACCTTCGGTTGGACGCTCACGCGCCGACCTCCGCGAGCTCCGGCGCGCCGAAGGGCTCGAGCCCCACGAGCTCGGCCGGAGGGCCTTCCTCAGCGAGGCGTCGCGCCTCCTCGAGCTGCCGCGCGGTGGGTTGGGGCAGCGCGTGGCAGAGCGCGTCGAGCACGCCGGCATGGAGGCTGCCGCGATCGTGGAGCGCGGCCCGGACGAGCTCGAGCGGCGCGCGGAGCGACGCGAGCAGCTCTGTCCCCTCCTCCGGACGCAGCGACGCGAACTCGAGCATCACGGGCAGGTAGTCCGGAAGCTCCGAGCCCTCGAACGGGTGGCCGGCCTCGGCGTAGCGCCGCTTCAGCCGCACGAGCTCGAGGCCGCGCTGCCGACGGTCGCCGTGGGTGTGGTACGTGAGATGGAGCCCGCAGCGGCGATCGAAGTCGAACGTCTCGACGTACGCCCGTCGCAGCGCGGCGAGCGGCGTCGTCGCGATCGCGTCGAGCACCGGCTCGAGCGTACGGCGCTCGTCGCGCGGCAGCTCCGCGGCAGCCTGGAGCAGCTCGGGGAGCGCATCGATCAGCTCCTCGTCCGGATACGCGAGCAGCACGGAGAGGAGCTTTGCGTTCACGTCGCCTTCCGGAAGTCGAGGAACGCAACGTTCGAGCCGCCCCCACCTCCGCCCCCTCCCACGGCCAGCGGCTCGGCGCCGAACGGGTCCTTCGTCTTCTCGAGCGCGCCGCAACTGCCCGGGCCGCCCTCGAAGTCGAGGCCACACGCGCCCTGGCGCGAATGCGGGTTGACGCCGATCTCACCGTGGGTCTGGGGGATCACGTAGCGCTCGTCGTACTTCGCGATCGCGAGCAGTCGGAACATCGCGTCGATCTCGCGCGGCTCCATCCCCACCGCCGCCGCCAGCGCCGGATCCGGCTCGCCGCCGAGGTT
>Ga0070682_100001027_pt1 | contig 16122 bp, 17 predicted proteins | sample KBSC63LmetaG_FD_64668 | JGI IMG/M metagenome (GOLD analysis project Ga0070682, IMG submission 64668) | Corn rhizosphere microbial communities from Kellogg Biological Station, Michigan, USA - KBS C6-3L metaG | ecosystem: Host-associated > Plants > Roots > Rhizosphere | place: USA: Michigan... | reverse complement strand
GGCACGAGGCGAGAAGGGCGAGCCTCATCGATGCTGGAGCACTGGGCGGCGCTCGCCGGGCGAGATGTCGGGCTCGACGCCCCATCGTTGTGGGACCCGACGAACCTTGGACGGGTCGTAGCCAGCCTTTTGAACCACTCCGAGGAGGCGCGTCCAGCTCGCCTCCGAGACGGTGGGCGTTCGAGCCATCACCCACACGTAGTCACGAGCACTGCGGCCGACGACGACCTCTTGATAGCTCGGATCGAGGTCGACGATCACGTATTCGAAGCGGAACGGGCCCTGCCACCAGTAGAAATGCATGCCCCAGCGCCCGGTGTCTCCCTCGGTCACGTAGCCCGTGGGTCGCATCGTCTCGAGCGGGCCGTCGAAGGCCCCTTTCCGGAACCTGAACGTGGTCTCGACCACGTCCTTCGTTTCCGCGCGCAGACGATACGACTCCACGGCGTTCCACGCGTCCTTCTCCGAAGCCGCAGGGATGTGCCCCAAGACGTACCAGTCACCGAGGAATCGAGGGATATCGACGTTCCTCGCCGCGGGCAACGGCGCTGCGCAAGCAGACACGAACCATGACGCCATCGCTACGACCGTCCTCCAGGTTGCGTTGTGGGTTCCCTGTGACACGCCGGGGCTCACTGCGGGACGAGCACGCTGTCGACCACGTGAATGATCCCGTTCTTCGCGAGAATGTTGGCGGTCGTGACGCGGGCATCGTTCACACCGACACCGTTCGTGAGGTCGATCGTCAGGCTCTCTCCCGAGAGCAGCGTCGGAACCGCGCCGGCCTTGAGATCGCCCGACCCGAGAGCACCGGAAGCAACATGGTAGAGGAGCACGTCCTTCAGTGCGTCACCGGAGGGAACGGCCGCGAGCTTGGCAAACGCCGCGTCGGTGGGAGCGAACACCGTGAAGGGCCCGGGGCCTTGCAGCGCAGCGACGAGATCGGCCGAAGTGAGCGCACCGGCCAAGGCCGTGAACGTGCCGGCCGCCGCAGCGGTGGCGACGATATCGTTTTGGGGCGGCAACATGATGTGATCGATGACGTGGATGACGCCGTTGGTCGCCAGCACGTCCGCGGTCGTCACGTCTGCGTCGTTGACCTTCACGCCGTCCGCCGTGCTCACCAACAGCGGCGCGCCCGACAGCGTCACGAATGCCTGACCGTTCTCGAAGGAATCCGAGGCCAAGGCGGGGCCAGAAACCACGTGGTACTCGAGGATCTCCTTCAATGCCTCCTTGCTCAGCCCGGCAAGCACGCCGGGGTTTTCCCGCTCGAAGTCGCTGAATGCAGCATCGGTGGGAGCAAACACGGTGAAGGGGCCGGCGCCCTTCAGCGCAGACAAGAGCCCCGCGTCCGTGAGGGCTTTCGCAAGCTCCGTGAAGCTTCCCGCGGCAACCGCCGTGTCGACGATGTCCACCTTGCTCTGTGTCGCCGTGGCAGGCGGATCACTCGGACTGTCGGAGTCGCTGCCGCAAGCCACGAGCAGCTGAGACGCAATCAACACGACAGGCATTAGACTCGAGGTCTTCATGATTTGTTCTCCTCGGAGTCTCGCGACTCCGTTCCTCGGAGAGACCGAATTGGCCTCGTCCGTGAGCGTCTATTACGCGTTGAGCTCGAGCATCGGTTTCAGTGGGACGAACGAATCGAGCGCGGCAGTCCACAAACTCCATCTTCGCAACGACCGGTCAGCCTGAGGCGATTTCGCGCGAAGAGGGCGTAAGTCGCATCGAGGAGCCAGGCAATGCCGGGAAGGCGCGACAGACGCACGAGCCGATGGAACCCGACGGCCGCGTAGAGTCTGCGAAAAACTTCCACACCCTCGATGATGCGTCCGTCGGGCAACCTGCCGTGAAGTCTCCGCATGAGCGTTGCTCGAGTGAGACCCGTGGCCGCTCCGTCGAACCCGACGACGCTGATGTCGCTGAAGCGGATCTGCGCGCGCGCATCCATGCGCCGGAGCATGCGTATCTCACGCACGCAGAGCGGGCACTCTCCGTCGTAGAAGACCTCGACCTGCCATGCCTCGTTCGTCATGTGCGCCCCGCGACGAGGGGCTCGAGGGTCCCGTCACGCGTGTCGACCACGTCGGCCAACGCGTGCCGCAGCGCGGGAAATGCCCAGCGAAATCCGAGGCGCTCGGCTTTCTTGGGCAGAGCACGCTGGCTCGACAAGAGAGCCGTCGCTGCTTCACCGAGCGTCGCCCGAAGCACGAAGGCGGGCGCTCGCGGACCCGGGCGGCGACCGAGCGCGTGCGCGAGCTCGCTCGTGAGCTCCTGATTGGTCACGGGGTGCGGCGCGGTCGCGTTGACGGGCCCGACATAGCGAGGGTCAACGAGCACCGTAGCGATGAGCGTCACGAGATCGTGAAGATGAATCCAAGGCACGATCTGCTTTCCGTTGCCGAGCACCCCGCCGAGCCCGACGCGGAACAACGGCAATAGGCTTGCGAGTGCGCCGCCGTCCCGGCCGAGCACGATCCCCGTGCGCAGCGTGACGACGCGCGCGCCGAGACGCGAGGCACGCTCGGCGGCCGCCTCCCAGGCGGTACAGAGCTCGGCCAGAAATCCCTGCCCGGGTGATGCGTCCTCGGAGAGCGCCACCGCCTCCCGGTCTCCGTAGTAGCCGACGGCGCTGCTCGAGATGAGGACGCGCGGTCGAAAGGGCGCCTCGGCCATCGCTTGGACGATTTGGTCGGTTAGGTTGACTCGGCTTTCCACCAGCGCCTGGCGGCGCTTCTGGGTCCACCGGCGCGGCAAAACCGGCTCACCGGCCAGATTGACGACCGCGTCGGTCAACACCATCGCCACACGCAACCGAGAATCGCCGCCTTCGGCCTCGATAAGCTCGATTTCATCGCCGAAAAGGGCTCGGGCTCGGTCCGCTGAGCGCACCCACGCGGCGACCTCGTGGCCGTCGCGTCGAAGCCTCTGCACGAGCGAGCGACCAATGAAGCCCGTTGCGCCGGTGACCAGAATCTTCATGAAAGAAGTGTGGGTCGATTAAGTCGTTTCGTCAATTGACAATTCGTTCAAATCGACCAACGTAGGGGACATGAACGTGGGCATCGAACTGGCGGAACGCGGATGGGTCCCCGATCAACTCGTGCGAGCCGGGATCCGCAGCCTGCTCCGGCGCCGCCGGGCGACCGAAGCGGCCAAGGCGGCTGACCCGGGCGCATCGGCGGCCTGGCTGAAGGAGATGGCCAGGGCCCCGATCGCGCTGGAGACGCAGGCGGCCAACCAGCAGCACTACGAGGTGCCGAGCGCCTTCTTCGAGGCCGTTCTCGGGCCGCAGCTCAAGTACAGCTCCTGCCTCTTCGCGCCGGGTGTGGTCGAGCTCGCTCGAGCGGAGGAGGCGATGCTGTCGCTCACCGCAGAGCGGGCCCGCCTCTCCGACGGACAACGCGTGCTGGAGCTCGGCTGCGGTTGGGGAAGCCTCACCCTGTGGATGGCGCGCCACTTCCCGCGCTCCTCGATCACGGGCGTCTCCAACTCACGCACGCAGCGCGAGTACATCCTGCGTCGCGCAGAGCAGCAGGGGCTCGACAACGTGTCGATCGTCACCGCCGACGTGAATCGGTTCGAGGTGGCGGGAACGTTCGACCGCGTCGTTTCGGTCGAGATGTTCGAGCACGTACGAAATTGGCAGGCGCTGCTCGAGCGCGTGCACGGCTGGCTCGCGGAGGACGGGCGGCTTTTCCTGCATTTCTTCGCGCATCAGCGCTTCTCCTACCCGTTCGAGGCGGTCGCGGACGACGACTGGATGGGCAAGCACTTCTTTTCGGGGGGCCTGATGCCTTCCGTCAGCCTGTTGCGACAGCTCGAGATTCCGTTCGGGGTCGTCGAAGCATGGGAGGTCGGTGGCGAGCACTACGCGAAGACCGCGGAGGCGTGGCTCCGGAACCTCGACCGACACGCGGAGGCCATGAAGGCGCTCTTCGCGCGCGAGCTCGGCGCCGACGAGGCGGGTCGTCACGTGCAGCGTTGGCGCATGTTCTTCCTCGCCTGCGCCGAGCTTTTTGGCTTCGACGACGGGCGCGAGTGGCTGGTCACCCACGCCCTTCTGGCGCCGAAGCCCGGCGGAGGCGTCCGATGAGGATCGCGGTCGTCGGCGCAGGAGTCTCGGGCCTGGTGGCCGCGTATCGTCTCGGCCGCGTCCACGACGTGACGTTGTTCGAGAGCGAGGCGACCCTCGGCGGCCACGCCAACACGGTCAACGTGCTGGAAAATGGCCGGAACGTCGCCGTCGACACGGGTTTCCTCGTCTTCAACGGCAACACGTACCCGAACTTCGTCGCGCTCCTCGCCGAGCTCGGCGTGCCCTCCGCACCGAGCCGAATGAGCTTCAGCGTGCGCAGCGACGAACGCGACTTCGAGTACGGCGGCAGTGATCTCGACGCCCTGTACGCTCAGCGACGCCACGTCGCGAGCCCGCGCTTCCATCGCATGGTGTGGGACATCCTGCGCTTCTATCGCGAGGCGCCCGCGCTCCTCGCGGCGGAAAAGGACGTGCCGATGCGCGCCTGGCTCGAAGAACGCCGGTTCTCGCGCCAGTTCATCGACGACCACCTCCTACCGATGCTGCGCGCGGTGTGGTCGGCCCGTCACGACGTGGCGGAGGAATTTCCCGCGCGGTTCCTGGTTCGGTTCTTCAAGAACCATGGCTTCCTCGACGTGCGCCAGCCGACCTGGCTCACGATCCCCGGCGGCTCGCGCCGGTACGTGGACGCGATCGCCCGGGAATTTCGCGGCGAAATCCGCTGCGGCACGCGCGTGCGCCGGCTCGCGAGACCCCCGAGCGGCCCGCTCATCGAGACCGACACGCACGGCCCCGAGCACTTCGATCACGTCGTGCTCGCGTGCCACGCCGATCAAGCCCTGGCCCTGCTGTCCGATCCGTCCGAGCTCGAGCTCGAGCTGCTGCCGAAGTTCCCGTACCAGGCAAACGAAGCCGTGCTGCACACGGACGAGAGTCTGATGCCGTGCCGACGGAAGACCTGGTCGTCCTGGAACGTGCACGTCGACGACGCGGGGGCGCAAGGCGCATGCATCACCTACTGGCTGAACTCGCTTCAGAAGCTCGAGGCCAAGAAGAACTACTTCGTCACGCTGAACCGCACGCATGCGATCGATCCGGCGCTCGTGCTGCAGCGTTTTCAATACGCTCACCCCGTGTTCACCCTGGAGGGCGTCGCGGCCCAGGCGCGTCACGGCGAGCTCATCGACCACCGCAGCACGTCCTACGCGGGAGCCTATTTTCGCAATGGTTTCCACGAGGACGGCGTCGTCAGCGCGCTCCGGGTTTGCGCGCGCCTCGGCGTGGGCACGGGCGCGATCGAGAGGGCCGCGTGACCGCGAGCGCCCTCTACGTGGGCGGGCTCAGCCACGTGCGCCGGCAGGGTCCGCAGCATGCGTTCGAGCATCGGCTGTACATGCTGTACCTCGACCTCGACGAGCTGCCAGGGCTCGAGCTTTCCCCCGTGCTCGGGGTGGAAGCATTCGGGCTCTTGTCTTTCCGACGCCGCGACTACCGCGGCGACGTGTCGCGCCCGCTGAAGCAAGTCGTGCTCGACGACGTCGAGCGCGTGCTGCACGAACGACCGAGCGGACCCGTGCGCCTGCTCACGCAGGTGCGGTCGCTCGGGGCGGCGTTCAACCCCGTGAGCTTCTACTATTGCTTCGACGCCGACGGCAGCACGCTCCGCGCCGTGCTCGCCGAAATCACGAACACTCCATGGGGGGAGCGACACGCCTACGTGGTGGCCGCGGACGGGCGCGAGGCGAAGGCGGATTTCTCCAAGGAATTTCACGTCTCTCCGTTCCTCGGCATGGACCACCGGTACCTCTGGCATCTGCCGGCGCCAGGCCCAGCGCTCTCCGTAGAGATGCGGAACGAGAAAGACGGCAGCGAGGTCTTTCGCGCGCGACTTGCGCTGGCCCGCCGCCCACTCACGCGCGCGGCGCTGCTTCGCGTGGCCTTCGCGCGGCCGTTCATGAGTCTCAGGATCCAGATTTGGATCTACGCGCACGCCCTGCTGCTTTGGTGGAAAGGGGCGCCACTTTTCGCACATCCGAAACACCACCCGGTGCTCGGTCCTACTGGAGTCAAACATGAATCCTAGCCCTACGCTGCGCGCGACCCCGCACCTCGCGGAGCGTTCGCTCTTCCGACGTGCCCTGCACACGCAACTCGGGCGCATGACTCACGGCACACTCGAGCTCCGCTCGGGAGGTGAGGTCGAGGTCTTCGGCGAGAGCGGCGACCATGCGCTGTCGGCGCGGGTCGAGGTTCACGATCAGCGGTTTTTCCGGCGCATCGCGCTCGGTGGCACGCTCGGAGCCGCGGAGTCCTTCCTCGACGGAGATTGGACCACGGGCGAGCTCACCGCGCTCATCCGGCTGCTGCTCCGAAACGGCGAAACCGCGGGCTCGCTCGAGTCGGGGGCGGCGCGCTACGGGGCCATCGCGGCGCGGCTCTGGGGCGCGCTCCGTCGCAACACGCGCGCGGGCAGCAAGCGGAACATCGCGGCCCACTATGATCTCGGCAACGAGTTCTTCGTGAGAATGCTCGATCCGACGCTCACCTACTCGTGCGGCGTCTATCCCTCGGCGGCGGCGACGCTCGAGGAAGCAAGTCGCAACAAGCTCGACCTTCTGTGCCAAAAGCTCGCGCTCTCGCCCGGCGACCGCTTGCTCGAGATCGGTACCGGTTGGGGCTCCCTCGTGCTGCATGCCGCGCAGCTGTTCGGCGCTCACGTCACCTCGACGACCATCTCGCGCGAGCAGCACCGGGGCGCGACCGAGCGCGTCGAGCGAGCGGGACTCGCCGAGCACGTCACGCTGCTCGAGCGCGACTACCGCGACCTCGAAGGGAGCTACGACAAGCTCGTATCGGTCGAGATGATCGAAGCCGTCGGGGCCGAGTACTACGACATTTTCTTCGCAAAATGCGCGAGCTTGCTGGTGCCGGGCGGGCGCTTCGCGCTGCAGTCGATCACCATCGTCGACCAGAAATACGAGCGCCACCAGCGCGAGATCGACTTCATCAAACGCTACGTGTTCCCGGGGAGCACCATCCCTTCGATCACGGCGCTCATCACCAGCGCCACGCGCTCGAGCGACCTCAAGCTCGTGGGCCTGGACGACTACGGCAGTCACTACGCGCGCACGCTCGCGGATTGGCGCGCGAACCTCGAGCCCCACCGGGCCTGGGTCGTCGAACGGTACGGCGAGCGCTTCTGGCGCTTGTGGCAGTTCTACCTCGCGTACTGCGAGGCGGGGTTCGCCGAAAGGTACATCAGCATGGTGCAGATGCTCTTCGAGCGACCGAAGTGGAGGCAACCATGAACCTCGTGAAGTCGGCTGTCTTGGCCTTGAGTCTCTTGATCACGAGCTCGGCCGTGGCCGAGGGCGGAACCGTCGAGCGCTACGAGGGCGTCGCCGAAACTCCGTCCGGCCAGTTCCTCTACCGTGAACGACACGAGGTCACCGAGGTCGGTGGCAAGCCCGAGCGAGCGCTCACGGTCTACTACGACCGGGCCGGCAAGGAGATCGCGCGACTTTCGTCCGACTTCCGGCGCTCACCGTACGCGCCGACCTATCGCTTCAAGGACGCACGCAGCGGCAAGCAGGAGTCGGTCGAGGTGCGCGGCCGCAGCGTTCAGGTCGACTACGGAGGAGAACGAAAGTCGCTGGCCGTACCGGCCGACGAGACCCTCGTCGTGGGGCAAGGGCTGCACCACTTCGTGCGCCTGAACCTCGCGCGGCTGTCGCGAGAAACGCTCACCGTACGCTTCGCGGTACCGTCACGGTTCGACACCTACACGTTCCGCGTGCGGCCGCTCGACCCGCCGTCACCGGGGGTCGTCCGACTGCGCATCGAGATCGACAGCTGGCTCATGCGACAGCTCGCGCCCAACCTCGAGGTGGACTACGAGCTCGCGACGCGACGTCTGCTCAGGTACCGGGGTGTCTCCAACGTCGAAGCGAGCGACGGCTCCACGCAGAAGGTCGTGATTCGCTACAGCTACCCCAAGGGCGCGCCGTGATCGCCGGCTATGCCGGCGTCGCTGCGGTGGTCGGCAACGTGCTGGGCGTTCTGTTCCTCCACGCCATGCCTTCGGCGTACCGTCTGGCTCGGCTGGACGAGTGGGCCTCGGCCGTGCGCGCGCAGCCGGGAAATACGCTGGCGAGCGCGGCGTGTTTCGCGCTCGGTCTGCTCGCCCTAGCCGTCTGGGCGCGAGCGCTCGGACGCGTCGCTGGGTCGCGGCTCGCGATCTTCGGGGCGGCCGTCATCACGGTCACGGCCGCGCTCAACGCGGCGGCATCGCTCTTGGTGATCCCACCCGCGCTCGACGGTGGCGCGTGTGGCTCGGCGTGCGGCGGCGAGGGTTTGACGTTCCTCCGCGCCGCGTTGACGGCCGACGCGCTCTTCAACCTGGGGCTCGGCGTGGGCCTTTTGTGCATCGGGGTGGCCTGGCGCAGCGCTCCCCGACTGCGCCTGCTCGCGCTCGCCGCCGGGCTCGCGAGCATGCCGGTAGCTGGGCAAGCCGTCTGGGACGGTGCCGCCGCGATCCTCTACTACGCCGCTCCCCTCTGGCTCACGTTCATCCTGCTCACGAGCATCACCTGGCTTCGTCCTCATGCAACCGCCGAGCCTTGAGCTCCCTCGCTCACCCGGCGTGCAGCAGAGCCGGCTCGCCTTCTGGCTGGATCTGGCTCTGAATCAGGCGGCCTGGTGGTACTGCATTCTGAGCGCGCGGCTGGGGCACCCGTTCCTCGCCGTGCTCGGACCGCTTTCATACGTGGTGGGTCACGTCGTCGCGGCACCCCGCACGCGACCTGCCGTCCTCGCACTCAGCGGCGCAGGCGCGCTCGCCGGATTCGCGGGTGACGCGCTGCTCGTGCGATCCGGACTGCTGAGCTTTCCTCCCGGGTTCACGCTGGGCCCCGTGGCGCCGTTCATGGTTCTTTTGTGGGCGATGTTCGCAGTGTCTTTGCGCGGCTCCTCGGCGTTCGTCACCAGACTACCTGGGTGGCAGGTGGCACTGCTCGGCGCGGCAGCAGGCCCGCTTGCATACGCGGGCGGGGAGCGCCTTTCCGTGCTCGAGCTCGCGAACGGCGCGCTCTGGGCCACCGCGCTCGAGTGGGCGGTCGCCGTTCCTCTGCTGGCGCTGGCTGCGCGACTCGAGACCAAGCAGCGGCGCCCATGACCGAGGCAGCGCTCGTTGGTCTCGGCGCTGCGCTGTCCCTCGGGCTCGTCCTGTGGATGCTCAGCCTGTGGCTGAAGGACGCGAGCATCGCCGACGTCTTTTGGGGCCCGCTGTTCGTGCTGATTTCTGGCACGACGTACGCGCTCGGCGACGGCTCGGGACCCCGCCGGACGCTGGTGCTGATCCTGGTCACGCTCTGGGCGCTCCGCCTCGCGTCGCACCTCGCGAGACGCAACGCTGGAAAGGGTGAGGATTCTCGCTATCGCGCGATGCGCGAGCGGCATGGCCGCAAGTTCTGGCTGCTGAGTCTGCCCGTCGTCTTCCTGTTTCAGGCGGCGCTCGCGTGGCTCGTGGCGGCGCCCGTCGTCGTCGCCGTGCAGCAGGTTGGCCCGCCCGCTCTCGGCTGGGTGGACCTCGCGGCAACGCTGGTGTTCGCCGTCGGGCTCTGCGTCGAAACACTGGCGGACCGACAGCTCACCGCCTTTCGCAAGGACCCGCAAAATCGAACGCGCGTGCTCGATGGGGGCCTCTTTCGCTACAGCCGCCATCCGAACTACTTCGGTGAATTCGTGCTGTGGTGGGGGCTCGGGTTGTTCGGGGTTGCGGCTGGCAGCGTGGCTTCGCTCCTCGGGCCAGCGCTGCTGACGCTGCTGCTTTTACGTGTCTCCGGAGTAAGCTTGCTCGAGAGCACGATCGTGGATCGCCGCCCCGACTACTTGAAGTACAAATCCACGACCAATGCGTTCTTTCCTGGTCCGCCGAGGCGCGCTCCTTGATTCGTGAGCTCTTGACCACCGCAGAGGCGGCCCGCATCGCGGGTGTCGGCGCCTCCAGCGTCAAACGCTGGGCCGATCAGCAGGTTCTGCGTTGCGTGCGCACGGCGGGGGGCCATCGCCGCTTCTACCGGGAGGACATCGAAGCGTTCATGCGTGAGCACGGCGACGCGATGGCGGGGGCCGCATCCGAGTGGAGCGACATCATGCTGCACGGTGGCCCCTTCGAGCTCCAGGGACACCTCATGCATGCCCGAGACCGGCTCGGTTCGTGGCACGCCGTCGCCGACGAGGTCGGCATTGCGCTCGGCGATGTCGGCATGCGCTGGGCGCGGGGGGAGATCACGGTCATCGAGGAGCACGTCGCCTCGGAGAACCTGAGCCGTGCCCTGGAGCGCGTCACCGAGGCCATCCCGTCGACGGCGGACGCGCCTCGTTGCTTGCTCGCTACGGCCGAGAACGACGACCACACCCTCGGCCTATCGCTCGTCGAGCTCTGCCTGCGGGAAGCGGGCTGGGGCACCGTCTGGAGTGGGCGCAAAACGCCGACGGTGGCGCTCGCAGCGCTCGCTCGCAGCGGCGACGTCGATATGCTGGCTCTGTCAGCCTCCGCCGCCTCGGCCGACGCGACGGTGCTTGCCGACGAGGCCAGAGCGCTCGGCGAGGCGTGCCGCGAGGCAGGAGTGATCCTGGTCCTCGGTGGGTCCGGCGCATGGCCGGAGACCCCGCATTACGGAAACCGTATCCGCGATCTCCAGACCCTGAGCCGCCTCGCGACCAACTGGCGTGCGTCCATCGCCAGGCGCACCGGCTGAGGGCCGGCGCGCCGTTCGGTGCTGGACTTACGCGATGGCGTCCTTGACCGCCTTCACGGGGCGAGCCTTGACGACCTTTCGCGCGGGCTTCGCCTTGAAGGTGGTCGGCTCCTTGGTGAACGGGTTGATCCCTTCGCGCGCCTTGGTCGCGGGCTTCTTCACGACGATGAACTTGGCAAGGCCGGGCACCACGAAGACACCGTTCTTCTTCAGCTCCTTGTGGCCGATCTTCGCGAGGGCTTCGACGACGTCCTTCACGTCGCGTTTCGACAGCTTGTCCCCGACGGTCTTTGCGATGCTCTGGATGAGTGCGGTCTTGGATAGTTGGCTCGGCATTGGTTTTCCTTGAAGAGGTAGTGAACGGGCAGGAATCGGGGGACCCCAGCACGGCGTCCCGGGCGCTGCAAAGCGGAGACTTTCCCCACGGAATCAACGTTGCAGACGAAGAGCGCCTTGCCTCGCGCGCGACCGCGCGAGCCGCGCCGAGGTCCCCTTCTGGGTCTCGCGGGCAACGCGTCGGCGTGGCGGAATGCCTCGGCGCCGTGCGTTCACCGCGCGATGAGTGTTTGCCCCCGCGAGGGAGGGAGCGCACCTTTCCAAGGTGCTCGACGATTTTCTCAGCACCAACCGCGAAGCGATCATCAATCGTGCTCGCGCGCGTGTGGCGTCTCGCACGAGCCCGTTACCGACCGACGTGGAGCTCACGAACGGAATTCCGGTGTTCTTGGATCAGCTGGGGGATGCGCTGCGACTCGCCGAGGCGAGTGGAGCAGCCGACCACGGTCAGCTCGGCGAGAGCGCTGGTCGCCACGGCGGCGACCTCTTTCGCATGGGCCTCACCATCGGGCAGGTGGTCCACGACTACGGCGATGTTTGCCAAGTCATCACCGAGATGGCGGTGCAACAGGGGACCCCCATCTCGGGTGAAGAGTTTCGGCTCCTCAACCTTTGCCTCGACGACGCCATCGCGGGTGCGGTGACGGAGTACGCCCGACAACGAGAAAACGCGATCAAGGACGAAGACACGGAGCGCCTCGGCGTTCTCGCGCACGAGCTACGAAATCTCCTAAATATTGCGATGATCGCGCTCGAGCACATCAAGAGCGGTCGGGTCGCCATCGGTGGCAGCACGGGGGGCGTGCTCAGCCGGAGCCTGGTCGCCCTGCGCATACTCATCGATCGGTCGCTCGCCGGGGTGCTCCTCGACGCGGGGATCGCGCGCGTCGAGCGCATCTCGGTGGCGGAGTTCATCGCAGAGGCCGAGATCGGAGCCTCGATGCAGGCGGAGTCGCTGGGCCTGCACTTCACGGCGACGCACACCGACCGGGGGGTGACCATCGAGGGCGACCGCCAGATCCTCCTCGCGACCGTTTCGAATCTGCTTCAGAACGCCTTCAAGTTCAGCCACAAACATGGCACCGTCACGCTGCGGACGGAGGTGACCCCCGACCGTGTTCTCTTCCATGTCGAGGACGAATGCGGTGGCCTCCCGCCCGGCAAGGCCGAGGACCTGTTCCTTCCCTTCGAGCAGCGGGGTTGGGATCGCAGCGGCATCGGCCTGGGGCTCTCCATCTGCCTGAAAGCCGCCAAAGCGAGTGGAGGCGACCTTCGCGTTCGGGACCTGCCGGGCAAAGGCTGCGTGTTCACACTGGATCTTCCGAGGAAAGCCGACACCGCCTCCTAGTTCGTGAGCGCGTAGAGGCGCCGGGGTCGAAGGGAGAAAAAGTGGCCGACTCATGACGGATTGAACGGCATGAAGCCACTGCGCGAAGCTCGTGTGGCGGTGAAAGGCGAAGGCCTCCATCTGCTGATCAGCCTGTCGCCCCGCGGGAATTCGCAACTACAATGAGGCGTTCAATCCTGCTCGTGGGCCTATTGGCCTCGACGGTTGCTTGCGAAAGCTCATCGCCCGGCGACGGAGCGTCCGGCTCGGGAGGAGCGTTGCCCGGCACGGGAGGACATGGCGGCGTCTCCACGGGAGGGTCGTCCGGTGGAGTTCCGACCACAGGTGGGACCGCTGGCGGCCAAACGACGGTAGGCGGCGCGAGTGGTACCGCGACCGGCGGGACAGGCCTCGGGGGAACGAGCACCACGGGAGGAGCCGGGCCCACGGGCGGCACGTCCGCCGGCGGCGCGCTCAACGGCGGAACAGCGGGCGCAACGGGTTCTAGCGGCGGTCGGGATGGGACCAGCGGAGGCGCATCCGGGAGCGCAGGTTCCGGCGGTCGAATCGGTGCTGGGGGCGCAGAAGCCGGTGGTCAAGCCGGTGTCGCGGGCCAGGCCGGCGGTCAGAGCGGTGGAACCGCTGGTGCGGGCGGCACGCCGAGTAGCTGTGTCGGCAAGGCGTGGACTACCGCCGATCCCACGAAGGCGGGCCCGTTCCAGGTTACCGCCGACAAGAAGGTGGGGCCGTTGGCAGGCGTCGTCCCCGATCCGATCTACGGAGACAAACAGCAGCGGTTCAACGTGTACCGCCCGAGCAACATCGCCGACAGCGGGTACTGTCACCCCATCCTCGTCTGGGCGAACGGTTACAAGGACAACCCCGAACAGAATCCGCCGGATTGTGTCGTCGACTCGGGGTCCAACCAATGGTGCGGGCAGTACGGGCCCATGGTGAATCACCTCGCCTCGCACGGGTTCGTCGTGGTCGCTCCGCTCAGCACCGCCACTGCCGAGGGCGATCCTCTGCCCACGATCGCAGGCCTCGACTGGATCCTCGAGCAGTCCGAGGATTCGACCAGCCCTTATTATCATCACCTCGACACGGTCAACATCGGCCAGCTTGGCCACTCGTACGGCGCCATGTCGACCTGCATGTCCGCATCCGAGCCTCGCTACAAAGCCCTCGCCGCGCTGTGCGGCACGCGGACGCTCTCCGGTGTTCACACCCCCATGCTGTTCTTCTGCGGCGGGAAAGACACGACGGTGGCTTGCTCAGGCGTCAAGGACGTCTTCCACACGGTCACCGATCAGCCGGCCTTCTTCCTCAGTGAGAAGAACTCCGATCACGGCAGTTGGGTGTACCAGGGAACCAACGGCGTCTCGCTCTCCTCGGCGGCCGCCTGGTTCAGAGTTCACTTGATGAACGACACGGCGAATCGCAAGTTCTTCTACGGCGCAGGCTGCACGTTCTGCACCGACAACCGCGCCGAGGTCGAGCAAAACAGCCTGATGATGACGCCGTGAGGTCGCTACGGCGGAAGTAGCGCGTCCGCGATCTGAGTGACCCAGGTATTCGCCGTCGAGTCGAACAGCTTCATGTTGTTCGGGTCTTCCCAGATGGCCCAGCCGACGCCCGCTTTCTCGCATTCCTGGCGAACCAAGGTCACGAGCCGCGCTCGCGAATCCAGATCGCCGCCGTCCTGCGGGCCCCATTCACCGTTGTACACCGAGCGGCCCGAGCTACTCGCGTAGTTGGTGATGTAAGCCATCTGTGCGGCGATGGTTGCAGGGCCCGACGGATTGCTCGCTGCGGGCAACGAATTGTAGTTGTCGAACCAGGTCTTGGCCCAGTCGGCGGACGACGCTTCGGCAACTGGCGTCACGGGAGACGACGGCGGCCCCGGGAAAATCACGCCGGTCGTCATGAACTCGGGCCCCATCCAACTCTTGCCTTGGAAGGAGAACAGCTTGGGCTCGTACAGATGCACCGCGACGAGGAGGTTCGCGTCGCTCGGCAAGGTCAGCACGCTCAACTTGCTCGGATCGGCCCAATACACGGCGTCCACGACCAGCAAGCGCCGCGGGTTCGTGGCGCGCACGACCTGAATCGCCGCGCTCGACACCTCGTTCCAGCTGGTGTCGAGCTGCCCGTAAGGCTCGTTCGAGAGCTCGAACGCGACGTTGTCGGGACGGCTGGCGTAGCGCGCAGCGATCTGCGTCCACAACGCGAGAAACCGTTCCCGATGCGCGGCGACATCCGCGGCCAATTCGTCATAGGCGTGCAGATCGATCACGACCGCGAGCTTCGCCTGTGCCGCTTGATCCAGCACGACGTCCACCCGAGTGAAGAACCCGGCATCGATGGTGTAGGGCGCGCCAGCCAAGGCGTGCCCGCTGAACCGAATCGGGATCCGCACGTGGTCGAAGCCGCGCTTGGCGATGAAGGGAAGATCGGTCGCGAGGATCGTGCCGCCCCAATCGCCCTCGTTGGGCGCCTCCATCCGGTTGCCCAGGTTGATCCCCTTCTTGAAGTACCTGGCTGCCGTGGGCGCCACTCCGGGGACGAAAGGCTCGGATCCCATCGCGCCACCGGCACCTGCATTGCCACCTGTTCCCGACACGCCACCCATGGCCATTCCACCAGCCGCGCTGCCGCCAACGGACTCGGCCCCTCCCGTAGCGGGAGCGCCACCCGTTGCGGGAGCGCCACTCTGAGAACCGCCGCCGGTGCTGCCGGCGAGCCCCCCGTTCCCAGGGCCACCGCTATTCGAATGACTGCCCCCCGTGCCGCCCTGCGGATTCGTGCTCCCACCGCTTGCGGGAGTACCGCCACGCGCGGAGGTCGCAGCTGCGGCGGCCTGCCCACCGGAAGGCGAAGCTCCACCCGTGCCGGGCACGCCCCCAGTTTCGTCAGACGTGCCAGCAGGCCTGCCGTTTTCTGAGCATGCCGCGGCCACGGCGGCCATGAAGGCGAACACCGTTGCTCGCGCAGTGGGTGAGCACGTTCGCGCAAGCACGGGGAGAACTCGCTTTCGTGTCACTGGCAGCTGCACAGATAGCTCGAAGCGGGACCTCGACGAGCGCTGTGCGCGGCTACCGACGCCCTCGGGGCTCGCTGCCGTTTAGAAACCACAAAAAATGCGAAGTCGGGCCGGCGCTGAGTCAGCGCGAGCGCCGGTAGTGCATGGCGACCGAGCCGCAGCGGAGTGGCTTTGCCGAGACCAGCTCGAGCCTTCGCGTGCTGGGCAGTCCGCTCTGGTACAGGGTCGGGCCGTGGCCGGCGATCCTCGGGTGGACGAGGAACACGTACTCGTCGATCAGATCGAGGCGGTCGAGCTCGGTCGCGAGCTTGCCGCTACCGAGCAGCACGCCGGCCGGGGTCGCGTCCTTGAGCTTCTGCACACCCGTGCGCAGGTCGCCTTCGATGTGGTGGCTGTTCGCCCACGGGAAGCCCTTTCGCGTCGACGACACGACGTATTTCGGCTTGGCCTCCAGCTTGGCCGCCCACTCACGGATTGCGGGCGGCGCCTCCACGTCGCCGCGCGCGACCGCCGGCCAGGAGCCCTCCATCAACTCGTAGGTGACGCGGCCCCACAGCATCGCCCCGCCCTCGTCCATGAGACGGGTGAAGAATGCGTGTGTCTCGTCGTCGGC
>Ga0070682_100001025_pt1 | contig 16141 bp, 14 predicted proteins | sample KBSC63LmetaG_FD_64668 | JGI IMG/M metagenome (GOLD analysis project Ga0070682, IMG submission 64668) | Corn rhizosphere microbial communities from Kellogg Biological Station, Michigan, USA - KBS C6-3L metaG | ecosystem: Host-associated > Plants > Roots > Rhizosphere | place: USA: Michigan... | reverse complement strand
TTCCTGAACGACTTCATTAAAGCTCAGGCAAACCTCGCGTTGACGGGTAATGCTGGTTGTGTGTCGGCTGGCTGCCAGGCCTTGACCGTGTTCCCGAATCTTACGGGCGGCGGATTCTTAACTGACCCGACTGTGGTGGGACAACTTCAGAACGGCACACCTGCCGATTTGGCTTTGGTCTACATTCAGAACGGTATCACCGGAAACGTCAAATTCCTGGCGAACCCGAGTACCGGCGTTGCCAATGTCCTTGGCAATGGCGGCCAGTTTAATTACAACGCGGTGCAGGCTGAGATTCGCCGGCGCTTTTCAAACGGTCTTCAGTTTGCTGTGAACTACACGTTCCAGAAGATTCTTGCTGATACCACCCAAGAGACGCAGAACAACGTTGACCCGTATTTGGACAACGCGAATCAGCGCCTCAACTACACCCGTCCCGACTACGACCGCACGCACACCATCAACGCAAACATGAATTGGGATTTGCCGTTTGGTCGTGGTCGTCGGTTCCTGAACAGTGGCGGCGTCGCCAGCAAGATTTTCGGCGGCTTCCAGATGACGAACATCATCAACGTGAGCAGCGGCGAACCGACTTCAATTCGCGATAACCGCGGTACCTTGAATCGCGGCGGCCGTTCAGCTCTGCAGCCGGCGACCTCGAGCTTGACTCCCAACCAGATTAAAGATTTGGTGGGAATCTTCCGCACGCCAAACGGGATCTTCTACATCGATCCTTCCGTGCTGAACGCTCAGGCGTCTTGCCCGACCTGCCCGGTTGGAAGCCCTGACCGCGTGTCGCGTCGTATCGACCTGACGCAACCGCTGGCTGCTGGTTTCGTCATCAGCAGCATTCGCGGAGCAAGCGCCTACGGTAGTACACCGTTTACCGGCCAGGTGTTCTTCCCGAACAATCCTGGTTCCGCGGGTAACCTGCCGATTAACTTCATTAACGGCCCAACCTATTTCAACTGGAATATGGGCTTCTTCAGAAACTTCAAGATGGGTGAATCACGAACCCTGCAACTGCGCTTTGAGGCGTTCAATGTCCTGAACCGCGCCAACTTCTTTATCGGCGAAAGCAGCGGCATTTTCAACGTCAACGGCACTAACTTTGGTCGCGTGACTTCCAGCTACGATCCGCGCATCGTTCAGCTTGGCGCCCGTTTCGACTTCTAACTTGTGACCTGATTCGCTCAGGTTCACTTAACAAATCGGGCGTTGCTTCCTACGAAGCAACGCCCGATTTTTTTACGGCCTCGGTTATCTTTGAAGTTTACTTGGTGGCGCCGACGTTGAACGACTGCGGCTCAATCGGCTGATTGTACGCCACCTGATTGATCGTCACGTTCCAGGTTCCGGTGTAGGTGCCGCCGCGCGTATCCAATTCCAAAGTAATCTTGTAGGCGTGCGGCAAAGTTAACCCTTCTTCGGCTTTGAAGTCGGAAAATTCCTCGACCATCTTATAGCGAGTCGTGCTCTGTTTGGCAGACTGGTCAACACTGAGACCGATTTGCGAATTGATCACCCGAGAATACTCGGAGCGGACATGGTGAAAAGTCGCGGTATCGAAGAAAAGCGTTATCTCCAAATCCGCGTTACTCTTCGGTTGATACTTAAGTACGTACATTTCCTTGCCGTCGACTTTCTTAATGCCGCCGCCGTCCAGTTTTGCCTTGCGCTCAGCCAGGTTCAATAACGCCCATGAATCTGAAAGCGTCCCGCCCATCAGTCCTTCTTTCAATAAAACTTTATGCGTCAGCACAAAGTCAGCGAAGTTTGAGCGGCGACCGGCGCTGGCATAACCCACAGTGACGTCTTTGCCGTCATAACCGAAACGCTCTTGTGAGTAATCAGCATTCGCGAAGGTAAAGGCCATAACGTTCTTGTTGCCTTCCGAAGCAAGTACGGCCTGTCCGTCAAACTGCGCCACACCCGGCGAACGTAAAACGACAGCTACGTCGCCACCCTCGACGCGATTTTGTATCCTGGCGCGAGCCTCGGCCGTGCCGATCGATTCCAAATGTTTGGCGACAATCTCCTCAGGCTTCAGTTTGTCAGCAGCCAGTGAAGAAAAAGGCAATGACAATGCTGTCAGCACCAAAGCAGCCAGAGCAAAAACGCCAAACAGGCGATAGCGACTACATCTGTTGTTCAAGTGAGTATCTCCTTAAAGATAATATTTGGTCTGGGGAGTGGTGCAGTTATGTCACAGAAAGGTTCAGTTCGGCAAATCTTGCAGATGGCAATGAGATCGGCGCCACTACGTGGTAGCGGATGGGACTCTTGATTGCGGATTGCGGATTGCGGATTGCGGATTGCGGATTGCCGATTGTCGATTCGCGTGAGGCGATCGGGCTAATGAGCAATTGGCAATCGGCAATCGGCAATTGACAATCGGCAATCAGCACGACCCCGGATTTTGTTTGCACCTTCTCACTCAAGGTGGGAAAATGGGCCAAAACAATTTCGTCGGCGAGGAGTGTTTATGAAGTCTGCATCGCTGTTTATGCTGGGCCTTTTTTTAGTGACGCCGGCGTTTGCTCAGGAGTCACCCGCCACTGCCGATGCGCCAGGCGTCTCTGTCAGCGGCGCGAATTGGCGGAAAGACGTTTTTGTGCCCGCGCTCTACGAAGACCCGATGACGCCAAATCAGGAACAAGCCGATCTGAAGCGCGAACAGATAGAGGTCAGAAAAGTTCGCAATCAGCAGGCTCGTGGGGGCCTCAGCGTCTTGCCTCCGCTGACGAGAGAAGTGCTGTCCCAGGGCAAAGAAATGCCACCGGGACCATCAACCAACTACATTTACCAGGCGAAATTCAAGAACACCGGGACGAAAGAAATCCGCTCTACCGTTTGGGAATATTTGGTTTTGGATGCTGAGCACACCGAAATCGGACGGCATCGCTTCATAGATATCACGAGGATCCGGCCCGGGAAAGCTGCAACCTTAAACGGTTACAGCACCACGCCCGCTACAACGGTTATTCACGCAACCAAAGGTGGCAAGGACGATCACGTCCAGGAGCGGGTTATCGTCATCAGGATGGAATACGAAGACGGGACGTTCTGGCAGAGACCGGTGCAATAGCGTTTTTATTTCAGCACGGCAGCCTGCGGACTCAGAAACACAAGATGCCAGCGCTGAAAAGTGTTAATCGGTTCATTGGGCAATAACCTCACGTAAGCCGTTTCAAAAAACAGCTTCTCGGCTACAGGCCAGGCAACGCGCATAGCAGGATTGAACGATGGCGGCGTTGCTGCTTGTGCCGCCGCGTCCGCAGGTTTCGCAGCAGCTTCGTCTTTTTTGCCGCCGGAATTCCGTTCTTCGTAAACTCGCGAGGCGTTAACTAAAGCGTCGCGCAGCCTTATACGAGCCTGAGTGGGTTTCGTGGTCGCGGCATCATAGATCATCACGTCGGCCTCGAACACCGTCGCCACTTTTGAAGAATCGGGACACCAAACGGGCAACGTCTCAGTCAATTCGTCATCAAGCAAACGTTCTTTTCCGTCGAGCGTAATCAAACGCGGGCGTCCCACGGGCAATTTATATTCGCGTTCGCGCGCGTCCCATTCATTTTCCTTACAAGCCATCGCCACGATTGCGTGATTGTCAGGCGCCCAGGCCTGATAGAAATAGATCAACCCTTCCCGCGACGTTAGCGGCTTCAAATCGTAGCCGTCGCGGTTGCATATATAAATCTGTTCAGTCGCAAACAACGGAACGGCGGCGAAAGCAGGGGCGACCGAAGGCAGCGGAACCACTTCGCCGGCTGGAGGCGGTTCCGGCTGATTCGCAGCTGCGGGCGTCGGCGTGGGTGTGGGCCGCAGGCTCTTATGCGCGATGAAGGTAATGTAATTTCCGTCACCCGACCACGCCACGGTCTCCGGAAAAACACAACCCAGATCAGGTGGCGTTAGGTTGCGCAGAAACAATCCCTCGGCAGAATAGAGGTCGATGTGAAACTCCTGGCTCGGCACATCGGCGCTGCCATAAAGCGCGAGCGCTCGCTGTCCATCAGGCGAACGCACGGTTCGCACCAGCGCGTCATTTTCACGACGAGTGCTGAAGTCGATCTGAATCGCTTCGATCTTGTCATCGGCGTCATCCGCTCTCGCTTCCGCCGGCATTGCCACGTCAGGTTCAAAGCGAAATGCCAGCCGTTGCGCCGGCACATCGCGCAGTACGAGTGGCCTGACATCCCGGCGCTGCATAATTGAACTGCATGACGAGCATGCGGAAATTAGCAACGCCAGCAGTGAAACGATCGGCAAAGCAATTGTCCTGTTGCGGAAGGTACGAAAAGTCGAGCCAGACTGTGCTGCAATTGCCGGCGCGCCCAAACACTTGCGGGACTGGTTGGTAGAGTTTTTCAAATTCGCCAAGGGTCCTCACCGGCAGTGGTGCGCGCGATAATAAAAACCCGACGCCGCTTAAGTCAATGCAGTCTCGTTCGGACTAACGGCCGTACACCAGCTCGCGCGATAGGGATGGATTGAGCGCCAGAAGGGCGCGAATCGTGTTGTGCGGCGACAGGTGATCATCGTCACCTTCATCCTCGTTGACGCAATTATGTTCCAGGGAACGCGCGATTCTCCGTGCTAACGGTTCGTAATTCGGAGAACTGGTTACGTAGGCACGTGCCACCAGCGCCCCCACTAAGTCGCAGGTCAATTCCTCCGCTCGCTGGCTGTGGATCTTCAAAGACGTTAACTGCGACGCGCGACTGCCGACGACAGCAAAAAGCAGCGTCAGGCTGTCCTCCGAACCATCCGCGATGTGCACCAGTTCATGGGCCAGGACACTCAATATGCCTTCGTCGGAAGGCAGTCCCGCCAGAAAAATAGTTCCGAAAACGATCGTGCGCGGGTTCCTCATGAATACGGAAGCGTTGTCACGTGAGTCAACATCGGGGCGAATATTCCTGACAGCTTCTACGTGGGCAATCGCGCGTTGCAACCTGCGCCGCTGCAGTGTTGATTTCTGCAGGGAGTAATCAGCGGCCAACCGTTTCAGGGAAGTGATTACCAGCGCTTTCGCTGTGGGTAATAACCGTTGCGCTCGCTGTGCGCCGGCGACTGCTTCCGGACTTCTTACCGGCAGTGAGGGACGGCCCTGCATGTCGTCAATAGGTACGCTGCCCTTCGGATCAGTTAATCGTTCCCGGCACACGGCCGCGCTCGCCAGCTCAACCATTTCGCGCGCTTCCGGAGATAAGGCATCACGCGAATGGCTGGTGAGTGTTTCGTCTTTCTGCGCTGGTGCTTTCGTCCGTTTCTGTGCCGCCACCCACGCGCTGCCTCCAGCGATTACGATCAGCAACATAAATACGGTGAAAGTCCGCAGCGATTGCAAGCGAAAGTGCCGGCCGCGCGAACTGCTGGATAATGCGGTTCTTGAATTCACTTTAGTCAGCTCAGCGATTGCGCCATTCAGGTTTACGTTTCTCTATGAACGCATTGATGCCTTCGGTGGCATCCTGCGTTTTCATCAGTTCATTCAAATACAAATTTTCGACTTCCTTCAGGGCCGCCTGGAAGGAAAGCCCCTGGCTTATCGTGATTGCTTCCTTCGTCAGTTCGAGCGTAACTCCGGACAGGGCGCGAAACTTCCCGAGTAGTTCAGATGTCTTTGACGCGAGCTCGTTGTCCGGGAGAACATAATTCACCAAACCGAGACGCGCCGCTTCTCCGGCTTCGATCAACTCGCCGGTCAAGATCAACTCTCGCGCACGCTTGTCTCCGATAACGCGCGGCAACATAACCGCTGCGACTGGGGGAAAAACTCCCAACTTGATTTCCGGCTGACCGAAACGTGCACGCTCGCTGGCGATAACGATGTCGCAGGCCGCCACCAGCTCACAACCGCCGCCGAGCGCCGCGCCGTCAACCACGGCAATCGTTGGCCTGCCGATCTGCAGCAGGTTTAAGAAGATCGCGTGAAAGGAATCGAGCATCTGGAAAATCGTTTCTTCCACATGTTCTTCAACAGCGACCCCGGCGCTGAACGCGCGACAGTTCGGGGCTGAGTCAAACACAATCGCAACCAACTCGCGCTGCCGGCTACATTCATTGAGCGCGTGATTGATCTCGTTCATCATCGCGATGTGAAAAATGTTTACCGGGGGCCTTGCGAACGTAATGTGCGCGACGCGGTCGTCTAACTTGAATTTGATGTGCTGATAAGGTTCGGTCATGCGTTAGTTGGTTTACCTGACGAGGCATGTTACTACGAAGCAGTTCGACCGTCCTAAATTCGTTCCGTCAAGGTTTCACGAGTAATGGGATTGTTTTGCCAAACTTTCGCGGCACGCATCAAGCAAGAAGAGACCATAAGCTTAAACAGGGGATCCACTTATGTCAGTAGTCACGTGTAGTAATTGTGGGGCGAGGAACCGGGTTAATCCGCAGCAGTCCCCGGTGAAAGTCGCGACCTGCGGCCGCTGCCACGTTCCGCTCAGCGGGTCGGCAGATGAATCCGCCGCATCGGAAACTAAACCGGTGATCGTCACAGACGAAAGCTTCCAGCGAGTGATAGCGGAAACCAGGAACCGTCCGATCCTGGTAGACGCCTGGGCGCCCTGGTGTGGGCCGTGTCGCCTGGTTGGGCCAATCATGGAGCAACTGGCCGCGGAGGCGAATGGGCGCTATCGCATCGCCAAGCTTAATGTTGACGACAACCCGCGGGTCGCTTCGCGGTTTCAAATTCAAAGCATCCCGACAATGTTGGTATTCAAGAATGGAACACTGGTGGACCGAATCGTCGGCGCTCAACCAAAACCGGCAATAGCGGCGCGGCTGCTGGCCCACGTTTCCTGACGGGTCTTGCCCCACCGACTATGAGCCTCATCGTCTTTTCACCGTTTGGCGCTGCGCTTTGATACTATCTGCAACGCTTTGGCATCCGGTTGGCCGAGAGGAACCCCTTAATGTTCAGAAAAATAGTTTCAACTTCAGCTTCATGGACACCCTTACCGTTACGATTGGCGCTGGCGGCGATTTTTCTCGGCCACGGCGCGCAGAAAGTGTTTGGCAGTTTCAGTGGACCGGGGTTCGCAAAGTTCACCAGCCTGACCGCGCCATTCCCGTTCATGCGCCCGGCATGGTTATGGATGGGAGCGGCAGCGCTGGCTGAATTGATTGGCGGGGCGCTGCTGTTACTGGGCTTCCTCACGAGGGTTGGCGCGTTCCTGATCGCCTGCACCATGCTGACGGCGATCATCGGCGTTCATTGGCCTGGCTTCTTTGGCAGCAGCGGAATGGAATATCCGCTTGCTTTGCTGGCGGCGTGCCTCGCGCTTTTGATTTCAGGCGGTGGTATGGCTTCAGTTGATCGACAGTTATCGAGCGGACGAAGAAGATAAAATCGTTAATCGTTAATCCTGATGTCCGACAAACTTCAGTTTGTCGTTCTTAAAAAAGAAAGACCCGTGCACGTCGACAAACTGAAGTCGTAGTTTACCCGCATGAAACGCTCGCCACTCGTCGTCATCTTCACCACAGTATTTATTGACCTCGTCGGTTTCGGCATCGTGATTCCGGTATTGCCGTTCTACGCCGAAGGCACACGCTTCAACGCCTCGCCGCGCGTTGTCGGTCTGTTATTCGCTTCGTATTCGGTGATGCAATTGATCTTCTCACCGATACTCGGGCGCCTTTCAGATAAACACGGCCGGCGCCCGGTTTTGCTGGCTTCAATCATCGGCACGGGCCTCGGCTTCCTAATTTTAGGTTTTGCCACCACGCTCTGGATGCTTTTTCTCGGCCGCATTCTTGACGGCATCACTGGCGGAAACATCTCGACCGCGCAGGCCTACATCGCCGACATCACTACGGAAGAAAACCGCGCCAGGGGCATGGGATTGATTGGTGCGGCGTTTGGTCTTGGGTTTGTGTTTGGCCCGGCCATTGGCGGAATCCTCAGCCGCTGGGGCGTGAGCGTGCCGTTTCTGTTTGCAGCCGGACTATGTTTCGCAAACGCGCTGCTGTTGTATTTCACTTTGCCGGAGACGGTGACGCCTGATCATCCGGCGCGTGTTTCCGCAGCCGGCGGGCGGGGCTTGCCGCAACTGATCCAGTCGCTGCGAAACCCGAAGCTTGCCTACGTGTTGATAATTTACTTTTTGTTCATCGTCGCCTTCTCGATCATGACGACGGCCTTTTCGCTGTACACGATGTTTCGCTTCGGCTATGACGCACAACACACCGGCTACCTTTTCGCCTACGTCGGCATTCTCGCGGTTATTGTTCAGGGCGGTTTGATCGGCAAACTGGTGAAACGATTTGGCGAGCTTTCGCTTGTGATTGTGGGCGCGTTCCTGTTTGCCGGGAGCCTGTTCGCTGTGCCTTTTGTCGGACCACAGGCGGGCGGGTTGCTGGCCCTGTTGATTGGCGGCGGCCTGTTCTCGATTGGAAACTCGTTGTCTTCGCCTTCGTTAACGAGTCTCGCGTCCAAAAGCGTGGGGCCGGCGGAACAAGGAAGTGTTTTAGGGGTTACGCAATCCGTTGCAAGCCTGGCGCGCGCGGTGGGGCCGGCACTGGCCGCAGTCTTAATCCACAGCGCAATCGCCTACACAGGCGCTGACGGTCGGCTACACCTGATGAGCGATCGCTCGTTGTTCGTAACTTTTTGGACCGGCTCAGCAATCATGCTGGTGGCGCTGTTTCTCGCGATCTACTACGCGCGCAGTCGCCCGCGAAATTATCCGGACCGGGCAGTTGTCTCTGCCTAATGATGCTTAAAAGAATCGACGAATGAGGTAGAAGATGATGCTGAGCGCGAGCGATACGAGCAACATTGAAACAATTGGAATGTAAACCTGCGCGCGCTCGCCCTCGTAGTGAATATCGCCGGGCAGTTTGCCAAACCAGTTAAGCCCGCCCGAGTACACCAGGAAACCAACCACAACCAAACAAACGCCGCCGGCGATAATGATCAGACCAGGAAAGCGGTTCATTGCTTTTACTTATCTTGCAAATTGTGCCGCCGGACCGTCAGGTTTGATCATATCTTTCAAACCCGAATACGGCACCAGCACATTTTGTGGGCCGGCAGCGTACGGTCCCACCTGGTACGAATCAAAAGTAATTCCCAAACCGTTTTTTCTGAGCGACCAATTGTCGTAGTTCGTCAATTCCGGCGCCGCACCTTTCTTGATCCATTCCTCGTCCAGCATCGCATCGGCACCCTTTGTTTGCTTCTTTAGTTCCTGGATGCAATAGGCAGCGATAGCCTGCAAATATTTCGCTCCCGGATTGAACAGTTCGGCGAGCTTCAATTGCTTACCGTTTTTCAAATCAAAATTGACGACTTCCAGGTAGGAGTTCGGGTGCGCCGCTCCGGCGTAATAGCTGCTGACGGTAAACTCAATCGCAATTAAGTCGTCTTTTGCGAGGACGACTTCGTAGCTCACAGTCACGTCGCTGCCGTTTGTTTCGTCCGGAGTGGTCTCGCCTTCCGCGGCAGCCGATTCATCTTCAGCAGAAGGGGTCATCTCCTTCTTGAAGTCGGCAACATTCTTCGTCATCAGGGCGCGGACGGTGCTGTTGAACTTTTGGTAATTTGCGTCAGTCGATCCGGCCAACTGCGGATAAACAACGTCGATTTCATACTTGAGTTTCTTGTTCTTTTCTTTGATTTGCTTAGAAACGACTTCGGCGCCATTGCTAAACTCAATCGGTTGCTGATGCAGAGAAAACGCCGTTTTCTTATCGCTATTTGGCTTCGTCCAATCTCCGCTGATTTCAACAACGCCTTCAGCGTTCGGCTTCCACGTGCCTTTAAAAACTCCAGTCTGCTTGCCCGCTGAGTCAAACTCTTCCAGGGTTACGTTTCCGTTTTGATCGACGGTTCCCCTGAGATCGATTTTGGCGCCGACTTTTTGATAGAAGTAAGAGCCGCTGAGTTTGTCGCCCTCTCGCATTAACTTCATCTGCAGATCGAGGGCGCTGCCGATCGAACCGGTAAAGAACCGCGTCTCGACAACGGTCGCGGCGCCGCTCTGCGGATGTTGCAACTCTTGCCCGCTGGGCGCAGTGACGGTAGTCGGCGGCGGCGCAGCTGCTTTGCGACATCCGGTGACAGCAACAGCGACCAGCAGCGCCCCAATCACAATTTGTTTTTGAGAGTTCATCCGCTTGAGTTGAGCTTTTAAGCCGCTGAACCGCGGCTCACGATCAAACCATCTTTAAGAATTGCTTCCCTGATATCGGAAAACGTCAATCCGCACAACTGGCCGCCCGTGAAAATAGGGAGGTTGGTGACGTCGGCTATTGCAAATGCCGGCTTTGGATAACCGTTCAATTCTTCGTCAGTGTCAAAACTAACTTCGGCGAGCACCAAGCCAAACAAGTCACCGAGAAACATGTCGACCGAAAACTTTCGTCCTTCAAATTCAAAGTAGTAGCGATTTTTGCGAATTTCGTTCTCGCTAAACATGTCGAGCATTTCAGCTTCGAGCGCGTTCAGATAGATGTTCGTGATAATGGTGCGCGAAGAGTCGTTCGGGTCGGGCGCGAATTTCTGAGTCAGCTTAACCATCCACTTGTTGGTTCGCGGCTCGCGCACCTTTCGCAAGCGCAGCCGTGTGCCGGTCAGGTAATTGTCGGTTATTTGCAGATGCGGGTCGGCGCGCGTCAAACCTTCAGGCAGGTCCTGGAGCAAATAACGACGCTCACGCTCGACGCGCGCATACTTGCTCTCAGCGGGAACGACGGTGTTTTGATCGGTTAGTTTTGCGACGCCCATGTGCAAACCTGAAATATAAATGGCATGTTCCCTCTCCCTGTGGGAGAGGGTTAGGGTGAGGGCCTACTCGACCGAATATTTAGATTGCCTTGATATCTGTCGTGGCGGACAACGCTGTTCAGAGATCCGAGCCTGATCGGGAAGACATGTCAAGCAACCCAAAAAAGTAGCAGCGCCTAAGCCCTCACCCCACCCCTCTCCCAGTGGGAGAGGGAGCAAGAGTGAGGAATTACCGGTTCTCCGACGGCGCGGCCATGCCCTTCATCGGCATCATCAAGCGGCCGTCGGCATCGCGGGTAAGCGCGAGGAACGCCGAATCCTGTCGCAGCGAATTGAATACTGCATCGACGCGCGCCTCCATCATTTCTTTCGAACGCACCGAGTGGTAACGCTCATATTGATAGAAGTGGCGTTTCAACAATGCCAACGCGCGTTCGCGTTGTCCGTTCTGCGCGTAAATTGCCGCGAGGTTATATGAAGCCGGCAGCAGGTTGATATGCGCGCGCGCCACTTTCAACGCCGCCTCACGATCGCCCGACGCTGCCATGAACACGGCGGCAAACACGAGGTTATAGGGATCGGTTGGATCGAGATCAATCGCCTTTTGCGTGTAGGCGTTTCCCTGTTTAAGGTCGCCTTCAGAATTCCAGTAGACCGCCAAATTGCGATACGCCAGCGCGAGCGGAAACTGCTCTACTGATTCCTCCATTAGATGGAGACCTTTTTTGAACGCGCCTTCATGAATCGTGATCTTGCCGAGACCGTGCAGCGCGACGGCGCGCGAAAGCGGATCGGCAGGCATGTTAAGGATTGCGTCGAATGTTGCCTTAGCTTTGTCCCACTCACCGGTGTGGTGACGATACAGTTCACCCAGATAGCGAAGCGGTGCCGGATCGGCAGGATCCAGCAGACGCGCGCGCTGATAAAGCTTCTCAGCCAACACGTAATTCGCTGCGTTTTCCGCAATCAAGCCGCGTTGCATTGTGCGCTCGATTTGTGCGCTCCGACGCATATCAAACACCGGCGCTCGAAAGTCAGGACCATCCGCCAAACTGGCGACATCGTTCACGCCGAGCTTCTTCAGTTCCTTCGCCGCAGCTTTCGCTTTACCGGGAAACATGCACTTCTGTTCCGCGACCGTTTGAAAAATCTTAATGGCCTCGTCTTTGGCGCCGGCTGCTGCTTTCGCTTTGCCGTCCTTGAGCTGCTCGTCAATTGCGGCCTCTCTCGACTTCATCTCGGTGTCGAGAACTTTTTCTAATGCCTCAACTTTTAGTTTGCCACCCGTGTTCTCAACGCGTGTGACCGGCGTGCCGTCAGGCATTGCGATTACAGCCACTGGCGGTTTGGCGTCACCAAGCAACTGTTGCGCGTTTGGCACCTGACCGTCTGCCAATTCCATCGATACGCATTGCGACGCGTAAAGCGAAAGCGTGCGTGAGGCGCGCAAGCTGGATTTCTTCAATTCATCAGTCGACGCTGGAAACCAATAAACCACCAGGCCTTTTGCAGGCGGCGTTTTCGCGTCGCGAATTTTCCAGGGCACCGGATAAGTTTCAGGCGCTGTGCCGCTGCTGCTGCCATGTGACATACCACCACCCCCGCCCCCACCGCCGCCGCCGCACGTGGCGAGCGCGGGTGAAACGCAAAATAGGGTGACCAAGAAGAAAGTTAACGCGCGCGCGAAGAGCGATGTAGGGGTTTTCATATGTTCACCTTAACTTGGCAATGAATCTGAACCGAGTGGGGAATATGCCGCACAATATCACTTCCAGAAGTGTTTCGGAAGGCAAAAGCCCCCGGCGCGGGCCGAGGGCTTTGCGTTCACAAACTGCAGGCGCCGTTACTTCTGTTTGGCTTTCCACTCAGCTAAACGCTGCTCGAGATCGCCAGAACCCTGCTTGGCCGCTTTCGCGAGCGCGAGTGCTTTTTCACCCGCTACGATCGCTTCCGCAGTTTTGCCCTGGGCGGCGAGGTAACGCGCTTTTGAATTCATGTTGTTGTAAGTTTCTTTGATCTTGATGGACTGTTCCAACCAGCCGAGCGCTTCGGCCGTGTCCATCTTTGCCTCATTGAAGAGGACGAAGTTCGCCGCTTGCAAAGGAGTACGCCAGTCGTCAGGCTTGGCGGCTGCAACTTGCGCGCGCGCTTTCTGCAAAGCGAGCCCGTTCACATCTTTCACCTCAACCGTGAACGGCAGGCTTAGCTTCTCCCAACGGATCGTGACCTTGGCGCTATTGTCGTTGATCGGATCGATCCAATACTCCAACCATTCTTTGTTGCCGCTCGTCCATTCCGGTTTGGCCTTGACGCGCAACGCGTCTTTGGCCGGATCGTAACTGAAGCTGCCCCATTGATTGGCGACGCTATTAAAAATGATCGTGAACTCATCCTTGGTCGGAATGGTGTGAAGACTGTAACTACCGGCGGGAAGCTTTTGACCGTTAATGTAAACGTCGTCTGTCACGACAAATTGCGTGGCCTCGTTGGCGCCAGTGCGCCAGGCGTGGCCCCACGGCACAATCGGCGCGCCTTTTGGGCGAACGTTTTGATCGTCGAGTGTGGCTTCGCCTTTTACGCCAGCTTGTTCCGGCAACGCGTCACCAAAAATTGTACGACCCTTAACACCGGGCCGGCTGTAGGTGATGGTGATATCTGTAACGCCGATGGTCTGCATGACGCTCGCCTTTTGGCTCGGTCGGGGCACGCGCACCGGCGGCGGATTCTGCGCCGACACGAACGCCGCGCCGAACGCCAGCAGTACGACGAAGGTTAAAGCAAAGGAACGTTTAGAAATACTCATCGTGGGTCTCCTCAATTATTAGGCAAATGAAGTCAGTACCACCACGCGGTAGCGGGGGGGCCAATCGATTGTCGATTTAGGATTGCGGATTGTCGATTCATTCTATCGCCAAACGTACAACCCGCAATCGGCAATCGCAAATCGGCAATCAAGAATTACCAGCTACTACCAAACCTGGCAGCGCTCGGCATCGCCCCTCACCATGGCATCGCCCGTCTTACATTGAAATGCCTCGGCAAATTTGGGCATGTTTGACAGCGGTCCGTTCACGCGAAAACGCGAGAGTGGATGCGGGTCGGATTGAACGTACAGGCGCGCGACTTCAGGCGTCTCTTTCGAGGCCCAAACCTGCGCCCATCCCAAAAAGAAGCGCTGCTCCGGTGTGAAGCCGTCGATGTTTGCCGGACGGGGCTTGCCCTGCAGCGATTTCATGAAGGCATCGTAGGCGACATAAAGCCCGCCGAGGTCCGCGATAGATTCACCCGAAACGAGCTTACCCTGCAGGTGCAATCCGGGTTCAGCTTCAAAACCGCTGAACTGGTTAACGACACACGTTGCGCGCGCGTCGAAGTTTTTCTTGTCGCTCTCGGTCCACCAGTTCTGCAAATTACCCTTGGCGTCAAACTCTGCGCCTGAATCGTCGTAGCCATGCGTAATTTCGTGACCGATCACTGCGCCGATCGCGCCGTAGTTGATCGCGTCGTCGGCGTCCGGATTAAAGAACGGAGGTTGCAGAATACCGGCCGGAAACGAGATGTCATTATTGAGCGAATTGTAGCCGGCGTTCACGGTGGGCGGCGTCATGCCCCACTCCTTGCGGTCGACCGGCTTATTGATCTTGTTGAAGTCGCGGATTTGTTCAAACTCGCTGGCGCGCAGCACGTTTGCGAGGTAAGAATCGCGCGACACTTTGAGAGTTGAGTAGTCGATCCACTTGTCCGGATAACCAATCTTCTGCCCGAAAGCATTCAGCTTGGCGATTGCCTGTTTGCGCGTTTCATCACTCATCCAATCGAGCTTCTGCAAGCGATCGTGAAATGCTGCAATTAAGTTATCCACCATCGCCTTCATGCGCGCTTTTGATTGGGGCGTAAAGGCGCGCGCAACATACACCTGTCCCAGCGCCTCGCCGAGGCTCGCATCAGTCGCAGACACGCAGCGGCGCCAGCGCGGCAACTGTTCTTTTCTGCCCTCGAGCGTCTTGCCGAAGAAGTTGAAATTCTCAGTCTCGAACCTGGACGACAAACTGGGTGCGGCCGCAGTAATCAAATGCCAGCGCAGATAAGTCTTCCAGTCAGCGACGGGCACTTCGGTAAGCAGCTTGTTGAGCGCAGTGAAAAATTCGGGATGGGCAACATTGATATCGCCCGTAGTCGGCGCACCGACTCCGAGGCGATAGTCGTTCCAGGAAAAGTTCGGTGTCAGTTCCTTCAATTGCGCCGCGTTCATCATGTGATACTGCGTAGTCGGGTCACGCAGCTCGATTGGAGTGCGCGAGTTTTGCGCCAATTTCGTTTGCACGGCCAGCACCGTCTGCGCATTCTTTGCGGCGTCCTCGGCTGAATCGCCCACGAGTTGAAACATGTTCGTTATGTGCTTAAGGAATTCATCGCGCAACTTAACGGACTTCTCATCGGTCTTGGTGTAGTAGTCGCGGTTCGGCAAACTCAGTCCACCCTGTCCGGCAAAGCCCATCACCATCGAGCTGTTTTTCAAATCCGGCAGCGAACCAAAACCGAAAAGCGCCGCTACGCCGTGACGATGCATGTAGGCGAGTTGCGCCTGCACGCCGCGCAAATCCTGAATCTTATCGATGCGCGCCAGTTCGGGGATCAACGGTTTCATTCCTTCAGCTTCGCGCTTCGCTTCGTCCAGGCAGCTCGCATAGAAGTCGCCAATCTTTTGTTCGTTGCTGCCCTTTACGGCTTTCGTATTCTTAGCCGCCTCTTCCAAAATTTCCTGAAGCACTTTCCGGTTATTCTCGGCCAGCACATTGAACGAACCCCAGGACGAATAGGCTGCCGGTATCTGCGTGTTCTTCAGCCAGGTGCCGTTGGCATACTGATAAAAATCCGCGCACGCCAGGGTGTTCTTGTCCATGTTCGAGGGATCGTAGCCGCGATGAGTTTGGGCGAATACTGTCGCCACGATTGCGAGCATGAGTGCGATTGCCACCGAAGATTTGTGTGAATTCTTCATACCGTTCTCCACTACCAGATTTTTGCGAAGGTTCCGAACTAGCGGAAGCAGATGCGATATATGATGCCTGACAAAACTGTGTGCGGCTAATTCGAATACTACGCGATCGAGAGCAATTAGTTTCCCTAAAACCTGCAAAAGTTTTCTCCGCCGCTCACATTATTTTGCTAATCCAAAGTCTCGTGTCAATTCCAGTTTCTCGTAAGCAAATCAGCTTTTATCGTGCACGCCGAGACTCAATTTCTTTGCCGCGCAGCCTGCCTTCGTGATAAAAGACTCCCGCAATCATCCGTCCTGTCTGGAGGAACCACACCACATGTTAAAGCGAACTTCTGCGGCACAGCCGTGTCGCTATCCGGCTGTTTCCACGTCTCGCTGTTTAGCGCAGCTGCTGT
>Ga0070682_100001020_pt1 | contig 16189 bp, 11 predicted proteins | sample KBSC63LmetaG_FD_64668 | JGI IMG/M metagenome (GOLD analysis project Ga0070682, IMG submission 64668) | Corn rhizosphere microbial communities from Kellogg Biological Station, Michigan, USA - KBS C6-3L metaG | ecosystem: Host-associated > Plants > Roots > Rhizosphere | place: USA: Michigan... | reverse complement strand
TGCTGGCGTCCGAATCGGACAAGGGCACGCTCACGCCCGGCGGCTGGCGCGAACTCGCACAGGCGGCGCTGGAAAGCGGCGACCTCGCGCGGGCGCGCGCGACGCTCGAACCGCTGCACAAGAGCGGCGCGCTGGGCAGTCGCGCGTATGCCGCGCTGGAAGCACAAGTGCTGGCGGCGACCTTGCAGGCAGCACCCGATGGCGCCGCACTGAACGCCTTGTGGTCGCAGATGCCGAAGGCACAGCGACGCGTGCCCGCCGTGGTCGACGCCTACGCGCGCCGGGCCTCGTCGTTCGGGCTGGTGCTGCCCGCCATGGATGAACTGGAATCGGCGCTGCGCCGCGAATGGTCGCCGCTGCTGATCGCCACCTACGGCAGCCTGGCCGGCGACGACGTCGAGCCGCGCCTGCGCCGCGCCGAAGGCTGGCTCGACGCCCACCCGAACGACGCGCCCCTGCTGCTCACCCTGGGCCGCATGTGCGTGCGGCTGAAACTGTGGGGCAAGGCCCACCAGTACCTGCAGCGTTCGCTGGAGCTGATGCCTGGTGCAGCCGCCTGGGAAGCGCGCGGCGATGCGTTCGCCGGCCAAGGCGATGCGGCCCAGGCACAGCGCTGTTATCGCAACGCGCTGGCGCTCGCCCGCGGCGACGCGATCGCCCCGCTGGCCGCGTCGGCCAACCCGCAACAACCAGACACCCACCCGATCGCGATCGAGGAGCGCGATGCGCACGGCGTGCCGCGGCTGCGGGAGTAGGTTGCACGCCTGATGCCGTGGCGTCAATCCGCTGCGCAGTCAGTGCCCGTTGGATCGCGGGCAAGGAGCGGGGGTGAATCGGGAAGGTTGTCGCCTCGATGAGGGCGCGCGCCTGCATGGCGCGCCGTGCTGCTTCGGCGAGGAGGCCGCTGCGGGTTTCGCCGCGGGCTTTCACGTAGTTGTCGATGCAGCCCGGCAGGCGGTGGGGCAGGGTATTGTTGATCTTTTCGACCTTGCCATCGAAGCGCGGAATGTCGACGTCGACCATGGCCCACACGCCGTCGGCCTCCCACCATTTGATGAGTTTCCTGCTATCCATGGTGGTTGTCGCAGCCACCATCGGCCGTGAGTCAACTCCTTAGCCAGCACTCGATCGGAAAGTGGACGTGGGCTGTGGGTTCCGCTGCTCGTCAAAGCACCGTCAGGTTCGCGCACGCCGCCGCCAGCCGCTTGCTGTTCGCGGCTTCGAAGTTCACCTGCGCCGGTGGGTGTGCGCCGCAGCCTCGGGCGCTGACCATCACGCCTTCGCCGAAGCGGTGACCGAAGCGCCGGGCGAGGCTTGCCGGCAGCGCTTCTTCCGGTGTGGGCGAGGCCTCGTGCGGCCGGCCGGCAGCGGGTGCGAACTTCCGGCGCGGATACGTGTCCCAGCGCAAAACCCGAATCGGAAACACGCATGGAACCAAGACACCCTGGAGTTCTGGGCATGGCTTGCCTGGGCCTGTTGTTCGCCGCTGCGGCGCCGGCGTCGCCCGCGGCGTCGACGAAGATGCCCGACAGCTATGCCAAACCGGGCCGGCAGGTTGCCATTGGCGAGGGGCGCCATCTGAACCTTCGTTGCAGCGGCAGCGGGGCGGTGACGGTGTTGCTGGAGTCCGGTTCGCATGCCGACTCGACCAGCTGGTTCCGCGTGCAGCCATTGCTGGCGGCGCAGGCGCGCGTCTGTTCCTACGACCGTGCGGGCTATGGCTTCAGCGACGAAGGGCCGTTGCCGCGCGGGCTCGACGCCGACGTGGCCGACCTGCACGCGCTGATCGAGGCCGCACACCTGCAAACGCCGCTGGTGCTGGTGGGCCATTCGCTGGGCAGCAACATCGTGCGGCGCTACGCCGGCGCCCATCCCGGCGACGTCGCCGGGATGGTGCTGGTCGATCCGCCCGCACAGGATCTGGCTCGCTTCCTGCCTGCGTCATGGATGAAGGACGACGCGGCGATGACGACGCAACGCGATGCGTTCATCGGGCACTGCGAGCAGGCGGCCGAGCACGGCGGGCTGGCCAAGCCGTCGCCCGACCTGGCGCAGTGCGTCGGCGGGCCGGCGCCGTGGGAAAGCGCCGCCGTGGCCGCCGCCAATCATGCACGCAAGCTGCATCCGGCGTTCTGGCACACCCTGCGTTCGGAGCTGGCGCAGAACGTGCACGTGTTTGCGCAACCGGTGTCGGCAAGCGAATCGCACGGCGACATGCCGCTGGTGGTGCTGAAGGCTGCCGGCACCTATACCGACTCGCCCGCCGACGTGCGCAAACCGCTGGAGGCGGCACGCGATGCGACCCAGCAGCGCATCGTGGCGACCTCGAGCCGCGGCGTGCTGCGAACGGTGGCCGATTCATCCCACGACATCGAACTGGATCAGCCCCGAGCGGTGACCGATGCGGTGGCCCAGGTGTTGAAGGTGCTCACACCCGCCCATGGTTGAGTGCCGTAGCGGCTACAGCGCCGTGAGGTTGGCGTAGGCTGCCACCAGCCACTTGCTGCCCACGCCTTCGAAGTTCACTTGCAACCGCGTGTGCGCGCCGCTGCCTTCGGCGCTGAGCACCACGCCTTCGCCGAAGCTGGGATGGCTGACGCGCTGGCCGAGTTTCACCGGCAGGGATTCTTCCAGTGATGGCGAGATCTCGTGCGGCCGGCCGGCATACAGCGGGCGGGTGACGTGGACGCGGGGGCGCACTTCGTCGATCAGTTCGGCCGGCATTTCGCCGAGGAAGCGCGATGGGCGCGACAGCATCTCGGTGCCGTGCATGCGGCGCGATTCGGCGTGGCTGACGATCAGCCGTTCGCGCGCGCGGGTGATGCCGACGTAGGCGAGCCGGCGCTCTTCCTCCAGCCGGCCCTCGTCGTCGACCGAGCGCTGGCTGGGGAACAGGCCTTCCTCCATGCCGACCAGGAACACCACCGGAAACTCCAGCCCCTTGGCCGAGTGCAGGGTCATCAGCTGCACGCAGTCCTCGCCTTCCTCGCCCTGGCTCTCGCCGGCCTCCAGCGCGGCGTTGGAGAGGAACGCGTTCAACTCGCCCAGGCCGGCGTCGATGTCGTCCTGGCTGCGCTCGAAGCGGCTGGCCACGTTGACCAGTTCGTCCAGGTTCTCCACCCGCGTCTCGGCGTTGCCGCGGCTGTCCTTTTCGTAGAAGTCGCGCAGGCCGGTGTGGGTGATGGCGTGATCGATCTGTTCGGCGAGGGTGAGCGCGCTGCTGCTCCCCTCTTCCCCCGGGATAGGGGTTGGGGGTGAGGGTTCGGGTGGAGCGGAAGGGTTCGGCACGTCCGTACCCTCACCCCCGCCCCTCTCACCCGCAAGGGGACTCCCTGGCGGTCGCCGGGGGAAGAGGGGCTTGAAGGCGTGCGCCATCCCGTCGATCAACATTAGAAATGCCTTCACCGCATTCTTCGCGCGGCCGGCCAGCTCGCTGCCGCCGCTCAGTTCGGACAGTGCGGCTTCCCACATCGAGAGGTTGTCGGCGCGCGCGCGGCGGCGCAGGACATCGAGCGTGCGATCGCCGATGCCGCGCGGCGGCGTGTTTACCGCGCGCTCGAACGCGGCGTCGTCGTGGCGGTTGGCGGTGAGCCGCAGGTAGGCCAGCGTGTCTTTCACTTCGGCGCGGTCGAAGAAGCGCTGGCCGCCATAGACGCGGTAGCCGATCCGGCGCTGCACCAGTTGCTCTTCGAAGTTGCGCGACTGCGCGTTGGAGCGGTACAGGATCGCGCAGTCCTGGGCGCTGCCGTGCTCGTCGATGTATTCGCGGATGCGCTCGACCACGAAGCGCGCCTCGTCCTGCTCGTTGTAGGCGGCGTACAGCGCGATGCGCTCGCCGTCGTCGCCGGCCGTCCACAGCTGCTTGCCGAGGCGGCTGCCGTTGCGCTGGATCACGCTGTTGGCGGCCTTCAGGATGGTCGAGGTGGAGCGGTAGTTCTGTTCCAGCTTGATCGTCTTTGCGCCGGGGAAATCGCGCAGGAACTGCTGCACGTTCTCCACTTTCGCGCCGCGCCAGCCGTAGATCGCCTGGTCGTCGTCGCCGACGACGAAGACTTGGCCGCCGGGATTCGGGATTCGGGATTCGGGATTCGGAAGAGCAGCTTCCACTTCAGGATCGGCGTGGCCTGCCTTTGCGAATCCCGAATCCCGAATCCCGAATCCCGGCCCCGCAAGGACGCGGATCCATGCGTACTGCAGCGTATTGGTGTCCTGGAATTCGTCGACCAGCAGGTAGCGCCAGCGTTGCTGGTAGTGCTCCAGCACGGCGGGATTCTTCAGCCACAGCTCGTGCGCGCGCAGCAGCAGTTCGGCAAAGTCGACCAGGCCGGCGCGGCGGCAGGCTTCCTCGTAGGCCAGGTAGATGTTGACGAAGGTGCGGGTGACCGGGTGGTCGCGATGCTCGATGCCGTCCGGCCGCTTGCCCTCGTCCTTCCACTGGTTGATCTGCCAGCAGGCCTGGCGCGGCGGATATTTCGCCTCGTCCAGGCCCAGCCCGGCGACCACCCGCTTGACCAGCCGTAACTGGTCGTCGGAGTCGAGGATCTGGAACGTTTCCGGCAGCCCCGCCTCGCGCCAGTGCCGGCGCAGCAGGCGGTGGGCGATGCCGTGGAAGGTGCCCACGGTGAGGCCTTGCGTGCCGCCGGGGATCAGCGCCGCCAGCCGCGCACGCATCTCGCCCGCGGCCTTGTTGGTGAAGGTGACCGCAAGGATCGCCCACGGCGGTACCCCCTCGGCCTGGGTCAGCCAGCCGATGCGGTGGGTCAGCACGCGGGTCTTGCCCGAGCCGGCGCCGGCCAGCACCAGATAGTGGCCGGGCGGGGCGCAAACCGCTTCGCGCTGGGCGGCGTTGAGCGGGTCGATCAGGTACGAGACATCCATTGCGCCCATTGTAGTGGGCGCAGACGAAAACCGCCGCGAAGGCGGCGGCTTTCGTCGGGTGGCGGTGCGATTCAGCGTTTGCGCATGAAGCCGCCGATCGCCAGCAGCGCGCCGACCACGATGCCGGCGATGCCGATCCACTGCGGCACGCCCTTGTCGTGGGTGGCGGTGATCTTGGCCGAGCCGACCTGCAGCAAGGTGTCCGTGTCCTGGTAGGAGGCGTGCCCGGCCACCACCCAGATGCCGGCGACGACGAGGATGATGCCGACGATGATCAGACCTGCGCGCATGGTGTTCCCCGTGATGAAGGTGGATCGAGTATGCCGCAGGAGCCTGTGCAAAAAGCGTACAGGCTTGGGAGCCTGGGCGGTAGAAATCTTCCGGGCTGCAAAAGCGTCTGCGCGATCCATACTTCCGCCGTTTCTTGGCCCATAGAACCACTGTGGGCCGGCGAATCGTCGAAAGTCTGTCCTCACGCAGCCACTTTTGACCAGCTTCGCTGTTGTAAAGCTCTTCGCCTCGAAAGTTTCTACCGCCCAGGCTCCTGGCAGAAAAAGGCCCCGAAGGTTAGGGGGAACCTTCGGGGCCGGGGCAGACGCGAAGACCCAGGGGAGAGGTTCGCGACTGTGGCTGCTCAGGGAGGTGAGCGAGCCGCGGATGCCGTTGCGTGCATCCGTGGAATTAGTGCGTGATTTGCCGAAAAAGTTGCAGGGTTTCCAAAGAAATTTAAAAACGATTCATTCTCATGAAACATTAACCGCCAAGTCGTTGTTGCGCATGAAGGTCTTCATCGGCGGGCGGCCTCAGTGCGCCTCGTCCCAGTTCGCGCCCACGCCCACATCGACCAGCAGCGGCACCGCCAGCTCCGCCGCACCGGACATCCGCTCGGTGACAGCCTCACGCACCGCGCCCACCGCGTCGGCCCGCACCTCGAACACCAGTTCGTCGTGCACCTGCATCAGCATGTGGGCGTCGTCGCGGTCTTGCAGCCATGCCGCCACCGCGATCATCGCGCGCTTGATGATGTCGGCAGCGCTGCCCTGCATCGGCGCGTTCACCGCGGCGCGCTCGGCGCCCTGGCGCAGACCGTGGTTGCGCGAGGTGAGGTTTTCCAGATAAAGCCGGCGGCCGAAGATGGTTTCCACGTAGCCATCGCGATGGGCGCGTTCGCGGGTGGCTTCCATGAACGCGTGCACGCCGGGATAGCGGGCGAAATAGCGCGCCATGTAGTCGCTGGCCTCGCCGCGATCCACGCCGAGCTGGCGCGCCAGGCCGAACGCGCTCATGCCGTACATCAGGCCGAAGTTGATCGCCTTGGCGGCGCGGCGCTGGTTGGCGCTGACCTCCTCGGGTTTCAGGCCGAACACCTCGGCGGCGGTGGCGCGGTGCACGTCGCCGCCTTCGTGGAACGCCTTGAGCAGGCCTTCGTCGCCGGACAGGTGGGCCATGATGCGCAGTTCGATCTGCGAATAGTCCGCCGCCATCACCTGCCAGCCCGGCGGCGCGATGAAGGCCTGGCGGATGCGCCGGCCCTCCTCGGTGCGCACCGGGATGTTCTGCAGGTTCGGGTCGGACGAGGAGATCCGCCCGGTCGCCACCGAACCCTGGTGGTAACTGGTGTGCACGCGGCCGGTGCGCGGGTTGACGATGCCGGAGAGCTTGTCGGTATAGGTGGAACGCAGCTTGGCCAGGCCTCGGTAGTCGAGGATCAGCCGCGGCAGTTCGTGGCTGTCGGCGATCGCTTCCAGCGCCTCCTCGTTGGTCGAGGGCTGGCCGGTCGGCGTCTTCAGCTTCGCCTGCAGGCCGAGTTCGTCGAACAGCACCGCCTGCAGTTGCTTGGGCGAATCGAGGTTGAACTCGTGGCCGGCCAGCGTGTACGACTGCTGCTGCAGTTCCAGCATGCGCTTGCCCAGCTGCTGGCTCTGCCGGCGCAGCTCGTCGCCGTCGATCAGCACGCCGCGGCGTTCCATCGCGGCCAGCACCGGCACCAGCGGGATCTCGATGTCCTCGTAGACCTTGCGCAGCGACGGCACGCTTTCCAGCTTCGGCCACAACGCCAGGTGCAGACGCAGGGTGACGTCGGCGTCCTCGGCGGCGTAGCGGCAGGCAGTGTCCAGGTCCACCTGCGAGAACGAGATCTGCTTCGCCCCCTTGCCGGCGACCTGTTCGTACTTGACGGTCTCGTAGCCGAGATATTTCTTCGCCAGCGAATCCATGTCGTGGCGTGTGGCGGTGGCGTTCCACACGTAGGACTCCAGCATCGAGTCGTGCTTCAGGCCCTGCACCGCGATGCCGTAATGCGACAGGATGTTGATGTCGTACTTCGCGTGCTGGCCCAGCTTGGGCCGCGTCGGATCCTCGAAGACCGGTTTCAGCGCGTCCAGCACGGCGTCGCGATCGAGCTGTTTCGGCACGCCGGGGTAGTCGTGGCCCAGCGGGATATAGCAGGCCTTGCCCAGCTCCGTCGCGAGACTGAGGCCGACGATGTCCGCGCGCATCGCGTCGATGCTGGTGGTCTCGGTGTCGAAGGCGATCAGCTCGGCGCTGCGCAGCTTTTCCAGCCAGGCGTCGAGTTGCTCCTGGGTAGTGACCAGCTCGTATTCGCCGGCGGACGCAAGGTTCGCCGGCTGTGAGTCGGGGCCAGGAGCCGTGCCCCTCTCCCCCTGGCGGTCGCCGGGGGGAGAGGGGAGTTCCGTAGCGGCGTCGAGTTCCTTCAGCGCCGCCTTGAATTCATAACGCGCGTATAGCTCGCGCAGTGCCTCGGTATCGGGTTCGCGTTGCGCCAGTTCGGTGGGGCCGAACTCCAGCGCCACATCGGTCTTGATCGTCACCAGTTCGCGCGACAACGGCAGTTGCGGCAGCGCGGCGCGCAGGCTTTCGCCAATCTTGCCCCCGATCTTGTCGGCGTTGGCGATCACGCCGTCCAGCGTGGCGTATTCGGCCAGCCATTTGGCGGCGGTCTTCGGGCCGCACTTGGGCACGCCGGGCACGTTGTCGACGGTGTCGCCGGTGAGGGCGAGGAAGTCGACGATCTGCTCCGGGCGCACACCGAACTTCTCCGTCACGCCGGCGCTGTCCATCACCGTGTTGCTCATGGTGTTGACCAGGGTGACGCGCGGGCCGACCAGTTGCGCCATGTCCTTGTCGCCGGTAGACACCTCCACCTCGATGCCGAGGTCGCGCGCCTGCACCGCCAGCGTGCCGATCACGTCGTCGGCCTCGACACCGGGCACGCGCAGGATCGGGAAACCCAGCGCACCGACGATCGCCAGCATCGGCTCGACCTGCGCGCGCAGGTCGTCCGGCATCGGCGGGCGGTTCGCCTTGTACTGGTCGTACAGCGCATCGCGGAAGGTCGGGCCGGGCGCGTCGCTGACGAAGGCCAGGTATTCCGGCTTCGCCTTCAGCGTGGCGCGCAGCATGTTGACCACGCCGAACAGTGCGCCGGTGGGCTCGCCGTGCGCGTTGCTCAGCGGCGGCAGCGCGTGGAAGGCACGGTAAAGATAGGAAGAGCCGTCGATCAGGATGAGTTTGGGCATGGGGCATTCTCGCATCTGATGGGCGACGCCGCTCAGGGCGGACGGAGGATATGCCGGCCCGGCTTCGTCGCCAATCGGGTTTTCGCCGGCATGGCGACACGCCGTGCTTCACGGAAGGGTGGCAATGGCGCTGCTATGCTGCCCGCCCCGATCGAGGTTGCCCCCATGAAAATCGCCACCGTGCTGGTTGTCGCCACCGTCCTGTCGGCCGCGATGTTCGCGGCCGCTGCCCAGGCGCAGACGAAATCGCCGAGTCCGGCACTGCCGCCGCCCGGGATGAATGACCCGGGCGTGCAGGCCACGGCGCCGCCGGCCGCTTCGGTGGCGCCGCCCGCGAGCGCATCGAAACCCGACCTGCGTCCGCTGACCCTGCCGGCGATGAAGAGCGGCGACCCCCGGATGGGCCGGCCGGCCGATGAGCCTCAAGTCGAGATCCGCCAGCAAGGCGAAAACACCGTGCAGGAATACAGCCGCAACGGCCGCGTCTACATGGTGGTGGTGACGCCGAAACACGGCTTGCAGCAGACGTACATGGTCGACCCGCAGGGGCGGCTGGTGGACGAACGCGGTCAGCGCCGCGCCACGCCGGCGTTGTACAAGGTGCTGGAGTGGGGCAAGAGCCGGCCGCCGGCCGCAGAATCCGACAAATCGGGCGCGCCGGCATCGAGCAGCAGCCGCTGAGCCCGCGATTGAGATAAGCGCGAGTGGTGGTTTTCTCCGCAAGCTCGGAGCGGTAGCGGTTCGAGCATCCTTCGCCTCCTCATTTGGCGGCGCTTCGACTCCGCCCGCTGCACGGGCTACGCTCAGCGCGAACGGGTGGGAGTCGAGGTGGCCCCAAGCAAGTGCCATTCGGTTCTCCCCCGTTCATGGTTCGAATCGACAGGCAACGCACGGGACGTGCACCATCGGCGAGGTGACGTGATGCCATTGCGCGAAAGCTGGCTGTTGTTCGCCCTGGGCTCGGCGGTGTTCGCGGCCTTGACCGCCGTGTTCGGCAAGCTCGGCGTGGTCGGCATCAACTCCAACCTCGCCACCCTCATTCGTACCGTGGTCATCCTGGTGATGATCGCCGGCATCGTCAGCCTGCGCCAGGAGTGGGCGAAGCCCGCCGGCTTGCCGCTGCACAGCTGGCTGTTCCTGGTGCTGTCGGGCATCGCCACCGGAGCGTCCTGGCTGTGCTATTACCGCGCGCTGCAACTGGGCCCGGTGAGCAAGGTGGCGCCGATCGACAAGCTCAGCGTGGCGCTGGCGATCGTGTTCGGCCTGGTGTTTCTGGGTGAGCGGCCCAGCTTGCCGCTGCTGATCGGTGGCGCGTTGATCGTGGCCGGCGCGATGGTGATCGCGCTGTTCTGAGCTTCGTTCAGGCCGGGTCGTCCAGTTCCGGGTAGTGACGGAAGATGCCGTTCTCGTTGAAGGGCAGGCGCCGCGACGACGCCAGATAGGCCGCGATGCGCGGCCGTTGCGCCACCCGCTGCTTCAGCGCGTGCAACAGCGGCAGGTCGCGTTCCACGCGCCGCATCGCGCGCGGAAACGCATACTCCAGCCCGCTCAGCAGCTGAAACAGCGACAGGTCGACATACGAGTGTTCGTGCAGCGCGTGATGGCCGCCACCGCGCTCCAGCACCTGCTCGAAATAATCCAGGTACTTCGGCAGTCGCGCCTCGCGCAGATCGGCGGCACGGCGCTGCGCCTCGTCGCGCTGATCCTCGTAGTACAGCCCGCTGGCGATCGGATGGTGCGAGTCGTGCACCTCGGCCACCAGGTCGGCGATGGTCAGCTGCAACTGGTGGGCGTAGAGGCGCCGGCTCTCGCTCGACGGCACCAGCTGCAGCCGCGGGCCGAGGTAGTGCAGGATGTTCGCGGTTTGCGCGACCAGCAACCGACCGGCCTTGAGGAACGGCGGCGCGAACGGCAGCGGCCCATCGTGGACGCCGTCGAGATAGCGCACGATGGCATCGTCACCCTGTTCGCGCGCCACGTCGACGTAGTCGGCGCCGGCATCTTCCAGCGCCAGCCGCACGAACTCGCCGCGACCCTGGATGCCGGTCCAGTAATACAGTTCGTAGTGCATGGTCGCCTCCCGAGCGAAGGGTGCCAATGCTGGAACGGATGACTTCTACGGGACGTGTAGGAGCGCACTCCCGGATCAAGTCCGGGGCAGGCTCTGTGCGCGATGCTTTTCGTCGCGTAACGGAGAGCATTCGCGCACAGGATGCGCCCCCACAGGCCTGGACTCAGTGACGGAAATGGCGCATCCCGGTGAACACCATCGCGATGCCGTGCTCGTCGGCGGCGGCGATCACTTCGCCGTCGCGCATCGAGCCGCCCGGCTGGATCACCGCGGCGATACCCGCTTCGGCCGCGGCGTCGATGCCGTCGCGGAACGGGAAAAACGCATCGCTGGCCATCACCGAGCCGCGCACTTCGAGCTTCTCGTCGGCGGCCTTGATGCCGGCGATCCTCGCGCTGTAGACGCGGCTCATCTGGCCGGCGCCGATGCCGATGGTCTGGCGATCGCGGGCGTAGACGATGGCGTTGGACTTGACGAACTTGGCCACCTTCCAGGCGAAGATCAGGTCGTGGATCTGCGCCTCGGTGGGCGCCTTGCGCGTCACCACTTTCAGGTCGGCGGCGGTGATCATGCCGGTGTCGGCGCTCTGGATCAGCAGGCCCGAACCCACCCGCTTGGAGTTCATGCCGGGGTGCGCGGCACGCAGGTCGCCGTCGGCGGGCAGCGGGATTTCCAGCACGCGCACGTTGCCCTTCTTCGCGAACGCCTTCAGCGCGTCGTCGGCGTAGCCCGGTGCCAGCACGACCTCGACGAACTGCCGCTCGACGATGGCCTTCGCGGTGGCACCGTCGACCGCGCGGTTGAACGCGATGATGCCGCCGAACGCCGAGGTGGGGTCGGTCTGGAACGCCAGGTCGTAGGCCTTGCCGATGCCATCCAGGCTCACCGCCACGCCGCAGGGGTTGGCGTGCTTCACGATCACGCAAGCCGGCTTGACGAAGCTGCGCACGCATTCCCACGCCGCGTCGGCGTCGGCGATGTTGTTGAACGACAGCTCCTTGCCCTGCAGCTGACGAAAGCTGGCCAGCGTGCCCGGGTGCGGATACAGATCGCGGTAGAACGCGGCCTGCTGGTGCGGATTTTCGCCGTAGCGCAGATCCATCAGCTTCACGAAGCGGCCGTTGACCTGGCCGGGGAACGCGGCGTGGCCGGCGATCGCGTCCTGCGCCTCGTTGAGTTGCAGCCCTGACAGGTAGTCGCTGATCGCGCCGTCGTAGCTGGCCACGTCGTTGAATGCGGCGACCGCCAGCTTGAACCGCGTGGCGCGCGACAGGCCGCCGTGCGCCTCGATCTCGTTCAGCGCTTCCTCGTACTGCGCGGGCGAGGTCAGCACGCCCACGTCGTTCCAGTTTTTTGCGGCCGAACGCAGCATCGCGGGGCCGCCGATGTCGATGTTCTCGATGGCCTCATCCAGCGTGCAGTCGGCCTCCGCCACCGTGCTCTCGAACGGATACAGATTGAGCACCAGCAGATCGATCGGCGCGATGCCGAGTTCGGCCATCACCTCGTCGTCGGTGCCGCGGCGGCCGAGCAGCGCGCCATGCACTTTCGGATGCAGCGTCTTGACCCGTCCACCCATGATCTCGGGGAAACCGGTGACGTCGCTGACCTCGGTGACCGCAATGCCGGCCTCACGCAGCGCCCGCGCCGAGCCGCCGGTCGAAAGCAGTTCCACGCCCTTCGCGGCGAGGCGCCGCCCCAACGCGATCAGCCCGCTCTTGTCGGAAACGCTGAGCAGGGCGCGACGGATCGGGACGAGCTGTGGGGTGGGCATGGTTTGGTTCCGGGATTGGGGATGCGGGATTGGGGATTCGGGTGCGGTTGGGGCGAGGACTCAGGAATCAACGCTTGTCGCGCGCGAGTGGTGGAGCATCAGCGCACCCGCTCTTGCGAATCCCCAATCCCGAATCCCCACTCAAAGCAACCCGTGCGCCGCCAGCTTCTTGCGCAGCGTGGCGCGGTTGATGCCGAGGGCGACGGCGGCGCGGCTCTGGTTGCCGTCGTGGAAGGCCAGCACTTCGCGCAGCAGGGGGACTTCGACTTCGCGCAGCACCAGGGCGTGCAGGCCCTCGCTGCATTCGGTGTCGCCGATGTCGGCGAGGTAGCGACGTACCGTGCGGCTGACACATTCGCTCAGCGCGCTGCCGGAGCCATGCGAGCCTGCACTTTGCAACGAGGTCGAAACGGCAGCCTCGGCGGCAGGCAGTCTGGCGGCATTCACGGATACTTTCCCTCGCATGCGGTGCGACGGCTGCATGGGCCGTTGCGTTTACTGGTGGCGGTGTCGCGTTCGCGGCATGGATCGGGTGCCGATCGGCACTCAGCGCGAGCAGTCGAGTCTACCCTTGTGCGCTGCCGATTTTAAGCCCTTCGGACGGTTTTCCTGCGCATCGCCCGGCAAACGCCGGCTCACTCGAAGCCGAACTCGAACGCGACCGCCTTGTCGCCGGGATCCTTCACCTCCAGCAACAGCACGGCGACCGCGCCCGGCGCCAGGCCGCGGCGCAGCGTCTCCTGATCGTCGAGATATTGCCCGGGCTGCAGGCGGCGCATCGCCAGCCGCTGACCCTGCGCATCGGAGAGCGTGATCGTCACCACCGGGTAGGGCTGTGCGAAGGCCGCGTCGTTGCGCACGCTGGCGCTGATCATCAACGCGTTCGGCACGCTGGGATGCGCCTGCACGTTGCTGGCCAGCAGGCGCAGCCGGCCCGGCGCGGCCACCAGCGGCAGGCGGCAATGCAGCACGGCGCAGCTGCTGCGCAGCCAGCCGCCCACGGCGGGGTTCCGGATCAAGGCGTCGCGCTTCGCCCAGGCCAACTGCGCCAGCAGCAGCGCGGCCAGCAGCGCGCAGGCGAGCACCCAGGGCCAGTTTCGTTCGCCGGAAGCTGCGCGCATCCGATGGGCCTTCCCGCGCGCGCGCTTGCCGCCGCGTTGCGCGCGCGCTTCGCGGGCGAAGCGCGGGGTGAACACCAATTGGGAAAAATCCTCGGGCAGCGCGTCGGCAGCCATGACAGGTTCGGGCGCGGCCACCACCACCGGATCGGGTTGCGGCCGATAGACCACCAGATCCAGCAACGGCGGTTCGAGGGCGGGTTCGTTGACGGGCAGCTCGACGAACGGTTCGGGCGGCAACTGCTCGGTCAGCGTGGCCAGGCTGCCGAAGCTGGCGTCGCAATGCCCGCACACGACATGGCCGTGAGCCTTCGCCAGCGTCTGCGCATCCAGCGAAAACACGGACAGACATTCGGGGCATTGTGTGTACATGCGGGCCGCTTTGAACCGGTATCGGCCAAGCTTAACAGGCTGCTCCGGCGCTGACGCCGCCGTGATCCGGTGTCATCCGCGGCGCCGGCCGCTGATGCGAATCCAGTCTTCGCGCCCGTCCACGCGCAAGTCCGCGAACCACTCGTCGTAGCGCTGCAGCAGCTCGTCCTGCTGGCCGGCGAGGATGCCGGAAATCGCGAACGGCGCGCCGGGCTTCGCCGCGGCCGCGAAGGTGGGCGCCAATTCGCCGAGCGGGCCGGCGAGGATGTTGGCGATGAATACATCGGCCGCCGGGGCGTCGACGTCCTCCGGCAGGAACAGCGCGAGCCGGTCGGCGACGCCGTTGCGCTCGGCGTTGTCGGCCGAGGCGGTGAGTGCCTGCGGGTCGTTGTCGACGCCGACCGCGCGGGTCGCGCCAAGCTTCAGCGCGGCGATCGCCAGGATGCCGGAGCCGCAGCCGTAGTCGGTGATGGTCTTGCCGGCAAGGTCGAGGCCGTCCAGCCACTCCAGGCACAGCGCGGTGGTGGGATGGGTGCCGCTGCCGAAGGCGAGACCGGGATCGAGGCGCACCGCTACGAGGTCGTCGTTGGCAGGCGGCTCGATGTTCCACGGATAGATCCACAGCCGGCGGCCGAACGCCATCGGCTTGAACTGGTCCATCCACACGCGCTCCCAATCCCGGTCGGCGACTTCGCGAAAACCCAACCGGCCGGGTTCCAGCCAGGGCAGCAGGTCGCCCAGCGCTTCACTCAGACCGCGTTGGTCGGTGTGCTCGTCGAACAGCGCATCCAGCGTGATCGTCGGCCACAGCGGCAGCTCGCCCACGCCGGGCTCGAAGATCGCCTGCTCGTCCGGCGTCTCCGCGTCGGCGTCACGCAGGGTGATCGACAGCGCGCCGAGATCCTCCAGTGCCGCTTCCGCGCGCGGCTGCTGTTCGATGCGGACGACCAGGGAGAGTTCGAGGAAAGGCATGGGCGTATTCGGTAGCGGTAGGAGCGCACCTTGTGCGCGAATGCCCTTCGCCAGGTCGCACAAAAGCATCGCGCGCAGGGTGCGCTCCTACGGGCGGTCAGGTGCCGGCGGCGGCTTTTTCTTTCTGCTCGGCCATCCGCTTTTCGAGGTAGTGGATGTTCTGGCCGCCGTGGTGGAAGCCGACGTCGGCCATGATGCGCTGCTGCAACGGGATGTTGCACTTCACGCCTTCGATCACCGTCTCGGCCAGCGCCAGGCGCATGCGCGCGATGGCGGTTTCGCGGTCGGGGCCGTGCACGATCAGCTTGCCGATCATCGAGTCGTAGTTCGGGGGGATTTTGTAGCCGTCATACAGATGCGTGTCCACCCGCACGCCGGGGCCGCCGGGTGCCTCGAAGCGCTTCACCGTGCCGGGGCTGGGCATGAAGGTGTCCGGATCCTCGGCGTTGATGCGGCACTCGATCGCGTGGCCGTTGACCTGGATGTCTTCCTGTCGGAGCGTGAGCTTCTCGCCGCCGGCGATCAGCAGCTGCTCGCGCACCAGGTCGACGCCGGTGATCCACTCGGTCACCGGGTGCTCGACCTGGATGCGGGTGTTCATTTCGATGAAGTAGAAGCGGCCGTTCTCGTACAGGAATTCGAACGTGCCGGCGCCGCGGTAGTTGATGCGCAGGCAGGCGTCCACGCAGACCTTGCCGATCTGCGCGCGCTGCTCGGGGGTGATGCCGGGGGCCGGCGCCTCCTCGACCACCTTCTGGTGGCGGCGCTGCATCGAGCAGTCGCGTTCGCCCAGGTGGATTGCGTTGCCCTGGCCGTCGGCCAGCACCTGGATTTCCACGTGGCGCGGATTCTCCAGGAACTTCTCCATGTACACCTGTTCGTTGCCGAACGCCGCCTTGGCCTCGGCCTTGGTCATGGTGATCGCGTTGCCCAGGTGCGCCTCGGTGCGCACCACGCGCATGCCGCGGCCGCCGCCGCCGCCGGCGGCCTTGATGATCACCGGGTAGCCGATCTCGCGGGCGATCCTGATGTTGGCATCCACATCCTCGCCCAGCGGGCCGCCGGAGCCAGGCACGCAGGGCACGCCGGCCGCCTTCATCGCACGGATCGCCTCCACCTTGTCGCCCATCAGGCGGATCACGTCCGCCGTCGGCCCGATGAAGACGAAGCCGGATTGCTCCACCTGTTCGGCGAAATCGGCGCGCTCGGACAAAAAGCCGTAGCCCGGATGGATTGCCTGGGCGTCGGTGATCTCCGCCGCCGCGATGATCCGCGGAATGTTGAGGTAGCTGTCGACCGACGGCCCGGGGCCGATGCAGATCGCCTCGTCGGCCAGGCCGACGTGCTTCAGGTTGCGATCCACCGTGGAATGCACCGCCACGGTCTTGATGCCCAGACTGTGGCAGGCGCGCAGCACGCGCAGGGCGATTTCGCCGCGGTTGGCGATGACGACTTTTTCTAGCAT
>Ga0070682_100001017_pt1 | contig 16243 bp, 13 predicted proteins | sample KBSC63LmetaG_FD_64668 | JGI IMG/M metagenome (GOLD analysis project Ga0070682, IMG submission 64668) | Corn rhizosphere microbial communities from Kellogg Biological Station, Michigan, USA - KBS C6-3L metaG | ecosystem: Host-associated > Plants > Roots > Rhizosphere | place: USA: Michigan... | reverse complement strand
GTGCGCCGGAACGTCTGCGGCAGTTCGTGAGTAAAGAACAGGCGAATTCTTTTGCCACCCTGCGCGTCGGCACGATAGATTCGCCCGTGCGCACGAATCACCAGGCTGTTCAGGTAATTCACGAGACGCGGATCGCGCGACTCCGCACGTGCGATAGCGAGATCCGACGCGGTGCGACGATAGATACGGCCCAGTTCACGAACTTCGTCTTTGTTCAGCCGGCCGAGCGACGCGCTATCCAGCAACTTGAGCAAATCCTCGAGGCGTTGCCAGGCGGTCTTGCGTTGAGTGATGAACCGATCGGTAGGCATCTTGCAAATCCTGAATAATCGTGTAAATCCTGTCAAGCTAATCTTAGAATCGAACCATGACTAGCCTTGTAGAGTGCGTACCAAACTTCAGCGAGGGGCGAAACCTCGAGACGGTGCGGCTGATTGCTGAGGCGATCGCCGCGGTTGACTCCGCGTGTGTGCTCGATACACACATCGATCCCGATCACAATCGCTCCGTCATCACGTTTGTAGCAACACCGGAACGAGTCGTCCGAGCGGCTGTGAACGCGGTCAGACGAGCATCACAGCTTATCGACATGCGTTCGCACCAGGGTGAACATCCGCGCCTTGGTGCCACAGACGTTTTGCCTTTCGTTCCGGTGCGCGGCGTGACGATGGACGACTGCGTTGCGTTGGCTCACCAGGCCGGCGAAATAATCGCGCACGAACTCGGCATTCCTGTTTACTACTACGAGCAGGCTGCATTGCGTGCGGATCGAGTGAATCTCGAAGATGTACGGCGCGGTGCGCTCGAACTGCTTCGCGAACAGATCACAATCAATCCAGAGCGCGCGCCCGATGCCGGTCTGCCGCAGGTGCATGAGACCGCAGGCGCGATCGCGGTCGGCGCGCGTCCCTTCCTGATCGCCTTCAACGTGATCCTGCGCAGTACGGACATTGCTGTCGCGCGTCAGATCGCGCGAAAAATCAGAGCGCGGAACGCCGGCCTGCCGTTCGTGAAGGCCCTCGGCTTTCGCCTGCACACACGCGCCCTGGTCCAGGTATCGATGAATCTCGTGAATTATGAAGTGACCGGGATGACCGCCGCCTATGAAGCTGTGCGTCGCGAAGCAGACGCTCTAGGTGTCGAAATTGAAGGCACCGAGATCGTTGGACTCGTCCCGCGCGCCGCCATGGATCCAACCGCCACGTACTTCTCAGAAGCCAAAATCCTCGAGCACCAGATCGATTTATGTATTTAGCCGCAGATTTACGCGGATGAACGCAGATCAAATCTGCGTTCATCTGCGTAAATCTGCGGCTAAATATCGGATGAAGATCCAAGTCTTATTATGTCTCTTCGTAAACGCTGGTCGCGCCGCATCAATTCCAGGTACGTCGTTTCTTCAGGCGCGGACTTGGCCCGCATGATTCGGGAAAGCAACCTGGTAACGTTCTCGCGCTGTGCCCGAAACCCGATCTTCCGAACCTCAAAACGATCCCAATCACCTGCCTGTTCATGGTTGAGTTCAAACACCATCGGACTCTCCGCCAGCTTCCTCAACGTACGTGCTGACGTGCGATAACCGCTTCGCGCCGCCAGCTTCTGTTCTTCCTTTTGGACCAGCTCCAGTACATCGCGGCGCGTGGGTCGAAACCCGAGCTTGCGATAAAACCAGAACGCTCCCGACTCGATACCTTCTTCATTCTCGAATCCGATCTGATAGGGATCGAGCGAGAAGGTCGTGACGCCGGCGAAGTGGCGCATCACATTGAGAGTGCGCGCATAGAGCCACGCAGTCTCACCGTCGCGGAACGTGTAGTAAAGATTGAATCCGCTTTCCATGCGTTCGAAGAGCGAGAGTCCTTCGAAGTAACCGATCGGAACGCCGTTCTTGTAGATCATCGCCGCATGATACGCACGCAACGGCAGACGCTTTTCCGCTGGAACGCCCATCAGAAACAGCTCAACACCGCGGCCCAACTCTGCGTGGTAGACGTACTTCGCATCGGCGTGCGTAAAGCCATAGAGCTCGCGATAGCGAATCGTCGACGCTTCGCGCGCCAGCTCCGCAGCCTTTTCACCTTCTCGCAGCGATAACCGCTGCAATCGCGGTGAAGGTAGCTCAAGCTCTCTCCGGAGATCGATCTCGCGTCGCTGGATCAATGGACCATGATGATAGAAGAGCTTTCGACTCGCGAGGCGCATGCCTGTGCGCGTCGAGTTATAGCCGGGCTTCCAACGCACGTAGAGCTTTTGCGAGTCGAAGAGCTCCGCGCGTTCCTTTTCGTCTCGTGGCAGTTCGTTGAAACGCTCGATCAGCCACGCCAGCTCCGGACGGTTCCCCCGTGCAGTTCGTAACCATTCGCGGTAAGGAACGTTTGCTTCAACCATTGCGTCTTCTTCCAGCAATGGCATGAAGCGCGGCCACGTCTCTGCCAGGCGGTTCTCGTCCTCAAACCACTCCCAATCAAGCGCGACCTGCGATGGGTGCGTTTGCAAAAGCGCGCGAACGATGTAGAAACCAAACGTATCCGTAACCGAAGTTCCGGCAATGCCTGAGACTTCCGGATGCTCGAGTGGCGAAATGTCGACGTCCTGATCGCGCAACCACGCGACTCGCCGCGAGAAGCCGCGCAGTTCCTTTTCTGTTAGTCGGACAAGGGACGCGTTATGTGGATACGCGCGGAGAAACAGCAGGATCTCGTGATAACGAACCAGCGAATCTGTGTCGGTAAGATCTACGCGCGCGAGCTGGTTCAGCAGCCGTTCAACGCGACGTGCGACGTTCGGCGCAAACTGATTTTTGACGTCGTCAAGCTGGTCCAGCAGGTGAGTTGTGTGGGCACGCGGCACGTTCATTCTAGGCTCGTCGAATGAACTTCGCGGCGATCCAACCGAGCAGGATGAGTATCGATAAGATGAGCCAGTTGTAACGATCCCCGTAGGTCGCACCCGGAAAGTGGTTGCTGATCATGATGAACACTACCGGCACAGCCATGAACGTGTTCTGCTTCGATCGCAACTTTGCCTGCGCGGAAAGCCGCTCATCAGGTTTCCGACCTTCCCTGAGTGCCGCGATCATCTTCTTTTGCGACGGCAGGATGTGCATCCAAACATTCGCCGCCATGATGGTGCCGAAGATCGCTCCGACGTGAATGTAAGCTCCGCGCCCGCTGAAGACCTGCGTCAATCCAAACGCCACGGCGACTATAGCCGCGTACGCGACCACGGCAAAAGCCTTTTCATTCCGGCCCAGCGGCGACATCATCATCACGTCGTATACAACACCGCACAGGACGATCACGCCGATACCGAGAGCCACGGCGGCGCCGACGCCGATGTCGCGTACATCGCGATCGATCAACGCGCCGCCGCCGAGATAATAAATAAGGACCAGCAGAGCGAAACCGCTAAGCCACGTCGTGGCCGCTTCCCAACGAAACCAGTGCAACGTGCGCGAAGCAAGGTCAGGAACCTTGCGTCTCTCGACAACGTAGAAGCCGCCGCTGTGGACCATCCAGACTTGCGGTGTGACGCCGGTGTTAAGCGCGGCTTTTTCTTCCTCGGTCAGACGCGCGTCGAGCCACGTGAAGTAATAAGTCGTGCCGACCCACATGATGCCGGCGAAGACGTGTGTCCAGCGAAAGAGCAGATTGAGCCACTCACTGAGAGTTGGGTCGAGGATCATTCGTTTTGAGTTTTGAGCTTAGTTCTTCGTAATCCGGACTCGAGCACAAAGTACTAACTCCCACGATAAGTCGAATAGCCGTAAGGACTGATCAGAAGTGGAACGTGATAATGCTGGGATCCGTCGTCAACGTTGAAGACCACTGTCACCTGTGGATAAAAGCAGGAGACGCTAAGCGAAGAAAAATAAGGTTCAGTATCAAAAACCAGGCGGTAAGTGCCGTTACTCACCGGGCGATCGACGAGAAAGAACGGCTTGACGCGCCCGTCGGTGTCGGTCCATGCATGGCTCAACTCGGTCCAACTTTCGTCGGTGTTCTGAATCTCGAGACAAACAGCGACGCCACTCGCCGGAGCTCCTCTTGACGTGTCGAGTACGTGCGTTGAGATGGTGCTCATGGTCGGGCGCTAGTGTACCGCGAACTACGGGTAACTTATTAATTTTTTTAACCTTAACTCGGTAATCTTGCTTTGCTCGGCCGCGGCGACGGGGAGTTCGTCTGCGGGAGCATTGTCGAGCCGTTGCCGCAACGCGGAGAGCATCTCTTCCGAGGTTTTTCCGGTGGCACAGATGATGAAAATATAGCCAAACTTTTGCTCGTAAGCCTGATTGAGTGTTGCGAGAGCGTCGACTGTTTCCTGAGGTGCGTTGCTCACGCCGGCTTGTTCTTGTCCCGACCATTGGCGTGATTGATCGGAAACCGGTGCGACCGCTTTCTTCTCGCCGATCTTTGGATGACTGCGAAACGCTTCGAGCCAATCGGCGGGCTCGAGCGACCACCAGAGGTCGTGGGCCTTTGCGATCAGAGTTTCGACGTTTTCATAAGGCCCGGCCATCTCCCGCGCCCAACGTTTCGAGCCACAACATTGCAATAACATTTTCTCGTCGAGATCCATCGATCACTCAAATGTTCCGTAGACGCGCAAACGACTCACACCGCCATCTGGAAAGATGCTGAAGCGAATGTGTGAAGCGACGCCGGTATCTGACAACTCCTGATCGAAGAAGTGACGTGCGTGTGCCTGCAACCTGGTGCGTGGCAGGACGGTGGACCACGGGACGGAGAGATTGGTCAGCGCTTCTGCGTCTCCAGATTCGACGTTGCACGACTCGAGTAAACAGCTCTCGGGGAAGTTGCCTTTGAAGTGAGACGTGTCGACTTCGACGCGGTGGATTTGTCCGGGGCGGCCGAGCTTGATGATGGTCCAGTCGTGGCCTGGGCCACGTCGCCGTTTTGTTTCCCAACCGTCGCTCATGTTTGCTGCGCGGCCGGGCATGATCAGGTTATGACGGTGACCGAAGAACATGTCGCTACAGGAGAGTACGAGCGCGCCGTTCTCAGCCGCCGCGAGATCAATTTGTCCGCCAGCGCGTTTGAGTTGGTCCCAGTCGGGGATTACTTCGCCGTGCACGCGAAGTCGCGCGACACCGCCGTCCGGATAGATCTTGAAACGAAGGTGCGTGATGCGTTCGTCGTAGTTGATTGGGAAAGGGTTCTTGCTGTCGCCGGCGAGCGCCATCTGCGGGAGGAGTGGTATCCACTGGACGTTTTCGCTCGTCAACTCTTGATCGGTGGGAAGGCCGGAGAATGTGGCGCCTTCGAGAGAGCAGTGTTCGGGGTAGTTGCCGCGAAAGTAGGTGGTGTCGACGACGATGCCGCGGACGATTCCCGGGAGGCCGAGACGAATGATGCACCAATCGAAGCCCGGTGTGCGGCGGCGACGACTCTCCCAGCCGTCCATCCACTTGCCGCGATCGGTGTACTTGCCTTCGATAAAAATCGGCTCACTCGCCTTGAGCAAATTCTCTTTAGGCGCGAAGAAGTCGTCGTTGGCGATCAGCACCGCCCCACCCAGCCGCTCCGACGCGAGATCGATTAATTCAGTGAAGTCCATTTGAGTTCACAAAAAGCACAAAAGGCACAATTGATCCCCGGGAGGCCGAGACGAATGATGCACCAATCGAGCCCGGTGTGCGGCGGCGGCGACTCTCCAAAGCACAAAAGGCACAATTGATCAGTTAACAATGTATTTTCTTATCTCAAACCTTGGTCCACCGAAGTTAATCAGCAAACCATGCTCGATTCTTGACGCCCGTAAGTAACCGATCAACTGGGCCGTGTGTTCCGCCACAAGCGCACGACAGCCTTTGATTTCACAAATTAAACGGCCCTCGATTAGAAGATCCGCTCTCAGAAATCCAAGTAGTGTCCCATCTTCATCAAAAACCCGGAGTGCATGTTGTTGCTGGATCTGAATACCCACTTTTCGCAAACGATGCACTAACGCATTCTCGTAAATCTGTTCCCGATGGCCGCTGCGCAAGTAGTTATATATCTCGAAACTCGTTTCCCTGACTAGATCGCAAAGCTTGAGGATGTCGCCGTTGTGAGGATCGGTCATTTGTGTTCCTTTCTGTGCTCTTTGTGATTACCTTAAGAGTAAGCGCCCATGTAGTGCCCCATCATATATCTTTCTCCCGCGAAGGAAAGTCTTTTGCACGACGCCACTGAGCGTCTCGCCCGCGTAGGGAGTGAGCTTGTGGCGATGGTGCAGGGAGTGAGCGTCGACGACGAATTGCTCGTCCGGTTTCCAGATGACGATATCGGCATCGCGGCCAACCGCAATGGCGCCTTTCCGCGACTCAAACGAAACCTGCCTGGCGGGATTTGCACAGAGCCAGTTAGCCATGTCGAGCAACGAGAACCCCCGTCGCCGCACCTCGGTCCAAACAACCGGCAACCTGAGTTGCAACGACGCAATCCCACCCCAGGCCTGCATGAAATCACCACTCTCACGCAGCTTCATCTCCCCCGGACACGGCGAGTGATCGGAAACAATAAAATCGATCGTCCCATCCGCGAGCCCACCCCACAACTCTTCGCGATTCTCCCGTTCGCGAATCGGCGGACAACACTTAAACTCCGTCGCCCCATCCGCGATCTCTTCCGCCGTGAAATGAAGATAATGCGGACACGTCTCGGCAGTGATCTTCACACCCTCCGCACGCGCGCGCCGCAACAGCGGCACCGCATCCGCCGATGAAAGGTGAACAATGTGTACGCGCGTATCGAACTCACGACTCAACGCGATCATCAATTCAACTGCTTCATTCTCAGCAGCGCGTGGCCGAGAACTCAGAAACGTCCGATAGCTGTCAGGCGGAACACCCGCTGTCGTGATTGGACCAGGCAGCTCCGCATGCACGATCAACATCGCACCGAGCCGCGTGAGCTCAGGCATCGCCTCGCGCAAATCCGCTTCAGTCACATGTGGAAACTCATCGACACCTGACGGCACGAGAAAACATTTGAAACCCACAACACCTGCTTCAAACATCGGCGCCAGCTCCGAAGTATTTCCCGGAACCACACCTCCCCAAAATCCTACGTCCACGAAACAGTTGTTCGCCGCAGTTTTTAATTTCGTTTGCAAGCCTGAGAGCGTCGTCGTGGGCGGAATCGAGTTGAGCGGCATGTCGACGAGCGTCGTAACTCCGCCCGCGGCTGCGGCAGTGGTTGCGGTCTGAAACCCTTCCCATTCAGTGCGCCCAGGCGAGTTGATATGAACGTGTGTATCAACCAGCCCCGGCATGATCACTGACTCTTCGCCTGCTTCAATCACGTCGCAATCGACCGTGCGCAGGTCGTACTCGCCAACGGCAACAATCTTGCCGTCATGGATGTGAATGGAACGTGGCCCAACTGTCTCCGGCAGCACGACTCTTGGTCCACGAATGATGAGATCTGGAACCTGCATGCTCAATATCTTACGACCTGAGAGATTGTTGACATAGCTCAAATTCCTGGACTACTCTCACGCTACCCGTTTTAGTTAAGGCAACCGCAAAGTCGTTTTCTTGCCATGCCGCAAACACTTCGATCTCTCCGCATATTTGGTTTGCTGGCGACCATTGCCTGCTTGCCGCCAGTCTGGGCGAGTGGACAAACTACGCCCCCGGGGAGCATACGCGGAAAAGTGGTCCAGCAGGATGGTAATCCTCTCAACGGCGCTGTGCTGGTCAGGCTGGAAAACATTCGCGGCACTAAAACAACGGCGTTCACTGATAATCTGGGACAGTTCGATTTCCTTAATGTTATGCCCGGCATTTATTACGTCGTCGTGGATGGCGATAATCATCAGGACGGCGGAAACCTGACTGTCGAAGTATTTCCCAATTCTCCCTCAATCGTGACACTCATGGTGCGATTGAGAACTCCCGAACCCGCGAAGAAGGCAACCAGCATCAGCGCCGGAGAATTGAGTCAGAAGGTTCCACCCGCTGCACAAAAGGAATTTGACCGCGCTTCAGCCGCTTCGAAGGAAGGAAAAATCGAGCTCTCAATAACTCACTATCGAAAAGCAATTGCGATCTACCCCAACTTCCTGATGGCGAGAAATGATCTTGGAGCGCAATTGATGACGTTGGGAAAGTTGGACGAGGCTGCTGAAGAGCTACGCGCGGCGATAGCGATCGAGCCCAAAGCGTTCAATCCTCGATTGAACCTCGGCATGGTGCTCGTCAAGCAACACAACTTTGCGGAAGGCGCCGATGAGTTGAGGAGGGCTCTATCGTCGGATTCCACTTCCGCCTCAGCTCACTTCTATCTCGGTCTCGCGCTGGTGGGCACGGAAGATTCCATCAATGCCGAAAAAGAATTTAAGACCGCTTACAACATCGGCGGCGCAAAATATGCGCTCGCGCTGTTTCATCTCGGCGAGCTTTATTTCAATCGTGGAGAACGCCAGGCAGCGCTCAACGCATTCCAACAGTATCTAAAGGAATCTCCCGATGCCTCCAACGCCGCTCACGTCAGACAGATGATCGCGATGCTCAAGTAACCTTCAATCCTCACGCTGCAACCGGCTTTGCACAAAAAATCGAGTTGGGATGGAAGTCTTTCCTCTGCGGCCCTCTGCGTATCTCTGTGTTCTCTGCGTTAATAGGCCTTTCAACGCAGAGGGTCGCAGAGATACGCAGAGGCCGCAGAGAAACAAATCAGATTTTGCCACTTTTTGTGCAAAGCCGCTGCAACCGCTCTTCGTACGAATAATCCCCGATTTCTACAAAAATTCGTATCCATCCGCATTCACGGATTTGTACAAGAATCCAAAATTTACAATGTCTTTCAGCTGTCCGCGTTCGCGCTTTCCACTTTTTAGTGAGGATTATTGGCATGTACGATTTTTTGGATCACTGGCATGTTTGTTGCCGCTCCAGACCGACGGATTAGACCCCACCCGGGAGAACACGAGCCTGGACAGTCTTAAGTACAAATAAATTCGGTCAGCAAAAGCGACTCCCGCTTAGCCGAGTTGCTGACCCGAATAGCGTAGGAACAGGTTCCAATCCAGCTGGTCAGAACAAACTCAGATTCAGAAATACACCAGGAGAACCATTTTATGACGAATAAATCTCCAGAAGTGAGACCGCTGTTCAAGGCTATTTGCTTTGCGTTGACGGTCTCTTCCCTCTTGCTTGTCTTTAGTGCTTCCGTATTTGGACAAGCTACCACAGGTAATGTACGCGGTGTTGTTACTGACCCGAATGGTCAGGCCATTTCAGGTGCGACAGTGACAGCAAAGAACCAGGGGACAGGTATTGAAAGCACGGCGACCACGAGCGACTCTGGTCTTTACGGTATCTCAAACCTGATTCCTGGTGTTTACACCGTGACAGCCGAGTCTACTGGTTTCAGCAAGAAGGCTGTTAAGGACGTGACCGTCACGATCGGAACGACGATCGATATGCCGATTCAACTGGCAGTCGGTGCTCCTACCGAAACCGTCACCGTCACGAGCTCAGGTGAAGAAGTAATCTCTCGAGATCAATCTCAAATCTCTACCACAATCGATTCTCGTAGAGTTCAGGATCTGCCATCGAATGGTGCTGGCAATGGTCTTGATACTCTCGCCCTGCTCGCACCTGGAGTCATCGCGAATAGAGGCGGTGGTACCAACACTAATGGTACCGGATTGTCGGTAAATGGTAATCGTGGGCGGTCGAATAATTTTCAGATCGACGGTGCTGATAACAACGACCTGAGCGTCGGTGGGCCAGCGTTGTTCGTGGACTTCCAAGACTCCGTACAGGAGTATCAAGTCATTACGAATAACTTCTCCGCCGAATATGGTCGGAATCAGGGCGCGGTCGTAAATATCGTAGGCAAGTCAGGCACAAACGATTTTCATGGCAGCGGCTTCTTGTACCACCAGGATGCGGCTGTTCTCAACAGTCTCAGTAATATTGACCGGGCTTCCGGCCTCGAACGAAACCCAGCCAGCCTTTATAACGTGTTCGGAGGCACCATTGGTGGACAGTTCCCGCTGCCACGTTTCGGTGAGGGTGGCCCGGCACTGTACAGCGGCAAAGATCGATTCTTCTTCTTCTTCGGTTATCAGGGAATTCGAAATCCAGCGAGCTTCCTCTCGCGGTCGACTAGCTTGGGTATCCTTCCGGGCGAGTTCGCTCGGCTGCAAAGCACCTTCCCGGGTAACAATGTAATCAACACCATTGTTAACTTTAGCCCGTGGGCCATTCCTGGGGCAGAGCTCAATAACAGCATTACTGGCACCCCAGTTCCGACCAAGTTCAACCTGGTGCCTCCATCAGGCTGCCCGCGCGCACTCAATGTGGCTGCCGCGGTTCCTGCCGGATGTGGCACGTACACTACATTTATCAACCCGTCGACTGGTCAGCCATTCATGACTGGTGGTCCATTCGATACAATCAACCTCGGCACTGCCGGTGCTCCACAACTGTTCCAGACGGCGCAGTATCAACGTACTCGACCGATCGGCTTCAATGAAGACTACTGGACGATTCGGTTAGATTTACGGGTTACGGATAATGACAATATCACGCTGCGTCATATCCGCCAGGAAAGTGCCTCCCAGAATTTCATTGGGAGTATTGCCAGCGGTTTTACCGGCGACATTCCTGCTAACAGTAAGCACTATCATGCTACCTGGACGCATACAATGTCGTCGCTGGTTAACGAATTCCGCTCCAATTACCAGCGAATCGGCGTTGAGTTCGGCGGAGGTTGCGATCCGTCGACGCCCGGCTGCATTCCCGGACCAGATCAAATTGACGTCGCTTTTGCAAACATCGCTTTCACGGCACAGGTCGGTCTTACGAAGAGCAACACGCTTCCGACAATCGGCCCGGCCACCAATCTTCCTCAGGGACGCATTGGTAAGGTCTATCAGTTTGCCGATACAGTCCGTTGGGCCAGGGGCAGTCATTCCTGGATCTTCGGTGCGGAGTACAAGTACCTCGATACGCTCGTTCCGTTTCTTCCAAACTTCAACGGCAGCTTCACGTATAACTCGGCCACCCGCATCGTGAACAACGCGCCCTCGGCAGAGTCGATTACGTTGGGTGATCCGTTGTTGGCGTTCAAAGAGCATGACTGGTACTTCTTTGCTCAGGACGATTTCAAGATCCGTCCCAATCTAACCTTGAACCTCGGCGTCCGTTATGAGTATACGGGCCAGCCGATCAACCAACTGCACGATGTAACCGTGGCGCGTGAAAGTGGGCCCCACCCGTTCTTCAATCCAAACCTGCCCTTGGACATTCGCACTGTCCCGAAGGTAGCAATTGACAAGAACAATTTTGCGCCACGTCTCGGATTTGCCTACACGCCACACTTCTGGAAGAGCTTCTTTGGCGAAGATGCGACCGTCATTCGTGGCGGATTCTCACTCGCCTACGACCCCGCTTTCTACAATATTCTTCTGAATGTTCAGAATGCGGCGCCGTTCTCGGTTGCCCTTACTATTCCAGTATCGTCGTTGCCGGCTACGAACTCGCCAGCTCCGTTGCCTCCTAACCCGTTCGGTAACGTAGTTCGCGCTGCGGCTCAGGCTTCGGGCATTCTGCCAGTTGGCGTACTGAATCCGCTGTTCCTGGCACAAACGAGAGTGTCTCCAGACTTTCACTCTCCATTCTCGCGGCAGTTCTCATTTGGTCTGCAGCGTCAGTTTGGTCGAAACCACGTTGCCGAAGCTCGTTATGTGGGAACCCAAGGTCGCGACCTGTTCCAGAACGTTAACAGTAACTTCTTTATCAAACCGTTAGTTACTGGAATAACGAACTGGTTTGGCACCGGCATCAACATGCCGTCATTCGCAAACCTGCTACCGCCGGGAACCACGTTCCAAACCTGTACTGATAACCCGGCTACACTGGATCGCGAAGATGCATGTAATCAACGTCAATTTAAGCAGGCCGGCATCACTGACCGAAAAAACACGGCGTCTTCCGACTACCACGCATTACAGACGCGCTATAACGGTCGCTTCATGAGCAACCGGCTGACGGTCCAGGCTGCTTATACGTGGAGTAAGACTCTCGACACAGCGAGTGAAATCTTTGCGTTCGCGGACATCATTTCTCCGAACGCTCAGAATCCATTCTGTATCGATAATTGCGAACGTTCGCTTTCGGCGCTTGATCGTCCACACGCTTTCGCTGCGAGCTTCATCTACGAACTGCCGTGGATGTCTGAGCAGCGTGGCTGGGCCGGACATATCGTGGGTGGATGGCAGATCAACGGTCAGTATGTCCTGACCAGCGGTGCCACCTATACTCCGGGTCAAACGTTCAACGGAGCCTTTGGTCTTGGTAATACGTACCTGACTTCCGGCGACCGTCCGTTCATTGGCAACATCCATGCCGATGAGCGTCTGGTGGCCATCAGCCAGCCTGATGCAGCGGTGTTGTTTGGGTGTGATTTAACCAACATCAACGGTTTCTACTCGATGAACCAAATCAATAGTGCCGGCGAGTGCGTTTCGGTAAATCCCAACGATGTTCGGTTCATCTTCAACGGTCCGGGGGCCGCAAGGATCTTCGGTACGCCGTTTGGTGATTCACCTCGCAACTACCTGCGTGCTCCAAGGTTGAACCAGCTCAATATGAGCTTGTTCAAGAATATCAAGATTTGGGAGAACTGGACGTTGCAGCTCCGAGCCGAGGCTTTCAACGTGTTGAATCATCCGAACCCGGGATTCGGCGTCCCTGCGACGAACTCTGATTACCTGCCCAACATCAATGTCGGAAATGCAGGAAATCCGGGCGTAGGGTTTGCCGAACATGGTGACATGGTAATGGCGAATCGCGTCATCCAGGTCGGATTTAAACTTCAGTTCTAACTTAACCGAAACCGTTCGTCAGGACAGTTTCTTTCGGGGAGAGTTCTTTTGAACTCTCCCCTTTTTCCAACAAATCTCCCTTGATTTATACTGGCGCAAAGTTTTTTCGGGTTGCAGGACCTTCCCATATAATCTCCCCGCAACCCAAGTCGATACTCGCAGCAAACTGAAGGGATCCGAGTCATGAAATATTTGATCAGAACTCCGCTCATGGTGATTCTCTGCGCTATGCTTGCCCTGTCTCAGACACAGCAGCCTCAGAAGCCCCAGGAAGAGGTTGGCGCAGATGACGTTGTCAGAATCACTACTCAGTTAGTGCAAACGGACGTGGTCGTAGTCGATAGCAAGGATCGCGTCGTTAAAGACCTTACGCTGGCCGATTTCGAACTTTATGACAACGGTAAGAAACAGGATTTGAAGTTCCTCGAGTTCGTCAGCGTAGCGGGCGAGCGGCGTCGTGAAGGTAACCGTCCGGCTTCGGACGTTCCGGCCTCGGCAATCGAAAACGAAAACATCAAAGGCGTATCTGCGAAAGAAGTGAAGCGAGTGATTGCTTTCGTCATCGACGACTTGACGATTCCAATTCAAGACCTGCCCAGTATTCGCAATCTGCTGCTCGATTTCGTGAACAATAAAATGCAGGACGGCGATCTCGTCACTGTCGTGCGTGTGGTGGGTGGCAAAGGACTGCTACAACAGTTCACCAGCGACCGGACGCTTTTGAAAAAGGCGATTGCTGCAATCAAGCCGATCTCCCATCCTTTGTCGACGGTGGGTGGGCCCGAACCCAAACCACTCGGGAATGCGAGGGCCGTTACTACGGGTGCAGAAGATTTATCGGAGCAATTCGGCGAACTGGACGACAAACCGGAGTTTTTCAGTCCCAATGATGAGGCAAACCGCTACGCTCGTGGCCTCTCGACCCTGAGTACAGCCGTATATGTAATCGATAGTCTCAAGGAGATTCCCGGCCATAAGAATATGGTGATTATTTCGGGTGGCATTCCGATTTTTACTGCGAATAACACCGATACCGGCGAGACGGTATACTCAAATGTGACGTATCTGCTACAGCGTCTGAGCGACGTAGCTCTCAGAGCTGGCGTTACCATTAATGCTTTGGATCCGCGGGGACTCAGCGCCACCCCAGGGGCAGTCAGCTTTACCGAAACCGAAGGTCGCTCAAACTATCAAGCGGAAATTATGGGTACCCGCACCGGCTTCGGACGCGGGGGCATAGCAGACCAGGCTACGCTCAGTCCGTTGCTAGCGGGAGCGGGAGAGCGTTTAGGCTTGAACACCGTCGCAAAACTCACCGGCGGCGTTTCGGTGGCAAACACCAACGATTTTGGTTCAGGACTCGATAAGATCTTGTCGCGCAGTGAGGGATACTACATGTTGGCTTACACGCCGCGCGAGAAGTTCGACCGCAAGTACCATAAGCTCGAGGTAAAAGTAAAAAGACCGGATCTTCGTGTGTTTCATCACGAAGGTTACGCGGCCAGAGAAGACCGCCCAAAATCAGAGCGCACGAAAGAAGAGCTGATAGTGGCAGCCGCACGCTCGCCGCTCGCAAAACGAGACATCGAAATAGCTCCAACCATCGCCTTAAAACTCTCACCGGAAACTAACAAGGCCGCGGTGGAGGTTCACGTCCTGATCGACCCGAAGAAATTGAACTTCACCCAGGCGAATGGCCATTACACCACCTCGTTGGATGTCGTCGGCTTTGTTTTGGACGAACTCGGAAAGCAACGCGGTGGGTTTAGTGAGACCTTGAACCTGAATTTGACGCAGGCGAGTTACGACCAGGCTCAGAGTGGGATCATTTACACGGCCGCAATCGATTTACCACCGGGCTACTTCCAGCTTCGGACTGTAGTGCGCGAGGCTTCTTCGGGCGGGCTTGGTACTTTCGCAAAGTATCTGGAGATTCCCGATCTCTCAAAGAAAGACGCGTTGGCGTTGAGCAGTCTTTTCCTGTTCGCTGTCGATAAGAACAATCAGCCGGCGCCATTGACTGCTATCAGAAATGTTTCGCAAACACAGGACGTGCGCTATGCGGTCCTGATCTACAACCCGAAACTGAAAGACGGTCAACCCAAACTCACGTCTCAGTTGATCATCACCCAGGCCGGGAAAGTTCTGTTGCGCGAACCCGAACAACCAGTGGAATCGATTGCGAGCAACCAGCACGCGAAGATCGGGCAGTTCGGAGTCTCAAAAATGCAACCCGGTCGTTACACCTTGACCGTGGTGATCACCGACACGTTGGCTGACAAGAAGAAACAAACACTCTCGCGCAGTCTCGACTTCACAGTCGTTCCTTAACTTTGTGCCCTTTTGCGGCCCTATTCAAACACCGGAGGAGGTGGTGGTAAGTTCGACACCACCTCGTTCGGGTTGTGCAAACCAAACACCTGCTCGTACGCCGAAGCTATTGCTGCATAACTGATCGGAAACACCAAAAACACGCCGACGTAGCAAAGCAGAACCCCCGCGATATTCAGCAACATACTAAGCATCATCATTCCCAAAATACGCCAGAAGTTTGCCATCGCCGCTTTGAAACTCAGTTTCACCGCATCGAAGCCCTGCATCTTTCGATCGGTGATGAGAGGGTAAGAAAAGGTGAAGCCGACGGAGATGATGACGACGATTGCCAGAAAGACCACCCAGAAGATGCCGAACATGACGAACACGCTAAGCATCGCCGCCGGGTTAGGTTCGTTCGTTGCGGTCTGTGCCGCCATCGACAGTATGAGACTCACGTAGAAGAGGAAGTAAGCAGGAATCGCGATCGCGATTATCGGCACCATGTGAAGCAGCGTCGCGATGACACTTGGACCAAAGTAATCGAAGCCTTTGAACAACGTGCCGAATTCAATCGGCTCGCCGCGTCTTCTTTTGAAGAACGCCAAATACAATCCACACATCATTGGTCCCATCAGAATTCCCATCGGGACTGCTGAGCCGATCAACGTACCCACGAGGGCCATACCGACAAACAACCAGTACTGGTCCTTCACCAGCGCCCATCCATCCTTGATGCATTGCACAGGTTCGACGGCGTTTCGTTTAAAGGGGATCTGAGGTGTCATTTTCTTTTCCTGAACTGAGATGTTACGAGCTTGGAATTTGAAACTAATACGCCGAAGGCGTTCGCCAATTTCAGCCCTGGGTTGGAGCTTGCGACAACCCTGGGATCTAAACGAAAAAATCAAAAACCAACGCTGAAAGCGTTAGGCCTGTGCGATACCAACCCTTTCAGGGTTAACGGAGGTGTCTTGCGTTTACCCAGGGTTGTCGCTTCGCTCCAACCCTGGGATCTAAACGAAAAAATCAAAAACCAACGCTGAAAGCGTTAGGCCTGTGCGATACCAACCCTTTCAGGGTT
>Ga0070682_100001012_pt1 | contig 16291 bp, 12 predicted proteins | sample KBSC63LmetaG_FD_64668 | JGI IMG/M metagenome (GOLD analysis project Ga0070682, IMG submission 64668) | Corn rhizosphere microbial communities from Kellogg Biological Station, Michigan, USA - KBS C6-3L metaG | ecosystem: Host-associated > Plants > Roots > Rhizosphere | place: USA: Michigan... | reverse complement strand
CACGGGAAATCGTTGGCGGCGTTGACGCAGCCGTCGCCCGTACCCTTCACCGTGAGATCCGGCGCCGCTGCGCCGTCGAGCCGGAGCTCCATGCTCGCGTTCGGGCCGTCGAACATCCATTCGACGCAGACCCAGCGGCCGACGGGCATGAGGCGCCCGTTCGAGTGGTGCCAGCAATCGCTGCCCGGCGTGGTCTTGTCGCTGTACCAGTCCGGCGTCTCGTAGTTCGCCATCAGCTGATTGCCGTCACCGACCGGCATCTGGCCGCCGTAGCGATAGTACGCGTGGTACGTCTGCCCCGGCACGACGCCGAGCCCTTGAATCATCGTCCAGTGCACCGACGCCGTCGGCGTCGCCGCGACTTTGTAGAGCATGCGCCCGTAGATCACGTTTCCCGCGACGGGCAGGAGGTCGGCGCTCGTGAGCCGCATCATCGCGGTCACGCTGCCCGCCGCCTGCGTCGAGAACTTCACGGACTGCGTGCCGGAGACGTGCTCGTTCCGATCGAGCGCGACCGTTCCCGACTTCTGCTGTGGCGACCACGGCGCGCTGAGACTCGTCGTGTATTTCTCGAAATCGTCGCAGTAGACCGCGGTAACGCAGGGATCCCCGCCCGTGCCCATCCCCGCTCCGCCCGCCATCCCTCCACCCGAGCCCCCGTTCCCCGCGCCGCCACTCCCGCTCGCTCCCCCGTTTCCGCTCCCTCCACCGCTGACATTGCCGCTCCCGCTCGCCCCACCACCGACGTTGCCGCTCCCGCTGACACCGCCCGTCGCCGCCCCGGCTCCGCCGCGATTCGTCTCATCGTCGTCGCCCGAGCTCTTCTGACAGCCCGAGAGAGCAAGCAGCGGAACGACGACGAAGCACGGCACGGTGGAAGCGAGGCGCGAGCGAACGCGAAGCATCCCGCAAACGTAGCATTCCGAGCCGCTCCGGGCCGCCTTTCCGCGCGTCGAGCCCGCCGCTCCCGCAAGCTCCGTCACGCTTCGCGCGGGCGTGGCGCTCCGCGCGGGAGGTCGCGCGCGACGACGCCGCGCTCGATGAACCAAGTGATCGCGGGAACCAGGAGCGAGATCCCGATCGAGAGCAGCGCCACGGTGGCCATGCCGGACAGGCGACCCTGGGCGTCGGCTTCGAGCAACAGGGAAGCTCCGAGCGCTCCCGCGGCGGACGAGAGGTGCTGCGTTGCGTTCAGCGCGGACATGAAGCGCGCCCGCTCGGCGGGGGCTGGCACGCGCGAGGCGAGCGTATTGATCGGCACGCCGCGCACCGTCGCCGAGAGCATCAGGAGCGGGAACACGTAGATCACGTGGTTGGCGCTCACGGGATCGACGTAGCCGAAGTGCACCGCGACCGCGAAGATCACGGTGCCGGCGAGCACGAGCCGCGTCGCCCCGAAGCGATCGACGAGCATGCCCACCGGGCGATTCGCGACGAAGCTCGCGAGGCCGCCGACCAGATAGATGAGGTCGAGGCGCTCGCGCGGGTAGCCGAGGTTATTTTGCAGGAACGTCGAGATGTTGGGGACGAGCGCGAACACGCCGAGCATGACGCAGGCCGTGTTGGCGAGCGTCGCGCGGACGAGTGGGTCGAACGTGAGGCGCTCGGAGCGCGGACGCCCGTCGTCGCTCGCGCGGAGATGTCCGCGCAGGGATGGCATCAGGCGAAACGCGACGACCGTCAGCACGAGGCCGAGCAGCGCGACGCCGAAGAACGGCGCACGCCAGCCGAGCCATTGCGACAGGCGCAACCCCGCCGGCACCCCGACAATCGACGCGACGGAGAAGGCCGTCATCACCGTGCCGATCGCCTTGCCACGCTCCGGAGGCGGGACCACGTCCGCGACGATGGCGAGCGCTACCGACGTCGCGGGACCGCCGAACGCACCGGCCAAGAGCCGCGCGCCGAGCAGCGTGAAGAGTCCGATCGAAAGGCCCCCGAGCGCCGTGCTCACGACGAGCCCGAGCATGGCGATCGCCAGCGCTTGGCGCCGGTCGAAGCGATCGAGGATCCTCGCCCCGAGGATGCCGGCGACCGCTGCCGACAGCGTGTAGGCGCCACCGAGCACGCCGATGCGCGACGTCGGGATCCCGAGCGCGATGGCGAAGTCCGGCCCGAGCGGCATCACCATCATGAAGTCGAGGATGTTCACGAACTGAACCGCCGCGACGAGAAGCACGAGGCCGCGCGCTGTCATGCGCGTGCACTCATAGGGCCCGCGCCGTCGGCTGCAAAGGCCGCACGGGCTCGAGCCGCCCGGTCGCGGCGGCCCGAGCCGAGCCCGAATGCCGACTTATTGGCCGTTTCGCTCGGTGAAATGCGGCTCGGCGGCGAGCCCGGTGAACACGTCCATGACGCTCGCCTTGCCTGTGTAGAGATCCGCCGCCTTGCTCGTGCCGAGGCAGGCTTCCGCGGACCCGTACGCGTAGGTCGCAATGTAGGCAGCGAAGCACTCGCCGATCTCCGGCTGCGTCAGCAGTGCGGCGGCGAGCCCTTCCTGGTCGTTGAACGGGATCGGATCGCCTTCCTCGGACGTCACCGACGAGACGGTGTTGATGTTCTCGCCGTTCTGCTGCGTGCGGAAGCGCCCGCCCTCGTCGAAGGCCTCGAACCCGAACCCGATCGGGTCGAAGTTCTGGTGGCAGCTGTGGCAGGTACCCGACACGGCGTGGGCTTCTTCGTAGCGCTCGCGTGTCGTCTTCGCGGTCGCCGAAGTGGCGAGCGGCGGTACCGTGTCGGGCGGGCTCAGCTTCGGCCGGCACAGCAAGCGCGAGTAGACGAACAGGCCGCGCTGCGTCGGTGACGATGCGTCCGTATTGGCGTGCGCCGCGAGGAACGAGCCCTGCGCGAGGATGCCGACGCCTTGCCCGTCCGGGCGCATGACCTCCGCGCCGTCGCTCGCGGGCATCGGGAACTTCCCGCTGTTCGACGGCTCGCTGCCGTAGAAGCGCGCGAGCGCCTGCGCCGGGTACGTTCGCTTGTCCGTGAGGAGGTCTGTGAGCTTGCCACCGCCCTGGATCACGACGTTCTTGATGAAGTCCGCCGTCTCCTGAGCCATGAGGGGGCTCGCGGTCACGTAGTTGGTGTCGCCGCTCGTGAGGTTTGCCTTCACCTTCGAGGTGAGGCCCGTCGTTCCGAGGTAGGCGGAGAAGAACTGCTGAATCTTCGCGCGCCCCTCGTCCGAGCCGAGCATCTCGGTGGCTTTGCCGACCGGATCGGGGAACGAGTTGCCCGCCGCGTCCGCTGCGTCCGCTGCGGCGAGGAGCGCATCGTCCGGGGGTAGGCCCTTGAACGTGTACGACAGCTCCGTCGCCACTTCGTAGGCGGTGAGGGCGCGCGTGCCGTTCTTCACCGTGCCGATTTCGCTGCGGTAGATGGCGTAGGGGGACTGAATCATCCCCGCAATGACCCACTTGAGCGCGGTCGGAAAATCGGAGAGCGCGAGCCCTTGATCGAAGAGGTCGAGGTAGCGCTTGGATTCCGCGGCGGCCACCGTGCGCCGGAAGAGCCGCTTGCCGAAGGCGTCCACGAAGGTCTGCGCGCAGGCGTGATCCTTCGTGCTGCAGGGCAAGATGTTCTGAAGGTCGGCCCCCGTCGCGGCCGTCGCCACCGACAGCGCGGTGTCGAGCAGGGCGCTCGCCAGCTGATTGCCGACGACCGAGCCCGCGTCGTTGTCGAAGCCGTACACGCTCACCGAGTTGGCGGGCAGCGTGTTGCTCCACTTCCCTTTGATCTGGGGGAAGATCGCGTTCATCGTCGCGTCGAACTCGCGCCCCGTGAGCAGGCGCAGGGTCGCGCTACCGGCGTTCGGCGCCGTGCAGTTGATGGTCGGAACCTGGGTGCCGTCCCCGGCGCTGCCGCCTGACCCCGAGTTTCCGCTCGACCCCGAGTTTCCGCTCGAGCCGCCGGTGGCCGTTGCTGCGCTGCCCCCCGCGTTCACGCCGCCTTTGCCGCTCGCTGCGGAGCTGCCGCCCATGCCCGCTCCCTTGCCGCTCGCGCCGGCCGAGCCGCCGTCGTCGCGTCCTGCCACGCCCGTCGGTTCACCGGCGCTGCACGCCGCGGCGAGCGCGACGAGAACGAGCCCCGAGCTGCCGAGCAGCCTCACGCGAGCACCCCTTCCACGACACCGGACATGCCGGGGAACTTCGCGTCGGCGACCCCCATCGCCTTGGCCAGTGTGAGGTAGAGGTCCACGGCGGGTCGCGCCTTCGGGCTGGCGCTCTGGGCCATGATCGGCAGCGTGATGACCTGTCCCGTATTGAGCGCGCCACCGCCGCCGCCGACGGTGACGAGCGGCAGGTACATCGGAACCTGCGGCGAGAACACCTCGCTCAAGCGAAGGTGCAGGGCGCCGTCGCCGATTTCGCTGAACAGGAAGACGATCGTGTTGTCGAGCACCATGCTGCCGTCGGACGCGGACGGATCGGGCGTCTTCGAGAGCACGTCGATCACGTTGGTGGCAAGCTGTTGGTAGAACCAACGCTGGGCCTTGGCGAACACGACCCTTGCCGTCGGGTCGGCGTTCTTGATGCTGATCGGTGAGTTGTACTGAGCGCCCGACGCCTGCTGGAAGCCGGTGTGGGAGAGGCCGTTGTGGTGGCCCCAGCTGCCGCCGTTCTTCGGCGGATCCCCGCCGATGAAGCTGAAGTCGAACTCCGCGGTCGGATACATCGGCATGAGGCCGATGATCGGCGCGGCGTTGCAGATGAGGGCCTGCGCCGTGAGCTCGAGCTGGGCTTGAAAGAGCGTACGGAAGTTCGCCTCTTGGTAGAAGTAGTCGTTGCCGCCGCCTGGCTGGACGACGACGCCGGCGCTCTCCTTGCGCACCTTGTCCACGGTGGGGAGCGAGGGTGCGGTCGTGCAGGTCGAGACGGACGGACCGCCGGTGCTCCGCAGCGACTCGATCGCGTCGATGTGGGTTTGAAGCTTGGTCTCCTCCGCCGTGAGGCCCGTGACCGTCGTCTTCAAGTCCTTGAGCTCGGCCGACGTGAGGTCGAGCAGCGCGCCACGGAGCTGCTCGTCGGCGCTCACCGTGGGCGTGTTGCTCAAGTTGCCGAAGAGCTTGTCCGCGGCAGCCGCCGGGTTCTTCTGCGGATCGATCGCCGTCCCGTCCCAGAAAATCTTGCCGTGCAGATCGATGCCGTACGTCTGGTGCGAGCACGCGCCGAGGATCAGCGGCTTGATGCCGAGGGCGTTGCCGATGACGTGCTCCACGCTCGTGCGCGAGGTCGTTTCGTCGCCCGTGTTGACGCCGGAGAGCACGTTCACGCAGCCTTCGTGCGTCCCGTACTCGCCCGGGTACTCGAAGCCCAGGTAGACGTTGACCCACTTCTTGTACGGCTCGAGCGGCGCCAACATGCTCCCGTTCGTCATGTCGAGCGCGAAGTTCTTCGGATCGTTGCCGTCCCCGCCCATGAGCGGGTTGTAGTGCTCCGCGGCGTTGCCGTGCGGGATGTACATCACGAGCAAGCGCTTCTGCGCGCCGGTCGCCGCGGCCGTCGCATTCTGCGAGAGCTTGAGCGCGACCGGGGCCGCCATGCCGAGGCCCATGGCCTTCAAGAACAGACGGCGTTCGAGGATGAGCTTCGCGCGCGCGAGTTTGAGGTGCATCGGCATCGGGGGTGTCTATGGTCCTTTGCTGCGAGTAAGAGCGTGCTCGGTGCTGCCGGTCCCAGTCACCTCAACCAGCAATGCCCTTAACAGTAGCGAAAATGCGTGAGAAAGCCGGCGCTTCTCGCGGAATACTTTTCCCTACATGAGCCCGCGCGCTGAGTTTTTTCAGTGCGGCCCACCCAGGCAGCGTTGATGTGCGTGTAGGCGCAAATTTTCCACGCCTGCGGTACCGGTTCCGCACGCGGTGGCGGGATGGCGGGTCCGCGCGCGCAACCCTTGCGGTTGTTCAGCCCGTGTTGCGCATCGCCTGCGCGATGCCGTTCAGCGTCGTGCCGAGCGCTTGGTCGAGCAGCGGGAGCGCCGGATCGTTCTCGGCAAGCGCGCGCTTCTTCTGCAGGAGGCTCACTTGCAAGAGTGACAGCGGATCGACGTACGGGTTTCGGAGCGCGAGCGAGCCCTGCAGAAAGCGGTGCCCCGCGATCAGATCGCGTCCGCGAATCGCGTGCAGCGTCTCGATCGTGTCCTTGAAGTCGTCGAGGATCACCTTCACGAGCGCGGGCTCGCTACCGAGACGGTCGAGGTAGAGGCGCGCGATCTCGAGATCCGCCTTGGCGCACACCATCTCGAGCTTGTCGCAGAGGTCTTCGAAGAACGGCCAGCTCTTCGCCATCTGTTGCAGGAGCTCGAGCCCGCCCGGAGCGTTCATCACGCTCTTCAAGCCGGCGCCGGCGCCGAGCCACGCGGAGACCATCAGGCGCATCTGCGTCCAACCGAAGTTCCACGGGATGGCGCGGATGCCCTGGATCGTTCCGGTGCCGCGCTCGCGGTAGGTCGGGCGCGAGCCGAAGTGGACGTGGGTGAGCTCGCGCACGGGCGTGGCCGCCAAGAACAGCTGGAAAAGCCGCGGATCCTCGTGCACGACCGAGCGGAACGCGCGTTGCGACACGGCGCTCATCCCATCCATCGCTTCTCGGAAGCGCGCCTCCGTTCCGGCGGGCAACCCGGTCCGCCAATCGGAAACCGCCGCCATCAGCGTGCCGGTCACCATGACCTCGAAGCTCCGCTCGGCGATCGCCGGGAGCCCGAACTTCTGCGCGATGATCTCGCCCTGCTCCGTGATCTTGATGCGCCCCGTGAGCGTGCCCGGGGGCAACGCCGTGAGCGCGCGGTACACGGGTGAGCCGCCGCCGCGACCGACCGTCCCGCCGCGACCGTGGAAGAGCGTGAGCTTCACGCCGTGCTTCTTCGCAACCTCGGCGAGCCCTTCCTGTGCGCGGTAGAGCTCCCACGACGCGGCGACGACGCCCACGTCCTTCGCGGAGTCCGAGTAGCCGATCATCACCTCCTGGTGGCGATTGCGCGCCGCGAGCTGGCGCGCGTACACCGGGTCGGCGAACAGGCTCTGCATGATGGTCGGCGAGTTCACGAGGTCCTCGCGCGTTTCGAACAGCGGCACGGCGTCGAGGCGCGAGACGGGCGGATCCGCCGCCAGATCGACGAGCCCCGCCTCGCGCGCGAGCAGGAGCACGCGCAAGAGGTCCTCCGCCGTCTTCGTCATCGACACGATGTAGGTCGACGCCGCCCGCTGGCCGAGCTCGTCCTGCACGACGCGCATCGTGCGGAAGACCTCGAACGTCTTCTTGGCGTCGGCGTCGAGCGGGGCGTGGGGTGAAAGCAGCGGGCGTCTGCCGGCAAGCTCGCGGCGGAGGTTGGTGCCGGAGAGCGTCGAGAGCTCCGCGCTCTGTGCGATGGCGGCGACGGCGCGCGTGTGGGCGTCCGCGTCCTCACGCAGATCGAGCTCGTAGCCGTGGAAGCCGAGCGCCTCCACGAGCGCGAGCAGCGGCTCGATCAGCGCTTCGCGCGCGCGGTCGGCGCGGCTCGCGATCAGCGCCTCGCGCACGAGGCCGAGATCCGCCGCGAGCTCTTCCGGCTTCGTGTAGGCGCCCAGTATCGCGCGCGGCTGGCCTGCGTCGCGCGCCGCGATTTCGCTGCGCAGCGCCTCGAGGCGGCCGGCCATGAACGTGAGCTTCAGGCGCAGGGGCTCGTGCGCGTCGCGCCGGCGGTTGGCTTCCCAGAGCACGGGCAGGAGCACCTTGTCCTGATCGAGCGAGGCACGCAGCGCCTCCGTCGCGGGCGTGAAACGATCGGAGATCGAGAGCTTGCCGACCAGATCGTCGATGCGCCGGCGGTAGAGGGCGAGCAGAGCGTGGCTCGTGCGGCGCATGGCGGCGAGCGTGATTTCGGGCGTCACGTAGGGGTTGCCGTCGCGATCGCCGCCGACCCAGCTGCCGAGCGTCACGCGCAGCGAGAAGCCGAGATCGCGGCCGAAGACGTCGCGGAAGGCGCGCTCGGCGCTGCCGCGCGCCGTCGAGGTCGCCTCGACCAGGCGGTCTTCGAGGTAGTAAATCGCCGAGCTCACCTCGTCGAGCACACTCGGCCGATCGCGGCGCACCTCGTCCGTGAGCCACAGGAGCTCGATGTCGGTCTCGATCGTCGCTTCGATCTGCCGGCGCTCCGACGGCGACGCCTCCTGCCGCGCGATGAGCCCTTCGGAGAGGCGCGACTGCAGCGCGAGCAGCGTGCGGCGCGTGGCCTCCGTGGGGTGGGCGGTGAGCACGGGACGCACCTCGAGCCCGCGCAAGAGCTCGCGCACCTCGGCGGCCGTCTTGCCCTCGTCGCGAAGCTTCTCGAACACCCAGCGGAAGCTCCCCGGCTGCGGTGCCGAACCGGGCGCGCGCTCGTACGCGTGGCGGCGCCGAACGCGGTGCACCTGCTCGGCCGTGTTCAAGAGGAAGAAGAAGAGCGTGAACGCCCGCGCGACGGGGGCCGCGATGTCGAGCGGCAGCGCGTCCACCTTCGCGAGCATCGCCTCGAGGGTCGGCGCGCCCGGCTCGCCGCGGCGCCGGTCGCGCGAGAGGATCCGGAGGTCCTCCACCGCCTGGAACGTCGCTTCGCCCTGTAGGCGTCGGACGACGCTGCCGAGCTCGCCTCCGAGGTAGCGCATGTCGTCGTGGAGCGCGCGGTCTTCGGGGCGTACTTCGATCTTCTGCACGGGAGTCCTTTATACAAGCGACTGAGGGAAGGGTGCTGCGCAGGCGTTTCTGGTTGGTTGCCCGGGCTTTTTCTCGGCGCCGATCTTCGGTATACGAGGTTGGGACGTGGTGGTAGGCACTACGTTTTCGGGATTGTTGCGAGAGCGCGGAGCATGAGCGAGAAGGACAACCAGGGCGACCTCGGGCCGAGGCCCCCGCAGCCGCCGTCGTCGGCGGTACCGCCGCGCCCGTCGTTCTCGCCCCCACGCCCTGCCTCCTCCATGCCGCCGCAGGTCCCGCGCGAGACGCTGCCCGGGATTTCGCCCTCCGCGCCCCGGGTCGAGGTCGTCACCCCGGCGGTTCCGTCCTCGCCAGGCTCGGCGTCCGGTGGACCCCCGCCGGCCCCGGTGCGCACCCCCGTGACGCAGCCGCTCTCGACGCCGACGCCTTCGTCGGGTCCGCCGCCACCCCCCGTCCGCTCCCGCCCCACCACTCCCCAGCCGCTCGTGCCCGGCGCTCCCCCGACGGAGACGCCCGGGGCCTCGTCGCCCTACGGTGCGCGCACGCCACCGCCGCCGCCGAGCATGCGGCCGCAACCTCCGAGCGTTCGCCCCGGCTCGACGCCGCTCCGGAGCTCGGGCCTGCCGCCGCCGTCGGGCGTGGGCGGTCCTTTCTCGGGCAGCGCGCCGCAGACTCAGCCCTCGGGCACCGTGATCTCGGCCGAGCAACGCGCGCTTCACCTCGCGAACACGCTCGTCCAGGTGCGACAGGATCTGGCGAGCGCTCACACCGATCTGCGCAACGTGCGGAGCGAGCGCGACAGCCTGCGCGCCGAGCTCGCGCGCACGCGGTCCCGCGTGGAGGAGCTCGAAGCCGAGGTCGCCGGGACGGCCAAGCAGGCTTCGCCCCCGCTCGACCCCGATCTCGAGCAGAAGCTGCGCGGCCGCATCAACGAGCTCGAAGCGGCGCTCGCCAACGCGCGCGCGGCCTCGGTGGCGCCACCGCCGCCCGACGGAACGGATCTCAAGGCCGTGAAGGGCATCGGGCCGAAGATCGAGATGCTGCTCCACTCGAACGGCATCACGAGCGTCGCCCAGATTGCCGCGTGGTCCGACGAGGACATCAGCGCGGTGGCCCAGAAGATCGGCGTGAAAGCGGCGCGCATTCGCAAGGAGGATTGGGTCGGCAGCGCCAAGCGTTTGGTGGGAAGCGTCTGAGCCGAGGATGCTCGGCCTCACCCGCTACCAGTATCTCGTTCTGTTCGCAGCCTGGCTCGGCTGGGGCTTCGACATCTTCGACGGCCTGCTCTTCAACTTCGTCGCGCCAATCTGCGTACCGAACTTGCTCGGGCTCCCGCCCGGCGATCCCCACACGAAGATCGCCATCTTCCCGTGGACGGCGGGGCTCACGAGCCTTCTGCTCGTGGGTTGGGCGCTCGGCGGCATCTTGTTCGGTAAGGTCACCGACCGCCTGGGGCGCACGCGCACGCTGCTGCTCACGATGCTCACGTATGCGCTCGCGACGGCGGCGTGCGCGTTCGCTCCGAACATCTACGTGCTCGCGGTGTTTCGCTTCATCGCGAGCCTCGGCATCGGCGGCGAATGGGCCGCGGGCGCCACGCTCGTCGCGGAGAGCTTGCCGCGCGAGAAGCGCGTCGCGGGCGGCGTCGTGCTCTACACCTCGGCTTCGTTCGGGCTCGCGCTCGCGACCTGGGTGAACCATCTCTTCACGCGCAGCATCCAGGCGATTGCGCTCGATCCGGGTCTTTCGTGGCGCGTCGTGTTCCTCACCGGGCTCGTCCCGGCTGCCGTGGCGATCGTGATTCGGCTCAAAGTGAAGGAGCCGGAGACGTGGAAGCCGGCAGAGGAGCCGCGCGTCGCCGAGCTGTTCGTGCCGCCCCTGCGCCGCCGCACGCTCGGCGGCTTCGCGATGGCGCTCGCGGCGCTCATCACGTGGTGGAGCTGCGGCGCGTTCATCCCCGTGGTCGCCGCTCAGCTCGCGCAAGAGCTCAAGCCGCTGCCGCCGGCGGTCGAGCTCGCCGCGATCAAGACGCAGTTCATCACGCACGGCAGCAACGCCTTCAACCTCGGCGGCCTGATCGGCACGTTGCTCTGCATTCCTGCCGCGTCGCTCGGACGCAGGAATCTCTTTCGCATCTATTTCACGGCGAGCGTCGCCGCGCTGCTGCTCACGTTCATCCCGAGCTGGTCCCCGACGATGCGGCTGAACCTCCTCTTCACGATCGGGCTCAGCGTGTTCGGCGTGTTCGGAGCGTTCCCCTTCTACCTGCCGGAGCTCTTCCCCATGCGCCTGCGCGGAACGGGCGGCGGCTTCACCTACAATTTCGGCCGCATCATCACGGCGCCGTTCCCGTGGGCGGTGGGGGCGCTCGTGAAGGGCGGCGCCGATCCGCTCCGCGTCATGAGCTTCATCGCGATCATTCCCGCAGCGGGCGCAATCCTGGCCTTCCTCGGCGCACCCGTCGAAACACGCGACGAAATCCCCGAGGAGGCGTGACGCTCCGCGCGTCAGCGCACCTGTCGAAAAGGCGCTCTCGCCGCCGTGCTGCTCGCCCTGCTCGGCGCCGGGTGTTCGAGCATGAAGGCTACGGTCGACATCAACGCGCCGCCGGACGCGGTGTGGGACGTCGTTTCGGATCTCGAGCACTACCACTGCTGGAACCCGTTCTTCGTTCGGGCGAGTGGCACCCTCCGCGCCGGGAACGAGCTCGACCTCACGATGCAGCCCGTGGGCAAGGGCGCGCAGCGCTTCTCGCCGGAGGTGCTCGAGCTCGAGGCCGGTCGTCGCATCGTGTGGCGCGGCCGCTTGCTCATGCCCGGCCTCTTCGATGGGCGTCACGTCTTCACGGTCGAACGCCGCGGCGCGACCGCCTCCCGCTTCACGCAGGAGGAATCGTTCGGTGGGATCTTCGTGCCCTTCGTCGGCTTCGAGCCGTACCGGGCGGGCTGGGAGCGGATGAATCGCGCGCTCAAGGTACGGGCCGAAGCACTGGCCGCCTCGCGCCCGACCCTTCGACCCGCGCCGCCGCGCCGAGCGCCATAGTCCGCAGGCTAGAACCGGAGCTTCCACGCGCGCGCTAAAGCGGGGCTGCACGCTTCGGTTCGCTGCCGGTGGAGCTCCCAGGTGACGTAGAAGCGTCCGTCGCTCGACAGCAGCGCGGGAGGCGGCGGCTCGAGCGGAAAGGCGCGTGCGAAGGCTGCGAGCGCCGCTGCGTCGAGCTCGGCCACGCCGCTCGACGAGACGACGCCCGACTGGACGAGGCCGCCCGATTCGCCGTCGATCACGAGCTCCACGGTGGTCGCGAGCTCGGGATCAGCGAGCGGATGATCCTTGGGCAGGCCCGCGAGCGACTTCAAGAACGAGTCCGCGAACGCCTCGTGAACGCAAGCGTGCACGCCCTCGAGGTATGCCTTCACGTCGCTCTCGGCGCCTGCCCACGCGACGGGTCTCCCCCCGTTCGCTTCCGGCTTGTAGCCGGCGATCGCGTTCGCCCAGTCGTCGACGTTCACCGCGCTGAGCGGTAGCGCGACGATCGGGTGCTTGGCGCTGCAGGCGACGCTCGGGCGCTCGCCGGGCTCGGCGGGGGGCGGGGCGTCGGCTGCCGTGACGCTCGTCCCCGAAGGGGCGGTCGCGTTCGCCTGAGGCGCCGCGGGCGGAAGCGAGGAGCCGCCCGGTGACGGTCCGCAGGCGACGAGCACGGCAACGAAGAGGAGAGCGCTCGGGTTCGGAAGGCGTTTCAACGCGCGAAGCCTATCAGTCGCGGGCGCGCGTTGTCGCCCGTCGCTCGTCGGGCGCGCTCGGGGTTGCCGGCGGCGCCCGGGCACGGTCAGGATCGCGCCGGATGGTTCCGCGCGTCGTCTCGCTTTTGCCCTCAGCCACGGAGATCGTGTGCGCCATCGGCGCGGAGCCGTTGCTCGTCGGGATCTCTCACGAGTGCGATTTTCCGGCGAGCATTCGCGACCGCCCGGTGCTCACCCGCTCGCGCCTGGGGCCGAGCGGCACGAGTGCGGAGATCGACCGGGCCGTCCGGGAGCTGGTCGCCGATGCGCTCAGCATCTACGCCGTCGACGAGACCGCGCTCGCGGCGCTCGCTCCGGACGTGATCGTCACCCAGGATCTGTGCGCCGTATGCGCCGTCTCGCTCGACGACGTGCGGAGCGCGGTCGCGCGCATCGCGCGGCGCGAGCGGGTCTCCATCGTGAGTCTCAGTCCCACTCGCCTCACGGACGTTCTCGACGACGTGGAACGCGTGGGGGAGGCGCTCGGCCGGGCCGCCGCCGCTCGGGAAACCCGCGCCGTGCTCGCAGCGCGTATCGAGGGGCTCGCCGCGCGCGTTCGTGGCACCGCGTCGCGCCCGCGCGTGCTCAGCGTCGAATGGCTCGAGCCGCTCATGCTCGGCGGCACCTGGATGCCCGAGCTCATCGAGCTCGCGGGCGGCATTCCGCTCGGTGCGGCCGCGGGGGAGCACGCGCCGACGGTGACCTCGGAGCAGGTCCGCGCGCTCGCGCCGGACGTCGTGCTCGTCAAACCCTGTGGCTTTACGCTCGAACGCACGCTTCGCGAGCGCGGCGTCATCGAGCGTGCGCTCGTCCCCGCGCTGCCGCGCGGCGCTCGCGTTTACGTCGCGGACGGCAGCGCCTACTTCAATCGCCCCGGCCCGCGCTTGGTCGAATCGCTCGAGATCCTTGCGGCGTGCACCCATCCCGACCGCTTCGCGTCCTTCTGGGACGAGAGTCGGAGCGATTTCGAGCGCTTGGCCGTTCGGATATACTGAGAAAACACGCCGAGCGATGTCCTTCCGCGCGCGCCACCTCTTCGTTCCCGTCGCGCTTGCCGGCGTCGCAGTCGCTTGCAGCGGCTCGGATGCCTCGCCTCAGCATGGTGCGGGCGCCGGCAACGGTGCGGGAATGCCTGGGAGCGGTGGAGCTCTGCCGGGCGGTTCGGGGAGCAGCGCTCAAGCCGGGACGGGGACGTCCGGTGCGGGCAAAGGTGCGGGTGGAAGCGCGGGCGGCGGCGCCACGGGCGGGGGCACGTCGAGTGGAGGCATGCCTCCGGCGAGCGGCGGAACGGCGGGCGCGAGCAGCGGTCGGCCTGGCTCCGGCGCTGGCGGTGACGAGCTCGGCGGCCGCGGCGGTCGCGCGCAGGGCGGCATGGGTGGCGCGAGCGGCAGCCCGGTGGGCGGCGCTGGTGCTTCGCCGCAAGCCGGTGCGAGCGGCGACGACACGATCGTCACCTTCACGAACGGCGACTACTGGCAAGACACCGCCGGCAATCGCATCGAAGCGCACGGCGCAGGCCTGATCCGCGTGGGGAGCAAGTGGTACTGGATCGGCGAGGACAAGTCGGCCAATTCCGGCAACTTCAAGGCCGTGAACTGCTACGCCTCCGACGATCTCGTCACCTGGGAGTTCCGGCACGCCATCATCACCCAGAAGTCGTCGCAGGAGCTCGCTGCTGCCGACCGCATCATCGAGCGACCCAAGGTCGTCTACAACGACAGCTCGAAGAAATTCGTGATGTGGCTCCACTGGGAAGGCAAGGACTACGCAACGGCCGAAGCCGGCGTGTTCACGAGCGACACGGTGGACGGCGACTACACGCAGGTGCGTCACTTCCGCCCGAACGACCGCATGTCGCGCGACGACACGCTCTTCAAGGACGACGACGGCAAGGCCTATTTCCTCTCGGCCTCGAACGAGAACGCCGACCTCTCGCTCTACGAGCTCACGGACGACTACACCGACATGAAGCGTCAGATCACGACGCTCTGGGCCGGCAGCTACCGCGAGGCGCCCGCGATCATGAAGACGAGCGGCCGCTATTTCATCGTGAATTCGGGCGCGACCGGCTGGGATTCGAACCAGCAGAAGTACGCGACCGCGACGTCGATGGAGGGCCCCTGGAGCTCGCTGTCGAACGTCGGTGACGGCACCTGCTTCGATACCCAGACGGCGTTCATCATCCCCGTGCAGGGCACGAAGACGACGACGTACATCTACGCCGGTGACCGCTGGCAGGATCCCGACCTCAAGAGCTCGAAGTACATCTGGCTGCCGCTCAAGATTTCGGGCGACACGAAGCTCGTGCTCGACTGGTACGCGACCTGGCAGCTCGATCTGACGACCGGGGAGGTCCTGACCGGAGGCGCCAACAAGGATTTCGTGTCGCACTCCGCCTGGAAGCTCGTGAAGGCCGACAGCGAGGAAACCAAGGGTGAGGACGACCCGGCGACGAACGCCTTCGACGACTCGCCCTCGACCTTCTGGCACACGCAGTTTCAAGACGCGCAGCCGCCGCCGCCGCACGAGATCCAGATCGACCTCGGCGCGAGCTACTCCGTCACCGCCATGCAGTACACGCCGCGCTCGGACGGCAACCAGAACGGTATGGTGAAGGACTACGAGTTTTACGTGAGCGACGGGGTGACCGATTGGGGAACCGCCGTGAAGACGGGCACCTTCGGCACGAGCACGACGCCCACCCTCGTCACGTTCACCGCCAAGACGGGCCGCTACATTCGCTTCGTCGGCCTGAACGAGGTGAACGGCAAGAACTACACGGCGGTCGCCGAGCTGAACGTCAAGGGCACGGCGCAGTAGCGGCGGGGACCGGCGCCACCCGCGACGCGCCGGCCTCCTCAGAACCAGCCGCCGACGATCGACGTGAGCGCGACGTTGAAGCGCTGGTCGGCGTTCGAGTCGCCGCCGCTCGCGAGATCGATGAACCCCTCGGGACCGATACCGACGAAGAAGTGCTGCGCCGGATGAATCAAGAACGGGAGATGGACGCGCGCCACGACGACATGGTCGTCGGCTTTCAAGGCGACGGGGACCGCCACGCTGTTCAGCAGGTAGCGGAGGTCGGAGGTCGTGTGGGACCAACCAAAGCCGACGTGGGCGCTCGGCCACCAGGAGAAAAGCGGGCTGAACGCCACATTGTAGCCGATGCCGACCTCGGCGCCGAGCGTCGTCGAGGTAGCGCTCATGGAGTTCCCGTAGGTGCGATTCTGGTAGTCGAGAATCAGCGCGCCGCCGATCGAGAGATTCTGCGCGACGAAATAGTCGAGGCTCGGAATCAGTCGCACGTCGAACTCCGACGCGTCCGACGACTCCAAGGAGCCCGTGTAGCTCGTGCCCAGGGTGAAGGCGCCGGTCAGCGCGATCGTGCCGCGCGTGCCGAACGGATCGGGCGGCGCGGGGAGCGACGGCGGGTAGGCCGAAACCGGGGGAGCAGCGGGATCGGGGGGCGGCTCGAGGTTCGCGTGCGTCCCCGTGGGGACGAGGGGGTGGAGCGCCGGCTCGAGCTCCGACGGATGCGCCGTCGGCGTCGGCGTCGCGGCTGCGGGCGCGGTCGACGCGGGCGCGGGTGCGGCCGGCGGTGACGCGGGCGCCGGAGGCGGCGCAGCGGGCGCGGGGGCGACGGGCGCGGGTGACGCCGGCGGGAGCGTGCTCGGCGGCGTGCCTTGCGCGTGGGCGAGGGACGTGGCGCCGAGCAGCGCCGAGAGCGCGGCCGCGCGGGTTCGAAGCGTCGAGAACGTCGTTTTCACGGCGCCATTGGAGCCATGTCGGTCCCGCGCGCAATGGTTTTTCGTTTATTGGGGCGGAGAACCGAGCCCGGGGCGTGCC